>Ga0310810_10000462_pt1 | contig 41310 bp, 41 predicted proteins | sample NCmetagenome_FD_207641 | JGI IMG/M metagenome (GOLD analysis project Ga0310810, IMG submission 207641) | Soil microbial communities from experimental microcosm in Duke University, North Carolina, United States - NC | ecosystem: Engineered > Artificial ecosystem > Soil microcosm > Unclassified ...
GGTGTTCGCGCATCGCAGCGACCCGACCGATATCGAGCGCATCTATGATTTGCGGCATGAGCTGCTGCTGATGCGTCGTGCCGTGCAGCCGCTGCAGGAAGTGTGCAATCGCATCATGCGCTACGACGTGCCGCTGATCGATCACGCCATGAACGACTACTTCCGGGACATCCAGGACCACGTGATCCGCGTCGTGGAAGGTATCGATAACCTGCGCGATCTGCTCAATGCCGCGCTGGAAGCGAACCTGCTGCTGGTCTCGCTGGCGCAGAACCAGGTGACGAAAACGCTCACCGGGTGGGCCGCGATCCTGTCCATCCCGCTCGCGATCGCATCGATTTACGGAATGAACTTCAAATGGATGCCCGAACTGGAACAGCCTTACGGCTATCCGATCGTGATGTCGGTGATGATTGGGCTGTGCGGTTACCTGTTCTACCGCTTCCGCCGCGCCGGCTGGCTCTGAGCATGACCCCGAAAAGTGGGTACCGGTTTTCGAACAAGATTATGCTCAAACGAAAAACCAGGGCCCAACTCTGATTCAACCGGAAACGCCAAGGCTTTAGGCGAGCGCCTCGTCGAAGACCGATGCCTCGAATGCATGCGCTTTTCGGAATGTATGCCCGCAGGATTCACAGGCCCAGTGATTGTGGACGAGGCCTGCGCCGACATGTTGCGCAAGCAACGGCGCGAGCAGCATGTCCCCGCATTGCGGGCAAGCCGGCAGCCGCATGGCCCGTGTCCCGGACGCCTTCCCGATTACGTCTTGCAGCGTCATGGAAGTCTCCTTGCGTTGGAGATTTCCCCTCCCGTCCCTAAAGACCAAGATTATGCGGCGTGAGAATGGCCGTCGAATGAAGGTTTCGTGAAGCGCGTTCGCGAAAACTTTCAGTCAAACGCCGATGAAATCACAATGCTGCGAAGCAGCATCGCGCGTGCTCTCGCGCGCAAAAGCAAAACCGCCGGGCTTTGCGCCCGGCGGTCTCACTCAGTCTCGTTTCGCAGTGGTTACGGACGGGCGCGGCCCGTGCCTGCATTCCACTCCGGATGCGCATCGAACGCGGCCTGCATGATCCAGCCGCCGATGAACGGAACGACGCAGTCCGCAGCCATGCCCAGCACTTCGCTCGAGCGCAGTTCGCGGCGCTCGTTGTAGCTGACCAGCAGACCGCCGACGATCGGGGTCAAGGCCATGCAGCCGATCGTGGTGATGCCCCACCACTTCAGTGCCTTCGGGCTGGTCCAGTTGGCACAGTGATGGAAGTTGTGGTGGCAGATTTGCGTGAAGTAGACCGCCGTCATGCCGCCGCCGACAACGAGCTGGGCGGCCAGCACGTTCGGGCTGCGGTTCGTCAGCAGGAAGGCATTCGCCTTGCCGCTTTGTGCAACCAGTCCGCCAAAGGCCGCGATGGCCATGGCTAAGCCGAGTAGTGTCTTTCTCATAAACTCCCCCCAATCGCTGGAGTCGTCGCGCGTCTGAGGGGCGCGCAGTCCCATTATTCTGTGAGATGCGCCAGGAACACGCGGCGCGAACGGATTCGCACGCTAGTCGCGCATGGTTAACGGTTCAAAGGGGTAAACGGGAACCGGCCAAGATTTGGCCGCACCTGTGGCGCAAGCGCCACAAATTCGGGCGAAGACCGGGGGGAATGCCACCACAAAGGTGACCGACCGGCATGATGGGCTCGGGCGCTGGCGACAAATTGGAAATCAGATCAACCATTTGGGGTAAAATCCACAGGGACTTGATTCGGACTCGCGAGTGAGGAATGCCAATGCGTGCATTACAGCCCCAGCTGCGTGACCCCTTCCTGCTGCCGGTATGCGAATGCGGTGGCCCGATGAACCTCGCACTCCAAGAGCCCCATCCAACGCAAACCGCGCAGGAGCTCAAGACCTTCGAGTGCCAGTTGTGCGCCGCGCAGCAGGTCTTCACGGTGGAGAGGCGGGCCGCGGAGCGGGAGTGAGCGATGGTGGCGGCCCGCGCGCGTCGCTGCAGATTCACATCATCGTTGAATGGTGAGCGCGCCGGGACTCGAACCCGGGACCCTTTGATTAAAAGTCAAATGCTCTACCGACTGAGCTACGCGCTCCCAAGGCGGGGTGTGTAGGGGCACCACCGGCCGGAATCAACCCTCATGCTGGCGCATGATCATGATCCGAAAAGCGGTGCCCACTTTTCGGGATCATGCGCGCTAGATGCGGCCCTCCTCGACAGCATGACAGCGTACGGTCGCCACGCCCGCCGCGATCGGGAGCGGCACCTCGACCCGGCAGCGCTCGAACGCGGACGGGCAGCGCGGATGGAACGGACAGCCGGGCGGCGGATCGATCGGGTTCGGCACCTCGCCCTCGACCGGCTTGCGCTTGCGTCCGGTGAGATCGAGGTCGGGGACCGCATCGAGCAGCATCCGCGTGTAGGGATGCTTCGGCCTCGCGAACATCTCGCGCGCGGGCGCGACTTCGACAAGGCGGCCGAGGTACATCACGCCGATGCGGTTCGCCATGTGGCGCACGACCGCGAGATTGTGGCTGATGAAGAGATAGGTCAGGCCGAAGCGATCCTGCAGGTCGCGCATCAGGTTGAGGATCTGCGCCTGCACCGAGACGTCGAGCGCCGAGGTCGGCTCGTCGCAGACGATGAACTCCGGATTGCAGGCAAGCGCCCGCGCGATAGCGATGCGCTGGCGCTGGCCACCGGAGAACTCGTGCGGGTATTTCGTACCGTCGGCGGGGTCGAGCCCGACGAGCCTGAGGAGTTCGCCGACCCGTTGGGCGATCTGCGTCGTGCTTTGCGCGATGCCGAAGGCGCGCAGCGGCTCGGCAATGATGTCGAGCGCGCGCCAGCGCGGATTGAGGCTCGCGTAGGGGTCCTGGAAGATCATCTGGATCCGGCGGCGCAGGCGGCGCCGCTCGGACTCCTGTCGCCGGGCGCTCATCGACACGCCGTCGATGATCACCTCGCCGGTGGTCGGCGCGATCAGCCCGACGACCATCTTGGCGACGGTCGACTTGCCTGAGCCGGATTCGCCGACCAGCGCGAAGGTCTCGCGCCTGCCGATCGAGAACGTCACATCGGCGGCGGCGGTGAGCAGACGGCGCGGCAGCCCCTCGGTCACGCGGTTGAGCCAGGGTTTGGACACGTCGAACACCCGGCCGAGGCCCTTCACCTCGACCAGCGGCTTCGCGGGCTCGACTGCAGCGCTGGGGGCGGGTGCGACGAGGCTCATTCGGCGGCTGCCGCAACGGGGAAGGGCGTATAGAGCCAGCACGCGACCTGCGAGTTCTGCTCCGGCGCAAGCTCCGGCCGGAAGGTCGGGCAGGGGGTGAAGGCGCGCGGGCAGCGCGGGTGAAACGGACAGCCGGAGGGGATCGCGGTCAGCCGCGGCATCGAGCCGGGAATCTGCACCAGCCGGTCGCTGTCGTGCGTCAGCGAGGGGATCGAGCCCATCAGGCCTTTTGTATACGGATGCAGCGGTTGCTTGATTACGTCGCGCACCGGGCCGATCTCGGCGATGCGGCCCGCATACATCACGGCGACACGGTCGGCGGTCTCGGCGATGACACCCATGTCATGGGTGATGAGCATGACGGCGGCGCCATGCTGCGCGCACAGGCGCTTCAACAGCGCGATGATCTGCGCCTGCACCGAGACATCGAGCGCGGTGGTCGGCTCGTCCGCAATGACAAGCTCCGGCTCGGCAGCAAGCGCGAGCGCGAGCACCACACGCTGGCGCATCCCGCCGGAAAACTGGTGCGGGTAGTTGTCGATGCGCTGCTCGGGCGCGGGGATGCCGACTTCGGTGAGCAGCGAGAGCGCCTTCTGCCGCGCCTGCGAGCCGGAGAGGTTTGTGTGCGTCGTGATGGTTTCGGTGAGTTGGTCGCCGATGCGGTAGAGCGGGTTAAGGCTGGTGAGCGGATCCTGAAACACCATGCCGATGCGCTTGCCGCGGATGCGGCGCATCTCGTCGGGAGGCAGGTTGTCGATGCGCGAGCCGCGCAAGAGAACCTGGCCGCCCGCAATGTGGCCGGGCGGCTCGATCAGCCCGATGATCGCCGTACCGGTGATCGACTTGCCGGCGCCCGACTCGCCGACCACGCCAAGCACTTCGCCGGGCGCGATGTCGAAGGAGATGTCGTCGATCGCGGTCAGCACGCCGCGCCGGGTCGGAAACTCGACCCGCAGGTTCTGCACGCTGAGGACTGGGGTCATCGCAGTTTGGGATTGAGCGCATCGCGCAGCCAGTCGCCGAGCAGATTTACGGCGAGGACAAGCGCGGCGAGTGTGATGCCGGGGAAGATCGCGATCCACCATTCGCCGGCGAACAAAAATTTCTGCCCGATCTGGATCAGCGTGCCGAGCGAGGGTTGCGTGGGCGGCAGGCCGAGACCGAGGAACGAGAGCGTCGCCTCGGTGATGATTGCGAGCGCAAGATTGATCGTCGCGATCACCAGCACCGGCCCGACTACGTTCGGCAGCACATGGCGGAACAGGATTTTTGCCGGATGGATGCCGATCAGGCGCGCGGCGAGGACATAGTCCTTGCTCTTCTCCACCAGCGTCGAGCCGCGCACCGTGCGCGCGTACTGGACCCAGAACGACAGGCCGATGGACAGTACCATGACCCAGAACACCACCGTTTCGTTGCGCTGCTCGCCGAACAATGCGCGCGACGTCCCGTCGATCAGCATCGCAATCAGAATCGCCGGGAAGGTGCTTTGGATGTCGGCTGCGCGCATGATGATCGCATCAGTGGTGCCGCCGGCGTAGCCGGCGAACAGCCCGAGCGCGATACCCAGCATGCCGGCGAACAGCGTTGCCATCAGGCCGATCGCGATCGACTGGCGCGAGCCGTAGAGAATGGTGGAGAACACGTCGCGGCCCTGGTCGTCGGTGCCAAGGATGTAGGGCCACGCACCGCCTTCCATCCAGATCGGCGGATTGTTCGAGTCGAGAATGCTGATCTGAGTGAGATCGTAAGGGTTCTTCGGCGCGATGTAGGGCGCAAACACCGCCGCCAGCACGATCACCAGCGTCACGATCGCCGCCGCAACGGTCACCTTCGAGCGCAGGAACGAGTAGACGAGGTCGCTGTCGAGGATCGCGCGCAGCCGCGACGGCCGGCGCATCAGGACTTCGGGCGGATGCTCGGCGGCGGCGGTCATGCGGTCGCCCGCGCGTCGATGCGGATGCGCGGGTCCACCACCGCGTAGAGGATATCGACGATGAGATTGATGGTCACGAAGATGAAGGCGACGAGCAGCAGATAGGCCGACATGATCGGGATGTCGACGTTCTGCACCGCCTTGAGGAACAGCAGTCCCATGCCGGGCCACTGGAACACGCTCTCGGTGATCAGTGCGAACGCGATGATCGAGCCGAGCTGCAGCCCGGCGATGGTCATCACCGGCACCAGCGTATTCTTCAGCGCGTGGCCGAAATTCACGGCGCGGTCGGTGAGCCCGCGCGCGCGCGCGAACTTGATGTAGTCGGTGCGCAGCACTTCGAGCATCTCGCCGCGTACCAGCCGCATGATCAGCGTCATCTGGAACAGTCCGAGCGTGATTGCCGGCAGGACCAGCGCCTTGAGACCGGAGGCGGTCAGCAGCCCCGTGGTCCAGAAGCCGAGGCGCACCACATCGCCGCGCCCGAACGACGGCAGGACGCCGAGCGTGACCGGAAACAGGAAGATCAGCAGAATGCCGATCAGGAAGGTCGGCAGCGAAATGCCGATCAGCGATGCGGCGAGAAAGATATTCGAGAGCCAGGAACGCCGGTGCAGCGCCGTGTAGACGCCCATCGGAATGCCGATAAGCAACGAGAAGATTGCGGACGCGATTGCCAGCTCCATGGTGGCAGGGAAGCGATCCGCGATCAGGTCGATGACCGGCGTCTTGAACTGGTAGGAGTTGCCGAAGTCGAGCCGCACCGCCTTGCCGACGAAGCGTGCGAACTGCACGGGGATCGGATCGTTGAGGCCGAGGTCCTGACGCAGTTGCGCGCGGTCCTCGTTGGTCGTCTCGATCCCGACCATCATGTTGATCGGGTCACCGACGAAGCGGAATAGCGTGAACGCGATCAGCGCCACCGTGAGCATCACCACGATGGCCTGCAGCAGGCGGCGAATGATGAAGGCAAGCATGCGATTTCGGGGGCGCTTGAATCCGTCGCACCGTACACGCGACCGGAGTGCTTCCGCAATTGACTTCGACCGGTGCGACCCAACGAAAAAGGGCTGAGCGGAGGCTCAGCCCTTTGCTATGTTGTGCCGAAACGCCGCTAGTCCTTGTGGAACCAGTACAGCAGGATCTGGTTGTCGGCCCGCTGCGCGAGCTTCACCTTCTTCGAGACACCCCAAGCGAGCGCCTGCTGGTGCAGCGGGATGTAGCCCCAGTCCTTTTCCTGCGCGATCTTGTAGGCCTGCTCGATCAGCTGGTCGCGCTTGGCCTTGTCCGGCTCGACCAGAACCTTCTCGGCAAGCTCGTCGACCTGCTGATTGCAGTAGCCGCCGAGATTCATGTTGCCGCCTTTGCCCTTCTCGTCGCGGCAGCGGTACATGTTGGCAAGCACGTTCCACGAGTCGAACGATCCCGGCGTCCATCCCAGCAGGAAGAACGACGTGTCGTAGCCGCCCGACTGCAGCACCTTGGCGAAGTACTTGCTCTTTGGCTGGGCATTGAGATTGATCTTGATGCCGATGCGCGCGAGCATCGCGGTGACCGCCTGGCAGATCGCCTCATCGTTCACGTAGCGGTCGGTGGGACAATCCATCTCGACTTCGAAGCCGTTCGGGTAGCCCGCGTCGGCGAGCAGCTTCTTGGCCTGGTCCGGATTCGGCACCGGGCGCTTGAAGTCCTTGGCCTTGTCGAACAGCAGGGGCGAGATCATCAGCGGGGTCGGGGTCGCCGCGTCGCGCATCACGCGCTTGGCGATCGCGTTTTCGTCGATGCCGAGATAGAACGCCTCACGCACGCGCACGTCCTTGAACGGGTTCTTGCCCTTGACGCTGGAGGAGCGCAGCTCCGGCCGCATCTGGTCGAAGCCGAGGAAGATGGTGCGCAGCTCCGGCCCCTGCATCACCTCGGCGACGCCGCTCGAATTGATGCGCTGCACGTCCTGCAGCGGCACCGGGTCGATCCAGTCCACGTCGCCCGACAAGAGCGCGGCCACCCGCGTTGAATCGTTCGAGATCGTGGTGAAGATCGCCTCGTCGATGTTGTGCTCGACCTTGCCCCACCAGTTCGGGTTCTTCTTGAACACGGTTTTCACGCCGGCCTGGTGCTCGGTGATGATGAACGGACCGGTGCCGTTGGTGTGCAGGGCCGCGTAGCTCATCTGCGTGCCGGTCGCGGGCTGCACCGCGGCGGTGTTGTTTGCCTCGGCCCACTTCTTCGACATGATGTACCAGGTGTCCCATTCGTAGTGCAGAATGGGATTCGGCGAGGGCAGGATGAAATCGACGGTGTAGTCGTCGACCTTCACCGCCTTGGTGCCGGGCGGCTGAATGCGGCTCTTGATGTCGGAGGCCTGGTTGAACGAGCGCTCGGCCGAAAACACCACGTCGTCCGCGGTGAAGTCCTCCCCGTTCGTGAATTTCACGCCCTTGCGCAGATAGAAGCGCCAGCGCGTCGGTTCGACCTGTTCCCAGCGCTCGGCGAGCCCGGGGATGATCTTGAGGTCCTTGTCACGCTTGGTCAGTCCCTCATAGACGTTTCCGAGCATTCCGAGCGTGAAGCTCTCATTGAGCGAGTAGGGGTCGAGGGATTTCAGCTCACCCTGGAAGGCGAAACGCAACGTCGCCGCGTGGGCCGAAGCCGCGCAAACGACGGCAATCCCTAGCGCCAAAGCCAAAGTCTTGAATTTCATGTGCTCTCCCGTGCCAGAAGTGTTTGTTGTTGCCTTGAGAATGCCGCCCTGGTGCGGCGATTGCGGGGACTTTAGCCGCGCTCCACTGGGCCGGTCCAGAGCATCGACTTTGTGACGCAATCCTGACATATCGACGGGCATCGGCGACCCGCCGTTTCTGCCTTTTTCCGATCCCGCATTGCCGCAGCACAGGCTGCGCCCCCGGAGCTCCCAATGCCCATTTCCAACCGAATCGCTGAGATGAAGGCGGAGGTCGCCGCATGGCGGCGCGATATTCACCAACATCCGGAAATCCTTTTCGACGTGCAGCGCACGGCGGGGAGCGTCGCCGAGAAGCTCAGGGCCTTCGGTTGCGACGAGGTGGTGACCGGCATCGGCAGAACCGGCGTGGTGGGCGTGATCCACGGCAAGGGCAGCGGCCCGCGCAAGGTGATCGGGCTGCGCGCCGACATGGACGCGCTGCCGATGGACGAGCAGACGAACCTTCCGTATCGCTCGAAGAACCCCGGCAAGATGCACGCCTGCGGCCATGACGGACACACCGCGATGCTGCTTGGCGGCGCGAAATACCTCGCCGAGACGCGCGACTTCTCCGGCACCGCCGTGGTGATCTTCCAGCCCGCAGAGGAAGGCGGAGGCGGCGGGCGCGAGATGGTCAACGACGGTCTGATGGATCGCTTCGGCATCCAGGAGGTCTACGGCATGCACAATATGCCGGGCATTCCGCCGGGTCACTTCGCGACCCGGCCCGGCCCGCTGCTAGCGGCGGCTGACCGCATCCTTATCGAGATCGAAGGGTTGGGGTCGCATGCCGCAAAGCCCCACCTCGGTATCGATCCGGTGGTCATTGGTGCGCAGATCGTCAATCAGGCGCAGACCGTGGTGTCGCGGAGCGTCGATCCGATCAAATCGGGTTTGATCTCGATCTGCCAGTTTCATGCGGGGTCGGCCGACAATGTCATCCCGCAGACCGCGACCCTGCGTGGCACTGCGCGCAGCCTGCTCCCCGAGGTGCGCGACACGCTGGAAAAACGCCTGCGCGAGATCGTGGAGGGCACTGCCAAGGCCTACGGTGCACGGGCAACGCTGACCTATAACCGCGGCTACCCGGTGACCAAGAACCACGAACGGCAAACCGAATTTGCGGCCGCGATCGCATCCGATGTCGTCGGGCCGGATGCTGTCGACCCCAATACCCCGCCGGTCATGGGCGGGGAGGACTTTTCCTTCATGCTGGAAGCGCGCCCGGGCGCATTCATCTTCATCGGCAACGGCGACACCGCCGGACTGCATCACCCGGCCTACGACTTCAACGATGAGGCGATCCCGACCGGCATCGCCTTCTGGGCAAGGCTGGTCGAGACGGCGATGCCGAAGTAGCTACTGCAGCGCCAGCCGCTGCCCGTCGAAGACGGCGGGCTGGCAAGTCTGGCCCGCCGCGCTAAGGACGGCACAGAGCCGTGCCGCGATGCTGGCGTTGGGCAGCGGTCCCGCGATCAGCCTCAACTCGACCGCGCCAGGCTTCTGTCCTTCGCGAACTGCAATAACCGGACGCAAGCCGTCGAACAGCGCCGGCTGCCCCGACTTCAGCGTGCTCCAGAGCGAGCGCAGCCCGTCGATCGAGGGATTGCCGCCGACGTCGACGCCGAACTCTGTTTTTGTGGCGGTGGAATCCGCGGCGTTGGCGCCGGTGGCAAGGTGGCCAGCGGCGACACGCGCCTGATTGGTGGCGGCGGGCTGGCTCGCCTGGGCCGGAGACGGAGCGGATGGCGGCGCCGCGACAATGCTCGGCGCAGCAGCAGCTTGGGGCGGTTTTGGATTGCCGGCTGCTGGCGGAATCGACCCGGTCACCTCATCGAGGTTGCGTTCCAGGACAGTGAGCCGGGCCGCCAGCCGGTCGCGGTCGGCTGTCAAAGCACGAACCGCTTCCGCCAGACGACGCTGTTCGGCTTCCTGCTCGGCCGAGCGGTTAGCAAGCTGGGGGACTCTTGAGGTTCGCGGAGCTTCCGGAGGTGTAAGCAAGTTCGCAATGCGGCGAATCCCGCTTTCGGTCCGCGCAACGGCGATCACCACGATCAGGGCGAACGTTGCGAGGCTGATCCAGGCGCCGAGCCGGAGAAGTTGCGTGCGGCGCACGGCTGTCATGAAGAGCTCCGCGCGAATCAAAGGCGCTACCAAAAGGTAGCAGAATCCTGCAATTCTCGCCGTGGATCGGCGCGGTCGTCCCCGCTATGCACCTTTCATTGAGGGTGCCGACTGACTATGACAGCGCGCGTTCCCCTAGGTCACGAATGAGCAAACGGACCTGCCTCGCGATCGTACTTGCCGCCGGCGAAGGCACCCGCATGCGCTCGGCACGCCCGAAGGTGCTGCATCAGGTCACTGGCCGGTCGTTGCTTGCCCACGTGCTTGGCGCAGTGCGCGCCGCCGGGATGGAGCAGGCCGCCGTCGTGGTCGGCCCGGATTCGGATGCCGTCGCCGAGGAGGCGAGGCGGGCGCTTCCGAAGGCGCAGATCTTCGTTCAGTCCGAACGGCGCGGGACCGCGCACGCCGTGCTTTGCGCGCGCAAGGCGATCGCAAAAGGCGCGGACGATGTTCTGGTGATTTTCGGTGACACGCCGCTGATCAGCGCGGAGACCTTGAAGCGCTTGCGCGGCGCGATCGACCATCACGCAAGCGTCGCGGTGCTCGGCTTTCGGCCGAAGAACCCATTCGGCTACGGCCGGCTGATCATGACCGGCCATCGGCTGGTCGCGATCCGCGAGGAGAAGGATGCGAGCGAGGCGGAGCGCCAGATCGATTTCTGCAACGGCGGGCTCATGGCCCTGCGCGGCGAGGTCGCGCTCGAGATTCTCGATCGCATCGACGACGCCAATGCCAAGCGCGAGTTCTATCTGACCGATGCCGTGACGATCGCCGACAAGATGGCGCTCGAAGCGGTGGCGCTCGAGACGACGGAGGATGAAGTGCACGGGATCAACACGCGCGCACAGCTCGCGCAGGCCGAGGCCGTGATGCAGCAGCGCCTGCGCGCGGCGGCGCTGGAAGCCGGCGTCACCATGATCGCGCCCGAGACGGTGTTTCTCTCAGCCGACACGAAGTTCGGGCGTGACGTTGTGGTCGAGCCCAATGTCGTGTTTGGACCTGGTTGCGTCGTCGAGGACAACGCGGTGGTCCATGCGTTCTGTCATCTCCAAGGCGCCCACGTCGGCAAGGGCGCCTCGGTTGGACCATTCGCGCGTCTGCGCCCGGGTACGACGCTCGGCGCGAAGTCGCGCGTCGGCAATTTCGTCGAGGTGAAGGCGGCCGAGATCGGGGAGGGCGCCAAGGCGAATCATCTCGCCTATATCGGTGACGGGCATGTCGGCGATGGTGCCAACATCGGCGCTGGCACGATCTTCTGTAATTACGACGGCAAGAACAAACACCGCACCGAGGTCGGCAAGGGCGCGTTCATCGGATCGAACTCCGCGCTGGTCGCGCCCGTGAAGGTCGGCGCGAATGCGTATGTTGGTTCAGGCTCTGTGATCACCGATGACGTGCCGGCAGGCGCGCTGGCGCTCGGGCGCGGCCGGCAGGTGAACAAGCCGGGCTGGAAACCGGGCAGCGCGAAAAAAAAGCCGGCCGCAAGGCCCGGTGCGAAGGCGAAAAAGAGAACCAAACGTTAACGCTGCGCTTAAGTGTCGCCTGACATACGAGGTAAATCTTTTTGATTTTCCTCTAGCATTTGCCGCCACTAAACCCTGACCAAAGGGATGGGGGAACGATCTTCATGTGCGGGATCGTCGGAATACTGGGACGCGAGCCGGTCGCCGAGGAAATGGTCGAGGCGCTCAAACGCCTTGAGTACCGCGGCTACGATTCTGCGGGCGTCGCCACGCTCGAAGGCGGCCACCTGACGCGCCGCCGAGCCGAAGGCAAGCTCAAGAATCTCGAAAAGCGGTTGATGAGCGAGCCACTGGCCGGCCATACCGGCATCGGCCACACGCGCTGGGCGACCCACGGCAAGCCGAACGAAGTGAATGCGCATCCGCACGCGACCGACAAGGTCGCGGTCGTGCACAACGGCATCATCGAGAACTTCAAGGAATTGCGCGAGGAACTGCAGAAGAAGGGGCTCAAGTTCTCAACCGAGACCGACACCGAAGTCGTTGCCCATCTCGTCACTCACGAACTGAACCAGGGGCGCAGCCCCGCACAGGCTGTGCAAGCGGCCTTGCCGAGGCTGCGCGGCGCCTTCGCGCTCGCGTTCCTGTTCGAGGGCGAGGACGACCTCCTCGTCGGCGCGCGCAAGGGCTCGCCGCTCGCGGTCGGTTACGGCGATGGCGAAATGTATCTGGGCTCGGATGCGATCGCGCTCGCGCCGTTCACCGACACAATCAGCTATCTGGAGGAAGGCGACTGGGCGGTGCTCAACCGCAAGGGCGTGGAGGTGCACGACGCGAGCGGCCGCAAGGTCGAGCGCGCGGTGCAGAAATCGAACGCCTCGGCGCTGCTGATCGACAAGGGCAACCATCGTCATTTCATGGCGAAGGAAATTTTCGAACAGCCGGAAGTCGTCGGGCACACGCTCGCGCACTATCTCGACATGGCGGCAGAGCGCGTGCGCATGCCGGCGCTGCCGTTTGACTTTGCGAAGATCAACCGCATTGCGATCTCGGCCTGCGGCACCGCCTACTACGCGGGCCTCATCGCCAAATACTGGTTCGAACGCTTCGCCCGGCTGCCGGTGGAAATCGATGTTGCGTCCGAATTCCGCTATCGCGAGGCGCCGTTCGCGCCGGACGGACTGGCGATTTTCGTGTCGCAGTCGGGCGAGACCGCCGACACGCTGGCGACGCTGCGCTATGCCCGCGAGCAGAAGCAGCATGTTCTCTCCGTCGTGAACGTCCCGACCTCGACCATCGCGCGCGAAAGCGACTGCGTGATGCCGACGCTGGCCGGGCCGGAAATCGGCGTCGCCTCGACCAAGGCCTTCACCTGCCAGCTTGCCGCGCTCTGCTGCCTCGCGATCCACGCAGGGCGTACGCGCGGGATCCTGTCCGAGGATGACGAGCGCAAGCTCGTGCGCGCCCTGGTCGAAGTGCCACGACTGATGACCGAGGCGCTCGCACTCGAACCGCGCATAGAGCAACTCGCCCACACGCTCGCGCACAGCCGCGACGTGCTCTATCTCGGGCGCGGCACGTCGTACCCGATCGCGCTGGAAGGCGCGCTGAAGCTGAAGGAAATCTCCTACATCCATGCCGAGGGATATGCGGCGGGCGAGCTCAAGCACGGCCCGATCGCGCTGATCGACGAGACCATGCCGGTCGTCGTGATCGCCCCGCACGACCGGGTGTTCGAGAAGACCGTCTCGAACATGCAGGAGGTGGCCGCGCGTGGCGGCCGCATCATCCTGGTGACCGATCCCAAGGGGGCGGCGGAAGCGACCGTCAACTCGATGGAGACGCTGAGCCTGCCGGAGATGCCCGCGACCGTGACGCCGTTGGTTTACGCCATCCCGGTTCAGCTCATCGCCTACCATACGGCGGTGATGATGGGCACGGATGTGGACCAGCCGCGAAACCTCGCAAAATCGGTCACGGTCGAGTAGCCGGCCGCGGCATTTGGCCTATATGGGCGTGTAGCGGCGCGCCATCAGTTCTTCGTATAATGGCCGCCAGATGCCGCCGGGCAGACAAGGCCGCACGATTCGATGAGCAATCCTGAAAGTTCCGCACCGCCGGAACCGACCCACCACAGCGTCGCCAGCCGCATCCGCAATTATTTCCTGACCGGCCTGATCGTCGCGGGCCCGGTCGCAATCACGATCTGGCTGGTCTGGTCCTTCGTGACCTGGGTGGACGACCTGGTGCGGCCGTTTATCCCGTTCGCGTACCGGCCGGAGACCTACCTGCCGGTCAAGGTGCCGGGCTTCGGCCTGATCATCGCGTTTCTGGCGCTGACGCTGCTCGGGTTCCTCACCGCCAACCTCGTGGGCCGGACCTTCGTCGACATCGGCGAGATGATTCTGGAACGCGTGCCGATCGTGCGGCCGATTTATCGCGGCCTCAAACAGGTATTCGAGACGCTGTTCTCGAAGTCGGCCTCCTCGTTCCGCACCGTCGGGCTGGTGGAATTTCCCGCGCCCGGCATGTGGTCGCTTGTGTTCCTCTCGACGCCGCCCGGGGCAGACCTGACCGCGCAGCTTCCAAGCGACGACGAGTATGTGTCGGCCTTCATGCCATGCACGCCGAACCCGACCACCGGGTTCTTCTTCTACGTGCTGCGCCGCGACGTGATCGAGCTGAGCGTGACCGTGGAGGATGCCGCCAAGCTGTTGATGAGCGCCGGCATGATCCAGCCGGGCTGTGGCGGCAGCAGCGAGCAGCAGCGCAAGCTTGCGGCGCTCGCCGAAGCCGCGAAGGCGGCGCGCGGGATTCCGACAAACGCAGCGGCAGAGTAATCAACCCGCTCGCAGGAGCCGGATCGCCTCGTCGCGCTCGAACAGATAGAGCAGGTGCCGCAATGCCTCGCCGCGCGGCGAGGTCAGGTCCGGGTCGCGTGACAGGATGAGCTGCGCGTCTTTGCGAGCGGGCTCCAGCAGGGCCCCGTGCACCTCGATGCGGGCGACGCGGAAGCCCGGCATGCCGGACTGGCGGGTGCCGAGCACGTCGCCTTCACCGCGGAGGTGCAAGTCCTCCTCGGCGATGCGGAAGCCGTCTTCGGTCTCGCGCAGGATCTCGATGCGCGCCTTGGCGGTCTCGCCGAGCGGCGCGCGGTAGAGCAGAAGGCAGCTCGAGCGCTCGCGCCCGCGGCCGACACGGCCGCGCAATTGATGGATTTGCGCCAGCCCGAAGCGCTCGGCGTGCTCGATCACCATCACAGTCGCCTCGGGGACGTCGACGCCGACCTCGATCACGGTCGTGGCGACGAGGAGCCGGGTCTCGCCCGACGCGAAGCGCGCCATCGCGGCGTCCTTGTCGGCCCCTTTCATCTTGCCGTGGACGAGGTCGGCGACCTCGCCAAAATGCTGTTTCAGCTCCTCGTGGCGCTGCTCGGCCGCCTTGAGATCACTCTCTTCGGACTCGGCGACCAGCGGGCAGACCCAGTAGACGCGCTCGCCGCGCTCCAGCGCACGGCCGACGGCCCCGACCACGTCGTCGATACGGCCGAGCGGCACCGCGCGCGTATCGATCGGCTGCCGCCCGGCCGGCTTGTCGCGCAACTGCGACACATCCATGTCGCCAAAGTAGGTCAGCACCAGCGTGCGCGGGATAGGCGTTGCGGTGAGTACCAGAACGTCCACTGCCTCGCCCTTGCGCGCGAGCGCAAGGCGCTGGTGGACGCCGAAGCGGTGCTGTTCGTCGACGATGGCGAGCGCGAGATCGCGGAACACGACTTCCTCCTGGAACAGCGCGTGCGTGCCGACCAGCAGGTCGACCTCGCCGGCTTGGAGCCGCGCCAGAATGTCGGCGCGTTCGCGCCCGCGCTCGCGGCCGGTGAGGATCGCAACGCGCAGCCCTGCGGCTTCGGCGAGCGGCGCAACCGTCTTGTGGTGCTGACGCGCAAGAATCTCGGTTGGCGCCATGAGTGCGGCCTGCCGTCCGGCTTCGATGACTGTCGCTGCAGCAAGCAGCGCCGCCACGGTCTTGCCGGAACCGACATCGCCCTGAAGCAGGCGCAGCATGCGCTCAGGTTTGGCGAGATCGGCGTTGATCTCGGACACCGCGCGTGCCTGTGACGGTGTGAGCGAATAGGGAAGGGCCCCAATGATCTTTTCTGCGAGTTTGCCGTCGGCCTTGCTCGGCCGGCCGCTAAGGCGTTTCTGGCTCGCGCGCACGAGACTGAGCGCAAGCTGACCTGCGAGGAGTTCGTCGTAGGCAAGCCGCGACCAGGCGGGCGTCTCCGGCGCGATTGCGTCCGGTTCCGCCGGCTGATGCAGCGCGGAGAGGGCCGCGCCGAAAGCAGTCCAACCCTGCTGGCGTAGCCACGCCTCGTCCTGCCATTCCGGCAGCGCGGGAATTCGTGGGAGCGCCGCTTCGGCCGCCTTGCGCACCACATTGAGCGTCAATCCCTCGGTCAGGGGATAGACGGGCTCGACCAGCGGCAGCTTGTCGGCTTCCGCTTCGGGCACCACGCGATCCGGATGCACCATCTGCAGCATGCCGTCATAGAACGCGGCGGTGCCGGACACGATGCGCCGCTCGCCGACCGGCAGGAGCTTCTCCAGGTAGTCACGGCGCGCGTTGAAGTAGGTGAGGGTGATGTCGGCGGTCTCGTCGCTGGCATAGATCTGGTAAGGCGCACGCGGCCGGTTCGGCGGCGCCGGACGGTGCCGATCCACGGTCACGACCACTGTCACCACGGTATCCGGCACCACATCGCGCAGCTTCGGCCGCGCGCGGCGGTCGATGGTGCCGCTCGGGAGATGAAACAGCACATCGATCACGCGCGGCGGATCGCGGTCGGTGAGCCGCGCGAACAACTTCGACAGCTTCGGTCCGATGCCCGGCAGGCTGGTCAGCGAGGCGAACAGCGGATCGAGCAGACGCGGGCGCATCGGTCAGGCTTGCGAACGATCGGCGAGCGGCCCGGTGCGCGCAAACACCGCGCTCGCCCGCACGATCCGCTCGCTGCCGACCAGGAGGAATGCATTGGCGAAGGCAAGGCGGCTGCCGAGCTTCTGCACGTCGACATGCGCCTCGACCCAGTCGCCGATCTTGGCCGCGCCGGCGAAGTCGACCGTGAGGTTCGCCGTGATCAAGCCCTCCGGCGGGTCCTGTCCGAAGGCCGTCCGGTAGCCGAGCGCGATGTCGGCAAGCGTAACCAGGAGGCCGCCATGCGCGATCCCTCGCGCGTTGGCATGTTTCTCCGCGATGCGCAGGCCGATCACGAGGCCGCGTCCGGGGTCCCGGCGATAGAACAGCGGCCCGATCGTTTCGAGGAACGGACTGGTGCGGAACAACGGCTCGAAGCCGGGCGGCGGATTCGGGTCGGTCATGACCGCCATTATCGCATCAAACAGGCCGCCCGCCCGCTGACATTCGCCATTTCGGTCGCTATATCACCCTCGCCCGGCACGTCCGGGCTTTTCGTGTTGCGGACATGAGCGGAACGACGATCTCGAGCGACGGTCTGGATGAGCGCCGGCGGCGGCTGTTGTTCCGCGCCTGGCATCGCGGCATGCGCGAAGTGGACCTGATCACCGGACGCTTCGCCGATGCGCATATCGCCAGCATGAGCGAGGCAGACGTGGACGAGTTCGAGAAACTGATGGATGTGCCGGAGCCGGAGTTGCTCGCCTGGGTGATGGGTGCCCGGGAAACGCCTGCGGCATTCGATACCGCGCTGTTCCGCAAGATGCGCGATTTTCGCGGAGCGGCGTAATGGCGAAGTCGCCCGCCGAACTCCTCGTCCCCGGCCGCGGCCTGACCCTCTCCGGCGTCGCTGACGGGGCCGAAGGGCTGATTGTCGCCGATCTCGCGCGCGCGGTAGCCGCAAAGCCGAACGCGCCGGCGACAAGCCTTGTCGTGATCTGCCGCGACGGGCCGCGCATGGCGCAGCTTGCCCGCGCGCTCGCCTTCTTCGCCCCCGAGATCGAGATCAACGAGTTTCCCGCCTGGGACTGCCTGCCCTATGACCGCGCCTCGCCGCATCCGGGTATCGTGGCGCAGCGCATGACCACATTGTCACGCCTCGCGCGGCTGCAGGGGCGCGACAGACCGGGCGTCGTGCTCACCACGGTGAACGCGGCGCTGCAGCGCGTGCCGGCGCGCGCTCTCATCGCGACGCAATCGCTTTCGGCCGCGCCCGGCAACGTGCTCGCGATGGACGGCGTCATCCACTGGCTGGAGCTCAACGGCTATAACCGCGCCTCGACGGTGCGCGAGCCGGGCGACTATGCGGTGCGCGGCGGCATCGTCGACCTCTATCCACCTGGCGCCGGCGACCCGGTGCGGCTCGACTTCTTCGGCGACACGCTGGAGTCGATCCGCTCCTTCGATGCCGAGACGCAGCGCTCGCAGGACGACCTGCGCGCGCTCGATCTGGTGCCGGTCGCGGAATTCCAGCTCACCAGCGAGACGATCCGCCGCTTCCGGCAGGGCTACGTTGAGGCATTCGGCGCATCAACCAACGACCCGCTCTACGAAGCTGTGAGCGAAGGCCGCCGCCATCCCGGCATGGAACACTGGCTGCCGCTGTTTCACAGCAAGCTCGACACGCTGTTCGACTATGTGCCGGGCGCGGCCATTGTGCTCGAACCGCTCGCCGAGGACGCCGCACATGAGCGCTTTGCGCAAATCGCCGACTACTACGAGGCGCGGCGCCAGGCGCTTGACGCCGACCGTGCGAACACGAGCTACAAGCCATTACCATCCGACCGACTCTATCTCGGCGAAAGCGGCTGGAAGTCCCTGCTAGGCGAACGCGCACTCGCGCGCCTGACGCCGTTCGCCGATCCGGACGCGTCCGTGATCGATGCGGGGACCCGTACCGGACGCAATTTCGCGCCCGAGCGGACCGAAGCCGAGGCCAACGTCTTCGATGCCGTCACCAAACACGTTCATGGGCTGCAATCGGCTGGCAAGCGCGTTGTGATCGCGATGTGGAGCGACGGCTCACGCGAGCGCATGAGCCATGTGCTCGCCGACCATGGGCTCGTCAATCTGACCAACGTTGCGAGCTACCCGGACGTACAGCGGCGGCCCACACCCGAGATTGCACTCGCCGTGCTCGGGCTCGAATCCGGATTCGAGACCGCCGATCTCGCCGTCATCGCCGAACAGGACATTCTCGGCGACCGGCTGGTGCGGCGCCGCCGTGCCTCGAAGCGACCGGAGGACTTCATTGCCGAGGTCACGAGCCTCGATGCCGGCGACATCGTGGTGCACGTCGACCACGGCATCGGGCGTTTCGCTGGGCTGCAGACCATCGAGGCAGCGGGCGCGCCGCATGACTGCCTCGAACTCCACTACGCGGAAGGTGCCAAGCTTTATCTGCCGGTCGAGAACATCGAGCTCCTGTCGCGCTATGGCTCGGAGGACCTGAACGTCCAGCTCGACAAGCTCGGTGGCGTCGGCTGGCAGACCCGGAAGGCGCGGCTGAAGAACCGCATCCGCGAGATGGCGGGCGAGCTGATCAAGATCGCGGCGACGCGGCAGTTGCGCGAAGGCGCAAAGCTCACCGTCGCGCACGGCATGTACGAGGAATTCTGTGCCGGCTTCCCCTATGACGAAACCGAGGACCAGGAGGCCGTGATCGATCGCGTGCTCGACGATCTCGGCTCCGGCAAGCCGATGGACCGCCTCGTGTGCGGCGATGTCGGGTTCGGAAAGACCGAGGTGGCGTTACGCGCGGCGTTCATCGCGGCGATGAACGGCAAGCAGGTCGCGGTCGTGGTCCCTACCACGCTGCTTGCGCGCCAGCACTACAAGACCTTCCGCGAGCGCTTCCGCGGTTTCCCGATCAAGGTCGCGCAGGCGTCGCGCCTGATCGCAAGCGCCGACCTCAAGGCGACCAAGCAGGGCCTCGCCGACGGCACGGTCGACATCGTGATCGGCACGCATGCGCTGCTCGGCAAGGCCATCAAGTTCAAGGACCTCGGCCTGCTCGTCGTTGACGAGGAGCAGCACTTCGGCGTCGGCCACAAGGAGAAGATCAAGCAGATGCGCGCCGAGGTGCATGTGCTGACGCTCACCGCCACGCCGATCCCGCGCACCTTGCAGCTCGCGCTCACCGGCGTACGCGATCTGTCGATCATCGCCTCCGCGCCAGTCGATCGCCTCGCGGTCCGCACCTTCATCGCGCCGTTCGACCCGATAACGGTGCGCGAGGCTCTGCTGCGCGAGCGCTATCGCGGCGGGCAGGCGTTCTACGTCGCGCCGCGCATCGAGGACCTCGCTGAGGTGAAGGCCTATCTCGACCAGACCGTGCCGGAGGCGCGGGTCGCGGTCGCGCACGGGCAGATGCCGGCCGGCGTGCTGGAAGACATCATGTCCGCCTTCTATGACGGCAAGTACGACGTGCTGCTCTCGACCACGATCGTCGAGTCCGGCCTCGACATTCCGACCGCCAACACGCTGATCGTGCATCGCGCCGACATGTTCGGCCTCTCGCAGCTCTATCAGTTGCGCGGGCGGGTGGGGCGCTCCAAGACGCGCGCCTACGCCCTGTTCACGCTGCCGGCGAACAGGCGCCTCACCCCGCAGGCGGAACGCCGGCTCAAGGTGCTGCAGTCGCTCGACACGCTCGGTGCGGGTTTCCAGCTCGCCTCGCACGATCTCGACATCCGCGGCGCCGGCAACCTGCTCGGCGAGGAGCAGTCCGGCCACATCAAGGAGGTCGGCTTCGAGCTGTACCAGCAGATGCTGGAAGAGGCGGTGATGAGCATGAAGGCCGGGCTGGTCGAGCCCGCGCCGGATCGCTGGTCGCCGCAGATCACCATCGGCATGCCGGTGCTGATCCCCGAGCAGTACGTCGCGGACCTCTCGGTGCGGCTCGGCCTTTACCGGCGGCTCGCCGATATCGAGGACGAGCGCGAGATCGACGGCTTCGGCGCCGAGCTTGCCGACCGCTTCGGGCCGCTGCCCGAAGAGGTGCAACACCTATTGCGCATCGTCGCCATCAAGGCGCTGTGCCGCCGCGCCAATGTCGAGAAGGTCGAGACCGGGCCGAAGGGAGCGGTGCTCTCGTTCCGCAATAACGAATTCTCAAATCCGGATGGGCTCGTCGCCTACATCCGCGACGAAGGGCCGGCGGCGCGCGTGCGCCCCGACATGAAGGTGGTGTTCTTCGACGACTGGCCGCGCCCTGAGCAGCGGCTCAAGGGCACCAACGTGATCCTGCGACGGCTGGTCGGAATCGCCGAGCAGAAGAAGGCGGCGTAAACTGGCGCGCATGACGCGCGCGTTCCTCGCCCTCATTCTGTCCATCGTTGCCACCCCCGCATTCGCCCACGACATCGCGAGCGCAGGCGGCTTTCTCGCCGGCCTCGCGCACCCCGTGTTCGGGCTCGACCATGTCATCGCGATGGTCGCGGTCGGAATGTGGGGCGTGTTCCTCAGGGCCCCGGCGCTCTGGCTGCTGCCGATCGTCTTTCCGCTGGTGATGGCCTTCGGCGGCGTGCTCGGCATCGCCGGCGTGCCGTTGCCCGCGGTCGAAACCGGCATCGCAGCTTCGGCGATCGTGCTCGGCCTGATGGTCGCGCTCGCGGCGCGCCCGCCGCTCTGGGTCGCGGCGCTCCTCGTCGGCGCGTTTGCGATCTTTCACGGCTACGCGCACGGCAAGGAATTGGCGGATGACGCTAATGCGCTCGCTTTCTCGGCCGGCTTCGTGATCGCGACCGGCGCGCTGCACCTGACAGGTATCGCGTTTGGCCTGCTGGCGCGGTGGCCGGCGGGCCGCCTTGCAGTGCGCGGGGCAGGGGGCGCGATTGCGCTCCTGGGTCTCGCCTATCTCAGCGGCCTTGCATGACCGCTGTCACCGACTGCGCGCAGATCCTCCTGCCGACCAATCTGCTTCCACTCGCCGCGCTCGGACTGCTTGCCGGGCAAAGTGCGGACCGGGCCTTTTCAGGCACGCTCCTCCTGTTTGCCGCGGGCCTGATGGTTGGCGCAATCGCGATTGCGTTCGCCGTGCGCGACCCGCCGGCGTCGATTGCGCTGCTAGCGCTCGCGGCGATCGCTGGCTTGCTCGTCGCCGTCGGGCGCCCACCGCTGCCAGCGATCAGGCTTGCCCTCGCGTTTGGATCCGGTGCCGCCCTGATGCTCAACGTGCCGCCGCAGGCGGCAACGATTTCCGTCGCCATTGCGGCACAGCTCGGCACCGGCCTTGCCGCCCTCGCTGCGCTCGGCCTCGTGGGCCTTCTGACAATGGACGAGACGCGAAACTGGCAGCGCATTGCGGTCCGCATCCTCGGATCATGGATCGCCGCGAGCGCGATCCTCACTCTGGCGCTGCGTCTCGTCCGCTAGTGGTAGAATGGAACCGAAAATGATCCCAAGGCCTTGTTGAGAGCGTCAAAACCGCTATGGTGCGACGACCGTTCGCAGTTTCCCCTGAAACCCCAACGACTTCGGAAAGGCCCTCAGGATCCGCATGGATGATGTCACCCAAGTGAGCGCGGCCAAAGCTGCGTGGGACGCCAGCGCTGACCTCGACCGCCGGGGAACTCGGCACGGGTTTTTCCGCCGCGCGTTCCGCTGGGTGGTTCACTATCTTTCCTACACCTTCATTCTCTCGCGACCGACCATCCGTACGAGTTATGCGGCAGGCTTTCGCCTCAGCGTGCGGCCGACAGTGTTTCATCCGAAGTTTTTCATCAGCAGCGAGAAGTTCGCGTCATTTCTCGACACGCTCGATCTGTCCGGCAAGCGCGTCTGCGAGATCGGCACCGGCACCGGCATTCTTGCGCTCGCCGCCGCGCGGGCGGGGGCCTCAAACGTGGTCGCGACCGACATCAATCCGAATGCGTCGCTTTCGGCGAGCGAGAACGCGCATGCGAACGGGCTTGGCGATCGCGTGACCGGCGTCTGCATGAACCTGATGGCCGCAATAGCGCCGCGCCCGACCTTCGACGTGATCCTATCGAGCCCGCCGAAGCACGCGGGCGAACCGAAGGACCTGACCGATCGCGGCTGGCACGCGGGGCCCGAATACCGCGACATCAAGGAAATGTTCGATCAGGCGCGCGACCGGCTCAAGCCGGACGGCCGCATCTATCTGATGCTGTCGTCGGACACCAACCAGGAGCTGTTCGCCTCGCTGATTGCAAAGGCGGGATTTAGTCAGCGAAAGATCAAGGAGTACTCGCTCGTGGTCGAATCGCTGATCATCTTCGAGCTGCTGCCGCGTTAGAGCATGATCCCGAAAAGTGGGTACCGGTTTTCGGAAAAGATCATGCTCAATAAAGTTTAGACCTGCTTCGGCAGAAGGCCTTCCTCGATCGCCTTGATCTGTAGGCCGAGATATTTCGAATAGATGCGGCACTGCGCGAGACTGCCGCCGATGAACCATAAGCCCGGCTGCGGCGTGCGCACGAACATGTTGCGCAGCTCCTCGCTGCCGCCGAACCCCCAGATCGGGCCGACGCGCGAAGCGACCTCATCGCCGAATAGCTTGCGCACGAGCGCTTCCTGCCCCTTGTAGCCGGTTGCGAAGATCACAAGGTCGGCCGCGACCAGCGAGCCGTCACGCATGCGCGCGCCGTCCGCGACGAAACGATCGATGTCGGAGAATTGCTTGAGCGCGATCTCGCCCTCGGCGACCAGATCGGAACATCCGACGTTGAAATAGTAGCCTCCGCCGCGAGTCAGGTACTTGAACTGCCAGCCGGTATCGTCCTCGCCCCAGTCGAGCTTGAAGCCGCGCTGCTCAAGCCTGTCGAGCAGCGGCTTGTCGAGCTTGCGCCCCTGCTCGGTGAGAGCCTGATGGCTCCTGCGCACCAGGGACGTCGGCATCGAGGCGGCGATCAGGTCGCAATCATCGAGCGGCGGGCCTTCGTCGTAGAGCGTGTAGGCAAGCTGCGCGCTCGGCTCGATGTTCACGATCAGGGTCGGCGAGCGCTGCACCAGTGTCACCGTGGCGCCGCTTGAATAGAGATCCTGCGCGATGTCGTGGCCGCTGTTGCCGGTGCCGATGACGATGGCGCGCTTAGCCTGCCAGTCCTCGCCGTCGCGGTATTGGCTCGAGTGAAGGACCTTTCCGGCGAAATCCTGCAGCGACGGAATGTCGGGGATGTTCGGGATTCCGCTGACGCCGGTCCCCATGACGATGTGGCGCGGGCGCATCGCGCGTGCCGCGCCGTCGCGGCGCAGCGTGACGGTCCAGTTCTGCGCCGCCTCGTCATAGGCGCCGTCCACGAGCTCCGTGCCGGTCCAGTAGTTGAGCTCCAGGCTCTCCACATAGGCCTCGAACCAGCCGGCCAGCTTGTCCTTCGGAATGTAGGTCGGCCAGCTCGGCGGAAACGGCATGTAGGGCAGGTGATTGACCTGCACCTGATTGTGCAGCGTGAGCGCGTGATAGCGGTTGCGCCAGTTGTCGCCGATGCGCTTTTCGCGGTCGACGATCAGCGTGTCGATGCCGAGCTGTTTGAGACGCGCCGCGATCGAGAGCCCCGCGTGGCCACCGCCGACTACCAACACCACCGGATCGCTGTCGTCATAGCAGGCGGCCGACTTGCGCTGGTCGAGCCAGTTCGGCCCGCGGAAATCGCGCGAGTGCGACTGGCCGGTCGGCCGCCGTTTACCCGTGCACTCCTCGTGACCCTTGATCTCGTCGAGCGCGGTCATCAGCGTCCACGCCTTGCCGCCGATCAGCCGCACCACGCCGTTGCAGCGACCCGTCGCGGTCTCGAACTGGAAGAAGGCCTCGGTCGATTGCGTGCCGGCTCGCGTCGTCACGCGTGGCGTCGTGCGGGCAGGATCGAGAGTAAATCCCGAGGGTTTCATGCCCCGCGTGGCGGTGAGCGCTTCCGCGATCGCGCCGGAGCCGCTGACTGTCTGGATCGTCCAGGTCAGCGCGAGGATATCGCGCCAGTAGCTCTCGGCATGAAAAAGGTCATGCAGCGCCGCGTCGTCGCCGCGGGAGAGCGCATCTTCGAATTGCGCGAGCCAGGATTGAACCTGCGCCTCAAGCGGCTCAGCCTCGGCCACGCGCTCCAGCACGTTCATGCGCGGGCTACTCTGCGGCTGTCGCCGCGCCTCTGCGCTTCTCCACCTCGTCCGCGGCTCGCGCCATGGCATCGGCCAGATACGCCGGGTCCTGCGCACCGGAGACCGCAAGTACGCCGCCGAAGATGAAGCAGGGGACGCCGTCGATGCCGGCGCGCTTCGCCTGCTCGGCCTCCTCGCTGACCCGAGCAACATCGCGGTCGCTTGCCAGGAGCTCGCGCGTCAGGTCGGGGTCCATGCCACAGTCGGCGGCGGCTTTGACCAGGACCTCGCGGTTGGTCAGGTCCGCGCCTTCGGTGAAGTAGAGCTCCATCAGGCGCTGTTTCATTTTCGCCGCGTTGCCGGTGTTGCGCGCCCACAGGATCAGGCGGTGGCAGTCGAGCGTGTTCGGCTGACGCGCGATCTTGTCCATCTGGTAGTCGAGGCCTTCGCCTTTGGCGGCCTGCGCGACGCGGCCCGCAATCGACTTGTAGCGCTCGGGTGAGCCGAACTTGGTGGTCAGGTATTCATCGCGGCTGATGCCCTCGCGCGGCACCCAATCGTTGAGAAAATAGGGGTGCCAGCGCACCTCGACCGGAATGTCGGGCCGCAGCTCCAGGGCATTCTCCAGCCGCTTCTTGCCGATGAAGCACCAGGGGCAGACGACGTCGGAAACAACGTCGATCGTCAGCGGTTCGGTCATGGGGTTTGTCCTGTTTGCCTGAATCGTATGCGCTGGCCCGCCTTACCGCAACCGAACACCGGCCGCTGTTGCACAAGTGCACCCAGGCGTTCAGTCCACTACACCTAGGTCCAACTCGACGCGCGCAGCCTTGCGTGCGCGGATACCGCTCGGGGTGAAGGAGGGGGCAATCACCAGCGAGGGCAATTCCATGAATTCCAGTACCTCCGCACAGGTCCATTCCGCGGCCTCTCGCGGCGAGCCAGAGACCACCGGTCAGGACGGCCTCGCCGAACTGCGCCGCGAGTTTGCCAGCCTCAAGGACCACGTGGCCCGCTTTGCATCCCAGGCAACCGGCGAGGTCGCGAAATCGATCGGTGGCGCGGGAAGCTCCGCCACCGGCGCGGGCTCCGATCTCGTGTCGAACGCAACCGAGCAGGCAAAGACCTTTGCAGCCGAGCTGGAAGGGATGGCACGGCGCAATCCCCTCGGAACGGTTGCCGGGGCGGTCCTGGTCGGTATCGTGATCGGCATGATGTCGCGAGGACGCGGCTGATGTTCGCGTCGCTGTTCGGCGCCGTCCAGGCCGACATTGACCGGCAGGTGAACTGGGCCAAGGGAGAGGCACGCCGGCGTGTCCGGTACGTCCTGCGCGTCGCGATATTTGCCGGTGCCGGAATTCTCGCGATCGTCGGCGCCGCCGTCGTTGGATTGATCGCTCTGCATTCCTGGCTCGCGGTCCAATGGACGCCCCTCATCGCCCACGCAATGATCGGCGGAGGCCTGCTGCTGCTGGCCCTGATCCTGCTTCTCGCCGCTGCGGCCGGACGGCCGCCGCGGCTGGCCGCACGACCCCCGCTGCAATTCGCAAAGCCTGCGGCGGCGCTTGGCGCGCTGGCAGCCGGCACACGGGGGAACGTCCGGGCCGCGCAGGAGAGCGCGCAGCTTGCCAGCGAAACGGTGCGGCAGGGCTCGCGCTCCTCCCTCATCGGCACGCTCGCAATCGCCGCCCTGGTCGGGCTGATTGCGGGCCGCAAGCTGTAGCCGATGCCACGCGCGACAAGGGACGAGAGCTCCTCCGGCGCATTGAGCGGAAGGGGCGTGCTGCGGCTCGCCTTCCTCTTCTGCATTGCCGCCGCGGTCGCGGCGCTCGCCGGAGCCTTCGGCATCGCGCGCGACTACGGCTACCTGCAGGCATCCATTCTCTCGGGCTCGCCCGGCGGCCAATACCACGCACTGGCGACGCGGCTCTCCGAGCGCGCGCGGCGCGAGCATGGCACGCTGACCGTGATACCGACGGCCGGCTCGATCGAGAATGTCGTGCGCCTGACGGCCTCCCGGGCGAACTGCAACGAGATGTTCGCGCTGATCCAGGACGGGACGCCAATTCCGCCCGACACGCGCTTCGAGCTCTTGGGCAGGCTGCCGACGCCGGAATCCCTTCTGCTTCTGGGCAAACCGGGACGCGATTTCCGGACGCTCTCGGATCTGCGTGGAGCATCGATCGGGATCGGGCCGGAAGGCTCGGGCACCGCGCATCTAATGCAGCAATTGCTGACAGACCGCGACGTGGGCGACCTTGGTTTCAAGCTTTCCTATCACCCGCTTGCCGAGCAGGCCGCGCTGGTTGCTCAGGGCAAACTCGATATCGCCGCGGTGGTGATGCAGGAGGATGCGGAATTCCTCCGCAACCTCATCCGCGAACACAGGCTCGATATCGTTGCGCCGGACGACCTGCCGGGGCTTATTGCGCGCCATCCATGGCTCGGTCTTGGGCGCGTACCGGCCGGGCTCTACGACCTGACGCGACACATCCCGGCGACCGACCGGCAGGTTGCGCGGCTCAACACCTTGCTGATCGCAAGCCCTTGCGCGCCGCGAGCCGACCGCATTGCGTTGCTGATGTTGGTCGCAGCCGAACTTCCCGGATTTGTGCGCGGCAATCCGCCCACCTCCACGAGCCGGGCAACGGCGCTCCCGCTCGCGCGCGAGGCGCATCAGTTCTTTCTCAGCGGCGAACCCGAAGTAGCCGACCGCTATTTTCCGTGGCTCGTCAACCTGATGTCGCCCGCCTACTGGGTCTATCTCGTGATGACGATCACGATCCTGTTCAATCTGATGAACGCATACAGCCGGTTCCGCCTCTGGCGGCTCGATGCGGCGCGCGAACGGCTCGAGCACGAGATGAAGGAGCTGGTCGACCCGGATCTGACCCACGCGCAAATTCGGGCGGCCTCGGCGAGCGACATGACCGCAGCGCAAATCCGCGGCAGCGGGCAGGGGATCATGGACCAGTTGATTGCCCTGCGAACGCGCTGCGAGCGACAGACCAACTCGATCTTCACGCCGATGGGAGACGAGATGTATTACCGCTACCAACGCTCGCTGATCGAACAAGCGATCGATACGCTGGTCGCGCTGCTGGGACGCCCCGTAGCCAAGGCATCCGGCGGCTGAGCGAGACGGCGGACCATCAGCACGAATGATGGTTCGGCTCGAAACGAACCCGCGCACCCAGAGGTTTGCCCACGGGCACTCGAAAGACCGCGTGCGGTGGCCACCTACTCGGCCGCGACCATCCGCTGGTCGACCGTTCGCGCGATCAGCGTGTCGACCGTGTCGCGCGGGCGGAATGCCGCGAGCGCGACCGTCGGTCCGAGCCGGGTGCGTTCCGCGCCGACCGCAAGCGTGGTATGCTTGAGCACGCTTGCGATACGCCGCGCCACCACGTGCGCGGTCACCAGGTCGGTTTCCGGAAACGCAATCAGGATGGTGCCGTCCTCGTCGCGGCAGGCGATGTCACTCGCACGCAAAAGCCGGCTGGTGATGCGCGCTGCGTCCATGCTGGCGCGTCGGTTGGCAAAGCAGTCGAAGGTCAGACGCGCGAGCGAAAGGCCCGCACCGCGGCTTGCCGCAGTGGCTGCGCGCTCGAGCTCGCCGATAAACGCCGCTCGCGTCAGCAGTCCGGTTTCGGCCGCGACCGCGCCTTTCTGGTCGAGCGAGGCTGTAACTCGCTTGAGCCGTGAGCCGAAGGCATGCAGACGCGCGAATGGCAGAATGTGGGTCGCGACACTTTGAGGATCGCCGCTCACCTGGTCGACATTCGGCATGCGCTCGGGATCGAGGTCACGCGCCGCATCGCGCGGCACGATCACCGGCAGGTCGCGCCAGCGCGGGTCGGCGGCAAGCTCATCGACGAAGTCCTCGACCATCGAACGGTTGAAGCCGTCGCCGATCACCACGCCGTCGATGTCGCGCGCACCGAGATAGCTGCGTGCCGTCTCAATCGAGAGTGCGCCGATCAGTCCCATGCGCTCGCCGACCGCGACGGTCAGCGCCGGATAGTTGCGTCCACGGCCGGCGACAAGCACGGTCGCGTCCTCGAGCGGGTCGGTCTCCGGAAGATCGGGAGTGTCGAGGCGCTCGGCGAGTTCTTGCGAGCGCCGCAGCACCGTAGCGTGGAGCGCGCGGACACGGAGTGCCGCGCGCAGGCGCGGAACAAGCCGCGTCGCAACCATGTCGGCGGGAATTGGTAAAGCATTTGCGAACGCAGGCGCACTGTCGTCCACCAGCGCAAGCATTGGAACGAGCGGACCGTCGAGCTTGACGACCTTGGCCGCAACAGCGTTCGCGATGTCTTCCGGGCAGCCTGCCAGTACGACAGCAGACGGCTTAGTCTTGGCGATGGCCGTAACGGCACTCGCGGGCGCAACCTCGCGCATCGGGAGGTTTCCCCCCCGTGTCAGCGCCTCGCAAACATCGTTGGCCTCGTCCGCTACGACGAGAACAGGTCCCGACAACGCCATGGCCGATACGCCGCCCTACAAAATGCAGGGCGCACCGTAGCGGCGCCCCGTAAAGGACGCGTGAAGGGGCTCCGGACAGTTTGTCGGGCCGAATTAAGCGGCCGATGCCTGGTGTGGCGATTTTCGGCGAAACGCCGCAACCAGCAATGGATTGGCCCCATGCGCCAGCAGCGCATCGCAGATCGCGTCGCGGTCGGCGCCCGCTCCGGCGAGCCGGTGTCCGGCAAGCATGTCCGGCAGCGCCGCGAGCGTGGAGCCGTCCTCGATGCCCGCAATCAGGTCCTGCGCGGCGCGCAGCGCAAAGCGGTAGCCGCCGACGCTGACGATGCCGGCGGGTGGTGCATCGATGGTGAGCAGCTTGGTCTCGCGATCGACGCGGCAGGGATAGCTGGTATCGATGCTGCCATCGGCGATCCTCAGCCGCGGTCCGCTGCCGCGCTCCGCACCGGGCGGGAAGGGGGCATGCGGCACCATCGGCCCGGCAAGCGCGAGCGTACCGGCCGCTGTGCGCGCGACCGTGAGAACATGCATGCCTTGCGGCGCACCGCGCGGCAGTACGAGCCGGCCGGTTGCAATCCCCGCGGGCCTGCCGTCGGCATTGCGGCGCGAGGGAATGAGCCCGATCTCGCCGAACACCGGCACGTCCACGAGCGCGGCGGTGCCGCTCCATTCCCCGCTCGCGGCAAGCCGCTCCGGCGCGCGCCACACCGCGAGCAGTGCGTGCAGGCTTCCGGTCAGCCCTGCATCGGCAAGCCGCATCGCCATCGCACCGGGCAACACCGCGACTGAGCAACGCTCATCCGCGCATTGCGCGGCGAACATGGCCGGCGCGAAGGGATGGTGCAGCACCAGCGTGCCACCCGTAAGCAGCCAGGGCACGATCGTCGAGGCGAGCCCCGCGAACGAGGCAAGCGCGAGCACGCCCAGCATGACGGCGTCCGGCTCGATGCGCGTTTCGAGATGCGCCGCAAGCCCGCCGGCGATCAGCTCGGCATGGCTGCGCGCAACCGGCACGATGCCTTCGGCCGCAATGTCGAAAGTGACGAGGGCGACATGATCGGCGGCCTCGCCGAAGCGTTCGATTGCGGGCGGGGCGCTGGCGCTGTCGAAAATGTCGTCGATTGGCACCACGCCGTCGGGCAGGTTCTCGCCGAACCCGCACACGAAGCGGATGGTGAAGGTCTCCATCGCAATGTGCATCGCGAGATCGCCATGCACGGTTTCGCCAATGCGCTGGCAGCCGATCAGCGCGCGCGCGGCGATCCGGGAGAGCGCGGCCGCCGCATCGGCGTGCCGCCACAACAGCGGCAGCGGCGCGGCGATCAGGCCCGCGCGCATGACCGCAAGCAGCGCGATGACGCTCTCGACCGTGTTGGGAAGCTGGATCGCTACGACGGAATCGGTCGGGAGCCCGAAGCCACGCAGCCGCGCGGCAAGCGCCGAGATGGCGCGATCGGCCTGCGCATAGGTGAGCCGCCGTGGTGCGCCGTCCGTAAAGGACGGCCGGTCGGGCGGATCGATCAGCGCAAGAACGTCCGGGCGTGCCGCGGCGGCGCGGCGGAAAAGATCGTCGAGCGTCGCTTTCACGGCCGGCAAATCGTTCGCGTCGCGCGTGCCTCTATCCCCCAAGGCGTCCTCCAGGATCACATCCGCCTCATTGCGCCTTCGGCTTCTTCCACCACGTCTCGGGAATGTAGCCGTGCATCGAAGTTGTCTCCGGGCGTTCGATCGTGACCCAGCGCGCCAACCATTGCTCCGGCGCGTAAAACAACGGCACCACGTAGCTCCCCGACATCAGCACGCGATCGAGCGCTCGTACCGCCGCAACCACGTCCTCCCGCGTCTCGGCCTTGAGCAGGGCCGCAATCATCGCGTCAGCCGCCGGGCTTTTGACTCCCATGTAGTTGCGGCTGCCGTTGCTCTCGGCCGCCGCCGAACTCCAGTAGAACGCCTGCTCATTCCCGGGCGACAGCGACTCATCCCAACGCGCCTCGATCATGTCGAAATCGAAAGCGATTCGCCGCGCCTCGTATTGTACCGCGTCGACAAGGCGCACCTGGACGGCGATGCCGGCCCGCTTGAGCTGGGCCGCATAGAGGAGCGCCAGGCGTTCCTCGTCACGGTTGACCGTCAGGATCTCGAAGCCCAGCGGCTTGCCGCTGGCCCGCTCGACGAGTTCAGTGCCCCGTAGCTCGTACCCCGCCGCGGCGAGCAGTTCGAGGGCGCGGCGCAACAGCGTCCGATCGCGTCCGGAGCCATCGGTGACCGGCGGCTGCCAGGTCCCGTCGAGGACGTTGGGGCGCACGGCGCCGGGAAAGGGCGCGAGCAGCGCGCGCTCGCGTTCATCGGCCGCGCGGCCGCGCGCGGAAAGCTCGGAGCCCTCGAAAAAGCTCGCACTGCGGCGATAGAGCCCGAAGAAGATGGAGCGGTTGACCCACTCGAAATCGAACAGCAGCGCGAGCGCCTCACGCACACGAATGTCGGCGAAGACTGGGCGGCGTGTGTTGAAGACGAAGTTCAGGCTCGGTTTTGGCAGGCCGGAGGTGAACGTCTCCCTGACGACGCGACCGTCGCGCGAGGCGGGGAAATCATAGGCGCTCGTCCAGCGGCCGGGATCGTCCTCCTTGCGGACGTCGAACAGGCCCTTCTTGAAGGCCTCGTGATACGAGTTGGCGTCGCGGTAATAGTCGAAGCGGACCTCGTCGAAATTCCAGAAGCCCCGATTGACCGACAGGTCGCGTCCCCAATAGTCCGGGTTGCGCGCGAGCATGATGCTCTTGCCCGGATCGACCTCACCGACGCGATAAGGGCCGCTGCCGAGAAGCGGCGTCATCGAGGTCTCTTCGAAGGTGTCCGGATCAACCGCGTGCTTCGCCAGCACCGGCATCAGGCCGAGGATCAGCGGCAGCTCGCGATCATCGCCGGGCAGGTCAAAACGGACACTGCGTTTGCCGACGACGGCCGCCCTGGTGACCTTGGAATAGAAGGTGCGATGGTTCGGCCGTCCGTGGTCGCGCAGCAGCGCCCAGCTGAACAGCACATCCTCGGGTGTGACCGGTGTGCCGTCGGAAAACCGCGCGTCGGGATCGAGCGTGAAGGTGACGTAAGTCCGGCCGGCATCCGTCTCGACCGTCTTTGCCAACAAACCGTAGAGCGTGAACGGCTCGTCGTAACCGCGCACCATCAGGCTCTCGACCACGTATCCCGAGATCGCGTTGTTTCCGGAGACGAGCGGCGCACGCAGACCCTGCGGGGGCAGTCCTTTCACGATGAAGGGGTTCAGGCTGTCGAACGACCCGAGCACGCCCTGCACGAGGCGGCCGCCTTTCGGCGCGGCGGGGTTCGCATATGGGAAGTGGTCAAAGCCTGCCGGCAATGCCGGCGCGCCGTGCATTGCGATCGCATGGCTCTCCGCAGCAAGCGCAAGCGGCTCGCCGCCGATCAAGACGGCGCAGGCGGCAAGCCACGCGCCGGACGCCGCCAGCGAGCGCGCCCGGATCATCCTTGCGTCCTGGTCAATGAAGCTCCGATTCGATGTGCAACGCTGCCGAATCTAGCACAGGCCACCCCCGCTCCACCGGCTGGCAACGGCCCGTGAATTGGGCTAGGTGACGGGCCAGATGCTGAAGTGTCACGGTGTCGCCTCAATTGGCACCGAGACAGCGCAAGACGGGGGCGCTGGCGCCGGCCACTCGCCGCGCTTGGGCAAAAGACATTGCTTTTAAGAGGGGTTACCTCATGACCGCACTCGTGACCGCACCGGCGCAGCCGGTGCGCCGCGTGGCCACGTCGATCGCAGCGGTGGCCGCGCTCCTTGCCGGCACGTCGCTTGCGCTGGCACAGCAGCCGCAGCCGATCCAGCAAGTGCCGCCGCCGAAGGCAACGCCGCGGCCGGTGCAGCAGAAGGCGCAGCCGAAACAGCCGCAGCAGCATCAACCGGCACAGCCAGCGCCCGCTGCTCCCGGCGACCAGCAGGCCTCGGGCCCGCCGGCCGATCAGCCGCCAGTCGTGTACTCGCCGTGGACCAAGTTCTGCGGCAAGGACAACAACGCGCAGGCCAAGGAGGTCTGCCTCACGGTGAAGGAGGCGCGGCTCGAGACCGGCCAGTTCCTCGCGGGCGCGGCCCTGATCGAGCAGACCGGCGAGGAGAAGAAGCTCTTCCGCATCACGCTGCCGCTCGGCATGCAGCTGCCGCAGGGGACTCGCATGCTGCTCGACAAGGAGCAGCCGCTGCAGGGCCGCTACATTGTTTGTCTGCCGAACGGCTGCATGGCAGACTTCGACGTGACACCGGATTTCGTCACCAAGCTCAAGAAGGGCCAGCAGCTTGTGCTGCAGGGCATCAACCTGCCGGGTCAGGCCGCAAGCTACATGCTGCCGCTCGCCGACTTCGCCAAGGCGAACGAGGGCCCGCCGACCGATCCGAAGAAGTTCGAGGAAGATCAGAAGAAACTCCAGGAAGAGCTTCAGAAAAAAGCCGAAGAGGCTCGCAAGCGGTTGCAGGCGAACCCGGCCGAGGGGCAGAAGAAGTAGTTTTTCGGACAAGCTCTGGCCTGGTAAGGCGCGCCCCCGGCGCGCCTTATTTTTCGCGCGCAATGGGCGCCGACAGGAGCGCCCATGCTCACGCGCATCGTCGCGGCTATTCTGGTGGTGTTCGCCGCAACCACGGCTGCGGAGGCGCAGCGTCCGGCACAAACTGGCCCGCGACCTCTGCCCCAGCCACCGCGCGCCTTTCCGGCGGAGAAGTTCAGCACGCGGCCCGTGCAGGCAACGCCGGGCTTACCAGCCGACCCGAGTGGCTCTGAAAAATTGCAGAAGCAACGCTGGCATCAGAGGTCGCGAACGTCGCCTGGCGAGGCCAACTAGATCGCCAACAGCGTTGTATATCAATTCAGCCGTTGTTCCTTCGGCCTGTAGCTGCCGTCGCGCGCGCGCTCGAAGACTTCCCTGACCTGCGGATGGCGGACGGGCTCGCCGGACTCGTCGGGCAAAAGATTCTGTTCCGAGACATACGCGATGTACTCGGTTTCCCCGTTCTCGGCGAACAGATGGTAGAACGGCTGATCCTTGCGCGGGCGCACATCGGCCGGGATCGCCTGGTACCATTCCTCGGTGTTGGCGAACACAGGGTCGATGTCGAACACCACGCCCCGAAACGGGAACAGGCGGTGTTTAACCACCGCCCCGATCGGAAACTTCGCGACCCGCGCCTTCGTCATGGGGCTGAAATAATACGATTTTAGCCGAGATGCCAGCAAACCGCGGGCGTTTCTCGAAAGTTACGCCCTGCTGCCACTGCCGTTTCACCTCGCGCACCGCGAAAAATCCAGCGCAAAGTGAAGCAGCTCACAGAGCCAAAGCGGCATCCCCCATAACCTACAACCTCAGGGAGAGCTGGCGCGCCGGTTGGCCAGCCGAAGCACGGCCATCAGGCCAGAGAGCCGGCACAACGGGGAGACTTGTCATGACCAAACTGCGCATCCTTAGCGTCATTTTCGCGCTGCTCGCCGGCCTGACTGTCGGCGCCACCCTCACGACCGACGCCTATGCCTGCCCTGGCGGCTATGTGCGGTGCGGTCCCGGCTGTTGTCCGGGCCGGTGATCTCGCGTCCGGTGAGGGAGAGCACCATGCGCACCAAGCTGACCATCGGGCTGACAGCAGTCCTCCTGTCGGTCGCGGTTCCCGCGGGCATCTACGCCGCGACCAAGCCGACCGACAACGAGTTCAATATCGTCTTGCGCGACTTCGGATATCGGCCGCTCTCGTTGCCGACGAGCGATATGAGTGTTGGCGTGCTCTACAAGCTCGATTCAAAGGCACGCTTCTTCGATGTCGTTTGCGAAATCAATTCGGACGAGCTTGCGGGCGCGGTGAGGCGGGCAAGGAGTCCGGAGATGACCGCGCACCTACAGTCCGACCGGCAGTTCGACAGCAGGATGAGCGTTCACTTCAGCGGGACGCTGGACGGTGGCACCGCGTTAAGCGAGGCCCAGACGGTTCAGTTCTCGCTCAATGACATCATCGTCGAGTCCATCTCGTATGAGGCAAGCGCCGACCTGTTCATCAAGATGGCCAGCCGACCGAGCTGCGGACGCGGGATCGCCGAGGCTCTCAACAATGGAGGCTATGTCTGTCAGGGCATGAAGGTGCTCGAGGCAACCGCCGAATACAAACTTGACCGGAACACCTCCGCCAAGATCGACGCCAAGGTGGCCAAGGACAAGGTGAACAACCTCATCAAGCTTGCGGTCGAGGCCCAGAGCGGTACCCAGGTGGTCGAGCGGGAAGGCAGGATGCAGTCCGGCAGCAAGCTCAAGTATGCCGTGGCCATGAAGCCCAAATGCATGCTGCCGCCGAACGGGTATTTCGATCGAATCCTGCCCGAGACCAGATGGCAGGAATGGAAGAACTTCATCCTGTTCAACCTGATCGAGCCGTTCTGGCCCCACGGTGAAGAGCAGGCACGCAACGGGGACGCTCCCGGCCAGCTCGCCGGCTAGCGCCCCGCCTCCCGACTGGCGCGCCCGCCCGGCGCGCCTTTTTTGTGGATTCCTTGGCGGGACAATGACTTGCGAGCGCCGAGCGCCCGCATCGCGAAAATGTGAGTTGGAAAGACGCAGATCCGAACAAACGTAGCGAACCGAGGCACCGCCTCACGCGACCAATCAATATGACGGACGAAAGGCGCGCCTCGGAACTTGGGCGCGTGCATATGCGTTCATAGTGCGCGATTTGACGGGACGTTCCATGCCCAGCCTGATGCCGAGCCTGCTCAAGTACTTCATGATGGTCGGCGCGATCCTTTTTGTGGGCCTGATCGGGCTCGATGCCGTGATGGAACCGGGCGGCCCCGGCCCGCGCATCGTCCAGGACTCTTCCAAGGCCAAGCTGGTCCGCCATGACCCGCGGGCCTCGCTGGTCGAGCGGCTCCGAGAGGAAGAGGCCGCGCAAACGGCCTCCGCCAAGGCTGAGGCAAACCCGGTGCAACTCGCCCCTGCGGCGATTTCGACCGCTCCGGCCGCGCCAGCCCCCCGTCCGACGGGCGTGAGCCAGGTTGCCGCTGCAGCTCAGCCGCAACCGGTAAAGCAGGCCAGCCTGCCGGTTGCTCCCGCCCAAGTGCAGGCCTCCACCCCGATCGCGGAACACCAAAGTGCGCCGGCTGCCTTGACCACCCTCCCGGCCGAGGATGCGGAGCAAGCGACGCGGCTCGCCCACGAGAAGGCCGCGGCCGACAAGGCGCGCAAGAAGCGAGTGGCGCGCGAACGCGCCCGCTCGAAAGCGATCGAGGACTCCGTCGCGTCGCGCCAGCAGGATCAGTACTATTATGGGCAGCGCGCTCCGGCCTATGCGTACGCGCCGCCACCCCGTCCGGCGTTCGGACCGTTCAGCCAGAACCAGGGCTGGTTTGGCGGCGGCTGGGGCAGAGGGTGGTAACCCTCCGCCACGCAGCCTGACCCTCACCTAGCGCTTTACCTTACACTGCGCGGAAAGCGATCGCGCCGGAGACCGAGCGCGGCCGCTCACGCACCGTGTGGCCGTCATTGCCGCTCTTGACGATCCACTGGCCGCCGGAACGACCCGTGATGATGCCGACGTGATGGCGCCACACCACCACGGCGCCGACGCGCGGCCCGCCTGCGTTGTGGCCGACGGACGCCCAGTTGCGGGCAAGCCAGAGTTTGCGGTCGCCAATTCCGAGATGGTGCCCGAGCCACCAGCCGCACCAGGCGCGTGGCCGCCCGCCGCCATGCGCCTGGTGCGAGCGCGTGCGCCGCGCGAAGTGCCGGCCGCGCCAGTGCGCGTGATGGCTCACGCGATGCGCATGGTGTGCGCGGTGAACGGTGTGATGTTTGTGGGGACGCGCATTTGCGTCGGTTGGAGAGAAGGCAATTACGCCGGCGAACAGAAGACACACAGACACGAGTTTCTTCTTCATCATCACTCTTTTTGTTGGGGAACCCCCGCAGCCCGTCACATGGACGGGCGCCGATTGGTGGTTCAATCGGGCGAGAAAATGACTTCCGCAGCGACAATGGGCGGGTGATCGGTTCCCGGCCGGCACGCGGAAACCGCCCTCCAACCTCATTCGAAAGACGAAGTCTGGCGCGGTTGGCCCACGTGGCGATTGCTGTACACTTCGTGGCGGGACTGGGGGACTTCGATGATTCTGTCGCATCTGGCGGCAGCGACATTCATTGTCGCCGTCGCGACCGGGCCGCTCGTGGAAGCGCCGGTCAGCCGCCTGTCATTGCAGCAACGCGACGCGGCGACGCGCGTCTTCATGCGATCGGCAACCGACTGCATCGCGCGCCGCGTGGCGTCGGACGGTCGATTCCACAAGGACGATCCGTCCACGAACCTCGGCGAGCTGATCGTTGACGCCGTGCCGAAATGTCTCGCGTCCGTGCGTGCGATGATCGATGCGCACGACCGATACTTCGGCGAGGGCTCCGGCGAGGAATTCTTCATGGGCGTCTACCTCGACGCACTGCCGAATGCCGTGATCAAAGCGATCGAGAAGGGCGGCGAGGAAGCCGGCCCCGCGCCGCTCTCCGGGACAAAATAAAACCGCGCCCTCCAGGGAGGGCGCGGGGCTCGCTTCGGACTTTGCTGTTCAGGCTACTCGATCACCTCGACCACGCGCCGGCTCGACGGATCGACCAGCACCACGTCATCGCCGGTATAGACGTAGCGATAGGACCGGAACGCGGGTCCCCATGTTTCCGGAACGGGCGCGAGTTGCACGTCCGCCGGTAGCGTGGCACCGACTGTAACGCGCGATTGCAGCCGGTGCGGTTGGATCTTCTGCTTCACCACGTATTCCCTGATCAACGTGCGCTGTTCCGGCGCGATGACGACTGCCTGGGCCAGCGCCTGCGTGGTGAACAACGCTGCCGCAAGGCCTGTCACATAGATTGCTTTCATGTGTCGCTCCTCCTTCGTGAATCGATGGAGGGCAATGCGCGCAGCTACGTTCCGTTCCTCGTTCCGCGGGAGGAACTCAAGGTTCGGTGGTCGATGAGGTCACGCGTGATCAACGCCCCGACCCGTGCGGTTTGCCGGCGGCTTCACGCACGACGCGATCGGCTGCTGCTTCCGCCGACGGCTCAATGGGAACGCTGGATTTTGGCCGTCACACGCAGCAGCGTCTTGTCGGGGCCCGTCCGGTCTGCGTCGCCACCTTGCGGGTAGTCCACCTGCACGACTTGCGACATGCGCATCTTCAGGCCGCCGTACTCGAACTCGCTCTGCTGCCGCAGCTGTCGCGCATGTGAAATCTGCTCGAACTCGACGATCGAACTGTCGAGCGCGGAGATCCTTACACCTGTCGCCCAGCCGACGAGGCCGCCGGACTGAAAGATGTTGCCGTATCGAGGTAGTGCGGGTCGCGCCTCGCCGCTGCGCGTGGCCAGGCCGGCAAATGCCGCGAATGCGACGAGCACGGCAAGAATGACGATCCCCAGCGTGCACATCGCTCGTGCAGAAAACTTCCCCCCCTACGCAGAAGTGACGATTGCCGAAACAAAATCCTCCGCGGTGACGAACCGCACGCCCACTTGTCTGTCCTTGCGCCACGCGACCACGCAGTGCCGCTTCAGCCCTCCATCGAGTTTGGAAAGCAGAAGCGTGAAGAGATCCGGGACCTCGCCAGCGGCGTCGAACCTCAGCCGCGCCCCACCAGAGGAAATGTCGAGCATCGTGCATTGCCCGACGATTGCACCTTCGGCCGACCTGATCAGAACAGACTGCTCGACCTTACGGCGCGTGAACCTCCTGTGCTTCCCACCCATCGCAGGCTCTCATTCCGAGGCGCTCTGTTGCGCGAACTGATCGGCGCCCTGGGCCTGCGCCGCCTGCCGCACCTGCCAGAACCGCAGGACGCGCCCTGCCGTAGCTGCTGACAGTTTCAGGTATTCGGTTTCGGCAGCCTGGAGATCCTGCTCGCCGCATCCTTGCGGGCGCGCAGCGAGAATGGCGCGGGCCGTGGCCCAGCCGAAACTGATGGCTTTGCACGGCACCAGCACCGCGTCGGCACGCCCGCTGCGCATCAACCGGTCCACCAGATCACAGGACACACCGCAGAGCATCGCGATGCTCGCGATGACCTCGTCAAGCTTGCCGTGTTGTGCAAAGCCGAGGATATCCGATTCCTTGAGCCGGCCCTGCTCCTTGAGCGCCTGCACGAGCCGTTGCGCGGCTTCGATATTGCGAGCGGCCGGCGCCTGATGCGCGACCTGGTTCGACATCTCCTCGACAATCTGCCGCACCAGCTCATGACGATCCGGCCCCGCTGCCGCCATCAGACGGCTGCGCACCGCCTCGCCAGCCTTGAGCAGCAGCTCGCGGAAAAAATGCAGCGGGATATCGATGCGCCGGCCAAGCTTTTCGATCAGGTGGTCATCCGACTCGGCGCGCCTCACGAGCTGTGAGTAACCGGTCTCCGAAAACGATGCGCCCGCATTCGCGGCAAGGCGGTGCACCACGTTACGGTCTCCCCGCGTCACCAATACCTCGGTGACCTGCTGCTCCACGACGCTTCGCCCGGCAATCGCCAGAAGATGTGCCTGGCCTTTCTGTTCCGCGATCGTGAGGAGATCGGCTGTGCTCAGGCGCTTCGATTGGCTCAGTACGGGGCCCGCGACGGTGATCTCGTCGTCATTGGCGAGTTGTCTGATCACCTCGTTCGGAGCCTGGTCGATGGGCGCGAGCCGCCGCGCAAGCTCCGCCCGCGCCTTCGTCTCGACCCGCGCAATCATGTGGCCGAGGACGTCGTCGAACAACGCGATCTGTTCGTTATCGAGCTGCTGCGGCGACAGCAGGAACAGGTCGGTCACACGCCGCAGCGTGTCCATCCGCTGCTCGCGGGAACCGTGCCGGACGGCATCCTCGAGCTCGTCCATCAGCGACTGGCGCGCGTTCATAGCTTCGCCCTACTGGTCCAATGTTGCTTCCTGCGAATTTCCAGCCGGATTGACGCGGCAAAAGCCCTCTTGACCGTAGCCAAATCCTAACGTGCGACAGTAACGTAACCCTTAACCGGGGCGGGTAGCGAAGTACCCATAGACGCATAACGTGCATTCCTGTGCGATAAACGGGCGCCGGATACCACCTTGGCGGAAGTTTGCGTGGGATCGTGTTGCAGCGCGTGGTGGAGCAACGGCCGCTATGGGAGGATAGGGGGCGAGTTGCGTGGCCTTAAACCCCATACCTCTCCTTCATCTCGGCATCCTTCGCGGCCACGGTCCGCGCCAGATCGACCACCACCTTGGCCTGCTTCCAGGTGGCGTCGTCCTGCATCTTGCCGTCGATCATGACGGCGCCAGTGCCGTCGGGCATGGCGTCGAGGATCTTCAGAGCGAACTTCACTTCCGCCGCGTCGGGAGAGAACACGCGCTTGGCGATCGCAACTTGAGACGGATGCAGCGTCCAGGCGCCGGCACAGCCCATCAGGAACGCGTTGCGGAATTGCGTCTCGCAGGCGGCCGGATCGGAGAAGTCGCCGAACGGGCCGTAGAACGCCTTGATGCCGGCGGCCGCGCATGCGTCGACCATCTTGGCGAGCGTGTAGTGCCAGAGATCCTGCTGATGGCGCGCGCGGTGCGAGGCGGTTTCGCCGTGCGCATCCTCCAGCACCACGTAATCGGGGTGCCCGCCGCCGACGCGCGTGGTCTTCATGGCGCGCGAGGCCGCAAGGTCCGCGGGGCCGAGCGAGATGCCCTGCATGCGCGGGGACGCGGCCGCGATCGCCTCGACGTTGTTCACGCCCTCGGCGGTTTCGAGGATCGCATGGATCAGGATCGGCCGCGTGACATGAAAGCGCGCCTCGAGCTGCGCGAGCAGCTGGTCGAGATAATGGATGTCCCATGGCCCCTCGACCTTGGGCAGCATCATCACGTCGAGCTTGTTGCCGGCGTGCGCGACGATCTCGGTGATATCGTCGAGCGACCAAGGCGAGTTGAGCGCGTTGATGCGGGTCCATAATCCGGTCTGCCCGTAATCGAGCTTCGCCATCTCGATAAAGCCCGCGCGCGCCGCCTCCTTGGCGTCGCTAGGGATGGCGTCCTCGAGGTTGCCGAGCACCACGTCCACGTCGCGGATAAGCTCCGGCACCTTGGCGCGGATCTTCTCGATGTGCGGGGGCACGAAGTGGATCATGCGCTCGAGCCGCACCGGGAGTTCGCGCAAAGGTGCAGGCGCGCCAATCGCGAGCGGCTTGAAATAGGAACGTGGGAGCTTCATGGCAGCCGTCTCGTTGGATCACGCCGTGGCGCATGCAAGAGGCCGGCCACCGCTAGTGTGCAGAACGGCGGAGTGCCTAG
>Ga0310810_10000463_pt1 | contig 41285 bp, 58 predicted proteins | sample NCmetagenome_FD_207641 | JGI IMG/M metagenome (GOLD analysis project Ga0310810, IMG submission 207641) | Soil microbial communities from experimental microcosm in Duke University, North Carolina, United States - NC | ecosystem: Engineered > Artificial ecosystem > Soil microcosm > Unclassified ...
AGGCGGTGCCGCGCGTGCGCGACGCCGCCCCGCTCGCGCGCTTCGCAAAAGGGACAGTCGTCCGTCGGGTCGTCCATTTCTTCCATAGGAGCCCCCCGAGATCACGGGCGATGATCGAGAACCAGAGCGCCAGGACCAGCGCGAGCGCCAGGCCGGCGCGCCACCATTCCGGCCGCGCAGGAGTCCATGACGGGTCAATAGCCAACCAGCCGAGCCAGTCGATCATGCGACCCCCGTGAGGAAAACGTGACGGCCAATCGCCACACTGGCCGCCCCGCGCGCCCATTCGGGATTCGCGAGCGCAGGGTTGTAGTAGTGCTTAGACCCGCCCGTCGGGTCAGGTGTCAGCCGCCACGCCGCCGCCGCTGCGGCCCGCCAGCACCGCTCGAGAAGCTTCGGGTCGGGTGCCGTCAGGCGCGCCTTGCGCTGCCCGATGTAGTCCGGGTTCCAGCAGGAGAACTGCTTAGGGGCGAGGATGATCTCGCGGGCGCCGCGCTGGTGCGCGTCCATGCGGTTGCGGATGACCCAGGCGACCGCGAGCTTCCCCTCGTCTGGCTCGCCCTCGGCCTCGAGCAGAACGGTGAGCGCCCATAGGGTGAGATCGTCATAGGTCAGCGGCTCCAGGTTCTTCGGGATCGGCGGGCAGGTGAGCGGCGGCATTAGTTGGCAGACTCCCCGTTGGGCATGAGGATCCATGGGCACCAGGTCGCGAGCACGGTCGTCGCTTGGCCCATGTTCCGACGCAGATCAGCCCGGAGCTGCACCCGCTCCTCGGGCGTCAGGGACAACACGCACGTCTGCTGCCGGAGCGCCGTCACGATGCCCCGGTGCTGGGCTTCGGATGATTGGTTGAAATAGAACATCGTGCCGCCCAGGACGGCGGCGATCACGAGGATCACCACGACGCCGCCCCGAGCGGTGACACTGGTCCCACCCGGGCCGGTGGCCGTCAGTGAGTCGCCGTTGCCGTTGCCGTTGCCGTTGCCGTTTGCCATAGGCTCAGGATTGCGGTCAAGGGGTGTCCTTATAGCGATAGATCCAGAACTGCACGGGCTTGAGCCCTCGCCCCACGTAGACGAACACGTTGTTGCGCTCGTCGTAGCCGAGGGCGTTCCCCGAGACGAACTTGTCCGTCGGGGCCGGTTCCCACTCCCAGGTCCCCGTGTCGACGGCGAAGAAATAGACGCCGCGGTTTGCCCCGGTCGTCGGGTCAATCAGCGTGCTGGTCGCGATCGTCCCCGTCCCGTAGCCGTTATCATTCGGGAGCATGAGGACCCGGTTCTTCGTGTCGAACGCGAGATGTGTCTCGAAGTCGCTCCCGCCGAAGTCGCTGGCCGGCTTGACCCAGCTCGCGGGCAGCGGGATCAGGTCGACGACCTTCCGCTCGTCAATCGACCACTTGACGAGGACGCGCTTGTAGCGCGCGACGGCATAGATCATCCGGCCCTGCACGTCGATTGCCGTCTGGTCGTTCGACATGTCCCACGACCCGGCCGGCGCATTGAGGTAGGTGAACGGGAGGCAGGCCCCCTGCGAGCCGTCGAGCGGGACGATCTGCACGCCGCAGAGGTAGGTGAACCGATACACCGCGTCGGTCACCGGGTCGAGCACGCCGAAGTGATCGTGGAGGTCGCCGCCCCAGCCCGTCGGATACGTCCCGTCGGCCTTCTTCGGCCCGCTGATCGCCGCTGGCCCCGGCCATACCGCCCATGTGCTCGAGGCCATGTCGAAGACATAGGGGCGCTTCGTCGTCGCGGCGAGATAGGCTTGGTACTCAGGCGACGCGAGATAGGCGTCGTACTCCGGCGTGCCCGGGACGGCCGTCGTCGTTGGCTTCACGTCGGGCACACCGTCGCATCCGGTCGGCCCGCCCCCGTAGTACGCAGGGGCGATAAACCCCTGGTCGCGCTTCGGGTCATAGACCCACGTCGCATCATCCGGGCGGGGCGGGATCACGCCGCCGACGGCCGGGCACTTCCCGTGTAGCTTCTGCCATGACGCGCTGACCGCGAGCTCGAGCGCAAACACGTTCTGGCCGGTGTAACTGTTCCCCGAGCCGTCGGTGCCGTCGCCCCCTGCGAGCACGAGGCGACCGCGTTTGCTATCGAAGGCGATCCGGGCATGCTTCGATTGCCCGAGCACAGTCAGGGGGAAGCCGGTCCAGGTGCGATCTTGGAGCCCGCTGAGAGGCGTCGGGGCGGGTGCTGGCGCGGGTGCCGGGGCGGGCTCGGGGGCGGGCTCCGGGGCGGGCGCGGGCTCCGGGGCGGGGGCCGGCAGCGCGCAGACGCAGAGCGCCACCGTCACCGTGATCGAGGAGCTCGACGTATTCCCCGCCGCGTCCTTCGCCGTGACGATGATCCGATAGTGATCCTTCGGGGCCTGCGTGATGTCCCAGGCCCCGCACGGCACAGGCTGCTCATTGACCGTGCAGGCGATCTCGGTCACGCCGACGTTATCCGTCGCCTGCACGCCGATCGGGATCGCGGCGGGTGCCGTCAGGATCGCGCCGTTCTCGGGGTCGGTGATGATCACCTGTGGGGCCTGCACGTCGGTCACCGTCACCGTGCAGGTTCTCGGGCGATCCATGACAACCGGGCCGATCTGGCACCCGTCGCCCGCGACGGTCAGGTTCCCCCAGCCGGAGCCGATCGACACGACCTCGAGGGTTGCCGAGCTCCCGACGGGATAGGTCCCCGCCCCGGCCACCGTCACCTGCCCCACGGTGTTGACCGTGAGGCTCACGGCAGGCGGCACGCACGAGGGCAGCTCGAAGTCAGGCCGGAAGGACCAGACGTTCCCCTCACTCGTCACGATCGCGAAAAGGTCGCAGCCGTGCGCGAAGAACTTGTGCCACATGCCGTTCGTAAACGGCTTAGGCGGCAGGTTGCTCTCGGCGTTCGTGGGCGTGACCTGTGTCCACGCGCACGCCGCCGCCGTCCCTCGACCGCACGCGCCGTCATCGAGCAGCGTGAAGATCGCGGCGCGCTCCCCGGTCGCGACGGTCACCTTCCCTAGGCCGACCAGACGAGCCCGGCCCGCCGCGTCCCGGCCGGCGAAGACGAACCCAGGCGCCGCGAGGTTCTCGAGCCCGGTGCCGCCCGTCGTGGCGATGGTCTGATACCTCGTGGTCGCCGCTGTGGCATAGTCCACGTACTTGAGACGTGTCCCCGGCGTGCCGCCCCCGAAGAGGAGATAGACGCGCCCCGCGGCTTCGTCGATCGCGACCGAGGTCCCGGTCCCGGGGCCGGTCGTCGTGAAGATCGGCGTATAGACGTCGGCGACGGGTTCCCACTCATACGCCCCCGCTGAACCCGCGAGAAAGGCGCGCTGCCGCGTGGCGTTCCATGCCATGACCGTGCCGTAGCCGCCCGGGCGCAGCTTCTTCTCGGTGTACGCGCTCGCTGCCGTGGCCTGGCTCGGGTCGTACAGGAAGGGCGTCTCGGGACTCGAGAGTCCCGCCCGGCTCCACCGGATCCCGCCCGAGCTGACGCACTTGCCGTCTAGCGGCCCGCCCGTGATGCAGAACTGCGTCCCGTAGGAATGCACCGACGCGGGCGTGCCGTCCGAATACTTGACGAGAAAGTTGCTGTCGTCAGGGTTCGCGCTCGTCATCCGCGTCGCGTTCGGCGAGGCGGCGGTCAGGCGGGACCATGTCTTCGTCGCCGGGTCGAATGCCGCGCCCCCGTTCCAGCAGCCGTCCGCATGGCCGCCGCCGCGATAGACGAGGAACTGCTTGAGGCCCGGATGATAGGCGCCGGAGACCCAGGCCCCGAGGATCGCCCCCACGCTCGAGGACGGGTTGCAGGCGTCGTGCTCGGCCTGAACGCCGCTCGTCTTCGCCCACGCGGAGAACCCGGTGCCCGGGTGTTCGGTCCAGGTGTTCGGTTGCGCCCAGGCCGGCGACGCGAGCGCGAGCAGCAGCAGGAGGCCGAGGATTCGACGCATCAGACAGGGTTCCTCCAGGGCGCGTAAGGGTCGGTGTTGAGCGTCCACAATTCGCGCGTGTCGAGTTGGCGATCCCAAACGCAGCAAACATTTATGCGGGCCAAGTCGGCGACAAATCCCGTGCCGGAGAGATTCGCCCCGAGCTTGAATGGATGCGTCGGGTCATTGGTCCGCGTCGGGGTGTTCCCGTTCGACGCGCGTAGAAAGCCGTTCTGCCAGATTTCCATACCGCGCGCGCCGACTGTAAACGCCCAATGGTCAGCCCCGAACGTCAGGCCACCGACGCTGACTTCGTTGGCACCACCGTTGCCCCCATACTCGAAATACACCGTCCCATCCCCGAAGGGCATGGTCGCGTGGCATTGATACGTCACGCTCGCGAGTTGTTTGTCGATGCCCCATGCGACTGTGTTGCGGTTCGTCGCGTCAGTCTTCTCATAGAGAAGCGATACGGTTATCGGCCCGGTGGGCATCCATGGCGTTCTCGGCCAGTCGATATGATGCGAGGTCCCCGCCGACGTGAACTCGACGAATTTCCCGTGCTGGTTCACGCCATTGGTGAGCGAGGTCAGCGCGGGGATGTATTCGCCCGGCCCGGCGACGCCCGAGCTATCGTTAAACGTCGTGCCGCCGTTAAAGAGCACGGCCATCACCAGTCCGCGCGAGACTGCAGCGCGCCGGGAGAGCGGCGCGCCGAACGGAGGCTGACGAAGGTTGCGGTTCATTTACACCGATTGCAGTTGGACGCCCGTATACGAGGCGCTGTTATTGGAGCCGGCCAGCGCGGCGCCGGAGCGGTTTGCGACGACGATGCCCCACTTCCGGGGCAGGACCCCGCCGAAGAGGCGGGCGATTGAGAACACGTCGGACTCGTACACCTTGCTACTGGTCGGGGTCGGGACCACGAAGGCGAGCTGGATCACGGGCGGCGTCTCGAGGGTGATGGCCGCGTCCGACCCGGTGACGGTGTCCGGGTAGGTGCTCCCGTCCTCCGAGCCATATGCATAGACGAGACACCGCTTCTCATTCGCCACGGTGCCCACGCTGAAGCTGACCCGCACATGGGCGTCGAGGTAGAGGTTCGAGCTGTTGTCGATCGCCGTCGACTCGCGCGCGTTCCCGTCAGCGAGCGAGTTAAACGAGATCGTGATGCTAGCCGACGAGGCGTAAAGCGCCTTGGTTGTCGCCACGTCTTAGAACTCCCGCCACTTGCAGATGTAGTCGGACACCTGCGTGCCGACCACGTTGCGGCAGGACACCAGCTTCGGGCCGATGATGATGAGCTCGTCCTGGGGGAGCCCCGCCTGGTAGCGCACGAGCCCGCCAAGCGCGTTCCAGCCCTCGGCATACCAATCGCCCGCGTCGAGGGTCGGCTGCGTGGTCGCATACGGCGACCCGAAGGCGATCAGGTTCGTGAGCGCCTGCTGCGCCGGATCCGTCTTCAGCACGCTCGAGAGCGTCGTGAGCGCGCCCGACGCGGCGCTCGAGTACGTCCACCGCGTCCGCATCGCGTTCGTGGTGGTCGCCTCAGCACCCGCCTCGACGAAGTAGAGCGCGCCGACTTCGCCGGAGGCGGCGTCGAGCGTCCACTCGTCCTGTGAGCCGGTCGGGGTGCGGTTCAGCCGAGAACCCGTATAGAGCGCCATGGTGTGTTACCTCCCTTGAAGTCCCAGGGCGTCGGCGAGCGCGTCGCTGCCGATCCGCTTCTGGATCGTGGTATGGAGCTGCTCGATCGTCTTCATGTACGGCTGACACGGCTTCGGGATACAGGCGAGGCAGATCGCCCCGCCGCACGGGTAACAGAACCCGCCCTGCGCCTTCTCGGCGCGCAGGATCGCCCCCGGCGCCTTCGCTTGGTCGGGATAGAGCCGCTTCGGGATCCCAGCGCGGCAATGCTGGCAATGCACCATCTCGTACTCGACGAGCTGGCCACCGGCCTGACGGAAGTCGACGGTTGCGAGACCCATTAGGGAGCCCCCGGAAAATAGCCGCGTGGATCGTGGACGTAGTCGAAGCCGGCGTCAGGCGGCGGCGGGTTCTTGCCTGGCTTCTTTGCCTTCTCAAGGAGCACCACACTCGAGCGCCGGAACTCACGAAGCTGCGGCGGGATCTCCGTTAGGCGGTAGTCCTTCTCACGCATCCGCAGGAGCATGTCGACCTCGTCCTTCGCGATAAACCGCGAGGGCGGCGGCGGGAGCGTGATCGCCTCGACGTCGAGGAGGGTCAGGATCACCTTCCCCTCGGGGGCGAACTGCTGCTGAATGTTGATAATCTCGAACGCCTCGTTCTGGATCCCGCGCCGGCCCGTGACGATGTTCGGGATATAGGCGCTCGTGACGCAGATGATGTCCGACGGCTCCCAGGTGTGTTTCCGGTAGAACACCTCGAGATTGAGCATGGGCGGCGGGTCGGCGTAGCGCGCCCCGAGGGCGAAGGCCCGCTCGTCGAGGAGCCCGATCCCGCACCCCACCGTGCCGAAGTTGCCGCAGGCGGTGGGTGTGCTGCGGATCCCATGCGACTCGATCCGCATCGCGGGCCGGAGCCCGTATTTCTTGACCGAGTCGTTAAACGTATAGACGACGTGCTTCGTAAACTGCTGGTTGACCGCGTCCCAATCAATCGAGAAGATGACGCGGTTAATGATCATTCGGTCGCCGGCTTGCCACCGGGCGCGGATGATGTCTTTATCCGTGAGGTCGTCGACGCACGCGCCCAGGCGGCGGCGAGCGGGAGCCTGGCAGGGTGAGCCGGTCTCCGTCGTCCCGGTGGTGTCAGACGTCGGAACGCAGGAGCCCCCGCCACGGTACTGATCGACCACCGAGCGCCATATCTCGGTGTAGCCGCCCGCGAACTCACCGCCCCCGCCTCGGGTGATGGTATTGATCACCGAGCCGTCGTCAGCCTGCCAGCCGTTAAAGCTGATCCCGAGCGCACCGCCCAGGGAGCCGGTATAGTTACCCGCCGTCGTCCAGTTGACGCCGTTATCACGCGACACCGCGAACGGCACCGGCGAGCCGGTCGTGGTCGGGTCGCTGCTGACGTGTGCGAAGAGATGCCCGCTGCCCATCGCGACGAGCCCATGCACGAAGTAGCGCCGCACCGAGGCGTCGAAGGGATAGCCTGGGATGACGCTCTCCGTCCACGAGAGACCGTTATCCGTCGAGGCGTATACCACCGGCTCGGTGCGGTTGTCGGGCGCGCCTGACGGCGTGCGCCCACCGCCGACGAATAGGCGCCCGTCCTGGTGGGCGAATGACGTCACGCCCACGCCCTGCCCCGACGGATCGGGCAGGTTCGTTGTCACGGCGTTCCAGGTCAGTCCTTCGTCATCGGAATAGTAGAGATCGGCCGTATCGCCGATCGCGATCGCCGTCGACCAGATCCGCGTGCCCACGACGATCGACAGCTTGAGGCCCTGCAGATCGACCACACCGGGAGCCGTGAGCGCCGCTACCTGCCCCCACGGCAAGAACGTCGCGCCGCCGTCGGTCGAGCGCAGGGTGTGGTACACCGTCCCGTCGATCGTCACGATCCGACCGAACGCGATAACGTGCCCGTTCGGCATCGAGGAGATGGAGAACACCTGCCCCGATTGCAAGGTGAGGAGGCTGATCGGGGACACGGCCGTCGTCCAGGTCGCCCCGAGATCCTGACTCCGGGTAACGAAATCGTCGATCCCGTTCGTCGATCCGGTCGGGGTCGTGGTGCCGACGAGGAACCGCCGCGGGGCGACGATCGTCCGCGAGGGCGGGCAGAGCCAGAGCCGGGTGGTGACGAGCTCGTTCTGCTTCGCCCAGGTCACGCCGTCATCGACGCTCGTCCAGATCTGCTGATTGAAGTCGTGCGGCACGCCGCCTGATTGCGGCTGCTCCGACATGAAACACATGTGCGACCCGCTGCCGCCGCAGAAGCCGCCCGCGATGATGCTGCAGGTCACCGCGTAGGCTGACGGGATGGTTGCGACCTTCGTATGCTCGATCGCCATCAGGTCAGCACCGGCGTATAGAGCTTGACGGTGAGGGTCCCGTCCTGCCGCACGAGCGGGTAGCCGTTGATCGTCTTGAAAATCTCCTGCTCGAGCCAGGTCTTCGCGATCTGCGGCCCCGTGATCGTGAAGCAATAGCCGTCGAAGGGGAAGTCTTCGCGGAGGGCCTCGATCCCGGCCACGTCGACAAACGCCTGCGGGATCCCGATACCGTCCTCCTCTGGAAGGACGTCATACGGGCCATTCGTCCCCTGCCCCGTTGAGGTCAAAATCTGTAGGGCGATCGTCAGCGGGTGGCCGCCGATGATAAATGGAGCATCCTGCGTGGCCGTCAGGAACACCTCGCGCCGAAGCGCACGGGTGATGTCGGCGGTTTCGATCGTGTAGCTCGCCCTCACCACGTCGCTGATGCTCCGGTCGATCACCTCGACGAGCTGCGACTGCATGAAGAGGCTTTCCGGCATCGAGGCGTAGCCGCTCAGGAGCTCGACCCGCTGGCCGGGCCGGATCTGCTCGCCGTTCGTCGCCGTCGTCCCGCCCGGGTGCGCGCGGGCGGTCGTCCCGTCCACACCGCGCGCCGAGACGATCACGGTATTCGTCGCCTCGTCCTTCGCGCTATAGCGGATCCGCTCGATCTCTGGGTCGAGGTTGACCTCGACCGTTCCCATGGCCGGGAGGCCGCCGACGTCGTTCAGGCGCAGGGACCCGCCCGGCCCCGGGCTCGAGGCAGTGATGGCGTCGGAGAGCGTCAATTGCAGATTGGCGAAGTAGTGCAGGATCTCGCCGCTCATGTCGACGGCGTCGACCTGGAACCCGCCGATACTCGCCCGCCCCTGCTCAGGGACAATCTGCGCCGGCCCGCCGCCGAGCCGCTCGAGACACATGAGCGCCGGCTTCGTGGCCTCCCTGATCGGGGCGCTCGTGAAGTCCCGGCTGAACGGGTAGGACGTTGCCTTCCCGTAGTCGGGAACGTGGTAGAAGCGCAGAATATAGACGGGCTCCGTCGCCCGCTTGACGCGCTCCGTCTGGTGGGCGAAGGTCTCCGTCTTCACAGGACTGACTCGTCCTGACCCTGGCGAAACACGAGCTGCAGCGAGTAGAGCACCCGCGAGGGCGTGAAGCGGCGCGGCTCGAACGGGTTATAGAGGCAATGGGCGAGCGTGAAGGTGCGATTGTGTACGTCGTACTCGTATTGCCCCGCGCAGGTGTCGAAGCGGTCGAGGATGACCTCGCTTTGCCGACCCTTCGAGGCCCACTCGCGCCACCACTCGCGGATCTGGATCAGGTTCGTCCGCGAGATGATGCGGAACGCGAGCGTCAGGCGCGGCTCGTGACGTACCCACAGGGTCTCTTGAAAGCCGAGGAGTGAGACGTTCTCGCCCTTGATCACACCGTCGCTGATTAGCGGGTCAGCGGGCACCAGAAAGTCGAGCTGAGCGCCGCCGCCATAGATGATCCGGGGATAGAAGAACCCAGCGCGCGGAGTCTCAAGCACCGAGGCGGGGGCGGGCGGCGTCGCCTCCGAAGCCGCTGCGGGTGAGCTCCCGCCGCGCCGAGGGAGCACGTCATTCGGCCGGCGCGTCACGGCGAGTGCGGTGTGCAAAGGTGTGATGGGCATCAGAGCGTCGACGAGTTGGTGGAGGGATCGGCGAAGAGAACATAAGGACTGTAGGACGGGAACACCTGGGGGATGTTCCGCTCCCCGATCAGGGTCCCCGGATCAGGCGGCGGCGGGAGGAGCGGCGTCCGGTTCCCGACCGTCACCGTCGCGCCGAAGTCCGACTCGACGCGGATGATCTGCAGATCGCGGTCCCGGTCGACCCGCGCGAGTCGCTCGAGGATGCGCTGCGCCTGGTCGTCGTCGAGATTGTCGAGCGTGTTCCCGACCACGAACAGATCGCGCCCCGCCGCTTCCCGGGCGCGGCTCGACAGTAGGAGCGTCTCGCGCGTCAGCCGCCCAGCGGCGCCACGAAGGCCCGTCGCAAACTGCTCGTCATACCCGAGCAGGACGGTCGCGCCGCTCTTGTTGACGAACGCCGACATGAGGGCCTCGGCGTTCTTGCTGATCTCAATATCGCCCTCGGTGATGCCCCGCGGCTGATGCCAGGACGCGATCAGCTCCATCGTCGAATTGAGCCGATCCCACTGGAAGTCAAGGAGCGGCGCGTACCCGAACCCGGCGAGGATCTTCTGCGTCTTCTCTGCGTTCGTACTCGGTGCCCAGCCCCACGGAGCATCACGCAGGGCGCCGGCCTGGTTGAGCGTCGCGACGCCCATGAGGAGCTGTCCGACCGAGTGCCCGGTGCGGACGGTCTGCTGCGCGACGTCCTCTTGATCGACGCCCGTGTTAATGGCGTTCATGAGGTCCTGATAGATCCAGGCGCCGCGCCGCTGCCGGTCGGCCTCGTTGCGGCGGCGGTCGTTCTTGACTTCCTGCTCCTCTTTACCCGCCCCGCCCGCGCCCGCGCCGATGGCCGCGCCCGCGATCAGGCCGACGACCGTCCCGATACCGGGATAGATCGCCGTGCCGAGCGCGGCACCTGATACCGCGCCGCCGATCGCGCCGCCGACCACGTCGCCCGACTGATAGGCGGAATACGCGGTGTAGGCGAGCGCAGCGGCGGCGAGGACGCCGCCCGCGACGCTGGCGGCCGTCGATCCGACCCCGGCGGCGGTAGAACCCCCGACGCCCGCATCGGTCCCGACTCCGACCCCCGCCGCCGTACTCTCAGCGAGGCCCGCCCCGCCCGCCTCGATCTGGATGACTGAGACGGCCTGCGGACCCGTGAGACCCGCTGAGACGAGCGACTGCGCCTCGGCCACGCCCGCGAACCCGCCCGCGTTGTAGGCCCCGATAACGTCCACGAGCGAGAGCGTGCTACCGAAGAATCCCGAGGCGAATTGACTGATGCCGCCCACGAGGTCGAAGGTCCCGTTCCCTGCCGTCGCAGCAGAAGCGGCGGCACCGCTTGGCCGGATGCCGCGCAAGGTAGAAGTGGCCGGAGAGGCGGCGGCCCCACCCGTACCGGAGAAGGCGCCGTAAACCGTGCTGAGGACGCCGCCCGTGCCACCCGCCCCGCTGCCGTTCAATGCCGCAGCCGGAGCCTGGTCGGTGAACGGGCTCGCGACCAGCGGCACCGCTGACAGCACGCGCCCGCCCGGGGTGCCGGTGCCGCCCAGGCCGAGAAGTTGCTGGATCGCGCCGAAGGCGCGCGAGGTCAGCCCGGTCGTGAGCTGGTCGACGAACCCGGTCAGGAGCTTCTTCCCGAGCTGGCGGCCGATCTCGCTCGCGTTCTCGGCCTTGTTATAAATGCCGTCAATGACGATGTCGGAGAACGAGCGGTTGATGTCATTGAAGCTGGAGACCAGCTCGCCCCGGAGGCGCTCGCCGACGGCTGACCCCTGCTCAGCGATGTCCTGAAATCCCTTCGCGAGGCCGGCCGCGGGATCCTCGCGCTGGAGCCGCTGCGTCTCGACCACGGTACGGAGTACCTGCTCCTGCGCCGACACGAGCTCCTTCTTCCGGTCGACGAGCTGCTTCGCTTCCTCGGTCGACTGCTGGTCGCGCTCGATCTGCAAGTCGGCCAGCCGGAGCTGCTCGCGACGCAGCGAGGTCGAGATCTCGATCGAGTCCCGCTCGCTCTGCGTGAGGTCGGCCCGGTTCCGCTGCACGTCGAGGAGCTGCTGCTCGATCTGCAGACCCTCGCGCTGCAGGTTGCGGCTTTTCGTGAGCTCGCTCTGATCCTGATCGGTGACTATCTTGCGCCCGCGAGCGAGAAGGTCCTGGTCGACGGTGCCCGGCGCGAGGGCCTCGAATCGGCCGACGTCCTCGATCCCCGGCTCGGGTGCCGCCGCCTGCCCCTCAAAGGCGGCCCGCTGCGCCGCGAATGACACCCGCTGCCCGAATTCGACGAGCGACTCGCCCGGCTGCAGGACCGAGAACGCCTCGCCCTCGTCAAACGTGACGTCGAACCGGCGCTGCGCCGCCTGCTTTCTGAGGTTATTGATCTGCTCCTCGCGCGCGATCTGCTGGCGCTGCAGGTCAATCCCCATCCGGGCGCGGAGATCCTGCTGCTCGAGCCTGTGCGACTCCCTTAGCGCATCGAGCGCGAGGTTCTTCTCGTTCTCCTTGAGAAGGCCACTATTCACCAGGTCGCTCGTCTCTTTCGCTTGCGTGCGACGGAGCTTATCGAGCGCTAGATCCTCCTCGCGCTGGTCGGACGCGGCAAACTTCGGACGGAGGGCGATTGCCCCCTCGATGTCGCCCGCGTTGAGGCGCCGCTGCATCTCGAAGAGGATCGCCCGCTGCTTCGTGTCCTCAATCTGAGACAGGAGCGCGGTCTGCCGGATGCCCTGATCGACGGAGAAGAGCCCTTGGCCGATCGTCCGCGCCCGGTCCCGCTGAGACTCCGGCGTCTCTGCCCCCATCACCTTCTCGTTGAACGCCTGCGGGAACGACCGCAACACGTTGAGGAGGCTGCGCGACGTGTCGAGCCAATTGCCGAACCGGCCGCCGATCTGCAGGCCGATGTCTGACATCTTCTGGATCTCGTCGTTTAGGCGCGAGACCTCGCCGCGGACGGTGTCATAATTCTGCGAATTGATGGCACGCTGGAATCGCGCCTGCTCCTCGGTCACCTTGCTCAGCGCGAAGCTGTAAGCCGTGAACGCAGAGACGAGACCCGTCGCTGCGCCGGCAACCGAGCTCGTCATAATCCGCGAGAGCTGTTGCAGGGCAGGCGCTAGCGGCGTGACGGTCGCCCCGAGTCGATCGAAGGCTGCGCCGACCGCGTCAACGTCCTTCCCGAACTTCGTCAGGGCGGGATCGTCGCTGACGTCCTTGACCTGGCCCTTGACCCGCTTCAGCGTCTCGGTCGCCTGGTCGCGCGCCGTGATCGTGAGGACGAGCTCGTTATTCTGTGCCATCTAAGCCTCGATCCCGATCTCGGCGAACTCGGCGGGGAGCGCACCACGGACAACCGCGCGCTGCGAGGCTTCCTTCTCCGCGTTGCGCGCCCGCCAGGTCCAGATAAACTCGGAGATCCCCCACCGCCGCCAGACGACATGTGGTGCCGTGCGCGCCCGGTCGGCGACGAAGGTCAGGGCGGCGAGGAGGTTCTTGCTCGGGATCCGCGTCAGCGCGCCCCGACGCTCGGCGTCGGCCATCGGATCATCGAAGCGGAGACCCCGCGGCAGCGGCTCGAGGCTGAGCTCGTGGCCCTTGTCATCCGGCGTGACCCAGCCGAGCCCGCTGAGGTATTGACGGACGGCGCGATCGCGCTGGTCCCCGAGCCGCTGCACGAGCTCGGGCGTCAGGCGTCGGCACGTCGACCCCTCGGTCGGGATCCAGACACCGCGACAGAGGAGCTGATCGTGCCAAGCCTCCATCGCGACGGCGAGCTCCCGCCGCTTCTCCGGCCCCTCACGCTTCCAGCAGTCCGTGAGCGGCATCGGATCGGGGAACCCCTGGAAGAACCAACCCACGAGCATGTCGCGGCCGATAAACGTCATCGGCTCGCCGCCAATCTCGAGGGTCAGCGGGAACTTAAGCCGCGGCGTCTTCACCGACCGCCTGTGTCTCGGGCTCCGGCTTGCGCTCCTCGATCAGATTGGAAAACGCGAGAAGCCGGAGATAGAGGGGCGCGGCTTCGTCGCCGAGGCGCTCGACCTCGTCCTCGGTCATGCGCGGCTCGACCAGGGCGATCGCCAGGGCGGCGAACTTCACCGCCTCGAGCTCGACCCGGTAGCGGCGACGCTCGGCACCCGGCGCCGTCTCGAGCCAAGCCAGCTCACGCTCGCGGAGCCGGGCGTTAAACTCTGCGGCCGGTAGGTCGACCGGGAGCCCCTCGAGAATCTCGCGCGGGACGATCGGGAACAGCGCCCGGAAGGTGCTCGCGGGGATCTTGCGGAGAATGACAGACTTGCGGCTGAGCAGCGCGGACGCAGCCGAGGTCAGCTCCACCTCGGTCTGCGTCGCGTGCATCAGCCCGTTGAGGCTAGCGAGGGTCATAGAACCGCCTTCCTAGTCAGCGACGATGGCGTAGTCGTTATTGGCGGAGTCGATCGTGGCGAGCAGCCGGGTCGGCAGGGCCATGATCCCGGTGCGTGAGCCGAAACTCTGGCCGACCACCTGCACCGTGCTGCCCGGCGTGGCGTTGGCGCTCGCGCGGAACCGCACGCGGTTGTACTGCGTGGCGCCCAGGTCGAAGGACAGGTCCTTGAGCGGCGCGCCCGTGGACAGCGCCGTCCACCAGCCGGAGTTAGCCTCGCGGTCGGCTTCGGGGTCGATCTGGAACTCGGGCCGGCGGTCGATCACCGTATGCCCGACCACGCCCTGCGCGCTGTTGATCGACGGGATCGGGACGATCCGGTTCCCCACGTCGAAGGCAATCTCAGAGATGCGCGGCGCGTAGTTGGTCGAGCCGATCTGGAAGACGGCGCTCTTGAGGGTCGGAAACTGCGGCGTCGGCGCGAGCGTGCCGTTGACATAGGTGATGTCGGCCCGCTCCTGCAGGGCGCCCATGAAAGAGAAGTCCGCGCGCACCATCTCGCCCGCGCGCCCGGAGAACCGCCCGGTCCCGATCGCGCCGACGATCTGCGCCGAGAGGGCGGCACCGCCCGGCACGTCGACGACGACGTAGATCGTCATCAGCTCCTCGGTGTCGGTCGGCTGATAGGTCACCGTCTCGGTGCCCGGCGTCGCGTCCACCGTCGAGGAATGGCGGCAGCCCCGCATGGGCAGATCCCACTCCGGCCGGTTGCCCGAGGCGTAGGCGGATCCCTTGCCGCGCAGATACATGGCGAAGTCGACGCGCGCCGTCAGCGGGCCGAGCACCGAGGACAGGCGGCCCATGTTGCCCGCCGTCATCAGGTTCTCGATCTCGTTCGGATCCTGCGTGAAGCGCACCGAGTCGGAGATCGTCGGCAGGACGTCCGTCGTCAGATACGTGCCGCTGAAGATGTCGCCGCCGGCCGTGGTCTCAGGCTTCATCACAACCTGCGTCCGCATCTGCCGGGGAATCGAGAAATTCGCCATTGTCGTTTCGCCTCCTCAGTCGGTCGTAAACGTCTCGTCGAAGATGATCGTTAGCGGCTGATAGAAGACATCCACGGGGTCGCGCCCGAGAGAATCCGGCTCGGCCTGGCGGTCGAACTCGATCTTCCGCACCAGCCCGCCGAGCGTGTTCGACGCGAAGATGGTTCGCACGCAGTCGTCCCATAGACGTTGCCGCCAGGTCGCCGCGAGGACCGTCGGCGTCGCGCCTACAAAGCCGATCAGCAGGATCTTGAGGTCATGCCGCACGCCGACCATCCCGCCCGCCGTAACCTCGACATCGAGGCTCGACCCCTGCCCGTTGAGCGAGGTCTCGAGCACGCAGAGATACGGAAACTGCGTCACGGTCTGCGGCTCGAGGAACACGCGCTCGACGCGGACGGTGTTCGGGTAGCTCGCCCCGAACCCGGGACGAACGCCCGTCATCGTCTGCAGGCGCGTGACAAGCGCGGCGAGGGCCTGTTCCCGCAGCGGCTCAGGCATTCAGGGCCTCATTGACCGACCGCTGTAGGTCGTCGCGGATCGGCTGCTCGATCTCCCGACGGGTCTCGAGCATGAAGAGGCGAGCCGCAATCGGGCCGACCTTGACGCGGTTCGCGAAGATCGCCGAGCCGCCGAACTCAAACAGCAGGGCATGGGAGCGGGCTTTGCCGCGTATCTTTCCGCCGCGCCCGCTGAAGCGCGTGCGGCCCGTCGGCCCCAGGCGGGCGCGACGTTGGGCGCTGATCACATGCGCCCGCGTCCCGCGCTCGAGGAAGGCAGCGCGAAAGGCGACGTCCTTGTTAAACCCGACGACGCCGACGACCTCGCGAGGCTTGGCGACGATCTGAAACTCAATGCCGCTGATGAGCTTGCCGGTACGGCGCTGCACGAGGCGCCCGCTCAGATTGGAGACGAGCTCGCGGACGGCGAGGCCGACCCCTCGACTCACGACGCCGAGATACGCCTTCGTCACCTGGTCGACCGGGATCTCGCCCTGGCGCTTGACGGAGAGCGCGAGTAGCGGCTGCGCCATCAGACGAACACCTGCCGGTCACGGTCGAGGAGCTCCCGGGCGCGCCGGGGAATCTCGGTGTCGACCCGCGTGACGGTTCCGACGGAGTTGGAATAGACGACCGTGTCAGGGTTCTGATGTATCTCGTCCTTAAAGAACTTCGACAGGATCAGCTCGAACGCCTCGCGGATGCGCCCCGGCAGCGCGGAGGCCGAGGCGAAGCCACCCGTATAGGTCAGCAGGATCGGCTCGGGCAAGAGACCCGCACCCGTCCACCCGGCCGCCCGGTAGAACTGATCGGGGCAGAGGCTTGACCCGGACACAGACGAGACGACAATGACATCCTTCCCCGTCTGCGGGTCGTCGGCAGAGCTCCTCCACACCGTTTGCGCCGTCCCGTCGATCGTGATCGTGACGGTCGCCGTCACGTCGATCGGACGGATCGGCGCGTAGAGGCAGAGGCCGCAGTAGGGCGGGAGGCGCCACGTCTGCGTCCGCGTTTTGATCGGTCCCCAGCCGAGCGCGCTCTGGACGTAGTCGGACGCCTTGTTAATGGCCGTCTCGATCTGCGTATCCTCGGCGGTCCCGGTGTGGTTCAGATACGCCTTCGCCTCGGCGAGCGTCACCAGGGCGTCAGCACTCAGCGACATCGGTTAGCCGCGCTTCTTCGCGCGGGGGAGCGCCGCACACTCGAGCTCGTTCGCCTCGGCCGCCGCTTCGAGGATCGCGTACCCCAGCCGGATCCAGAGCTCGGCGCGCTCCTCCGTGACCTCGATGACGTCGCCGATCTCGCGCTGCTTCTGCTCGTCTGAGATGTGATCCAGAATCCGAATCGTCTTCATGCGGCCCCTTCCCCCTTGGTTGCGGTAGATAAGGGGCGCGCCCCCGAAGGAGCGCGCCCCTCGTGCACTGCGACTAGGTGGTGAGGGCCAGGTGCTTGACCGGGTTCGTGCCGGCGTTCAGCAGGTTGCCGTCCGACCGGGCGAACGCGAGGAACGCGACCTGGTGATAATCCGCGTACCGCTCATCGAGCCGCAGGAGCGTGACGCCGACCACGTCGCGGATGATGTACTTCGAGAGGGCGCCGAAGATAATCGCCTTCGTGCCCGTGGTGACCGCCGTGCTCATGTCGTTGTTGATAAACACGGGATAGCCGAGCAGGGTCGCCGGGGCACCCGTCGCCATGCCGGAGGCATCGGCAGGGAGCCAGATCGGCCGCTGCGAGCCGTCCACGATCTTCTTGAGGACGGCCACCTTCAGGTCGTTCATCATGAACGCCGCGCCCTGGCGCCGATACGCCACGTCGACCGAATGCTCGAGGTCGACCAGGTTCGCGTAGGTGATACCGCCGCCCGCCGAGCCCGTGGGGCCGAGGACGGATTGCACGGTGATACCGAACGGCAGGGTCGTGCCCGCGCCGGTCGTGAAATGCGTGTTCTGAATCCGGCCGATCCGCTCGCCGAGCATCTCGCCCAGCACGGAGGGCAGGTTGATCGCGTTGTCCTGCATGAGCTCGACCGGGACGAGCACCTGCTTCGAGGAATACTTGAACGCCTTGAGCACGAGCTGCCCGAAGGTGACGTCCTGGCTCGACACCTGCGTGTTGATGTCGAGGATCGCGCCCGTCTGCGCGGTGTCGTTGGCGGTCGGGATCGGGAGGTCAGCACCGGACTCGGTACGGATGACCGTCGACGCCTGACGCATCCCGCCGTACCACAGCAGCGCCTTCTCGAACGACCTCATCATCTCGTCGGGGATCGCGTAGCCGCCGCCCGTGGTGGTGACGGTCTGCGCCCGCTGCTCCTGCTCCCACTCCCGCAGCTCGCCCAGGTGCTTCGGCGGGCGGGTCGAGAGGTTCAGATTGAGGATCCGCTGGTTCAGGTCGATACCGACCCGCGCCGCGGCGTCGCGATGCGCCTCCTGCACCGGCTTGTCGGACCCGGCCAGCAGCCAGCCGCGAAGGGCCATCGAGAAATCGCCCTTCCCCTGCGCCAGCCGCCGAAGGGCAGCGGAGCCCGAGCCGTCCCGCACCTGCGCGGGCTCGACCTTCCGCTCCTCGACCTCGGCCAGCGACTTCTCGATCTGGTCCTGCTTGAGGCGCATGCTGATGTTCTTCGTCAGCGCCTCGATGGCGGCGTCACGGCCCTGCCACTCGGCCTCTTCGTCGCCGTTCATGACGTCGCGCCCGTCCTGCGCGACCTTCTTCAGAAGAGCGGCGTTCTCCTCGTGGAGACGCTGCCGCTTTTCGATCAGCTCCTTGATCATTGCGGGGCACCTTTCTATTTGGGCGTGCCCCGCAAAAACAAAGGCGCCGCCCACAGGTTGTTGAAAACCCTGTGAGCGGCGCCGTCCCGGCGGCATCTCACAATCACCGTCACCGCCAAGCTGGGACCCCCAGCACCGCGGCGACGTTTACCGAATTTTTTTAGCGCATGTCCGCTATATCCACACTACCGATGCAACACCGGATCCCGTCAAGCGATAACTAGCGCCAGCCCGCGCGACGCTTCTCGAGCGCCGCTTGCAGCTCCGCAATCGTCGGCACCGTGCGCCGACGGTGCGCCGCGAGCGACCGCAGCGCCACCTCGGTTGACGGATAGGCCGGGAAGGTGACGATCGAGACCTCGCGGACGACCATGTCGGTAACCGAGCGGGTCGGCGGGTCGGTTTTGTCGTTCCAGTCCTCGCCGATGGTGCGGAAGCCGAACGACATCCCCGTCACGTCCCGCCGGCGAATCGACTCGACGATGTCGTGCGCGTAGCTCGTATCAGGCGGGTCGACCTCGATCAGGAGGCCGCGCTGGTCCTTTTGCACCCGCAGCGTCCCCGCGCTGAGCCGCCCGATCGGCTTCGCCGTATCGTGGTCGACCAGGGCGCGAAGGTCGATCCCCTCCCGCAGCGTCCGGTCCATCGCTTCCGGCTTGATAATCTCGCGGAAGCCGCCCAGGTTTTCCGACATGCGATCGAACATAATGGCGTATCCCCGGATCACCTTGGACAGCCCGCGCGTCTCGATGCGGAGCTCGGCCCCCTCGACGGGTCGCTGCTCGAAATGCTCAAGCATTGGCGATGACCTCCCTGATCAGCTCGTCAGTGAACGCACCGGGGCGGGTCGTCTCCCACCCGCTCACGAGCGCCCGCACGTTATTCTCGAGATCCTCGGGCGCGTCGAGCAGGACCGTCAGGCTCGCCCGTGACTCGGCCACATAGGGCGCGAGGAGCGTCCGGGCTTGGATCTCGGCGTCATCCGGCCGGCCGACGAGGGTGAAATGCAGACGGAGCGCCGGGAGGAGGATCTGCACGAGCGCCTCCTCTCGGGTGGCATAAAACGCCTCGATCCAGGCCCGGAGCTTCTCGGGACTCTGCGCGGCCCGACGCGCCCGGTCGGCCTCAAACCGCGCCTCCCTACGCAGGGCGCCCTCGAGGACGTCGCGGAGACGGGGAACCAGGGCGGCGACCCGGCCCGCCTGCGCCTGCCGGGCGCTCTCGAGCTCGTCCAGACGTGCCCGAAAAGCGGCCTGCTCGGCGTTCTGCGCGGCGTTATGTGTCCCGAGTGATGTCTGGATACCAGCCGCCTCGGCCTTCGCGCTCTCAGCGGCTTCGCGTGCCGCCTCGATCTCCTGCCGGGTGCTCTCGAGCTGCGCCTCGACGTGCTGGCGGGCGGCGTCGAGGTCGGGCCGGAGGAGCTCGGCCACCATGCCCGCAAAATGCGCCCGGTCGGCGGGCGTGTCCTCAGACTTCGGGGGGAGCGCCGCGACGGGCGCCGGATCCGGCCGCACCTGGGCGTCGATCAGCTCGTCGACCCGGTCGGCCGGCACCATGTTCTGCGGCACGAGGTAGATCTTCCCGGCCCCGTTCGGTAGCGGGTTCATGTTCTCCCGCTCGCGAATGTCGTCGGTCGACATCCAGCCCCAGTTTTTCGCGATCGCGTAGGCGTTAAAGCGGCTCGCGATGTCGCCGCGAAGCAGGCCCTCGACGAGATGCTCGTAAAACTGCCGCTTCTGCTCGAGCGGGCGGATCAGCTTCCGATTGCACTCCTGCTCCCACCGCACGAGCCAGAGCCGGAGGTCGACGACCCACTCGATCTCTTGCTGCTCGATGTTGGAGTAGGTCGCGCGGTCGAGGTCGCGCAGCTTGTGGGGCGGGATGTTAAACCAGCGCGCAATCTCAGAAATCTGAAACTTCCGCGTCTCGAGGAATTGCGCGTCCTCAGGCGGGATCCCCGCCTTCTCGATCTTGATCCCCTCTTCCGTGACGATCAGGCTGTGGGCGCCTCCGCCGCGGAGCGTATCGTTAAGGGAATTCTTCAGCCGCTTGTGCGCCTCTTCGCTCAGCTTGCCGGGATGTTGCGCCACGATGCCGGGCCACGCGCCGTTGCCAAAGAACGAGGAGCCGAATCGCTCCGTGGCGAGCGCCAGGCCGAGCGACTCGCGCGCCTTGCGGATGACGGAGTAGCCCTTGATCCCGTCGAAGCCGAGCCCTGGCACATGGAAGACGCGATGCGCCTCGAGCACGACCTGCTTGCCATCGTCCTGCGTGACGCGATACCGGATCTGCTTCGAGCCGGGATCGCGGTACGGCTCGACCATGTCGGGCGAGAGGAGGTAGAGCTCGGTCGGCCGGTCGGAGTTGTCGCGGATGATCTCGGCATAGCCGTTGCCCCACAGGAGGACATGCTGCTGTAGGGTCTCGCGGAAGATCATCGCGGTCATTTCGTCGTTCGGCGTCGACATCAGCAGCTTGTAGGTCGGATGGTCGACGTCCCGCTCCTTGCCGCCGCCCGGGATGCGCTTGTAGAGCGGCAGCGGCAGCGAGGCAATTGTGCCAGAGATCTGCGTCACCGCCGACCAGACGGCCGAGATGTTGAGCGCGGTGTACTCGTTCACCGCCACACCGGAGGCCACCGGCTGCGCGCCGAACAAGTCGATCAGCGCCTTATCCCCCGAGCCATAGGGGCCGAACCAGCCGCCCGAGCGGATTGCGGAGACCATCGAGCGCAGCGCGTCAGCGATCCTCACCGTGTCCCCTCCGTAGTGGCACTCAGAACGCCAGGACCCCGCGCCCCTCATAGACGCTATTGAGCGAGACGACCGGGAGCGCGACCGCGAGCGCGTTCACCAGGGCGCTGACCCCGTCAATCCGCTCGGAACTCTTCTTCTTCGACGGCTTGATATTTTCGTTATGGTCCTGCTCGACCGTGACGTTCGCCGCGCACCAGCGGAGAATCGGGTGGCCGCCATGGCGCAGATGGCCCTCGAGGACAATGGCCTCGAGCGCCTTGGTCGCCGCCGTCAGGCTCCCGAGCGTCTGCGCGATCGGCATCGCGGGGAGCCCGTCGGCCTGCAGCTTCGCGAGCATCTGCGTCGCGTTCCACGGGTCAATGCCGATCCGCTCCACCTGGTAGCGTTCGCCGTACTCGCGGATCCGCCGCTCAATGACGCCATGGTCGATCACGTTCCCCTCGGTGAGCTGCAGATGCCCCGAGCTCGCCCAGGCATTGAAGACACCGTGCCGCTTTACCCGGTCGGTGAGCATGTGCTGCGGGAGCCAGAAGTCGGCCAGCACGTCATAGCCGCCCTCGTCGTCGGGGAAGATCGCGACCAGCGCCGAGAGGTCCTTCGTGCTTGAGAGGTCGACGCCAATGAAGCAGCGCCGGCCCCTGAGCGCCTCCGGGTCGACCGCCGCCCGGCAGGCGTCCCACTTGTCCATCGGGAGCCAGCGCGTCTCGTTCTCCGTCCAGATGTTCAGGTGCAGGCGCTTAAAGGCGTTCTCGTAAGCCGGCAGCTCCTTCGCGCGCCGACACTCCTGCTCGAGATAGTCCTGCTTGATCGTGGTGCCCAGGCTCGGATTGGCCCGCGCCCAGGTCTCCGCAGACGTCCAGTCGTCATCGGTCGTCGCGCCATAGACGACCGGGAGATACGTCGGGTCGTCGATCACGCCCGCGCGCACCTTCTCGGCGTGCTCGTGTTCCTGCCAGCAGACGCTCGTCCGGTCGAAGCCGGCCGTCGTGATAATGAACATGAGCGGCTGACGGCGGGCGCCCGTGGAGGTCTGGAGGACGTCGAGCAGGTCCCGCGACTCATGGGCATGGAGCTCGTCGACGATCGCCGCCGACAGGTGCAAGCCGTGTTTGCTGTAGGCTTCCGACGAGATGACCTTGTAGCTCGAGCCCGTCGACGGCACCACGAGCTCGCGGCGATAAACCTGGGTCAACGCACTCAGCACCGGATCCGCCTCGACCATCTGCCGGGCGGCATCGAACACAATCGCCGCCTGCGCGCGGTCGGCCGCCGCAGAGACAATGTCCGCGCCCGGCTCCCCATCGGCATACAGCAGGAACAGCGCGAGCGCGGAGGCGAGCGTCGACTTCCCCTGCTTGCGCGGGATCTCGACATAACAGGTGCGATACCGACGGAGCCCGTCGGGTCGCACCGTGTTAAACAGCGGCTCGATGATGTCCTCACGCTGCCAGGGCGCGAGCAGGATCGGCTGACCCGCCCACTCCCCCTTGACGTGGCGTAGGTGCCGGGCGCAAAATTCCTGAAAGCGGCCCGAAGGCGTCCCCGCCGTGAGCGGGGGGAGGACCGTCGCCGTCGGCGGGGCCTTCGGGCCGCGCTTCATAGCCCGCCCCGGCGACAGCTCGGGCAGCGCCAGCGGCCCCCGAGGAGGTCGCAGAGGGCGGCACGTACGACGCCATAGACCATGCTCGCCAACGTCACGACCGCGAGGAGCCAGAGCGCCTTGACGATCACCGGGCTTTCCAGGTAAAGCGATGCCCCGCTTGGCAGATATAGATCTGCGGCCGGTCCCGACGGCTCGGCTTCTGGCAGAAGGTGCAGCGCGGGCCGGTGAGGGTGACCGCCTTAGCGGACTTCGGCGTGGACATCATGCCGTGCCGCACCGCGCCAAAATCACTCCGGCTAAATCCCGCGCGATACGAACCAAGGGTTCAGATTTGGCCGTTTGCGATGATGCGATGCCCCCTCCCCCTTTCGCGTCGCGTCACATTTTCGACTGATAGCGTCATAGCGCGTCAGCCGCAGCGCGGGCAGTTACCTCTAGCGAAAGACACTGTGAGAAAAAGCGCAAAGTATAACTGAGACTCATCGGTTTTCTCGGAGCGTTTTGCGCGCATGGCACGCCCGACAGAGGCGCTGCAGGTTCTCCCGGTCATCCGTGCCGCCCCGAGCCTTGGGCACGATATGGTCGACATGGTCCTCGGGATCAGCGGGGGCATCACAGGCCCGACAGCTCGCCTCCTCCGTCAGCACCCGAGCCCGCTTCTTCCGCCAGCCGTGGTCGTAGCCACGTTGCGTCGAGCTCTCACGAGCCCGCTGCGCCTCGAGACGGTGTAGGACGCAGCGGATACCACGGTCAGTCAGGTTGCGACAGCCTGGGACCAAGCACGGCCGGAGCGGGGAGACGTAGGGCATTAGGCTGGGATCCTCGCGAGGAACTCTTTGACCTGCGTCGCCGCATACGTCTTCAGCTCCCCACCACGCTTGACCGTGGAGGCCCTGCACTTGAGGCACAGGGAGAGATGCGCCTTTAGGCCACGGAGGCCAAAGGGTCGCCGGCATGCGTGCGAGGCGGCGATGTAGTCGGTCACTGCCATCGCCCCGATGTGGATAGGGCGGGGCGCCTCATCGAGCGGCCCCGCATAATCCCGCCCCCACACCCGGTAGAGATACCGCTCAACCAGGACAATGTCGCAGCGGAGGCATCCGCAGTACCGATGGTCCTCCCGCCCCCGCCAGTTCTCCGGCGTCCATGTCTCAGGTTCGGTGCCGCACGCGAGCTCGGCCGGATCGGCTTCGTAGGCGACCTCGAGCAATTGAAAGAGGAGCCGGGCCAAGCGGGCCACCTGGTCGAAGGCGGCTGGGTTCCGTTTGCGGGGCGCTAGCATGAGCAGGAGCGCCCTATAACGCGGTGCGCAAGATTCCTTCTGAAATATTCCTTTCCCCCTATAGGGGAATTGAAAGGAATTAGGAAATAGTTACCTACCCCTAGAACTACACCCGTTTCCGAGAACAACGGGTGTGTACGTTCTAGGGCGATTCTACTTTCCCTTGTGGCCCCCTGAAAGGAATTAACTACGCGCGGTAGTTGACGGATCTCCATTTCTATATAGTTTCCTGTTGACCCGCCTGAGAGGAATTGGCCTCATCGGTTTTGCCCCACTTCCAGTAGTGGGGGCGTCCCTTCCTGCCTTCGCCGCACCGCGTTATGACATTTTGCTGCTCGAGGTTCTGGATTGCCGCCCACACTTGCCCCTTCGAGTAGCCCTTGCCCTGCTTCTTGTCGCAGAGCACGGCCTGGATGTCCGGGCGGGTGGCCGTCCCCTTTTCCTGCATCAGGAGGGCGAGCGCCTCGACCACGAGCTGCGCCTTGCTCACGCCCTCGGGCGCGTCGGTCATGGAGAAGGTGAAGGAGACGTTGTCGGTGTCGTCGTCCTTGACGTGCATGGTCCAGGTGACCGGGTCGGCCTTACGCCCCCGGCGCGCCTTGACGTGGACGAGGATGTCGGAGATATCCTCCTCGCCCTTGGCCTTGCTGGTGCGCCCGCCCTCCTTCAGCACCACCATGGAGTCGAGAATGGCGAGCCAATCGCCGCTGCCCCGGATCATGGACTCGAGCCGGAGCTCGCCCTGTGGGGGTGACTTTGGCGGATGCCCGAGGAGCAGCATGTGGCCCCCGGCGCCCCGCACGGGCAGGAACACCTCGCGGAAAAAGGTATCTGGCACGATGGAGTCGTTTTCCTCCCCGGGCACCGCGCGCCGGATGCTATCGGTCATGACGAGGGCGTTCGGGTTCGTGCGGACGAGCTCGAGGACCCGGTTGAGCATGGCGGGCTTGTTCAGGTGCAGGCCGGGGTCCGAGATGGTGATGATCCGGTGCAGCGGGTCAGGCAGGCCATGGGCGAGCCCGCGGCCGATCGCCTGGTAGACGCGGGCGTCTTCAAGGAACCCTTGCTCGCCCGACCAGAAGATCGTCGGTCCTGGGGCCGTGGGGAGCCCGCAGAAGGGCAATCCGTAGGCGCGCGCCATGGCGAGGCCCTGGGCAAACTTCCCCTTGCCGCTGCCGGGCATAGCGGTGATGGCATTGAGCCCGTTCGCGACGAGGTACGGCTTGAGCAGGTACTCGACCCTGAGCAGCGCCGGGTCGACGTTCAGGTACTCGCGGAGATCGCGGACGATGATCTCGTCGGGGGCTTGCGGCGTGGGCTCCTCCGCAGCCGGCTTCCTGATCAGCGCCTCGAGCTCGTCGAGGGTATGGTTCCCCTGGGCGAGCCAGTCGGACACGTCCCCCTTCTCGGGCAGGCCGGGGAGCTGGACGATATGCGCCACGAGGAGCGCGGCGTTACAGGCGGCCGCCACCGTCCGCGCGTACTCGCGGCCGGGCGGGTCGTTATCGGGGAGGATCACGACCTCCCGCACGCCCACTCCAGCGAGCTGGGTCGCGTACTCATTGCGCCACGCCTTCGCGCCGCCCGCCCCCGTAGTCGTGGCGACCCTGAACGCCTCCGCGAGGTTGTCGGCGTCCTTCTCGCCCTCGCACCAGTAGACGCGATAATGGCCGGCGATCTGGGCGAGGCGATACGGCACGCGCTCGACCTCGCCGAGCGTCCAGATCCACCCGCCCCTGCCATCCGGCCGGCGTTGGCGAAAATCCTTCGGGGCGAAGCGCACCACCTGGTACAGGAGCGCGCCTGCGCCGTCGCAATAGTCGTAGGTGGCGACGACCTCACGCGGCGGCTGCTGCGCGGGCGTGGGCATGATGTCGCGGAAGGTGAGGCCGACGGCGGCGAGCACGTCCACGCTCGCGCACCCGGCGAAGCAGTGGAGGAGCGGCTTCCCGTCCTCGCCCTGCTTGATCGACAGGCTTTGCCGGTTGCTCTTTTTCCCGTCCGCATGGGCGGGGCAGAACACGGTATAGCCGCCCCCGGGTTGCCGCCGCGCCGGGCCACGAAACTTGCTCAGGAGCTCGGTAAAAGTCACTTATCCCCCGGGTCGTGTGAAGAAAACGGGGACAACCCCGCCGGTGGTGTCTCGTCCGGTTCCGTGGCAAAATTTTTTTGCTCTGCCGTCCCGTTCAGGCGCTCCCACGTCGCCGCCGTCATCACGACGAGCTCCTTCGTGGTGTGGTTCTTGGATCTCTTCGTCTTGACGCGGATCGGCTCGCCGGCATGGAGAGCCCGCTCGGTGAGTTCCACGAGGAAGTTCGACCTTGGCACCACCAGCGAGCGGGCGTCGAAGTCGCTTCTAACGTATTCGGCGGCTCGCCTGAAAAGCTCGGGGTCATCTCTGAAGTGGGCTAGGCCGCGATTGCAGAGAAAGCATAGGAGCCCCCGGACGCGCCCCGTCGCGTGGTCGTGGTCCGTGTTGAGTCTATTGGGCACGTTTCCGCAGATGCGACATGCGTACTCCTGCTGCCGGGCGAGCTCGTTGTACTGAAACACTGAGATGCCGTAGGCGCGCCTCAGCATCGAATCCCGCACCTTCCACTTACACCGCTGCTCTGCTCTAGCTTTGAGTTCCACCAGCCGCTTCGCTCTGTTCTTCGCCCACGTCCGGTCCCTCACCGCTTTCTGCTTCGCTGAATATTCTGGATCAATGGTCTTTCGGTACTTGTCGTAGCAGCGCGGGCACAGTCCTCGGCGCCTGGTCTTGGCGCGACGATGCCGACACTTGATCCCGATAGACAGGGGATCCGGCCACGCAGGATTACCGCGCCGCTGGTTCGGGTTGGGTATCAAAGCATCTCCCCCTGTGCCGCCCTTCGGGGGAGTGATCGGCGCTCGTTTCCTCCGCAGATCCAGCTCGCAGAATGAATTGGCGGCACCGAGGTCATTACGGGGTCACGCGGAAGTTACTCGAGGATGATGGCGTGACCCCTGCGGCGAAAAAAACGTCGTTGGTGGGCAGGGACTCGCCGTATTGATTCGCGGCCGTCAGGATGCAGTGATAGACGCCCGCGCCGGCGATCGCCGACTTCACGGGGAACGTGCGCGCCGCGGGGTTCGGGATCACGGTCACGTTCGGGTACACGCCGACGCTCGGCCCGCACTTGATACGAAACTCCGTCACCGCGCCCCCGGTCCCCTGTGTCCAATCCCAGGCGAAGGTCGCCTTGTCGAGGTCGACGCCCGTCTGCGCGAACGCGGGGGCGGCGAGGGTGAGACAGCCGAGCATGATCCCGAGCACGAATTTCATGGAGTCTCCTTCGCCGCGCGGTAGGCGCGGATGGCCTTCACGAGTTCTCTACGTTCTGCGCCACATGTCTCAAAGTCCTCGGTCCATGCTGCCTCCCACGCCAGCGCGGCGTCGAGGACGGGCACCAGCGCGGCGTGCTGGGCGCGGAGGGTGGCATTCTCGTTTTCTTTCGCCTCCCAGGTCACCTTTAACGCGTCTCGTTGGGCTTTCCATCGCGCTACCACGTCCTCGTAGGCGCGGAGGAGGGTGGCGCGGTCGAGATGGGCAGCCTCAAGTTGGTCTTGCATCAATTGCTCGGTCCATTTCTCCTTGGGAATACGTTCTGCCCATACATGTCTCGCCCGCACCGCCTCCACCGCCGCCGCGAGGTCGGTCATGGGATCTCCTCCACGCTCACAACGCGCTCAATGTCCGCGATGCCCAAGATGCCCTCAGACTCAATCAAGTCGCAGACCATTTGCTCCAACGTGAGGCCCGTATCCACAAGGTCTTGGGGCTCGCAGATGTTCTCCGCGACGAAGGTCATCGTTATCCTAGCCTTCATGGCCCCCCGCCCCGGGCGTGGGGGTGAGGAGGACGGAGATCATCGCTGCCGTCTCGATGAGACTTGTCATCGCCCCGCGATCTACAAGGTCCCATCGCCACTTCTCATCGTTGTCGGAAGCGAGCCCGGACTTGACGGCCTCAACCTTGTCAAGAAGTCGAGTCACCGCCTCCCGCAGCGCCCGCGTCTCGGCGTCGTGCCAGGCGAGGAGGGCGTCGGCCATTTCGTACCAGTGGGCGCGGTAGCTTGGATTGAGCCCCTTCCAATGCGTTGCCGCGTGGATCTCTGGCGTGGGGCTCGCATCATGGAGCATCCGCGCCACCGCCTCCCGCCGCGCGTCCGTCATTAGGCTCCCCTTATGCCGCCATGACGCACTGCACTACTACCCCATTGCCAGAGCGAAGCGGCTTCGTTATAGTGTGGGTATGGAGAAGATCACCACCACCAAGGAGGACGCGATGCACTACGAGCGAATCACGCTCATGGACGGCACCCGGTTTGTTCTCCGCATTGCGGGCGGGGAGAGCGAGCGGTTCCTGAGGGGCGTGGAGGTGCGGATGGATGGCGACGAGGTTGCGGGCACGACCTTCGATCAGCGCCGTCGCGTGATTGACAAAGCCTGCATCCGCACGCGGACCCCACTCCGCATGAATCCCACCTATGCTGAACTTGAGGAGGAGTAGCCAATGGGTAACGTCGAGTGGTTTTTGATCGGCCTCGTGATCGGCGGTTTGGTCGTCCTGAGTGGCGTCGCTTCGGCCTACGCCGCCGCCAAGAAGGAGGGCTAGGCCATGACGACCCCAGCCGAGCGGATTCAAACGCTCTCGACCGATCTGCTCCTCGCGATCGCGAAGGGCGAGCTCAGCGCGATTGACCTCGCGAAGGACGCGCTCATCTCGCGCGGGCTCAACGCCTCTGGCAAGTGGATCGGCCACGACCGCGCCCGCGCCTTCTGGACGGGTAGGCACTACGTCACGAACGCCAAGGGCGAGCGCGTCGCCGTCACGATCCCCACGAAGGAAGAGGAGGAGGGTTAGGCCATGAGCAAGCGGAAGCCTCATAACGACGTCGCCGGCTACGTGGCCGAGCTGAGGTGCACGCTCGGCGGGCATGTGGTCATTTACGACCGGGCGCGGGGCGCCGACTGGATCGCGGGCGATGAGCGGTGGGTAGTCATGCACGAGCCGTCGAGCCTGCACGTCTGCGTGACCTCGATCGCCGTCGCGCGCTCGATCATGAAGGGCGTTGCCGCCGCCACCACCCGCGACGAGGCGTGCTACCACGCCGACATCCTCCCCGAGCCCGAGGAGTCGCGCGCATGACGCCCCCGACCTGCCCCACGCACCCGCACGTCCGTCTGCGCTGTCCCGCCTGCGCGGGATCGAAGGGCGGCAAGGTGATGAGCCCGAAGAAGTTGCGCGCATTGAAGCGGATCTCACGCCTGCCCCGCCCGCGTGAGGAGAAACGGGAGCCCGAGCATTGCGACGACTGCGGGAAAGTGGTCGGGTACTACGACCCCTCGCTCCCCGAGGGCGAGAAGATCGTGATCACCGACCCGTGCCGCTGCTGGGATGCCTAGCCATGCCGCGTCCGCGTGAGCAGGAGTCATAGCAGCACGCCTTGCCGCAGCCGATTCGCCGCCAAGCCGATATACGCCGGATTCAATTCGATGCCGACCGCGCGCCGGCCCAGCTCCTTCGCGACATAGAGCGTCGTGCCTGAGCCTGAGAACGGGTCCAAGACTACGCAGGGCACCGTGTCGGCCTCGCAGCGGCAGGTGGGGCGCCAGCCGGTCGTGGTGGCCGTGGGCGCTTCTTGATTCTGCCATCCCGTCTCATGCAGCCCGGTGCGCTTTGACTGCAGCGCCATGCCCTGCCGCGCCTCGCCCTTCGGCGTGATCCCATCCGTGAATTCGTAGCCCTTCCGCTCCACCACCCGCTCCCACGGTGCCCCGCACGCCGCGCACGCCCCGCGCTCGCTCGTGCCCGCGAGCACGCACGGCTTCACGAGATCCGGCGGGAACGTGGCGAAGTGGGCTTCGGGATAGGGCGCCGTCGCGATGGTCCAGACGGAGCGGCGGTTGCGGCCGGAGGGATTGGAGCGCATGACATGATGGAACTCGCGTTTACTGCTATCGGCCTTGCCGGTCATGGGATTGATGCCAACTGGCCGATCGTGGTCCGCGCCCTCTTTCAGCGGTTCACGTATGGCCTCGAGGTCATAGAAATACCGCTCGCTCTTCGCCAGCAGGAACAGGTATTCATGCGCCTTCGTCGGCCGGTCGGTCACCGACTCCGGCATCGGGTTCGGCTTCGCCCAAATGATGTCGGAGCGGAGATACCAGCCGTCGGCTTGCAGCGCGAAGGCGACGCGCCAGGGGATGCCGACGAGATCTTTGGGCTTGAGGCCGGGCGGCTGCCCAGCCCTAGGCGTGGACTTGATGGAAGCCTGCGTTGCTTGTTTATCGGCGCCATTGAGCGGGCCGAAGTCTGCTCGGCCGCCGCTCGTGTACGAATCCCCCAAATTGAGCCAGCACGTCCCATCCGCGCGCAGCACGCGCCGCACCTCGCGGAAGATCGCGACCATCGCGGCGACATACTCCTCCGGCGTCGCCTCGAGGCCGAGCTGCGCGTCGATCCGGCGGGCGCCGCACTTGCCGCAGGTGTCGCGGTATGGCGTCTCTGACATAGGCATTGAGCCGCCCCGCCCGCCTGGCGTTTCTCGATCCGCTGGGTAGGCGAGCCGCTTGTGATCGCACCCAGCCTCCCCGCCCTCCCACGTCGCCGTGCCGTAGTCCCTGAGCCCCCAGTACGGCGGGCTCGTGATGCACGTCTGGACGGACTCAGCCGGCAGCGTGCGGAGCACGGTCAGCGCGTCCCCGGCGTGGAGCGTGACCCGGTCGTCGGTGTAGCTCACGCCGCGTCCCGCCGCCAGCGCACGAGCGCGGCCGGTCGATCACGAGGTAGAACCAGCAGACTTGATTCGCGAGCCCGACCGCCCAGCCCTGCCAGTAGGCGCCGGCCGATCAGCTCCATCGCGAGCACCGTTAGACCGCCCGTGAGCCAGTCCATTAGCGCAGCTCACTCACCGGGAACACGTAGGGTTCCGGGTCCTCGGCCGTCTGGCTCACGAAATGACAGCGGATCGTCAGCATCCCTGAGTGCAGGCGGGTGACGACGTGAATCGCCTTCAGGCGCTTGCGCTCGGAGGCGGGGAGCGCGGCCGCGACGTGCTCGGCCAGGATCCGGGCCTGCTCGCGGGACATCATCCCCGCGCCACCTTGAACGGCCGCCCATGCGGGCACCATGTCGCCCGGTAGACGATCCGCTTGACCACGACCCCGTCCTCGTCCCGGCAGACCATCGCGCGCCCGCGCCGGTCGAGCTGGTCGGGAGAGATCAGCGGCGCGTCGAGGTCAGGCTCGAGGTAGTAGGCGGGGAGCGTGAGGACTGGCGCAGGGAAGCCGGGACTTACAGCATCTTCGTGAGGTACAGGACTCGGCGGCCCAATCGACGGTGGGAATGTATTGCAAACGCGCGAAATCGTTGGCCGATCCAGAGTGGAAAATCCGCTGACACCGGGACGTACAATTCCCGGCTTACAGGCACTCTCTGGTGCTTTTTCTTTCTTTTCAAGTAGTTGTGGGACGCTCACGGACCCTCCGGTGGGGCAGGTACAGAACTCGGGCGTGTAACCCCGACGTCTGTACCGTCTGTTATCGGTGTGCGTTGGGACAGCCGCATGACCGCGTCGACGAGCTTCTGATTCGTCACCTTGGTATAGAGCGCGGTCGTCGCGATGTCCTCGTGGCCGAGCGCCTCCTGCACGTCGCGGATGTCCCCGCCACGCTCGAGCATCATCGTCGCGAAGGAATGCCGGAAGCGGTGGGGCGTGCACTGCCCGACCCGTGCCGCCTTGCCCCATGCCCGGGTGCGCTCGGCGATCATCTTCCGGGTGAGCGGCTTCCCGCTCTTCTGCTCGACCAGCGGCGCGCGGCGGTTGAGGAGGTCCGCCGCCGCGAGCATCCAATCCCGCAGGAGGTCGTCGAGCTCGGGGATCACGGGCACCACCCGCTCCTTGTTCCCCTTGCCCCGGATCCTGAGCGCGCCAGGGCGCGCCCCGTCACTCAGCCGCACGTCCCCGAGCTGGAGGCGGCAGACTTCACTCACGCGCAACCCGGCGTAGACGAGGAGCCCCCGGATCACCCGATCGGCCCCATGGAGATCGAGCGCCATCACGGCCGCCCACTCATCGGGGAGGTACGGCCGCGGGAGCCGCTTTGGGCGCTTGATCCTCGGCGCCTCATCGACCGGGTTCGTCGTCCAATAGCGGCGGCGGATCCCCCACTTGGCGAATTGGTTGATCGTCACGCGCCGACGGTGCAGCGTCGCCATCCCCAGGCCCTTCTTCGACAGCGCCACGAGGTACTGATTCACGAGCGCCTCGTCGAAGGCGAGCACGGTGTCCTGCGCGTGGAACGTCGCGAGCGCGATCAGCAGGTTCAGGTCACTCTTATAGTTGGTGAGCGTCTGCGGGGAGAGCCCGACCGCCGCCTGCTCGAGGAATTGCTGCACCGCCGTGGAGAGCTTCATGTGTCGCCACCCCTTGCGAAGGGAGATCACCTGCCGGGTGGCGATAGGCTTACGGGCGAGCGCGGAAGCGGTCAAGCGGCTAGGCCCGATGCCACAAGCGGTAGAGGCCCCGGCCGACGCCGAACACGAAGGCGACGGCGATGATCGGGGCGGCGAAGGGCAGCTCGTACCAGCGGATCATCGCCACCGTTTCGAGACTTCCGCCTTCATGACGACGAAGTAGCGGTCAGCCGTGCTAGGGACCAAGGTCGTCCAATTCGTCTTCCGAAAACGCGCATAGGTGGATGCGGACGGCAGCGTCACACGCTCTGCCCAGCGCTCATAGGCGACGGCCCCGATCGCCCTCGAGACGATCGCGGGCAGATGTCCCCCATTGAATGCGCCCGCCAGGACCGAGAGCAGCGACTCTGCGCGGTGACGCGCGCCCGGTTGCTTCAGCAGCGAATCCCCTCGACCGAGGACGTCCTCGATCCGCCCCCGCGTGGCCCAATCTGCCGGCGTCATCGCGCCCACCATCCCCCTAGCCAACGTGGAGGCGCTGTGTCTCGTGCCATGCCGCCCGAAGTCGATCTTGTTAAAGAGCTGATGGGTCGGGGAGTCATTCGCCTTCCGCAGGATCTCCGCGATCTCTCCGGGCCAAGCGTGGACGATGAAATCGGTTCCGACTCTGACGCCCCTATTCAGGGCGAGAAAGAGCGCCTTCTCGGCGTCGATATGCTCGACGGTGTAGATCATGGCCGTCATCGGCACGTCAGCGTCGAGATGTGCGGCGAATCGCTGCTGGCCGTCCACGATGTACCAATCGCCATTCTGTCGTTCCGCGATCGAAATAGGATCGGGCACGATCCCGCCGCTCTTCAGCGCATGGAGGATGCTGTTGACATGGCCGGTGATCCGCACCCGCTGATAGCTCTCGTCGACGCGGAGCCGCTGAAAGTCCTTCGTCTGGATCGTCACGAGTCGCCCGCGCCCGACCCCTTCCACCTTCAGCGGTTGCGCTATCCGCCGCTGAAGATTCACCATCCGAACCCTGTCACTACCCGCGATGCTCCGTCGCTTAGGTTCGTGCAATCGCCCCTCCCCGGAATGTGAGTTGTTTGACGGGCTCATACGTCCCTCCCCCCGAGCGCGAGCGCCAGCCGACGGAAGCATTCGCTGAGATGCGCGAGCGCGCGCCCGACGTCCTCGACCGCCTGGTCCCACTCCTGGTAGGCGCGCAGGAGCCGCCGCTCGTCCCGCTCGACGTCGCGCCGCTGACGTGGCGCGCCCTCCGGGTGCAAGGTGTAGTCGAAGGGCATCACTTGACCCAATCGCGGGTTTTGCGGCGATGCGTCTTCTCGAACGAGAGCGGCTGCTCCCGCTTCTTCCCGAGCGGTCCCTCGTAGTGGACTTTCTGCGGATCGGTGAACCAGATCGGCAGGGCGAGCTTGGTACGGCTCCCCGAGCTCGCGTCCGTGCGGACCCGCGTATGCGGGTTAATCGTCGCGACCTTCTGCCCGTCGGGTCCCATGACGACCACGCGGGAGAACAGCTTGACGGGCGGATCGGGTAGCGTCACGTTGTAGCGGCCGGCGGCGATCATTTGCGGGCCTCCTCTCGCTTGGCTTGCATCCGGTCCCATAGGGCCTTCGCGTGCAGGAACGCCGCGAACGCCTCGCGCTGCTCGGACGGTGTCACGATCCGCATCTCGGGCTCAGGATCCTTCTCGACCTTCGGCACCCGCACGATGACGCCCCATACCGGGGCCTTGGCGTGCCCCATCTCGATCACGGCCTGGATGTAGGCGGCGTTCTGCAGGATCGCCTCGTCATAGATCCCCTTCCCCGACTTCCAATCAAGGACGGCGACCACCTTCCCGGCGTCGATCGTGATCTCGGCGAGGAGGTCGAGGGTCCCCGCGTACTGATGGGCGCGGGACCAGATCATCTGCTCGATCGCGAGCGGCTTGAGCGTGACCTGCTTGCGCCAGGTCTCCCACACCGAGAAGGCGAAGGCGGCGGCATCCCGCAGCGGCGGGGCCTCGCCGACCTCCTCGCCCTTCTCCTTCCGCAGCGTCCACTCGACGAGGGCGTGTACCTTGGTCCCGATCTCCGACGCCTTCGCGAGCTCGCGCTGGTGCGCCTTCAGCTTGCCCAGGCGCGACGTCAGCGTGGCGATGTAGGCGGGCCGGCCCATCTTCCGCCCGTCCGTCGGGAGGTCCTCGTACAGGTCGGCGCTCGCGTCGAGGACCAGGGCGCGCTCAGTGTTCGCGGCCCAATTGATCAGCGCCGGCTTGCCGATCACGGAGAGGATCGAGGTCACGGAGTCGAACGCCTCGCCCGTGTCGAGGACGTAGCGGCGCGAGGTCCGCCCATAACCCTGATCGACGCTCTGCCGGGTGGCCTGCCCCGGCATTAGAACGGCACCGCCTCGCCGTCGGCGTCGACCTGCCCGCCCGGCTTGTTCCGGTCCTTCACTCGCTGGTAGGTGTCCGACGGCCGGATCTTCGTCATCCCCTTGCCGATCGGCACCACGGACTCGACGTTGGCCCACTTCCGCCCGTCGTCGGAGAGGGTGTGTACGATCTGGATCTGGCAGTTGACCCCGACGAGCGTCTCGACGTCGAACCCCTCGAGCTCCGCTGGCGTGAACTTCCGCCCGCGCCACGCCTCGAGATGGATACGGAGTTTGGCCTTCTCGTTCAGCGAGAGCGTGTAGCGCCGCCGCACCAGCGGGCGCAGGCCCGCCCCCTCGTCCTCGACGTCGAGCTGCCAGCGGATCTCGATCTGGTGCTTATCGCCGAAGCTGGTTTTGACGAGGCCGAGCTCGACGACGTCGACGCACACCGCCTGATGCAGCCCTTCAGGCGCGAGGGCGTATTCCTTGCGGGTGTCCTTGACCCAAATCGGCATTTACTCGGCCTCCTCGGCGAGTGCGGTCGACGGCACCTCGATGCCATGGAGCAGCGCGAACCCGGCGAGATGCAGCGGGCAGCGGGGAATGTGGACGCCGCGCCCGTCGCTGTAGCGATAGACGGCGCGCCAGGGCGTCGGCGCCTTGCACTTGGCGATCTGGCAGGCCCGTGGCTCGGCGGCGCGGCTGATGGTGTGCGTCTGTGCGGTTGAGACAGCTGGCATAAGTTAGCTTTTCCCTCCTGGGAAGGGGCGAAGGATGGTCGGGCGGGGCGGTTGCGCGATCTCGACCTGCGGCGTCTTGATCGCCTGGAGGAGCTGCTGCCGTTGCACGAAGGCGAGGGCGCGGAGGAGAATCCCCTCGAGCGCGTCGAGCCCGGGGATCTGGCCCTCGATGTTGATCGCCTGGTTCAGCGTGACCGAGAGGATGACGCGGGCATAGAGCTCGGGGCCTGGCGCGGTCTCGTCCATACGGGGAGCTCCTTCCCACGGTTGAGGAATCGGCTGATGGAGGCGATCTGCGGGCTCGCGCAGCGCGGGCAGGTCAGAACGCCCGCGAAAAAGATCGAGTCGCAATCATCCTCGAGACACATGAAAGCCTCGGCGATCGGCGCGTACAGGGCGGGCTCGAGGTCGCTATGGATCATTGGCGTGGGCGAAGCGGCAGGCGACACTGCGGGCAGACGATCTCTTCGTCGCCCGGGTTGTACGTCACCTCGACCAGCCGCAGGCATCCTTCGCACGTCCACTCGATGTAGGCGAAGGGGCGCTCGTGCGTCACTGCGGTCTCCATCAGCGGAGCCGTCGGGCGAGGTTCTCGCGCTCGCCCCGCAGCCGCTCCCCGCGACGGCCGAGCCAATGCCCGATCAGATATGTCGCGACCGCGAGCACCAACCACCCGGCCGCCATCACCGCCGCTCCCCGGCTACCACGAGGCAGCAGTAGAGGACGAGGCCCGCCGCACCCGCGAACATGCCGAGAACGAACGAGAGAGGTTCCATGATCAGACCCCCAGGAGGTTGAGCACAATGCCCCACATGAGCGCCGCCGTCATGGCTACTACCGCGCCGAGGATCGCGTCGCTCATCGCGCCCCCGCGTTCTGCCGTGTTACGGCGAGATGCTTTAGGTATGCTTCCATCAAGAACGGGCTTTCCAGCACCATCAGACCCATGAGGGAACAATCGCGGACGAACTTTGACGGCTCCTCATCGCGCAGCATCGCTGCCTCCACGAAGGCGGCCCACTCTGAGGGCGCGTACCGGATCGAGTGCGCGTCGCGGGATTCCGCTAGGGCGAGCGGCTTCCGCAGGGGCGCGGTCATCGCGCGGAGCCCACCAGGGCGCGCCGTCGCTCGGCTCGCGCGAGCACGGTGGCGATCTGCTGCCAGACGATTGCCGACGTCACATGTCCCCGGAGTACGCGCGACACCATGCCCCGGTCCCTCCGTATGCGGCGTGCTAGCTCGTTCTGAGACCAGCCGAGCGCGCGAAGCCGGGCCTTGACTCCCGCACGCCCGCCCAGCACGACGAGACGGTGCTTGACACCTCTCCGGCTCGTTGGCACGCTTCGTGGTGTTGAGCGCAACGGGAGTGGGGATGTTTCGTTAGTCGGGGCCAGAAGGTGTTGCATCATCACGGCCCACAATAATGTGCGAAATTCGCACCGTCAAGGGAATTCTTACTAGGTTCTTTTCTACACGGTAAAATGTGCGGGACACGAGGACCCAAATGGGCGATAACGAACCGAAAAACCGTATCCAAGAGGCCGCCGAGAAGGCCGGGGTTACGCTCGGCGAATTCAAGCTGTGGCTCATCGAGCACGCCATGGTGACCTCGCAGAGATGGTCAAAATGGAACCATGGCGTCGAGCCGATCCCTGACCGCTATGTCATTATGTTTCTTCGGGATAAACTGGACCGGATGATCGCGGATAGAGGCGCGCTAAAGGTGATAGAGGGCGCCGCCCCCGAGATGGCCACCGCCGCCGAAATCCTCAAGGATGTGCTACCCGATATTGTGCGGATCGAGCACAGCGTCTCCCCGTTGCGGTTTGATACCATCGAGCATCTGCGGCGGCAGATCCGTCTGTTCGCAGAGGCCATTGGCCGGCGGGAGATCGGGCCACCCCTCACGCCACCGGATGATCCGTCAGGGACACTCCCGATCGTCCTGCTCGCGCTATCCTTCGGCCTTCTCGATTGGGCGCTCCTGGCTATGGGCCTCCTCTACGTGCAGCACTAGAGCGTCTCCCCGTTCCCCATCGGCGGCAGGTCAAGGGGTGGCGTGGTCGTGCTCGATGAGGCGTCCTGCCCGTTTCCATAGCGGAACCTTGCCGGGACGTCGGCCTCGTCCACACACGGGAGGTCATAGGCTTCCGGGTGCTGGTGCCGGAAGCAGCGGTTGATCATCTCGCCCGCGTTCATTTAGAGGTCGCGCACCGCGAGCACGCGCTCGGCGTCCCATATGTGCCCGCGATCCGTCGTCATGCGGATCTGGAGCATATAGTCGACGTTGTGCGTCCCGTCCTTGAGCTCCACGGAGACGACCGAGCCGCTGATTGACTCGGCCGCCGCCTTGAGCGTCGAGGTCGCGTCGGCGCCGGTCGCCTGTACCGTCGCGCTGAAGACGGCCGTCGAGATCGTCTCCGCTGGCGCGTTCGTCTCGAGCACGTCGGCGAAGTCCACGCTCCACGGCCACCGTTCGGCAGACTGCTTTCCCATCGGCTTGTCGACGATCATTAGCTGGTTCTCCTCATGCTGCTGGTATGGTGCTGACGGTGTAGGGCGCTCTGGTCGGGTTGCATGAGGGCGCTCTGCTGATTATGCGGATGGGCGTCACTCAGTCGGCCATAGGAGGGGATACTGTCTACGGTCTCCACCGTGCCCGCCGCGACGAGCTCGATCCCCGCGAGCACGGCGGCGAGCGTGCCGATCACGGGCGGGTTACCGACCACGCCATCGGCGACGAGGCCGATCCCGTCTAGGGTGATAGACACCTGCCCGACCACGTCGACGGCCCCGGCACCCGAGAGCCCGATCCCGCCCAGGGTGATCACGGCGGCCGCGATGACGTCGACGGTGCCGGTGGCACTGCGACCGAGGTCCTCGAGCGTGGCGCTCGTGGTGCCGATGACGTCGACGGTGCCAGCGGCCGAGCGCCCCAGGTCGTCGAGCGTGGGACTGGCGGTGCCGACCACGTCAACGGTCCCGGCTGCGCTCCGGCTGAGGTCCTCGAGCGTGGCGGTGAGCGTGCCGCTGATGGCAGCGGCGCCCTCCACGGTGCCGGCCGCGGAGATCCCCACGCCTTCCAGCGTGGCGCTCGTGGTGCCGAAGACGTCCACCGTGCCAGCGGCGCTCCGGGTGAGATCGTCGAGGGTCGCTGCGGTGGTGCCGACGACGTCGACCGTCCCGGCGAGCGACCGCGTCACGTCGTCGAGGGTCTGCGTCAGCGTGCCGTCCGATGGCGGCGAGTAGTTGACGACGAGCTGAATCGACGCGAGCTCGCAGGTCGGGCTCGCGTCGGTGGCGATCGTGCCGAATCCTTGGAGCGGATTGCTGCCCGTCCCGTTGACATCGGCGACCGTCCAGGCCGCCGACGTCGCCGGGTTCTGTGTATAGGTTGCGGTGCGGAGAGTCCAGGATGCGTTAGCCGGGTTATGCGCGTCATTCGTGGCACGATCGGTCGCGTTGACTCGCAGGAAGGCCCCCCACGAGGCCGCCTGTGAGCCCGTCTTCTGATCGTAGTAGAGCACCTGCACATTCGTGATAACCGAGCCGGTCGGGACATCGAACGCAGTAAACGTGAAGGTACTCCGCCCGGCCGTCGTGCCGTGCGTGAGCTTGTCAGCGCCGGTGCTGTCCGGATGGTCGTCGACGGACTGCCAGCGCGAGCCGGCCGAGCCCGTCCACGTCCCCGAAAAGGTCCCGTCGCCGGTGGGATTCCGGGTCTTAGTCGCCACCGCCTACTCGACTAGGCGTTGCCGTCAGTCAGTGTGAATGTCGTGACCGTGACCTGCTGCCCGCTGGCAATGCTGGTATTGTCGAGCTCCATGTCCCCGCCGCCGCCCGTGGCGGTCACGGTGCCCTGGATATGCTGCGTCGTGCCGTCGCTCGCGTAGATACGAAAATGCCCCGCCGTGCCCGCTGCGTCGGCGCTCGTGTCCTGCCAGGTGCCCGTCTTCGCCTTGCTGCCGCTGCCCGCTGCCGCCATCCAGTCGGACGGGAGCGATAGGGTCGCGAGCACGGTGCCGGAGTCGGCGTCCGCGATGTTGGTCGGCGGCGCGCCCGTGCGGATCTTGAGCACCGCGCTCGTGCTGATTGCCGTCTCGATCGCGTCGAGGCGGGCGTTGCGGACGGTCGCGCTCATCTTGATCGCCATCTAAATAGCCCTCCTTGTGTGGTTGTTTACGGATCGGTGCGGCGCGGCGCGGACGGTGCTGCGGCCGGCGCGTTCTGGATCACGATCTCGCAGTTATCCTTGATCGTGATGGTCCCGTTGACGACGATCCCCTTATCGAGCGCGAGGAACACGCTGTTCCCCTTCCCGTAGGGCGTATTCGCCACGAGGCAACCCGCGTTCGCGTTCTTGTCCTTGACCCACTCCTTGAGCTGCTCGGCGGACATCTTCGACGGGTTCGCGGGCAGCGTGCCGCCCGTGACGCAGCCGCCCATGAGGACAGTCGAAACGAGGATCGGGATCAGCTTCATGGGGCCTCCTTGTGGTCGGGCGGGATCCGCCCGTAGGTCTCTTGGTAGGCGATCGCCAGCGCACGCCACGCGAGATGTACGAGCGGGTGGTGCCCGCTGTCCTTGTCGACCTTCTCGCCATGCTTCCACTTGTTGAGATGCGAGAAGATCGCGGCTTCGTGCGACTGATCCTCAAACCAGGGCGGCTTGGTCCCTGCCGCCCGCTTGCGACCGCCGTCCTTCGTGGCCGCCCACAGCATGCGCTTGAAGACGTCGATCACCTCTTGCTGCTCGGTCGGATCATAGGTCTCAGGGGTCATCACACTTCCACCGTGATACGCGGGGACCAGGTACGCCGGCGCGTGGGACCGTCGCCAAGATCCTCGCGCTGCGGCTGAATCCGAATGAACGGCGCCCCGAGGGGAACGGGGTTCATCATCCCGACCTCGGCATAGCCGCCTCGCGGCACCTGACCCTGCCTGCTCCCCACGGTGTAGGAGCGGGCGAAGCCGCCGCTGTTGACGAGGAGGATGCTGCGGTGAACCAGATCGGGGGCGCCCTTGCCGTGCCACCGGGGGAACGGGCGCTGGATCCGCGTCGCGGGCATCTTGCACGTATGCCCCATCACGAAGATGTCGGCGCCCTCCCAGCCGAACGCCGCACGCTCGAGCTTGTTGAGCGGCCCTGCAGCCGTCGTGCCGCCGCCCGTGCCGTGATGGCACCAGAGCACGACGTTACAGCGGCCCGTATCGGTCACGCCCGAGCGGAATTGGAGTCGCACGTAGGCCGACGTGCCGAGATGCTTCGCGTCGAGCATGGCGCAAAGGCGCATGTCCGTCGTGTCACCGCTCTTGAGCTGCGTGAAATGGTGCCCCTCGAGCATCCCGAGCCAGCGCCCCTTGGTCGGCTTGAGCGCGAGCTCGTAAATCTCGTGCGTGAGCTCGAGGGCCTTGTCGTCGATCACGTCCTCGGCGGTGTCGTAGAGCGCCGCGCCCTTGAGCCGCTGCCGATTCGACGGCGACATGAAGTCGATATAGTCGCCGACGCCTAGAAAGTAGGCGTCCTCTTCGAGGGCGCGGTCGATCGTGCGCCGGAGGACATCGAGCGCGGTCGGGCCGCGCTTACCAGCCCACTGTATGTCGCCGATGGGCACCACCGTAAGCGGACGCTTGTCCCGCTGTGAGCGTGGACAGTCCCAGGTGACGAGCTCCATCTAGGCGGTGCCGCGCGTGCGCGACGCCGCCCCGCTCGCGCGCCTCGCAAAAGGGACAGTCGTCCGTCGGGTCGTCCATTTCTTCCATAGGAGCCCCCCGAGATCACGGGCGATGATCGAGAACCAGAGCGCCAGGACCAGCGCGAGCGCCAGGCCGGCGCGCCACCA
>Ga0310810_10000465_pt1 | contig 41106 bp, 31 predicted proteins | sample NCmetagenome_FD_207641 | JGI IMG/M metagenome (GOLD analysis project Ga0310810, IMG submission 207641) | Soil microbial communities from experimental microcosm in Duke University, North Carolina, United States - NC | ecosystem: Engineered > Artificial ecosystem > Soil microcosm > Unclassified ...
TGCGCGAGGAATGGGTCATCGTCGCCGCACACCGTCAGGCGCGGCCGTGGTCGGGCGCCGAAGTGACCGGTCAGACGCTGAAACCTCCGGCCTTCGATCCGGCGTGCTACCTGTGCCCTGGAAACTCGAGAGTCGGCAGCGCCATCAACCCCGCATACGCGCGCACATACGTGTTCGACAACGATCACCCGTGTGTCGGCGTCGATGCCCCGCGCGAGCTGACGCCACCCATCGGGATCTATCGTAACCGTCCGGCCACGGGTGTCGCCCGAGTCGTGTGCTACAGCCCGCGGCACGACCTCACGCTGGCCGAGCTCGACGTCGACGGCGTCGAGGCGCTGCTCGAGACCTGGCAGCTGCAGATGCGCGAACTGGCGACGCATCACGAGGTGAACTTCGTCTTGATCTTCGAGAACAAGGGTGCGCTCGTGGGTGTCAGCAACCCGCACCCGCACTGTCAAATCTACGCGACCAACTTCACGTTCAAGTACATCGAGACGGAACTTAAAGCCGGCCGCCGGCATCTCGACGAAACCGGCGACACGCTGTTCCACAACATCGTGGCGGCCGAGCGTCAGGACGGACGCCGGATCGTCTCTCAGCATGGCAGCGCGATCGCGTTCGTGCCGTACTTCGCACGCTATGCCTATGAGACGTACGTCGCGCCACTGCGAAGCGTCGCAACCATTGACGGATTGACTGACGACGAGCGACGGGATCTCGCGACCGTCCTCCGCGATGTGGTCATCCGCTTCGACAACCTCTGGCGGATGCCGTTCCCTTACGTGATGGCGCTGCACCAGGCGCCGCTGCGAGAGGACGCCAGAGGATTCCATTTCCACATCGAGTTCCATCCGCCGCTGCGCCGGCCGAATCTGCTCAAGTACCTGGCCGGTCCAGAAATCGGCGGCGGGAACTTCCTCAGCGACACGTCGCCGGAGGAGAAGGCCGCCGAGTTGGTGGCTGCCGGCGGTCCGCACTATCTTTCGGCTCCGGCATGAGCCGAAGTATGACAACCGCTCTCCCCTTCCATCCGCTGCTCGAGCCGATCGGGGTCCTGCATCGCCGCATCCGAGACGATGTCGTTCGAGCGTGCGAACAGGCCGCGATGGGAACGCTCTCAGAGGTCGCGACCGAGGCGGAGGGCGATACGATCTACGCGATCGACCGCGTTGCTGAACACGAGCTCATCTCGGAGATCGGCAGAACGATCGCGACGCCGCACGAACCGGTGCTGCTGGTGGCCGAGGGGCTGCCTGGTGGCGAGGTCGTCGTGCCGGAAGGCGCCGACCGAAACAATGCGCGCTGGGTCATCATCGTCGACCCGATCGACGGCACGCGCGGCGTGATGTACCAGAAACGTCCCGCCTGGATCCTGACCGGTATCGCGCGCGGCCCTGGCCCCTGCACGCTCGCTGACATCGAACTCGCGGTGCAGACGGAGATCCCTCTCGTCAAGCAACATCTGTCGGACGAGCTCTGGGCCGTTCGAGGACAGGGAGCGTCGGCGGTGCGCGTCAACCGGTTCACGGGCGAAACCGTTCCTCTGATTCTTCATCCTTCGAGCGCGACGACTCTGGCTCATGGCTTTGCCATGATTTCGCGATTCTTTCCGGGCAATCGAGCCGAGCTCGCGGCGATTGATGATGAAGTCGTGGCCGCGGTGATGGGACCTCCACAGCCCGGCAAGGCACAGCTGTTCGAAGATCAGTACATCTCCAGCGGTGGCCAACTGTACGAGTTGATGGCGGGCCACGATCGCTTCGTCGCCGATCTCAGGCCGCTCTTCGAGCGTCGCCATCCAGGCGGTGCCGCGCTTTGCTGTCATCCGTACGATCTCTGCACGGAACTGATCGCGCGCGAGCTGGGCGTTTTCGTGACCGACGAGCATGGTCTGCCGCTTCACGCACCACTCGACGTGACATCCGATGTCGGGTGGATGGGATACGCGAACCGTCATCTCAAGGCACTCATCGAGCCACATCTCCGACGCGCGCTGACCCGGCGAGGACTGATCGATTGACGCACTCGCTTCGTTCCCCGTCAGCGGTCCCGCCCGGCGTTCCCGACCTCGAACGATTCGCCGCCGATGTGGCGGGTCGACTGAGCGCGGGCACCTGGCCGCGGACCAGCGTCGCACACGGCGGCGGTACGGTCTTCGTCGCCCGCGCACCCGGACGGCTGGACGTAATGGGTGGCATCGCCGACTACTCGGGCGCTCTCGTGCTTCAGTGGCCCATTCGCGAGGCCACGCGAGTCGCCCTCCTGCCGTGGCCCGAACGCCGTATCTCGATCACATCGGTTGGACGCCGCGGCGGCGGTGAGCGTCATTGCGATGTCCCGCTTGACCTGATCGCCGACGCGCATCGTCCATACGATGAGGTGCGGGCGTGGTTTGCCGCCGACCCTGCGTGCCACTGGGCCGCCTACGTCGCCGGCGTGTTCCACGTGCTGTCGCGCGAGCACGGCGTGCAATTCCGCAACGGCGCCGCCATTCTGATCGAATCCGACGTCCCGGAGGGCAAGGGCGTGAGCTCTTCGGCGGCGATCGAAGCGGCGACGATGGAGGCGGTGCTGGCCGCATGGCGCGTGTCGATTGAGCCGAGGGCGCGCGCGATTCGCTGCCAGCAGGTCGAGAACCTGATCGTCGGCGCCCCGTGCGGCGTGATGGACCAGATGGCGTCGATCTGCGGAGAGGCCGGCAGTCTCATGGCGTTGCTCTGCCAGCCCGCCGAGCAACGAGGGAGCGTCCGACTGCCCGACGGACTCGGCGTCTGGGGGATCGATTCGGGCATCCGGCACGCGGTGACCGGCGCGGACTACGGCGCCGTGCGCATCGGTGCGTTCATGGGTTACCGCATCCTTGCGGCGCTCGCCGGTCTGCGCGTGACGCCCGGCCAACGGGAAGGTCACGTGCAGGTCGACGATCCGCGCTGGGGCGGCTATCTCGCCAACGTGGGCGGTGAGGCATTTCGTCGATTCGAGCGGGACATCCCCGAAACTCTTGATGGTGAAGCGTTCCTGGCGCGCTACGCCGGCACGACCGATCTCGTGACCCGTGTCGATCCCGCACGCCGCTACGCGATTAGGACGCCCAGTGCGCACCCGATCTACGAGCACGAGCGCGTGACGGAATGGGCGAGCCTATTGACGACCTCGCCGTCGGCCGTGGCCGCACCCGGAGCGGCGCGACTCGGTACCCTGATGTACGAATCGCACGCGAGCTACTCCGCGTGTGGTCTCGGCTCGGACGGAACCGATCGATTGGTCTCGCTGGTGCGGGCGGCCGGTTCGGCGCGTGGTATCTACGGCGCCAAGATCACCGGGGGCGGAAGCGGCGGCACCGTCGCGCTTCTTGCTGACGCGTCGGCTGGCGATACGGTCCGCGCCATCGCCCACGAGTACGCCAATGAAACCGGCCGTGACGCATACGTCTTCGAAGGCACATCTCCGGGTGCCGCCCGGATCGGGGCGATTCGCCTCGATCCGGCTTGACCGCTCTGCACACTGGTTGGCGATGGCGTGCAAAGTCCCGAGCGTTAGATTTCCGTCTCTCTCAAACGCACCAACAGCTTGCCGTTGTTATCGCCGCGATACAGGAGAGCAATGGCACCTGGCGCCTCGAGCAGACCTTCGAGAATGTCCTCGCGATAGCGCAGGGAACCTTCGCGGATGCACCGCGACAGGAAGCGGAGCGCCTCGGGACGCTTGTGCTCGTAATCCGTCGCCAGAAATCCCTGCATGCTGGCGCGTTTTGTCAGCAGCGTGCGTTCGATTCGCGGGCCAAGCGGCGGCGGGTCCCATGTGGCAACCGAGACGGTTCCGCAAATCACCACCCGGGCACCGATATTCAGCCGGCGAATGACCGAGTCGCTGATCGCGCCGGCCGTGTTGTCGAAATACACGTCGACGCCAGCGGGACATGCGGCGGTCAGGCGGTCGTCGAAATCGCCGCTCTTGTAGTCGACGGCGGCATCGAACCGAAACTCGTCCACGCAGAGCGCGACTTTCGCCGCGCCGCCCGCGATGCCAACGGTTCGACAGCCGTTCATCTTCGCAATCTGCCCGACGATCGATCCAACCGAACCGGCCGCCGTCGAAACGACGACCGTGTCTCCCGGTCTCGGACGGCCGATCTCGAGCAGTCCCACATACGCGGTCAGCCCAGTCAGCCCGAGCACGCCGAGTGACGTGGACAGCGGCACGTCGCGATCCGTAATGGTACGAATGACGCTGTCCGCGGAGACGACGGCGTACTCCTGCCAGCCGAAAAGGCCGGTCACGAAATCTCCAGGCTTGAAACGAGGGTGACGCGATTCGGTGACGCGCCCCGTCGCAAACGACCTCATCACCGCGCCTAGCGGCACGGGGTCCGCGTAGTTCGCTGCGGCGTTAACCCAGCCGCGCATGGCGGGCTCGACAGAGAGATAGAGGTTGCGGACCAGGAGGTGACCGGCGTCGACCATCGGCATCGGAGACTCGACGATCGCGAAGTTGGCGGCCTGAGGGATGCCTTCGGGTCTCGACGTGAGGATGACCTGTTTATTCACAATCGCGCTACTTGAGTGTCAGCGTCCCATCCGGGTCCGGCCGGAAAACGAGATACGACATGTCGGCCTCGATATTCGCCCACAAGTGCGGGGTTCGTCCCGGGGTGATGATCACATCGCCAGGAACCACGTGCCGGCTTGTGCCGCCGTCAATCCTGCTGCCGGTGAAGTTGCCGCCCGGCCGCGCCGGCGGGCGAGCATCCGGAATCGTGCCGCCAGTGATCAGCGTCGCCGATCCCTCCAGGATGTAGAGGATCTCGGTCATGTTCGTGTCGTGGTAAATCGCATCCTGCGGTGAGTCCTTGGGGCGAACCACGGCAAACACGCCGACGCGGTATCCGCCCACATCAATGGCGCGGATCGGACTGTCCAAGATGCGCCCGCGCGGCAGCTTCGCGATGAACTCCTGAATCTGATCCTTCGTGACGTGGGTGGCCGGTGCCGTCTTCGGGGGATGCGTGGCTTGTGGCGTGGGCTGAGGATTGGCTTGTGGAGCGGCCTGCGAAGCGGCCCCGAAGCATGACATCAGCGCAGCCATCGCGATTCTCGACGTAAGTGTCCTCATGATTGCGCATTGTAGCGACGTGGGCGGCGCGCCATCATTTGTTTTTCGGAATGCAGTAATTCAAATGATTCAATTTACATCACCCTCACGCTCCCCCAGCATGTCCGTGATTTGCAGGCTCGCCTGCCCGCCGATCCCGACCTTCGTATCGACAAGGAGAAGCCATGCGGCGATTCACGTTCGCGCGTCTGGGTCTCGGTCTCGCGCTGCTGACGCTCCTTCCTGCCGTCGCGTCAGCTCAAAGCACCATCGCGGGCGTCGTCAAAGACACGTCGGGAGCGATCTTGCCCGGTGTCACGGTCGAAGCCGCCAGCCCGGTCCTCATCGAGAAAGTCCGCAGCGCCGTGACGGACGGTGACGGTCGGTACTCGATTGTGGCCCTGAGGCCGGGAACCTACGAGGTGACCTTCACGCTGACCGGGTTCAGTACGTTCAAGCGGGATGGCATCATCGTTCCCGCGGACACGACGGTGCCGGTGAACGCCGACCTGCGGGTGGGATCGCTCCAGGAAACCGTCACCGTGTCCGGCGAGTCGCCCGTAGTCGACGTCCAGAACACGTCGCGACAGCAAATCCTGACACGCGACCTGATGGATTCCATCCCGAGTGCGAGAAACATCCAGTCGGTCGGCTCTCTGGTGCCCGGCATCAGGCTCAACATTCCCGACGTCGGTGGATCGCAGCAGACCGAACAAACCTACATGGCCGCGCACGGCAACACCGAGCTGCACACCACCATCCTGCTGGACGGCATGCCCGCGCAGACGAATCTGAGCGACGGCGCTGTGCAGAACTACATCGACAACGCGCTCATCGCCGAGGCGACATACCAAACGAGCGGCGTGTCGGCGGAAACGTCGGCGGGCGGCGTTCGGCTGAATCTGATTCCGAAAGATGGTGGCAATACCGTGCATGGGTCCGGTTTTTTTGCCGGCTCATCGGACAATTGGCATCTGCAGTCGAACAACCTCGACGACGCGCTGAGAGCGCGGTTGCTGCCGACGGGAGCGCGTGTCGAGCATCTCAACGATTTCAACGGATCGGCCGGAGGCCCGGTCGTCAAGGACAAGCTGTGGTGGTTCGGCTCGCTGCGCCACCAGGGCACATTCGTGCAAATACCGAATTCGTTCAAGAACGACGGCTCGCCCGGGATCGAGGACGCCTGGATCAACAGCTACGTCGTGCGCGGCACCTGGCAGGCGACGCCGCGCAACAAGTTTGCCGTCACGTACCAGCGCAACTACAAATGGAAGGTTCACGAGATCAGCGGGGGTGGCCAGGAAGGCGTGCCCATCTTCAGCGAACAAACGTCGGGCTATCGCGAACCGGTGCTGTACTACATCGCCCAGGCCAAGTGGACCACGCCGATCACGAATCGACTGCTGATGGAGGTCGGCTACTCGGGCGACATCCTGCACTACTCGGACATCTACCAGCCGGGAACCGGGCAGGTACGAGGCACGCCGGCGTGGTTCGCCAACGCCTCACGACTCGACACGACCACCGGCGGCACGCTGGTCCGTACCGGCGTCGGGCAGATCAACCAGCTGAACACGCCCGACCAGCACTCCGCCGTCGCGTCGGTTTCGTACGTGACCGGCACACACAACATCAAGACGGGAATGCTCTGGGGCTGGGGCAACAACCCGTCGGTGCTCGACATGAACGCCGACCTGTATCAGATCTATCAGGGGGGCACGCTGGTCAATGGGGCGTACACACTCGGCCGCCCGGTGCAGGTCCGTGTCTACAACACGCCGATCACGCGGTCGCCTGACCTGAAAGCGAATCTCGGGCTGTACGCCCAGGATCAGTGGGCGGTCAACCGCTTCACGGTCACGTATGGGGTCCGGTTCGAGTTTCTGAAGGAAGAGATCTCCGCCACGCGCCGCGACGCGGGCCGCTTTGTGCCTGCCCAGGACGTCGCCGCCATCACGTGTCAATCGCTGCCGGGCATGACTTGCTGGTCGTCGTGGTCGCCGCGGCTCGGCCTTACCTACGATCTGTTCGGCGATGGCAAAACGGCTCTCAAGGCGAGCTTTGGCAAGTACATGACCCCGGACGTCAGCACCTTCGCCAACCTGTTCAACCCGATCGCCACCTTCACCGACACGCGCACGTGGACCGACACCGACCTCTCGGGCCGGGCCCTCCCCACCAACGGCGACAACATCGCGCAGGACAACGAAATCGGTCCGAGCAACAATCCGAACTTCGGCAAGATCACCAATCGCACGCTCGACCCGAGCTTTTCGCGTGAGTACAACCTTCAGTATGGCGCCGGCGTCCAGCACCAGCTGATGACCGGCGTCGCGGTGAACTTCAACTGGTTCCGTCGACAGCTCTACAACACGGCCTACACGCGAAATCGCGCGGTCGATCCGATCGCCGACTGGACGACCACCCCTATCGTGAACCCGCTCAACGGTGCGCCGATCACCGTGTTTCAGATCAATCAGAACAAGAACGGGATCGCGCCGGACTTGTATTTGAGCAACATGACCGACACGTCGCTGCGCCAGAACACCTACACCGGGTTCGAGCTCGGCATGAACGCGCGACTGCCCCGGCGGACTCTGGTTTTTGGCGGATGGACCATGGAGCGCACGGTCAATATCGACTGCACGATGAACACCGCCAGCGCGTCTGCGACCCTGAACAGCCCCAACACGCTCCAGTTCTGCGATCAATCGGGCCAGACCTATCAGAACCTGGGCGCGAACGCGACGATTCCGTTTCTGCACCAGTTCAAGCTCAATGCCAATGTGCCGCTGTGGTACGGCGTCGAGGTCAGCGCCTCGCTGCAAAGCTATGCGGGAGCGATCAAGGCCGCGACCGGCGGCGTGAGCTGGACCATCAATCGTGGCAGCACGCGATATCCGACCGACTGCGCTGTGCCCGGATGCGTGCCAGGAGCGATCGTCCTGCCGTCTCGATTCGCGGGCGACCCTGCCGTGACGGTGCAACTCGCATCGCCGGGCACGAGGTATGAGCCGCGCTGGAATCAGCTCGACTTCGGCCTGAGACGGACATTCCGGTTCAGAAGCGGCGTCACCGTGCAGGGTCAGGTCGACCTGTTCAACGCGTTGAACGCGAACCCGGTGTTGATCGAAGGCACCGCGCTCAGCACGTCAGTCGCGCCGTTCCTGTCCTCGGATCCGAACTCAGGTGGTACACCGACCAGCATCCTCCAGCCGCGGCTCATCCGGCTCGGAGCGCAGTTCCGCTTCTAACCTGTGCGTGGCGCGGGGAGCACGACACGCCCCCGCGCTGCGTTCGGGTCATTTTCGGACGGCAGCCTGCAAGGCCTCGACCAGCCGCTGAGCCGCGGGCTGCAACGATCGGCCCGACTTGGTGATGATTCCAATTCGTCGTGTGAGCGCCGGAGTGCGAATGCTGACCCGACGAATGCCGGATGGCGCCGAAGTGGTCGCCGCGTGAGGCAGGATCGCGACGCCAAGACCCGCGGCAGCCATTCCAAGCGCGGTGGTCATGTACGTCGCCTCCTGCGCGACATGGATCGAGAGCCGCTCCCGCTCCAACGCACGCTCGACCAGCTCGCGGACACTGCTGTCCCTGCCAGTCAAGATGAGCGGAAACGTGGCCACCTCCCGCAACGTGACGGAACGTTTGTCGGCCAATGGGTGATCGTTCGGCACGAACGCGGCGAGTCGATCGGCCAACAGCTGTTGCTCCGACAATTCCCGGTCGACCCGTCCGCAGCTTCCGAGCCCGAAGTCCACCTCGCCCGACTTCACGAGCTCCAGTACCCGCGCCGCGACCACGTCACGGACACGCACCGCGATGCCCTCGTGACGCGTCGTCAGGCCGGCAATCGCGCGGGGCAACAGTTCCGCGGCAATCGAGGGCAGGCAGGCCACGCTCACCACGCCTCGCCGGTGGGCGGCGAAGTCATGGGCGTGCTCGACGATCGACCGGACGTCGAGCAGGATGCGCTCGCATGGAGCCACCAGCTCGCGCCCCGGCGGCGTCAATCCGACGGTTCGGTTGTTGCGATCGAAGAGCCGCACGCCGAGCGCGGACTCGAGCTGGCGGATCTGCACTGTCAACGCGGGCTGCGAGACATGAAGCTCCGCGGCGGCGCGTGTGAAATTGCCGCAGCGGGCGACGGTGAGAAACGCTTCGATGTGACGCAGCTCGGCCGTCATTCGATTTTCAGAATGCTGCCATCAAAACGATTCGATTTACAAGAGACTTCGCACCTCTCCAACATCGGGTTTGAATAGACGGACCCGATGCTGGCGCTCCTCGGTCTTGTCACCGTGATCGTTCTGCTCGCGCTCATCATGAGCCGCCTGGTGTCGCCGCTGGCCGCACTGGTTGCGGTGCCCACGGCGGCAGCGCTCGCCGGCGGATTTGGTCTGCAGACCGCGCAGTTCATCGTGACCGGCGTGCAGCAGACCGCGCCGGTTGCCGCGATGTTCATCTTTGCAATTCTGTTCTTCGGCGTGATGACCGACGCCGGCACATTGGACCCGCTGGTGGACGGCATCTTGCGCGCGGTGGGGACGAAGCCTGCGCGCATCGTGGTGGGCACGGCGCTGCTGGGACTGCTGGTTCATCTCGACGGATCTGGTGCGGTCACATTTCTTGTCACCGTCCCTGCCATGCTGCCGCTCTACGACACGCTCCGAATGGATAAACGCGTGCTCGCCTGTGTCGCCTCTCTCGCCGCGGGCGTGAACTTTCTGCCCTGGACGGGACCGACGCTTCGAGCATCTGCCGCGCTGCACGTCTCGACGACCGAGCTCTTCAGGCCTCTGATTCCGGTTCAGCTCATCGGTCTCACCTTCGTGGGTATCGTCGCCTACGCACTCGGGAAGCGGGAGGAACGTCGTCTTGGATCGTCGGCCCTCGGGCAGATGGCGGTGAGCGTGCGACGTCTCACCGACGAGCAGCAAGCTCTGCGACGGCCCGGCCGGTTCTGGATCAACGTGGCAGTGACGCTGGCGTTGATGGCGGCGATGGTGAGCGGCGCTGTGGATCCGGCAGCCGCGTTCATGGTCGGCACCGTCGCCGCACTCGTCCTCAACTATCCGGCCGCTGATCTTCAGCGTGCCCGAATAGAAGCCCACGCGAAGCCCGCGCTGACGATGGGCTCCATTCTGTTCGCGGCTGGCGCCTTCACCGGCATCATGAAGGGCTCCGGCATGCTGGGCGCGATGGCCGCCGCCATGGCGCACGCCGTACCGCCGGCTGCGGCGCGGCACGTCCCGTTTGCGCTCGGGCTCGCATCGATGCCGCTGAGCCTGCTGTTCGATCCCGATTCGTTTTATCTCGGAGCGCTGCCGGTACTCGCCGAGGCCGGTCAAGCGCTGCAGGTCCCCTCGATCCAGATCGGGCAGGCGGCGCTGCTTGGCCAGATGACCACCGGATTCCCGGTGAGCCCGCTGACGCCGGCAGCGTTCCTGGTCGCCGGCCTCGCCGGCATCGAGTTCGGCGCCCATCAGCGGTACACCGCGCCGTTCCTGTTCGCCGCCTCGGTCGTCATGACGATCGCCTGCGTCATCCTTGGAGTGTTTCCCCTGTGAAGACGATTCGTATCGGCTGCGGCGCCGGGTTTTCGGGCGACCGTATCGAACCGGCGGTCGAGCTCGCCGCGCAGGGTGCGCTGGACTATCTGGTGTTCGAATGTCTGGCGGAACGTACGATCGCCCAGGCGCAGCAGGCGAAGTCGCGCGACCCCCGCACTGGTTACGATCCGCTGCTCGAGGATCGCGTCGAGGCCGTGCTGCCGGCGTGCTGCGAGCGTCACACCAGGATCATCACCAACATGGGCGCCGCCAATCCGGTGGCGGCGGCGGAGGTGGTCAAGAACGTTGCTCGCAGGCTGGGGCTTCGCGGTCTCTCGGTCGCCGCGGTGACCGGCGACGACGTGCTGGAGCTCGTGACAGCCGGCGAGTACGTCATTGTCGAGACAGGTGAACCAGTCGCCGCGCTGGGCGGTCGTCTGGTGTCGGCGAACGCGTACATTGGAGCCGAGCCGATCGTCGAGGCGATTTCGCGCGGCGCCGATGTTGTCATCACCGGTCGGGCCGCGGATCCATCGCTCTTCGTCGCGGCGCAGGCGTACGAGTTCGGCTGGCCCGCCGACGCGTGGTCCCAACTCGGACGGGCCACGCTGGTGGGGCACCTTCTCGAATGCGCCGGACAAGTCACGGGCGGCTATTTCGCCGACCCGGGCTACAAGGACGTCGCTGACCTGAGCCGCCTCGGGTTCCCGATTGCCGAGGTGCCTGAGTACGGCGCGGTCGTCATCACGAAAGTGCCTGGATCCGGAGGACGCGTGACGGCAGCGACGTGCAAGGAGCAGTTGCTCTACGAGATTCACGATCCGGCGGCCTACATGACGCCGGACACGGTTGCGGATTTCAGCGCGGTACGCATCTGGGAGGTCGGCCCTGATCGCGTCGCCGTGGACGGCGGGACCGGCCGCCCAAGGCCTGACGTGCTCAAGGTGTCGCTGGGCTATCGAGATGGATACATCGGAGAGGGGCAGATCTCGTATGCCGGACCTGGCGCCGTCGAACGCGCGAGGCTGGCCATGTGTGTCGTGGCGCAGCGGCTGCGCCTGACGGGCGTCGCGTCGGACGAATTGCGGTGCGATCTGATCGGCGCCGACGCGCTGCACGGCGAGACGCTGTCGGCGACACGTGGCCACCCGTACGAAGTGCGCCTGCGCGTGGCGGCGCGGACGCAAACGCTCCGGGCGGCGCAACGCATCGGCAACGAGGTCGAAGCTCTATATACGAACGGCCCGGCGGCCGGCGGCGGAGCGACGAAATCGACACGCGAGGTGATGTCGCTGGCGACCACGCTCGTCCCGCGCCACCTCGTGTCGTGCGCGGTGAGCTGCGAGGTGCTGTGACATGACATTGCGCACGATCGCTCATTCGCGCAGCGGCGACAAGGGGATCATGATCAACATCTCGCTGATCGCGTTCGACCAGCGCGACTATCCCCGGCTCGTCCGCCACGTGACCGCGGCGCGCGTCAAAGCGCTGTTCGCGGAGCTCGCCGATGGCGACGTGACCCGGTACGAGCTGCCGTTGATCGGTGCGTTGAATTTCGTGCTGCACCGGTTGATCGGCGGCGGCGTGACGCGCACGCTCGCGATCGACGGCCACGGCAAGTCGTTGAGCTCAGCGCTGCTCGAGATGGAGATTCCAGATGAGGACTGAAGCGCAGCGGATACGTCCGCTGCTGACGCTCGCGGCGATCGCATGCCTGCACGCGTCCGTGGCCTTCGGCCAGGTCACCCGAGTCGAGATCGTCTCGCGCGAACTTGCCAGCGACCAACCGGTCGGACGCGCCGCGCGATACGAAATCCTGCGCGGGCGCATTCACGGAGAAGTCGACCCGGCCGATGTTCACAACGCCATCATTCAGGATCTCCAGCTCGCACCACGCAACGCGCGCGGCAAGGTCGAATACGTGGCGACGTTCGCGCTGGCCAAGCCGGTGGATCTAGCGAAGGCGTCCGGCGTGCTCGTCTATCAGGTCGTCAACCGGGGGAATGGCAGCGTGACACCGAGCCCGGACGGCCATATCTCGCTGGTCAGCGGCTGGCAGGGCGACGTCGTGCCGACCGCGACGAACCACACCATCGCCGTGCCGATCGCGAAATACCCGGATGGCTCACCAGTGACCGGTCCGGTGCTCGCGCGCTTCTACAACGTCGCAACAGGCACCAACACCGTGTCGATTCACCTCGGTTCCATGGGCAGCGGACCGCCGACCTATCCGCCCCTGTCGCTCGACCAGGCGACGGCGACCTTGACGATGCACGCGGCTGAAACGTCCAGCGGCGTCAAGACCGGGAGCGTGTCGGTGTCGAGATCGGCATGGGCGTTTGCAGATTGTCGGACCCGGCCGTTCCCAGGGACGCCGGATCCCACGCGGCTCTGCCTGAAGGATGGCTTCGATTCGGCCAGGCTGTACGAGCTCACGTACATGGCGAAGGACCCGATGGTGCTCGGGCTCGGCCTTGCGGCCATCCGAGATATCGTGTCGTTCTTCCGCTACGCCGCGCGCGACGATGCCGGCGCCGCGAATCCAGTGGCTGGCGCCGTCGCGCACGCGATCAGTGTCGGCGATTCGCAGTCGGGAAACTTGATCAAGACGTTTGTCCACCTCGGATTCAATCAGGACCTGTCGCAGCGGATTGTCTGGGACGGCGTCTTTCCGCGGATTGCCGCTCGTCAGACGCCCATCAATTTTCGATTCGCGCTGCCGGGCGGCGCGGCGACGCTCTATGAGCCAGGGAGCGAGCCGGTGCTCTGGTGGAGCACGTACGAGGACACGACGCGGCGCCGGCCACCCGCGAGCCTGCTCGATCGATGCCTCGCGACACACACCTGTCCCAAGATCATCGAGGCGTTTGGATCCACGGAGTTCTGGGGGCTGCGGATGTCGCCCGGACTCATCGGCACCGACGCCACGCGTGATATCACCCTTCCGGACAATGTTCGACGCTACTACTATCCCGGCACGACGCACGGTGGTGGGCGTGGTGGGTTTCGGATCGAAGCCGCGGCGGCCAGTGGCGCCTGCAGATTCCCGGAGAACCCCAATCCTGAATCCGACTCGACCCGGGCGCTGACCGCGGCGCTCATTGAGTGGGTTGTACGGGGCACGCCACCGCCGCCGAGTCGATATCCGCGCCTCGACAAAGGCGAACTGGTCCCGGCGACGAAGGCATCGCTAGGATTTCCGGACATTCCCGGCCTTGCCTTTCAGGATGGGCTCGTGAATTCCGTGCTCGATTACGACTGGGGTCCCTCGTTCGTCGCCAACGACATGTCAGGGGTCATCACACTCCAGCCGCCGCCGATCACACAGATCATTCCGACCTACGTTCCGAAGGTGAATGCCGACGGCAACGAGATCGCTGGCGTGTCCTCGGTGCTGTATCAGGCACCGCTCGGCACGTACCTCGGGTGGAATGTGACCGCCGCAGGATTCTTCGCCGGTCAGGGTTGCGGGTTCTCCGGGGGCTACGTGCCGTTTGCGAAGACGAAGGCAGATCGATTGCAACGAAAGGATCCCCGGCTCTCAGTCGAAGAACGCTACGGCACGCTCCATGGCTACGTCTGCGTGGTCGAGCGCGCGGCCGTCCAGGCTGTCAAGGACCGTTTTCTTCTCCAGGAAGACGCGGATCGTCTGATCGCGCAGGCAGGAGCGAGCGGCGTCCTGCCCACCGACGCGGAGAGCCCGTCACGCAATCGTGATATCGCCAGCGCTCTTTGCGGGCCCGGTCGTTGATATGAACGCGCGCGGCACATCCTGAGTCGTCAGGCTGCGCTGTCGATGTCGCGCTCTTTCGATGCCGGAAGGACGATTTGGAAGGTCGTTCCGTGGCCGACAACGCTTTCGACCGTGGGCCATGGCGGCGGTGGAGGCGGCGATCGACGCGCCCATCCAGCCAACGAGTTCTACACTGTCGAATCGCTCGGAAAGCTCGGCGGCCTGGCGAACGCCGAGAAGAACGCGGCTGCCGCGATTTTTCAATACACGCAGCTCACGACGGTGACGCCGAAGCCCAAGACAACTGGCGGAACGTAGGTAGTTACATCTCGAGGTTATAGGCTTCTTCCCCGTGCTGGGTGAGGTCGAGGCCTTCCGTCTCCTGATCTTCGCTCGCGCGCACGCCGACAACGATGTCGGTGATCTTCAGGAGCACGATGGTGCCGACAAGGGCGAACGTCCAGGCGACGGTGATGCCGACGAGCTGATAACCGATTTGTCCCGCGTTGCCGTCGATCCAGCCGACGGGCAGCGTGCGGCCCTGCGCGTCGTGGAAGATCGCCTGCACTGAACGCGTCGCAAAGGCTCCGGTCAACAGCGCGCCGATCGTGCCGCCTGCGCCATGCACGCCGAACGCGTCCAGCGCATCGTCGTACCCGACGAGGCCTTTCACGAACGTCACCATCAGGAAGCAGACGATGCCGGCGACGAGGCCGATGACGAGTGCGGGCACTGGTGTCACGAATCCCGATGCGGGCGTGATGGCGACCAGACCGGCCACGGCGCCCGAGATGGCGCCGAGGGCGCTGGGACGACCACGCGTGATCCACTCCGCCGCGATCCATCCGAGCGTCGCCGCTGCCGCGGCAAAGTGCGTCGCGACGAACGCGCTCGTCGCGAGGCCGTTCGAGGCCAGCGCGCTGCCGGCGTTGAAGCCGAACCAGCCGACCCACAGCAGACAGGCCCCGATGAAGCTGAGTACCAGGCTGTGCGGCGGCATCGGTTCCTTCGGAAACCCCTTCCGCTTGCCGAGGTAGAGAGCGCACACCAGTGCCGACACGCCCGACGAAATGTGGACGACGGTTCCGCCAGCGAAATCGAGTGTGGGGAACCGCCCGCCAAGCGATGCGTTGAGGAGCCCGCCATGGCCCCAGACCATGTGCGCGAGTGGGGCATAGACGCACAGGAACCACAGCGACATGAAGACGACGGTACCGCTGAACTTCATACGCTCCGCGGTCGCGCCGGTGATGAGCGCCGGCGTGATGATGGCGAACATCAACTGGTAGACCATGAACGTCAGCTGCGGGATCGTGCTCCCGTAATCCGCGTTTGGTTCGACGCCGACGCCGCGCAGCAGCACGTGGCGGAACCCACCGATGATCGGCGTACCTTCAGCGAAGCACAGGCTGTAGCCGACGACCGCCCAGAGGACTGTAATGAGCGCCATCAGGGCAAAGCTCTGCATCATGATGGCGAGCGTGTTTTTCTGACGCACGAGCCCGCCATAGAACAATGCGAGCCCGGGGCCCGTCATCATCAGGACGAGCGCGGCGCTGACGAGCATCCACGCGTTGTCGGCGGACGATTGCGCGGCCGTCACCCGCTGATCCAGTTTCGCGAGATCGGCCTGGGTGACCGGCGCCGGCGGTGGCGCGACGTTCGCCGATTGCGCTCGCAGAACGGCAACGGGCAGGAACAGGCAGAGCAGCGCAGACGCGATCAGGGGCTTCACAAATCGCTCCGTTCGCCCGTACGAATGCGATAACTCTGTTCGACGGGAATGACGAACACGCGGCCATCGCCAATCTCGCCTGTTCGCGCCGCCTGCACGATCGCCGCGACCGCATCGTCAACCATGTGGTCGGGGACGACAACTTCGATTTCCATTTTCGGCAGCAGGCTGACGTCGTACTCCTTTCCGCGATAGATCGCGGTGTGCCCTTTCTGCTTGCCGTGGCCGCGGACCTCGGTGACCGTCATCCCCGGCAGGCTGATCCGTCCGAGGGCCTCCTTCACGTCGTCGACCTTGTTGGGCCGCACGATCGCCTTGATCAATTTCATCTCACGACTCCTGCATTCGGTGGAAGTCCGCGGTCAGCTCGGCGATCGCCGAGTCCGTCAGTTTGGCTCCGGCTTTGGTGATGTGGAAGACGTCGATGGCTTTCTGACCCTCGGTGGAAATCAGCACCAGGTCCACGTCGCATCCATGACGTGAGATCACGCGGCTCACGCGGTGCAGGAGCCCGAGCGCGTTGTTCGCGACGATGTCGAGGATGGTGTAGCGGCGCGATGACTGGTTGTCCGCGTGCACGGCCAATGTGGTGGCGGTGACGCCGATGCGCGGGCGGTAGAGGACGCTCTGTTCGCGAGCGCGCAAGCGCTCCGTCACGTCCGTCCTGCCGGAGATGACGTCGCTGAGCACCTCGAGGAACTGGGCCTTGCCGCCGGCGTTCAGCTCGAGGAATCGTTCCTGATCCGTGAACTGAAAGATGTCGAGCACGAGGCCGTTCGGGTTGGTCATCGCATGGCCCCGGGCGATGTCCATGCCGAAAGACGACAGCGCGCCACAGATGTTCGAGAAGACGAACGGCTTGTCGAGGGTGACCACCGTCAACTCCCACAGCGAGTCCCGGCGCTCGAGGTCGGCGTGCAGGTCGTCGGGCCTGATGTCGCGTGACAAGCGCACGTGGCGGTAAATGGCGTCGTGAGGGAAGAGACGCAGATACCGGCGCGGCAGCCCTTCGGCAAAGCGCGCGATCTCGGCTTCGGCCACGCCGGCGGGGCGACCGGCGATCAGCGCCCGTAGTCCCGATTCGTGATGCTCGATCAGTTCGTCGCCGTACCCGAGCGTCAGGTGATTGTAGGTGTCGACGTACAGGCGCCAGAGTAGCTCGGCGCGCCACGGTGTCAGCGTCTCCCGGTTGACAGCCTCCACATCCACGAGCGTGAGCAGGCACAGCATCTTCAGCCGCTCTTCGATCCCGACGAGGTCCGCGAGTTGCCGGACGATTTCCGGATCCTCGGTGTCACGACGGAACGCCACTTGCGACATGCGCAGGTGGTGACGGATGAGAAACTCGACGAGCGCGACCGCTTCGGCTGGCAATTCGAGTCGCTGCATCATCTGCAGCGCCATCCGCACGCTCTCCTCCGAGTGGTCGTCATCCCGCCACTTGCCCACGTCGTGGAAGAGCAGCGCCAGTACGAGCAGCTCGGGGCGAGGGAGATCGTCGAGCAGCGCGCCGAAGCGCTCGTGTCCCTCCGCCGTCCGCGTTGCGAGCCGCTCGAGATTCCGGATCGTCAGCAGTGTGTGCTCGTCTACGGTGTACTTGTGATAAAAGTCGCGAACGACGCGGCAGAAGATCGACTGGAACTCGGGGAACATGCGGCCGAGCAGGCTGCAGTCGTGCATCTCCGACAATCGGGCGTAGAGTCCCGCCCTCGGCTTCAGGAACGCGAGCAGCGCCGCTCGCTCTGCGGCCGAGGGAAAAAACTCCTCGGGCGCGTACCGGTCCACGCGCTGCTGAATCCACGTCAGAGCCTCGTCCGCGACGGGCGTCCCGGTGTCGATCGCCGCCTGGAAGAGTCCGAGCCAGGTTTCAGGACGTGCGCCCGCGTATGCCGAATCGACGAACCGAATACCGTCGGGCGCCCGAACGATGTTCGCGGCCACCGGGATGGGCGCCGCCAGCCGGACCCAGTGAAGCGACCGGCTGATGGTGCGCGCATGCCGAAAGTAGTCGCCCATCAGGCGCTCGACCTGTTGCGCGGTCTGCTCGCCGGTGTAGCCCATGCGCCGCGCGGCCAGTTCCTGCATCTCGTGGCCCAGCACGTTCCGGTTGCGCTTGTGCTCGACATGCAGGATCGAGCGGAGCCGCAGGAGAAATTCCTCCGCTTCGTCCAGACGCGCGCGATCGACGTGCCCGCGATCGAGCAGTGCTGGATCGGTGAGCGCCGCAATCGTCTGCACGGCCATCAGGTCGCGCAAGGCGCCCGGCGCCTCCTTGATGTCGGGTTCGAGCTGGTACAGGGTGTCGTTGAACGGCGCGTGGCGCTCGTCGATCAGCTGCTTGAGCGCGTCCAGGATCGAGGCGCGGGCGGCTGGCGTCTGCACGCGCACGGCAATCCGGTTCAGCAGAGCGGCATCTCCCGCGACGGCTCGCGCGTCGAGCAGCGCCAGCAGAAATTCCGGGTTATCCGTCTCCAGATCCGCGAAGTCTTCCACCTGGCGGATCTGATGGCCGACGGAAAAGCGCAGATCCCACAGCGGGTGCAGGATCGCTCGCACGCGACCCTCCTCGGCCGGCCCGATCGGCCCGTCGAAGAGAATCAGGACATCGATATCGGAATGGAGGCAGAGTTGACGCCGCCCGTAGCCGCCGAGCGCGACGAGGACGCTCGCGCAGCCAGCCGCAGGGGCTTCGGTGAACAGGCGCTGGAGCAGATCGTCGACGCGATCGGAGAAACGCTGGAGCGCGGCGCGGCCGCCGCGCCCGCAGGCCGCTTCCACGCACAACTCCTGCCGCGCGGTGTCCATGCCCGAAAGCGACGGCGTCATGCGCTACGCCACCGGCGCGTGCAGCGCCGAGCTGCCCATGAGATAGATGTCGACGGCGCGCGCGCAGCTCCGACCATCAGCGATCGCCCAGACGATCAGCGACTGGCCGCGTTGCATGTCGCCGGCGGCGAAGACGCCGGCGACGCTGGTCATCCAGTTGGCGTCACGCGCCACCGTCCCACGTGGCGTCAGCGCGAGGCCGAGTCCGTCGACGAGGCCGTGGCGCTCGGGTCCGACGAAACCCATGGCGAGCAGGACGAGGTCGGCGTCGAAATCCACGGCGGTCTTGGTGTCGACATCGATCGCGTGCAGCCGCGCGACGCGGCCGTCCGGGGTGCCCGAGAATCGTTCGGTCGCCATCGCGTAATGTCGATCGCCGCCTTCTTCATGCGCGGCCGATACGCGGAAGATGTTCGGCCAGGTCGGCCACGGGTTCTGCGCCGCGCGTGCATCCGGCGGGCGCTGCAGCAGCTCGAGCTGGCGCACGCTGCGCGCGCCCTGGCGATGCGCCGTGCCGAGGCAGTCCGCGCCCGTGTCGCCGCCGCCGATGATGATCACGCGTTTGCCGTGCGCCGAGATCAACGCGTCACCCTCGCATGCCCGGTTCTGCGCAGTGAGGTACTCCATCGCGAAATGAATGCCCGACAGCTCGCGGCCCGGAACCCGCAGGTCGCGAGGGATCGTCGATCCCCCGGCAAGGACCAGCGCGTCGAAGTCGTGCTTCAGCCGCATGGGGTCCACGTCGACCCCGATGTGGCAACCCGTCTTGAAGGTGACGCCTTCCTCGATCATCAGCGCCAATCGGCGATCGAGCCACCGCTTCTCGAGCTTGAATTCCGGAATGCCGTAGCGCAGCAGGCCGCCGATCCGATCCGCGCGCTCGAAGACCGTGACCAGGTGGCCGGCGCGATTCAGCTGCGCGGCCGTTGCCAGGCCTGCAGGCCCCGATCCCACGACGGCGACGCGTTTACCCGTGCGGGTTGCCGGCGGCTGAGCGACGATCCAGCCTTCGTCGAACGCGCGCTCGACGATCGCGTTTTCAGCGGACTTGATCGTGACCGGCGCGCCGTTGATGCCGAGGACGCACGAGCCCTCGCACGGCGCGGGGCACAGACGGCCGGTGAATTCCGGGAAACTGTTGGTCGCGTGCAGACGATCGATCGCGGCGCGCCAACGATCGCGATAGACGAGATCGTTCCAGTCCGGAATCAGATTGCCGAGCGGGCAGCCCTGATGGCAGAACGGAATCGCGCAATCCATACACCGCGCCGTCTGATCGGTCAGCGCGGACGCGTCGTAGGGGAGATACACTTCGCGCCAGTCGCGCACGCGCTCCTCCACGGGACGCGTGGGCGTCTTCAGTCGTTGGATTTCGATGAAACCGGTGGCTCTACCCATGGGCCTGGACTTCGGCCAGCGGCCAGGCCGCCGCGATCGCCCGCTTGTAGTCGCGAGGCATGACCTTGATGAATCGCAGCCACGACGCGTCCCAGTCGAAGAGCAGCCGTGCGCCGAGCTGACTTCCCGTCATTCCGACGTGACGAGTAATTGTGGCGTGCAGGAAATCGCGATCGGCCTGGTCCAGCGGTTCGAGATCCACCATCCCGAGGTTGCATCGCGGCTCGAAATCGTGCGCCACGTTCAGCACGAAGGCGACGCCGCCGCTCATACCCGCGGCGAAATTGCGGCCCGTGGGGCCGAGTACGACCACCTGCCCCCCCGTCATGTACTCGCAGCCGTGATCGCCCACGCCTTCGACGACGGCCGTCGCACCGGAGTTGCGCACGGCAAAGCGCTCGCCGGCGATTCCCCGGAAGTACGCCTCGCCGCTCGTCGCACCGTACAGCGCGACGTTGCCGGCGATGACGTTGTCTTCCGCGGCAAAGGTCGCGCCCTTGGGCGGAAAGACGGCGATCCGTCCTCCGGAGAGCCCTTTGCCGACATAGTCGTTGGCATCGCCCTCGAGCGACAGCGTGAGGCCGCGGGGGACGAATGCGCCGAAGCTCTGTCCCGCAGATCCGGTGAACCGCAGGCTGATCGTGTCGTCGGGCAGCCCGGCGCCGCCCCATCGGCGTGTGACTTCGTAGCCGAGCATCGTGCCGACCGCGCGGTGCACATTACGGATCGGCTTTTCCAGCGTCACCGGCCGCCGCCGCTCGAGGGCGTCGGCGCACGCCGCGATCAACTCGTTGTCCAGCGCGAGCTCGAGGCCGTGGTCCTGCGCGCGCATGCGCCGCCTGGCCGTGCCGGGCGCCACCGCCGGCTCGCGGAGGATCGCGGTGTAGTCGAGCCCCTTCGCCTTCCAGTGGTCGATGGCCTCGCACACCTTCAGGCGATCCACCCGGCCGATCATCTCGTCCATCGTGCGGAAGCCGAGCTGCGCCATGTACTCGCGCACCTCTTCGGCGATGAAGCGGAAGAAGTTCACGATGAACTCCGGCTTCCCCGAGAACTGCGTTCGCAGCGCCGGATCCTGGGTGGCGATGCCGACAGGGCACGTGTTCAGATGGCAGACGCGCATCATCACGCAGCCCGAAACGACCAGCGGCGCCGTCGCGAAACCGAATTCTTCGGCACCCATCAGCGCCGCGACGACGACGTCGCGGCCGGTCTTGATCTGACCGTCGACCTGGACGATCACGCGATCGCGCAGCTTGTTCATCAGCAGAACCTGCTGTGTTTCCGCCAGGCCCAGCTCCCAGGGCACACCGCCGTGTTTGATGCTCGTCAACGGCGAGGCGCCCGTCCCGCCGTCATGACCCGAAATGAGAATGACGTCTGCGTGTGCTTTCGCCACGCCGGCGGCGATCGTGCCGACGCCGGAGACGGCGACGAGCTTCACCGAAATGCGCGCCTGCGGGTTCGCATTCTTCAGGTCGTAAATCAGCTCCGCGAGATCTTCGATCGAGTAAATGTCGTGGTGCGGCGGCGGTGAGATCAAGCCGACGCCTGGCGTGGCGTACCGCACTTTCGCGATCCACGGATAGACCTTGTGGCCGGGGAGCTGGCCGCCTTCGCCGGGCTTGGCGCCCTGCGCCATCTTGATCTGCAGATCCTCGGCGTTGACGAGGTACTCGCTGGTGACCCCGAAGCGCGCCGACGCGACCTGCTTGATGGCGCTCCGGCGCCAGTCGCCGTTGGCGTCGGGGATCTGTCGCGCTGGATCTTCGCCGCCTTCTCCGGTGTTGGACCTGCCGCCGATCCGGTTCATCGCGATCGCCAGCGTCTCGTGTGCTTCCTGGCTGATGGATCCGTACGACATGGCGCCCGTCGCGAAGCGCGTCACGATGCGCTCGACCGGCTCCACCTCCTCGATCGGGATGGATCGTTCACCAGGCGCGAACGCAAGCAGGCCGCGCAGCGTGGCGTGCCGCGTGCTCTGGTCGTCGACGAGCCGCGTGTACTCCTTGAACACCGTGTACTGGCCGCTACGCGTGGCGTGCTGCAGCTTGAAGACCGTGTCGGGGTTGAAGAGGTGGTACTCGCCGTCGCGTCGCCACTGGTACTCGCCGCCGTTTTCGAGGTCGTCGGGTCCACCGCTGCGCGCGGGAAACGCTCGGGCGTGGCGCCGGCGCACTTCATCCGCGACCACGTCGATGCCGGCGCCGCCGATGCGGGACGCCGTTCCGGTGAAGTACTGGTCGACGAAGGATTTGTCGAGGCCGACGGCCTCGAAGATTTGGGCGCCGCAGTAGCCCTGCAGCGTCGAGATGCCCATCTTGGACATCACCTTCAGGATGCCCTTGTTCAAGGCGTGAATGTAGTGGACGACGGCGTCCGCGTGCGTCACGTCGACCAGCTGCCGCAACCGGATCATGTCGTCGAGCGTTTCGAATGCGAGATACGGATTCACGACGCCGGCACCGAAGCCGAGCAGCAGCGCGCAGTGGTGTACTTCACGCGCGTCGCCGGACTCGACGACCAGCCCGCACTGCGTCCGCGTCCCCTGGCGAACCAGGTGGTGGTGCACGCCGGCCGTGGCGAGCAGGCTCGGAATCGGCGCCTGATCGCGGCCGGCGCCTCGATCCGAGAGGATCACAATCGTATAGCCTGCCGCGACGGCATCGCTCGCGCTCTTCTTCAGCCGTTCCATCGCGGCCGCGAGGCCGCGCCCGCCGCGGCTCTGGTCGAACAGCATCGGCAGCGTCGTGGACTTGAACGCCGGCTCGTAGACGTAACGGAGCTTCGCGAGTTGATCGTTGTCGATGATCGGGTACTTGATCTTGATTTGCCGGCACGACTCGGGCCGCGGGTCGAGCAGATTCCCCTCCGGCCCGATCGTCGACTCCATCGTCGTCACCAATTCCTCGCGAATCGCGTCGAGCGGTGGGTTGGTGACCTGTGCGAAGAGCTGCTTGAAGTAGTCGTAGAGCGGTCGTGACCGATCCGAGAGCACGGCGAGCGCCGTGTCGGTGCCCATCGACCCGAGTGGCTCTTCACCGCTTGTGGCCATCGGCCCGAGCAGGATCGCGAGATCCTCCTGGGTGTAGCCGAACAACTGCTGTCGCTGCAGGATGCGCTCGTGGCTCAACGGCGGCAGGTGCGGTGCCGCGGGCAGATCCTCAATGTCGACGAGGTGCTCGTCGAGCCACCGTCTGTACGGCTGCGCGCCGGCGAGTTCGCGCTTGATTTCCTCGTCCGAGACGATGCGGCCCTGCGTCGTGTCCACGAGAAACATCCGGCCGGGGTGCAGCCGCTCTTTGAGCAGGATGTCTTCGGGGGCGATATCGACGACGCCGACCTCGGACGCCATGATGACCAGGCCGTCTTTCGTGACGTAGTAGCGTGACGGCCGCAGCCCGTTGCGATCGAGCACGGCGCCGATGACCGCACCGTCAGTGAAGACGATCGATGCCGGTCCATCCCACGGTTCCATCATCGACGAGTGGAATTCGTAGAACGCTTTGAGCTCCGGCGACAGCGTCTCGATGGCCGACCACGGCTCCGGAACCATCATCAGGATCGCGTGCGGCAGGGACCGGCCGCACATGACGAGGAATTCGAGCACGTTGTCGAACGTCGCCGTATCGCTGCCGCCCTCGCGGATCACCGGCAGAATCTTCTTGAGATCGTCGCCGAAGACCGACGATCGCAGGAGGCCTTCGCGGGCGCGCATCCAGTTGATATTGCCGCGCAGCGTGTTGATCTCCCCGTTATGGGCGACATAACGATACGGATGCGCGAGCGGCCAGGACGGGAATGTGTTCGTGCTGAAACGTTGGTGGACGAGCGCGAGTGCCGACTCGATCGACGGATCGACCAGATCCGGGAACGTCGGCTCGATCTGATCGGCCGTCAACATGCCCTTGTAGATGAGCGTGTTCGCCGAGAGGCTGACCATGTAGAATCCGGTGCGCTCGGCCAACGGCAGCCGATCGGTGGCCTTTTCAATCTGTCTGCGAATGACGTAAAGCGCTCGCTCGAAGCACAGCCGGGCGGCGTGCTCGTCTCCGGTGGTCTGCGTCTGCCTCGTCCCGTCCGCGACGAAGAGTTGCTCGATCACGGGCTGGCTGGCGCGCGCTGAGGCGCCGAGGCTCGCGGTGTTGCCGGGGACGAGGCGCCAGCCGAGGACGCGATGGCCTTCGCTGAGGACCGTCTGCTCGATCAGATGGCGAATGCTCTCGCGCTCAGGTCCGCTCCTGGGCAGGAAGACGAGGCCCGCGCCGTACTGGCGCGGTGGTGGCAACGTGAACCCGAGCTCCGCGGTGACCTTCCGCAGGAACCGGTCGGGCATCTGCATGAGAACACCTGCGCCATCGCCCGTGTTCGCTTCGCAGCCGCAAGCGCCCCGGTGGAGCAGATTCCGAAGAATCTGCAGGCCTTTGGCGATGACCTGATGCGATCGGCGGCCCTCGATGTCGACGACAAAACCGACGCCGCACGCGTCGTGCTCGTCACGCGGATCATAAAGGCCGGCGGCGGTAGGCGGTGAGTCGACCATGGACGGGCTGTTATGACCTGCCGGCAGCCAGAAGTAAAATACAATGATCCGATTGAATCCATGTGTCTATCGGATTGATCGTTGTTCCCGCCGGAACGGAATGTTCTGGTAAGTCCTACGCGGGAACGATTGAAGACGCGGAAGAGCCCGGAAATGGGTCCCCGGCTCTTCCCGCGTCTGTCGCCTGAAGTACGAAATCGAAGCGCGCCTCGTCTGACAACAGCGAGCTCGCGTTTTTGTTCTTCGCTTCAGAACAGAAAGCGGACTCCGAGTTGTGCCTCCCGCGATGTGAGCCGCGTCGCGCTGACGGTGCCGAACGCCGCCGTTCCGAACGTCAGGCCGGGATTCGCGAAATGCGCGCGGTCGAAGAGATTGAAGACGTCGAGCCGGATTTCCAGCGAGCGCGTGCCGAAGGCCGTCCGCTTGGCGGCGGAGAAATCGGTGTTGAAGACGCTCGGGCCGCGCGCATCGCCGGGACGATAGTTGCCGAACTGGTACAGCGCCGGGTCCACGAAGCAGCTGGTGTCGAACCACCTGTCCACGGTGCCTGGAGTGCCGATGCCGCTGCAGGTGACGTTCGGGAAGTTCGCGCTGCTCCCTGCGCCGTTGTTCAGCTGCGAGCTGCCGACGCGGATGTCGAGCGGGTCGCCGCTGTGATAGTTCGTGATCCCGCTGACCGTCCACCCCTCCGTCAGTCGCCTCATCGCTGCACTGCCGCTCTTCGCGCCCGGGATCTCGTACGTCCAGCTGACGACGAAGAGGTTCGGAATATCGAGCATCTTGCTGCCACCAGTACCCGACGACGGCGTCCGCAGGTCCGCCAGACCGGGCGCCAGGCTGGCGCCCAGGAAATTGTCCTCAGTCTTCGAGTACGTGTACGAAACGAGCATCTGCAGGCCATGGGAGAAGCGCTTATCCGCTTTCAGCTGCAGGGCGTTGTACCAGGACTTGCCGTTGCCGTCGCGCTGATTGATGGTCGTGATCGTCGGCGCGATCGCGAAGTACGGGCGCCGCTGCTGCACGGCACCGGGCCCTGGATCGGGCACGTTGATGTTGTAGCTGCGGAAGAGGTTGGTACCGCGCGTGCCAACGTAGCTCGCGTCCACCATCGTGTTCCAGCCGATCTCGCGCTGCACGCCGACGTTCCACATCTTCGCCGTGTCGGCGTGAAAGTGCTGCGGGATGTAGAACACCGCGAAGCCGGCCGGCGGCGTCAGCGTGGGCGAGAGCACTACCGGACCAAATGTGGGCAGGCCGTCGCTGATGCTCCGGAACGGCACGAACGTCGTCGGCGTCGTCAGATCGATCTGCTGGAAGAACGGATAGTTGCGCTCGTTGGTGCCGCCGTTGGCGCCGAAATTGTCGGCGAAGTAGCTGACGCCGAACGCCGCACGCACCGCCGTCCGGCCGTTATCTGGTGAGTACGCGAGGCCGAGTCGCGGCGCGAGGTAGTCGTAGTGCGTGTCGACTCCGGCGGTGCGATCGCTGTCGGACGCCACGTGAATCAGCCCGTCGGCGAGGTTGAAGTTCGATTGCCGGTTGCTCACCTGCACGGGCGGCGTCATCAGATCCCAGCGCAGGCCGATCTGGACGGATAGCTTCTGGTTGACGCGCAGATCGTCCTGGGCGAAGAGACCGAGAAACGTGTTGGTGACCACGGGATCGGTGTTGACGACGTCGCGCTGGACAAGGTTCGGATAGCCAAGCATGAAGCTCGCGAAGGAATAGCCGGTGCCCGACGCTCCTCGGTTGCTGGTGTAGTTGCCGTCGAAGGTGAACCGTCCCTGCGGCTGCGTCTGCGGATTGGTGACCGCGCCGCGATAGAACCGCAGGTCCTCGCCGAACTTGAAGGCGTGCCCGCCTCGGATCCACGAGAAGTTGTTGGTCAGCAGGAACTGACGCCCGACACGGATGGCGTTGGTGGTGCCGGGCGAGCCGGTGCTGCTGAAGCCCGAGGGCCTGAAGCTGGCGATACCGGTTGTCTCCGGATACGCCGCGAGGTTGCCGTTCGGGATGCCGAGGATGTTGTTCTCGTCGATGCCGGCGTCCTCGGCGAACTGGTGCGTGAAGTATTTGTTGTAGCCGAAGCGCACTTCGTAGAACTTGTTGCCGCCGATCGGTTTCGTGTAGCCGAGGACGCCGTTGTAGTTCTCGGATTCGGAGTTGTTCGCGCCCATGAAGATGTTGCCGGGCGCCGGTTCGTCGTAGCCGCGCCGTGAGAGCGAGTAGCGGCCGAACGCCGATCCGCCGTTGCCGATGGAGTAGTCGACGCGGGCGTCGCCGGCGTTCACTTTCTGCGTGACCACATTGTTCTCGACATAGTTGTTCGCCAGGCCCGGCAGATTCGGGACCGGGTAGATGTTCGCCACCTTCTGTGCGATCGGATTGATCTGGCCTGCCGGGATGATATTGCCGGCGTATGCCACCCCGATCGTTGGATCGAAGATCCGGTTGCTGACCTCGCTGAAGTTGCCCTGCCGCATCAATGCGGTCGGCACGGTGAGAGTCTGAGTACGGCCGGCGTCGAGCCTCAGCCCCTGGTAGTCGCCGAAGAAGAAGGCGCGGCTCTTCACGATCGGCCCGCCGAAGGTGCCGCCGAACTGGTTCGAGGTGTAGGGCGCCTTGGTCGGGGCGAAGTAGGTTTTCGTGCTCAGCTTGTCGTCACGCCAGTAGTCGAACCCGGATCCGTGAAGCTGGTTGGTTCCGGATCGGATCGTCAGGTTCACCGCCGCGCCGCCGAAGACGCCGAACTCCGCCGTCGGATTGTTGGTCTGGACCTTGAATTCCTGAATCGCTTCGAGCGGCGGCGTGATGTTGATGTACGCGTTCTGCGGCTCGTTGTTCGCGACGCCGTCCATCAGGTAGTTGTTGCCCGACCACGGCATGCCGTTCACCGAGTGAGCGGTCGCGATCCGGGCGCCGGCGGCCGACGCGTTCTCGGCCGAATCGCCGCGGCTGTAGAACGGCATCGCCCCGGGCGTCATGGTAATCAGGTGCTCGAAGAACCGCCCATTCAGCGGCAGCGCCTGAATCTGCTTCATCTGAATCACCTGGCCGAGCTCCGCGGTGGTGCTGCGCACCAGCGGCGACTGGCCGGTCACCTGCACTTGTTCGCTGACCGCCCCCACCTGCAGCGAGACATCGAGACGGGTCGTCTGCGCCACCTCGATGACCACGCCGGATCGCGCGTACTTCTTGAAGCCCTGCAGGTCGACGCTCACGTCGTAAGTGCCGGGTTGCAGCAGCGGGATGGTGTAGGTGCCCTGCTGATTGGACACCGCGGACGTCGTCACGCCGGTGGCGGCGTGGACCATCACCACGTTGGCGCCGGGCACGACCGCGCCAGTCGAGTCGGTGACAGTGCCGGTGATCGTGCCGCGGATGGTTTGCGCGTCTAATCCGGTGGCGATCGCTAGCGCGAGGGCGAGAGCAACAAGGGTGCGCATCGGAACCTCCTGACTTCCGTGTCTCAGAACACGACTCTGAGGGCGACCTGCATGACTCTGGGCGCCCGGGTAGTAATGACCTGGCCGAATCGGGTGTTCACCTGATTGCCGGCAGCGTCGAATCTGGCGGTCGAGTCGACCGTCGCGAACTGCACCTGGTTGAAGACGTCGTAGATCTCCCACCGCAGCTGATCTCGTTCGAAGAGATCGCGCGGGTGTCCGCGGTCTGCTCGTTGACGAGTGTCACTGTCGCTCCGGGGAGGAGTTGCCGCGTCTGATCGACGACCGTGCCGCTGATGCTGCTCGATATCGACTGCGCCGCGGCGGCGTGGACGCAGGCCGAGAGCGCCACCAGGACGGCACAGACGACGCGACGTTTCGGAGTCGCCATCGGACCTCCTCCGCGGTTTTCCTTAAATTGCCTTTACTGTATCGCTAAAGTGAGGCATGCCCAATGGGGACGGAGACTACAATTGCCGCGGCCCTGTTGGCAACGCCTACGTCCAGCCGGCGGATTTGTTGTGAATTCGGCGCGTGTCTCGCGAGATTGGTCAAGCCAATCGCGACGGTAGGTGATGACAAACGCGCCGGCTGGTCGGATTGCAACGCCGAGGCAATAGGGCGTCACCATCATGCGACGACCTTTCAGCGATGCGGAGCCGCGCCGAACGCGCTCCATCTCGAAGGAGAGCTCGCCCTGGCGGCGTGCCAGCGATTCGCCGGTCCAGTGGTCGGTCACGGTGGCAGCCGTCGGCAACCGCACGGTCAGCGTCCGAGGCATGTCGTCCCCGTTGAACAGGCAGATCATGCGGCCATCCGAGCCCGTCCACGATCCTCGCCAATCGCATCGCTGGTTCACGCGCAAGACCGATTCCCGGAGAAGGAAACAGTCGCCGATCCCTCACAGGGCGTCCAACGCGCCTTCATTCAGGCGCTTGCGCGGTATTGGGCGACCGATTACAACTGGCGCCGGGTCGAGGCGAAGCTAAACTCGTACCCCAATTTCCTTACCGAGATCGACGGCCTCGACATTCATTTCATGCACATTCGTTCCAAGCATGAAAGTGCGATGCTTCTCATCGTCACCCACGACTGGCCCGGCTCGCCGATCGAGCAGCTGAAGATCATCGATCCGCTGACCAACCCCACGGCTCACGGCGGCAGCGCGTCGGACGCTTTCCACTTGGTGATCCCGTCGATGGCCGGATACGGGTTTTCAGGCAATCCCACGGCGCCCGGCTGGGATCCCGCTCGCATGGCGCGGGCGTGGGTGGAGCTGATGAAGCGCCTCGGGTACAGCCGATTCGTGGCGCAGGGCGGTGATTGGGGTGGGTTCGTCACGAACCTGATGGCGCTCCAGGCGTCTCCGGAGTTGATCGGCATCCATGTGAACTTCCCCGGTACCGCGCCGTCCGAGGTTTCCAAGGCGCTTCAGTCCGGCGGTCCCCCGCCGGCCGGTCTCTCGGCTGAGGAACAGCGGGCATATGAACAGATAGGGGCGCTTTACCGGCAGATCCCGACGCAAGTGATGATGGCCTCTCACCCGCAGACCCTGTACGGGTTGGCGGACTCACCGGTCGCCCTTGCCGCCTGGCTGATCGACCACGACGTGGCGAGCTACAGGCACCTAGCGAAACTGTTTCTCGATGAGGAGCCGTACGGCGCACTCACACGGGACGACATCCTCGACAACATCACCCTTGCCTGGCTGACGAACACGGGCGTGTCCAGCGCTCGTCTCTATGTGGAATACAAGGGCGGTTTCTTCAACGACTTCAAGATCTCCGTTCCAGCCGTCGTCAGCGTTTTCCCGGAAGAGGTCTACGAAGCTCCGAGGAGTTGGACGCAGCGCGCCTACTCCAATCTGCTCTTGTACAAGAAGCACGAAAAGGGTGGGCACTTCGCGGCCTGGGAGCAGCCTGATGGGCGATCTCCGCGAAGGGTTCAAGTCGCTGCGGTAAGTCAGGAGAGTTCAAAATGTTGTATGGCGGATGGCGCGCCTGGCGAGGAGCGTCATCCGTAACTCTTCTGAAGAAGTTCGGGCGGGCTTCAGATCGCCGCGCAAATGGCGCAGCGCGCTCGGACGGAACGGTCGTATGTCAACGACGCCGGGCCTCACTCGCCGTCGTTATTCGTTGCGGTATCGGCAGTCGTTGCTGCGGCGCGTGGACCTGATTTTAAGGAGTGAAGCCATGAATGCGGTTGTAGAACAGATGGGCAGCGATACGACCGCAATGCGACCGTTTCATGTCGATGTTCCGGACGCTGATCTGACCGAACTGAGACGGCGCATCAAGTCCACGCGGTTCCCTGAGAAAGAACCGGTCGCGGACATGTCGCAGGGAGTGCCGCCCGCGACGGTCGAGAAGCTCGCACACTATTGGGCAAACCACTACGACTGGCGCAAGTGCGAAGCGAGGATCAACGCCTTTTCGAACTTCATCACCGAGATCGACGGCGTGGATATCGACTTCATTCATGCCTGCTCGAAACACGAGAACGCCCTCCCCATCATCATTTCGCACGGTTGGCCCTATTCGGTCCTCGCACTGCTCAAGATCATCGAGCCTCTGACCGATCCGACGGCATATGGTGGCACCGCATCCAAGGGTGGTCATTTTGCCGCCTGGGAACAGCCGAAGATCTTCACGGAAGAACTGCGCGCTGGATTTAGATCACTGCGCGGATAGGTCAGCTGTGGCGGTCGATGTTGAGTGGCCTCTCCCGAATCGCCTCGGATGGCGAAGGGAAACCGTTTCGTTCTTGGCCTAGTGGTCGCGAGGAAGGGAGAATGAAAAGGTCGCTCCCGGGCCAGCATTCGGCGCCGCCCATAGGCGGCCATGATGGTTTTCGACGATCGAGCGGCTGACGGATAGGCCGATCCCCATCCCGTCACGCTTGGTGGTGTAGAACGCTTCGAACGGCTTGTCGAGGTGTTGCGGGTCGAGGCCGATGCCCGAGTCCTGCACGCTCAGGCGCACCCGATCGTCTTCGTCGCGCTCGGTCCTGATCGCAAGCTGCCGCGGACGATCGTCGACGTTCGTCATCGCATCCGAGGCGTTACGGAGTAGATTCAGGATGACCTGCTGGAGTTGGACGCGATCGCCTTTGATCATCGGGAGGTCCTCGCCGAGCTCCGGCTGGAGAATCACCCGGTTTCTCTGAAGCTCGCTCAACGACAGCGCGATGACCTCTCGCGCGACCTCGTTCAGATCGAGCAACTCCAGCGTGAAGTCCCTCTTGCTGAACAGCGCACGCAGGCGCGCGATCACGTCCGAGGCGCGGTGGCCATCGCGAATCGTCCGCCTCGCGGTTTCGCGGGCACCGTCAACGTCGGGTGGATTGGCATCCAGCATCCGCAGGCTAGTACTCGCGTTGGTGACGATGCCGGAGAGCGGCTGATTAACCTCGTGGGCGATCGAGGCGGTCAGCATGCTCAGCGTCGTGACCCGCGCGACATGGGTGAGCTCGGTGCGGGCCTTGTTCAGGGCTTCCTCGGCAACCATGCTCTCCGTCACGTCTTGAAGCGCGCCGACGAACATGGGTCGCCCCGCGACCTGCTCGATGACGTGGGCGACACCGCGCACATGCTTCACTGCGCCGCTGGCGGTCACGATACGGAACGCAAAAGTGACGTCCACTCCCGTCATGCCGCGCGCGATCACTGATTCGAACGACGGCAGGTCGTCGGGGTGGATGACGTTTCGCACTCTTTGGACCGAGACCTTCGTCGCGGGATCGAACTCGAAGATGCGGTACGCCTCATCGGACCAATTGTGATCATCTCCGATCAAGTCGGTGATGAAGCTGCCCGTCTTGCTCAACCGCTGGGCCTCCGCGAAACTGTTGTACGCCCGTCTCAGCTCCGCCTCGGCCTGCTTCCGCTCCTCGATGTCCGTGTTGACGCCGTACCACTTGACGATCTGTCCGGCCTCGTCGCGCAGCGGGCTCACACGGAGGAGGAACCACCGATACTCACCGTCGTGCCGGCGTAGCCGAGCTTCGGCCTCTCCCAATTGCTCGGAAGCCATGATGCGCTGCCACGTCGCCGCCAAACTGTTGACATCCTCAAAGTGCACCGCAGTTGTCCAGTCCCAACCGCTTGCCTGCTCGGGGGAAAGGCCCACGAAGTCCAGATAGTGCTGATTGAAGAAGTCGGCTGTTCCATCCGGCCGCGCCGACCAGGCCAACACTGGAATCGTGTCGATGATCAGCTTGAGATTCCGTTCGCTCCCGCGTAGCGCATGTTCGACCCGCTTGCGGTCGTCGACATCAGTCTGTAACAGGTGCCAGAGAACGATTCGTCCTTCGGCATCTCGCACCGGAAAGCCGCGCGTGTGAAACCAGCGATACGTCCCATCCGCACGGCGGAGGCGCGCCTCGAAATCGTATGGACGGCCGGTCTCGACGGAGTCCTTCCACCGCGCGTCGACGGCGGGGCGGTCATCTGGATGAAAACTCTGAGTGGTCGGCCGGCGTTTCAGTTCCTCCAGCGGCGCACCGAAATATTCCAGCATATGACGATTGCCCTCGGCGAACTCGCCGTCCGACGTCATGAGGGTGACCATGACTGGGAGCTCGTCGACGATCACACGAAAACGCTCGCGCGCTCGCAGATCCTCTTCGGTCCGCTTGCGGTCGGCGCGTTCCTGCTGCAGTTCGCCGTTCGCGGCCGCAAGGGCAGCAGTCAGGTCGTCGACGCAACGCTGAAGGCGGGCAATCTCTTCGGTGGGATCTTCGCGTGGCACGTCCATAGACGGATCTCGCCAAGAATGCGACACCCGGCACTTGCAGGTCTATCAGAATTTCGACGGCTCCCCGCGACGGAACCAGAGTCGTCCTTCCCATCAAGGTCGATCGACGAGTGCATACCGATCCCGGCCTTGGGCAGGGGCCCCAGCCGGTGTGAAGGTGACGCGTCCCGATCCGCGGGCCATCTCCAGGACGCCGCGCGGGCGGACGCGCGCGAGCCGGCGAGCGAGAAGCGGGCGCCGTGCCTCCACTGATGCTCAATGATCGAGCGAGTCAATCTCCCGCGACATCCGCTCCTCGCGCAGTGCTTCACCGAACGCTTCGTGGACCCGCCGCAGCCGTCCGAGCGTCGCTTCATCGCCGAGCAAGTCGACGACGCGGGGCTGCTCCTCGAGCGACGACGGAATTACGACGAGCAGCTGCCGACATGCGCGCAGCGCAGGCAGACTCGCCTCGAGATCTCGACGGATCGCGTCCAGTTGCCGAGCCGACAGAAGCCCGTGCTCGAGTGCCGCTTCACTGAATCCGCACAACAATGCGCACCAGTGGTAGTACGCACCGAAGGGATGATCGGCGAGCGGATCTTCGCCGTACTCCCACCCGCCGGCCAGTTCGTGCTCGAATCGCGCCAGTGCTTCATCGGCCCACGTCCAGTGCCGCACCAAGCACGTGAGACGGTCGGCAGAAGCGTGGCTCAACGATCCGTTGACCGGCATTGCTGCAGCCTCACCACGATCCATCGTTGACTCTCCGCGGACACCAGGGCGCTCTTGACGGTCACCGGCCGGTGGGAGCCGCAGCTCCGTGTACACTCCGATTCAGCCACTCCTCCAAGCGGATCTCGCCAAGTCGCGCCTCGCCGGCAGGAATCAGCGAGCGCTCGCCGAGTTCGGCCCCGAAATACCGCGCGTGCGGGTCAACGACAACCTCGCGGGGGTCGTTGCGCGCGCCGAGGCCCAGCCGGATCATTTCATCAAAACGGAACTGTTGGGGACCGGCCACTTCAACCGTACCATTCAGTGGCGCGCCCACAGCGATCCTGCCGACCGCCGTGGCGACGTCATCAGCCGCCATGGGTTGAATGAGTACATGTGGCAGCCGCACTGTCGTTCCGTCAGTAGCTTCATCGGCGATGCGCTTGATGAACTCGAAGAACTGCGTCGCGTGAACGATCGAGTACGGGATTCCGGCACCCTTGATCAGCGTTTCCTGAGCGTTCTTCGCCCGGAGATAGCCACTGTCAGGTATACGCTCGGTGCCCACCACGGACAGCGCGACGTAATGCGTCACACCGGCTGCTGCCGAGCAGGTGAGAAGGTTGCGCGTGGACGTGGTGAAGAACTCCATGACCGCCGTGTCCGCGAACGAAGGCGAGTTCGACACGTCGACGACGACCGACGCGCCCTGAAGGGCCTCAGCCAGGCCCTCACCGGTGAGAGTGTTGACGCCCGTGTCCGGCGATGCGGGCACGGCCTCGTGGCCGTGCTCCCTCAGTCTCGTCACGAGCTTTGAGCCGATGAGTCCGGTGCCGCCGATGATGACCAGTTTCATGAATCGATACCCCTTTCCGTGTTGATTCTGTTCGATGTTGCCGAGCGTCCCCCGCCGTCACGTTGACCGGATGCGGAGATGCGTTGTGACAGCATCCGCGCGGTCACGCCGCGACCGGGCAGCCGGACGTGGAAGTGACGTCCGAAGCGAAGTGAACTTCGAGGCGGGCGACGTCGCCATTCCGGGCCGCCGCGGTGAACGCCTCGAGAAGACGCCGATGCTCGGTCGAATTCGCGGGCATCTTTCGGGCACTCGCGACGTGCCGCCGGGCGCGAGTCACCACTTGGCGCGCGTTGGCCTCTTCAAGTTGAAGAACATTCGCGATGTCGCGGTATGGATAGTCGAAGGCTTCCCGAAGGATGTAGGCGGCTCGTTCGATGGGCGTCAGCTTTTCGTGCAGCAACAGAAACCCAACCGACAACGCCTGGCGTCGTTCCGCGTCCAACCGAGCGTCGGCGCTGGTATCGACTGCTTCCGATGCCCAGGGTCCAACGTACGTCTCTCGGCGCGAGCGTGCTGACTGCAGGACGTTGATCGCCAAACGTGCCGCAGTCGTCGCCAGGAATGCCGGCGCATCCCGAACGACGCTGCGATCGGTGGTCTGCCACCGTACCCAGACATCCTGCACGACGTCCTCGGCCTCGGCCGTGCACCCGAGCATGCGGTAGGCGACGCCGAAGAGACGAGAACGCACGCTGAGGAACGCCGAGAGGCCGTCGTCAGCGCAGATCGGAACGCGGTGCGTCAGTCGTTCGAGTGGTTTCATGCGGTCCTCCTTGACCGCATGACACCAGACGCGCGCGGTGGGATCCATCAGACGAAGGTATCGACGATACCAACGTATGGGCTTGAAACGGACGTGACGGTTCCTACCGTTTCTGATCCCGGTGCTCGGCAAGAGCTGTGGAAAACAAACCGTTGATCTCGGTGTACGGCACCAGACTCGCCAGTCCGGCGAAGCTGCCCTCCGATTTCAGCGACTGAGCCGCACGCATGAACCCGGTCCATGCTGCCAGGGCGAGCGCGCCGCCGACGCTGATGCGTCGCACGCCGAGCGCCGCGATCTCGCCGACGTGCAGGCCAATGTCCCGAACCACGAGAAGGTTAAGTGGCTTTGGTGCAACCGCCGCGACGAGCGCCTCGACCTCGACCGGCGTCTGCGGACCAGGCGCGAAGAGCACGTCTGCGCCTGCTGCGGCGTACGCCTGCAGCCGTCTGATGCTCTCGCGGAGAGGATCGGGATGACCGACGTGGTAACACTCCGCCCGTGCGGTCAGCAGTACGTCCTGGCCTGATCGATCAATTGCCTGTCGCGCGGCCCGGACGCGCTCGAGCGCGATCGGCAGGTCGTAGAGGGGTGAGGACGAATCGCCGGTGGCGTCCTCGATCGACAATCCCGCTACGCCGGTCGCGATACAGCGAGTGACGCTCTCGGCCACGTCCTCCGGATTCCTCCCATACCCCGACATGAAATCGGCGCTGACCGGCAGATCAACCGCGCTCGTGATGTCCGCAACATAGGTCAGGTTCCGGTCGCGAGAAACGACGACGTCGTCTCCCGAATCCGGAAGCCCTTGCGAGAACGCAAACCCGGCGCTGGTCGTGGCCAGCGCTGGGAATCCCAGGTGCTGAAGGTACCGTGCCGAACCCACGTCCCAAGGATTCGGAATCACGAAACATCCTCGCTCGTGGAGCGCGCGAAAAGCCTTGCGCCGTGCGGCCCATGCGGAGTGAGAGCCCGATTCGTTCACCTCGGTCGTCACACTGGGCGCCGATGGCAATGCTTGAGACATGTTCATCAATCTGCTCCGTTCGACAGCTGAATGCGCGTCACCGCAGCAAGACCGCAGCCGCGGCGGTTCTGTGACGTCGGTCTTGCTGTCACAACCCGACGTGATGTCCGGTCTTCACGAATGCACGCGGAACTTGCTCCCGATCGCGGCGGTGTACACGACAGGTGCCCGATGAAAGCCGTGACGTGAGGAGGCTGGGCGGATTCTTGAGGAGACACGCAGATGAGCACAATCACGGTGAAGGATGGCACGACGATCTACTACAAGGACTGGGGCAAGGGGCCGGTCGTCACGCTCTCGCACGGATGGCCGCTGAACTCCGATATGTGGGACGGCCAGATGCTGTTCCTCGCACAGCACGGCTTCCGAGTCGTGGCACACGATCGTCGTGGCCATGGCCGGTCCAGCCAGGCGTGGTCCGGAAACGACATGGACGGGTATGCCGACGATCTGGCGGCCCTGATCGAGGCGCTCGATCTTAAGGACATCACGATGGTCGGGCACTCGACCGGCGGCGGAGAGGTTGCGCGCTACATCGGACGGTACGGCACGAAGCGCGTGGCAAAGGCGGTCCTTCTGGCTGCCGTGCCGCCGATCCTGTTGAAGTCTGCGACCAATCCGGAAGGGCTCCCTATCGAAGTCTTCGACGGCTTGCGGAGCGCCCTGGCCAAGGACCGCTCGCAGGCGTACAAGGACTTCGCTCCGCTGTTCTATGGCGCCAACCGACCCGGCGCGCTGGTGTCCCAGGGCACGCTGGATCAGTTCTGGCTCTGGAGCATGCAGGCCGGTCTCAAAAACTCGTACGACAGCATCAAGGCCTTTTCCGAAACCGACTTCACGGAGGATCTCAAGAAGTTCGACGTCCCGACCCTGGTCATGCACGGTGAGGACGACCAGATCGTGCCTGTCAAGGACTCGGCGAAGAAGTCGGCGAAGCTGATCAACGGCGCCGTGGAAATCTACTACCCGGGCCTGCCCCACGGCCTCACCGCCACGCATGCCGACATCGTCAACACTGACCTGCTCGCGTTCTGCCAGCAAGGCAAACGAAAGGTTGCGTAAATCCGGACTGGCGGAGAGGGACACTGGGACCAACCCCGCCCTCTCCGCAGCTGAGGACACTCGGTTGCAAGGCAAAGAGGAAGACCGATGACCACGTCTACCCGCGAAAGTTTGGGCGCACGTCTGATAGCAGGCGTCCGCGTGCCTGATTCGCCGCTCATCACCGCGGCGCTGGACTATGCGCAAAAGCTCTCTGAGCCGTACCTCTTCAATCACGCCGTGAGATCGTGGCTCTTCGCAGAGAAGATTGGGCATGTGAAAGGGATCGCCTACGACCCGGAGGTGGTCGCGGTCGGCACAATCCTTCATGACATTGGCCTCACGGCTGGCGTGTCGGGCTCGAATCGTTTCGAGGTCAATGGCGCCGCTGCGGCGCTGTCGTTTATCAAAGACCGAGGCCTCTCGAATCATCGAGCACAGCTCATCTGGGACCTCATCGCGCTCAACTCGACACCCTCAATCGCGCTTCACAAAGAGCCTGAAGTCGCTCTGGGCACGATGGGCATCGGGCTGGACTGGGGCGGATTTGGCGTCGAGTTGATCCCATCAGCGGACATCACCCAGATCCTCAGTGCCGTCCCGCGTCTCAAAATGAAAGAGAAATTCGCCGAGACGTGCTGCCACCTCGTCGCCGCGAAGCCGGAGACGAGCTCCGACAATTTTCTGCGCGATTTCGGCGAGCGCTTCGTTCCCGGCTACAAGCCGATTTCGGCTGTCGATCTGTTGATGAACGCGCCGTTTGAAGAGTAGTGGCGTTCCCATCCAAGAAAATGACAGGCACATGACCGAGTCCATTGAAGCCGATGTCGTCTTGAAGGGGACCGAACCGCTCGTCCACCAGGATGCGCCCGTTGCAGGCGTACAGCCCGTCGCAGCAGATGGTGGCCACGACGCGGAACGGTTGGACGCCGCCGCCGGCTGCGAGTTTGTCGACGATCGAATTCGCGTGCTCGAGTGACAACGCACATGGCCACACCTACCGAAGCCGATATGGTTGCGTCTGTTGGATACGGCGCTCTGCTGACCCGTATCCCGACCATCGACGACGTTCTGAACGACCACGCGATGGCGTTACGGGACGATTTCGTCGGGTATCGGAACCACGTGTATCGGATCGTAAATCTGTGCGTCGCGATCGTGGGACGACGCGAGATCGAGAAGATAGCTGTCGCTGCGGTCTTCCACGACCTCGGGATATGGACGAACGGCACGTTCGACTACATCGCGCCATCCATCGCGCTCGCACGCGATTACCTGGTCGCCCGCGCGCGTGAGGACTGGACCGCTGAGATCGAAGAGATGATCGCCGACCACCACAAGATCACGCCGGCGACGGCGGATCCAGACTCGCTGATCGAAGCGTTTCGGCAAGCCGATTGGATCGATGTCTCGCGCGGATTGAGAGCATTCGGCATTTCGCGCCCGTTCGTGGCGCGCCTCTTCGCAACATGGCCGAGTGCCGGGTTTCATTGGCGTCTCGTCACGTTGACTCTCAATCGGTTCCGAAGCCATCCGCTGACGCCGTTGCCGATGGTCAGGCTGTAATGAAGTTGTCACAACGGGACATGCTGCTCGGTCCTTAGCCAGCACGAGGAGGAGAGATGAGCATCGCGACCGCCGAACGGACCATCACTGATCACGAGGCTGCGCAGGTCGAGCGCGCGAACGCCTCGAAGGCCACACCTATTGTTTTCGTCCACGGCCTCTGGCTGCTGCCCTCGAGCTGGGACCGCTGGGCGACGCTGTTCGAGGAGGCCGGCTACGTGGGAGTGACACCGGGCTGGCCCGACGATCCGGAGACCGTCGCCGAAGCCAGAGAGCACCCGGAGGTGTTCGCGGGCAAGGGGATCACCGAGATCGCCGACTACGAGGAAGCGATCATCCGCCGCCTCGATCGGAAGCCGGTGATCATCGGCCACTCCTTCGGGGGCCTGCTGACCATGATTCTCGCGGGCCGCGGGCTCGCCGCCGCGTCGGTTGCGATCAGCCCTGCTCCATTCCGCGGCGTGCTCCCGCTTCCGCTCGCGGCGCTGCGCTCGGCCAGCGTCGCCCTCCGTAACCCCGCGAACTGGAACCGCGCGGTCCCGCTCACCTACGAGCAGTTCCGCTACAGCTTCGCGAACGCGGTCGGCGAGGACGAGGCGAAGGAGCTGTACCTCGGCTACTCCGTTCCTGGTGCGGGCGAACCGCTCTTCCAGGCGGCGTCCGCAAACTTCAATCCGTGGTCAGAGGCGAAGGTCGACTCGACGAACCCGAATCGGGGTCCCATGCTGATCGTCTCGGCCGACTCGGACCATACGGTTCCCTGGGCGATCGCGAACGCGTCATACAAGAAGCAGAAGCGCAACAAGGGCGTGACCGAGATCGTCAAGATGACGGGTCGCGGGCACGCGTTGACGATCGACGCCGGCTGGCGAGAGGTCGCCGCGAAGGCGCTCGAGTTCGTCAAGCGGTTCACATAGCAGAACCCCGAGCGGAGACGTTGTATGAAGATTGTCGTTGTCGGCGGCAGCGGGCTCATCGGGTCCCGGGTGGTGACGATGCTGACGCGTGCCGGCCATGAAATCGTGGCGGCCTCACGGCGCTCAGGAGTTGACGCCGTCACCGGCGAGGGGTTGGCCGACGCCCTGACCGGTGCTTCGGTGGTTGTCGATGTCTCGAACTCGCCCTCGTTCGAAGACGCCGCCGTGATGAAATTCTTCAAGGCGTCCACGCACAACCTGCTCGCTGGTGAGGTCGCGGCGGGCGTTCGACATCACGTGGCGTTGTCCGTCGTGGGCACGGAACGTCTGCCGCGAAGCGGCTACATGCGCGCGAAGTTTGCGCAGGAGAAGCTGATCAAGGACTCGGCCGTGCCCTACACGATTGTTCAGGCGACGCAGTTCTACGAGTTTCTGGACAGCATCGCCGACGCCGCCACCCATGGCAACGCCGTTCGCGTGCCGCCCGTGCTCATCCAGCCGATTGCTGCCGACGATGTCGCGCGTGCGGTCGTGAAGATTGCGACGGGCACTCCCGTGAATGGCACCGTTGAAATCGGCGGGCCCGAGCCGTTCCATCTCGACGGACTCGTTCAACGGGTCCTTGGCGCGCGCGATGATCCGCGTGAAGTGATCGCCGACCCGCACGCGCGCTACTTCGGCACCGAGCTCGACGAACGCTCCCTTGTCCCCGGCGATGAAGCAGAACTCGGCGAGATCCGGTTCGACGACTGGCTCGGGCGCACGGCACACCCGGTTCAGGATCGGAATGGGCAGCCTGCGGCCGTCGGCGGCGCAAGACGCGGGCGAGCGCCGCTCAAGGAGAACGAATTCCGCATCGGCGAGGTGCCGCCTGGATCGGTCTTGCTGGTGGGCGATGTCGCAGTGTTCAGCGTCGAAGGAGGTTTCTGCGCCACGCAGGCCAGGTGTACGCACAGGCAGGGTCCATTGAATGAAGGCACGCTCGACGGCTCGACAGTCACGTGCCCGTTGCACGGCGCGCAATTCAACGTGTGGACCGGCGCCGTGCTGCGAGGCCCGGCAAGGGATCCGCTCAAGACCTACCGCGTGACCGTCGAAGGGGACGTCGGCCGCGTCGACGTGCCGATCGCTCCAGCTGTCCAAGGCGTGTGACGTG
>Ga0310810_10000466_pt1 | contig 41054 bp, 45 predicted proteins | sample NCmetagenome_FD_207641 | JGI IMG/M metagenome (GOLD analysis project Ga0310810, IMG submission 207641) | Soil microbial communities from experimental microcosm in Duke University, North Carolina, United States - NC | ecosystem: Engineered > Artificial ecosystem > Soil microcosm > Unclassified ...
GAGGCCGATCGACGCGGCGGTGTTGCCCGGCCAGCGCTCGAGGAAGCGGGCGTAGGCGACGCGCGCGAGGCCGGGCTTGGCCACGTGCTCGAACGCGGCGAGCGCCTCGAGCCAGCGGTTCTCCTCCGCGGTGACCGGGATGCGCTCGGGCGGCACCGCCACCATCGCCCAGTAGCCGCTGCGCATCCAGACGAATTCGTTGAACGGGAAGCGCATTTCCTTGCGCTTGTCCTCGCCCGAGCGCAGGACCAGCATCCCGTCGTCGTAGTCCCAGCCGATCGCCACGGCGTAGTGCCAGCCGTCGCGCAGGCCGAGGTTCTGCAGCAGGATCACCGGATTCCCGGACGCGATCTCGCGCATCATCGCTTCCTGGCTGGGCGCGAGCCTGTAGGAGACCAGGCCGTGGCGGCGCGCCGCGGCGAGCATCTCGACCTGCAGGCTGCCCTTGCGCTCGGGCAGGTACACCTCCGGCACGAGCTGCTCGGGCGTCACGGCGACGCCGTAGCTCGTCAGCACGGTGGCGAGCGCCGCCGGGCCGCACTGGTACTCGTCCTGCGCGAAGAACGGCACCTCGGTCAGCTCGACGTGCTTCGGCAGCCCCTCGGGCATGCCCTCGTCGTGCAGCTTCGAGGTCTGCGGGACGAGGCTCGCGCAGCCGGCGAGCAGCGCGAACGCGCAGGCAAAAAAAACGCCCGCGAGGAAGCGGGCGTTTTCCCTGACGCGCAACGCGCTCAGCGCCGCCAGAACCACCACACCGCCGCGGCGACGATGATGATCAGCAGGATCGCCGCGCCGTCCGACATGGCGCCCGCGGGCATGCTGTTGATGCGGCCGGCGAGCGAGCTCACTTCCTCGTCGCTCATCGCCGCGACGCGATCCTTCGCCGTCGAGGCGTCGACGCCCATCGCCTGCAGCTGGTTCTGCACGTCGCCGCGCGTGAGGTAGTTCAGCACCGTCGTGCGGTCGGCCTGCGCAGAAGACGTGACGACCTTGTCCGTGCCGATCATGCCGGCGGTCGCGAACTGGTACGGCGTCCAGATCATCAGCGCGACGAGCAGGCGGCAGAGAATTCTTGCCCAAGCGGTATCCATGCAATTGACTCCTAAACGTGAGAGGGGAGGGTTGATGAGGGGGGAGAAAGGAAACAGTGAAACAGCGAACGAGACTAGTCCGCGCCGCCCGGGGAAGTCAATGAGCAGGTCACGGCAACTTGCTATGACAAAATCGCTACACATGGTAGTGAATCCACGACTCGAAGCGCGGCTGCGCGCTTCGCTGCAGGGCGAGGTGCGCTTCGACAAAGGCGCGCGCGCCGCGTATGCGGCCGACGCGTCAAATTATCGTCAGGTGCCGATCGGCGTGGTGCTGCCGAGAAGCGTCGACGACGTCGTCGCCGCGGTGGCACAGTGCCGCGCGCACGGCGTGCCGGTGCTCGCGCGCGGCGGCGGCACCTCGCAGAGCGGCCAGGGCGTGAACGCCGCGCTCGTCATCGATTGCTCGAAACATCTGCACCGCGTGCTCGAGGTCGATGCCGGGAATTTCCGGGCAAGGGTCGAGCCCGGCGCGGTGTGCGACGCGCTGCGCGAGGCCGCCGAGCGCCACGGCCTCACCTTCGCTCCGGACCCGGCCACGCATTCGCGCTGCACGCTCGGCGGCATGATCGCCAACAATTCGTGCGGCCCGCACTCGGTGATGGCCGGCAAGACGGTGGAGAACATCGAGCGGCTCGAGGTGCTCGCTTATGACGGCGCGCGGTTCTGGTGCGGGCCTACCCCGAATATCGAGAACATTGGCGGACGGCAGGGCGAGATATACCGCTCGCTGAAAAGCCTGATCGATCGCTACGGCGATCGGGTGCGCCAGAGATTCCCGAAGATCCGCCGCCGCGTCTCGGGCTACAACCTCGACCAGCTGCTGCCCGAGAACGGCTTCAACGTGGCGCGCGCGCTGGTCGGCTCGGAAGGCACCTGCGCGCTGACGCTTCAGGCGGAGGCGCGGCTGGTGAAGAGCCCGCGCGAGCGCGTGCTCGTGGTGCAAGGCTATCCGGACATCTTCGCCGCCGGCGACGCCGTGCCGCAGCTCCTCGCCGCAGGGCCGATCGCTTGCGAAGGCCTGGACGAGTTCATCATCGGCGGCCTGCGCGAGCGCGGGCTGCGGCTCGACGACATCGCGCTCCTGCCGCCGGGCAAGGCCTGGATGATGGTCGAGTTCGGTGCCGATACGCGGGAAGAGGCGCTCGCCAAAGCGTCGGCGATCCAAGGAACGCCGATCCACGAGCGTTCCTTGATGGATCGGTTGTGGTCCCTCCGCGAGACCGGCGCGTCGGCCACGACGCTCGCGCTCGGCGGCAAAGGGCCCGACCCGGCCATCGGCTGGGAGGATGCCGCCGTCGATCCGCTGCGCCTCGGCGGCTACCTCAGGGAGTTCCGCGCGCTCGTCTCGCGCTACGGCTATCGCACCTCCATCTACGGCCACTTCGGCGACGGCTGCGTGCACGCGCGCATCGACTTCGAGCTGCGCACGGCGAAGGGCGTGGCGCACTGGCGCGGCTTCCTCGCCGAGGCGGCGCAACTGGTGGTCGAGTACGGCGGCTCGCTCTCGGGCGAGCACGGCGACGGCCAGGCGAAGGCCGAGTTCCTGCCGGTGATGTTCGGCGAGGAGCTGATGCAGGCGTTCCGCGAGTTCAAGCGCATCTGGGACCCCGGGAACCGCATGAATCCGGGCAAGCTGATCGACCCCTACCGCGCCGACCAGCACCTCAGGATGGGGCCCGACTACCGGCCCTCTTCCCCGCAAACGGTCATGCATTTCAAGAGCGACGTGGGCGATGGCTTCCTGCGCGCCGCGGAGCACTGCGTCGGCATGGGCAAGTGCCGCTCGATGCACGGCGGCACGATGTGCCCCAGCTACCGCGGCACGCGCGAGGAGCGCTACTCGACCCGCGGGCGCGCGCGCCTGCTGCAGGAAATGCTGCGCGGCGAAGTGATCACCGAGGGCTGGCAGAGCGAGGACGTGAAGGAGGCGCTCGAGTGGTGCCTCGCCTGCAAGGGTTGTCGCAGCGACTGCCCCACGCACACCGACATGGCGGCCTACAAGGCCGAGTTCCTGTCGCACTACTACGAGCGCCATCGCCGGCCGCGCCAGGCGCTCTCCATGGGGCGCATCGGCGAGTGGGCGCCTTACGCCGCTCTACTGCCAAATCTTTCCAACGTTGTTTCCCGGATCGGAAAATCCTTTGCGGGGGTGGCGCCGGAACGGTCGCTGCCGAAATTCGCGCCGCGCACTTTCCGCTCGCAGTTCAAGCCTTCGGGCAAGGGCCGGCGCGTCGTGCTTCTCGACGACACTTTCAACAACCACTTTCGTCCGCGCACCGGGCTCGCCGCGCAGCGGCTGCTCGAGCGCGCGGGCTGTGCCGTCGAGCTGCCCGCCGAGCGCATCTGCTGCGGCCGGCCGTACTACGACTTCGGCATGCTCGACCGCGCGAAACGCACGCTCGAGCATGCGCTGCGCGTGCTGCCGCGCGACGTGCCGGTCGTGGTGCTAGAGCCGGGCTGCCTCTCGGTGTTCCGCGACGAGCTGCGGCGCGTCATCCCGGGCGCACGGATCCCGGCGATGAGCCTCGCCGAGATGCTCGGGGAAATGAATTTCCATCCGGAGCCGATCGGCAAGCGGGTGCTGATCCATGGCCACTGCCACCAGAAGGCGCTCATCGGCCTGGGAGCGGAACTGGAGCTCCTCGAGAAGGCGCAATGCGAGGTCCTCGCGCCGGAGACCGGCTGCTGCGGCATGGCCGGGTCCTTCGGCTACCGGCCGGAGTTCTACGAGACCTCGAAGAAGATCTTCGGCCTCGAGCTTGCCCCGGCACTCGAGGCGTCGTCCACGGCGAAGGTCATCGCCGATGGCTTCTCCTGCCGCGAGCAGATCGAGGGCCTCGCCGGGCGACCGACGCTACACCTCGCCGAGCTTCTGAATTCGGGGACGGAGCCCTAACTCCTCAGCTTCGCGTCGCGGGAGTTAGGGCTCCGTCCCCGAATTCCTGCATCAGGAGTTCGTACGATCGAACGCGCGTCTCGTACGCGCCGGTGATGGTGAGCACCATGACCTCGTCAGCGCCGTAGCGCGCTGCCATCGCCTCGATCTCGCGCCGGCAGGTCTGCGGCGAGCCGAGGATGGCGCGGGCGCGCTGGCCCATGACGTAGCTGCGCTCTTCGGCGCTGTAGCGATGCGCGGCCGCTTCCTCGTCGCTCGGGAACGGCGAGTCGATGTTGAGGGCCATGCGCAGGCGGCGCAGGTCGACGGGCGCCGCGAGCCGCTCCGCTTCTTCGTCGCTCTCGGCGCAGACGGCGAAGGTGCAGACCGCGACACGCGGCGCGGCTTCCCGGCCGGCCTTGAAGCGGCTGCGGTAGGCCTGCGCGACCGCGTCGCCGCCGTGCGGGTTGATGAAGTGCGCGAAGGAAAACGGCAGGCCGAGCTCGGCGGCGAGCATGGCGCTGTAGTCCGACGAGCCGAGCAGCCAGACCTCAGGCGCGGTATCGACCTCGGGCTGCACGCGCACGCCGTGGAAGGGATGGCCGCGCGGCAGCGTGCCGTCGAGGTGCGCGACCAGCTCCTGCACCTGCGCCGGGAAATGCGAAGCGTCGGGAAAGCCGCCGCCGGCCACCGCATGCGCGGTGCGCGCGTCGCCGCCCGGCGCGCGGCCGATGCCGAGGTCGACGCGGCCGGGGTAGAGCGCCTCGAGCATGCGGAAGCTCTCGGCGGTGCGGAACGCGCTGTAGTAGGGCAGCAGCACGCCGCCGCTGCCGATGCGCAGCTTCTTCGTCTCGGCGCCCAGGCGGGCGAGCAGGACCTCGGGGCAGGGGTCGGCGAGCGCGGCGATCGCGTGGTGCTCGGCGAGCCAGTAGCGGTAGTAGCCCAGCTCGTCCGCGCGTCGCGCCAGTGCGAGCGTCTCTTCGAGGGCGCGGCGCGCGTCGCTGCCGCGGATGATCGGCGACTGGTCGAGGATTGAAAGGCGCACGGAGGCGCGATGCTACGGCATCGCCGGCGTCGCCGCGCAGCGACGGTGCGAGACGCGAGGATTGCTGGATCTCCCGCCATTCGTGAACTGGTTCGTCTGGCTTTCCCGACAGGCAGCTCTTCCGGCTCATAGGAGAGCCGGCCGGGCATGCGCTTTGCAGTACCGGGGCATGAGCCTAAAACACGAAACCACCTCTCTTCTCCAGGCGGGCGCCGGCGCGGCCATGTCGTTGCTGGTGATGGCCGGAATCGCCGGCACGGTCTACAAGGTGATCGCCCCGGGCGGCTGGGTCGCCCAGGCCTTCGGACACGGTGCCAAGGCCGGGCTGTCGGTGCTGATCGGCCTCGCGCTGCTGCTCGGGTTCTTCTACTTCTCGCGCACGTGGACCCCGTCGCAGAAGCACCGCAACCTGACGGCGAACGCCGTGGTCTCGGTGTTCGCGGTCGCCGGCTTCGTGTACCTCGCGCGCTACTGGGTGACCGGCAGCCTGTAGTTCGGCGCGCGGTTTGCTTCGCAGTGCCGGGTGCACCTGAGCCCGGACTCGACCGTCACGCCGGAAGCTCTGGTCCAGGGCAAGCGCGCGCTCGTAAAGGACGCCGCGTGGGCGAGCATGGTCGGCGCGCTCTACGGCGGCGTGGTGCTGGTCGGCTTCGCGCTGCAGCTCGGCGCGACGCCGCTCGATATCGGCGTGCTGGCGGCGATCCCGTTCTTCGCGCAGATCGCCCAGGTGCCGGCGGTCGCGCTGGTCGAGCGGCTGCGCCAGCGGAAAAGGATCGCGGTGCTCGCGGTCGGCGCCTCGCGCGTGATCATCCTCTCGCTCGCGCTGCTCGCCTTCGTGCCCGACGACCGGACGCGGCTCGCGCTGCTGCTCGTCTGCCAGGTGGCGATCACCGTGCTCGGCTCGGTCGGCGGCTGCTCGCTCAACGCCTGGATGCACCAGCTGCTCGCCGGGCAGGGGCTGGGCGAGCTCTTCTCGCGGCGGCTCTTCTGGTCCACCGTGCTCGCCTCGCTCGGGGCGCTCGGCGCCGGGCAGCTGGTGCAGCACTGGCGGGGCGCCGAGAAGCTCGACGCTTACGCGATCGCCTTCGTTGCCGCCGGCATCGCCGGCTTCATCAGCGTGCATTACCTCGGCCAGGTGCCCGAGCCGCGCATGCAGGGCACCGGCCCGCGCGCGCCGCTCCTCGAGATGCTGCGCGCGCCGTTCCGCGACGCCGCGTTCCGCCGCGTGATCATCTTCATGGCTTCCTGGAACTTCGCCTCCAACCTCGCGGCGCCGTTCCTCACCGTGTACCTGCTGCAGCAGCTCGGCTACGGCCTCGGCACGGTGACGACGCTCTGGATCTCGAGCCAGGTGGCCAACGCGCTCACCATGTACCTGTGGGGGCGGCTTTCCGACCGCCTGACCAACAAGGCGATCCTCGCGGTCGCGGTGCCCGCCTATCTCGGCTGCCTGGTGGCGTTCCCGTTCAGCGCCGTTCCGGAGGCGCACGCGCTCACGCTGCCGCTGCTCTACCTCATCCACGTCATCATGGGCGCCGCCTCGGGCGGCATCGGCCTCGCGACCGGCAACCTCGGCTTGAAGCTCGCGCCGCAGGGGCGCGGCACGTCGTTCCTCGCCGCGGTCGGCCTCGCCGGCGCGGCGGCGGGCGGCCTCGCCTCGCTCACGGGCGGCGCGCTCGCCGACTGGTTCTCGGCGCGCGAGCTGAACGTGCTCGTGCACTGGGCCTCGGCGAGCGCCGCGCACCAGATCACGGTGGTCAAGTTCCAGCACTGGGAATTCCTGTTCGCCCTCTCGTTCCTGCTCGGCTGGTACGTGCTGCACGCGCTCTCGCGCATCGACGAGGGGCGCGAGCACAGCGAGCGGCAGGTGATCCAGCAGTTCGTCGAGGAGGCCTCGCGCTCGATCTCGCAGCTCTCGCCGATCGAGGGCCTCAAGAACGTCGTGCTCTTCCCCTTCGGCCGCATGCGCGACCGGCGCCTCAAGCCCCGGGGTCAGGTCTTGCATTGACGGTGCCGCTACGTCAACGCAAGACCTGACCCCCAGGCGAGGCTCGCGAGCGCGCCGAGCGCGCACACGATGCCGACCCCCTTGCGCGCCGTGAAGCGCTCGCCGAGGAAGGCGAAGCCGAGCAGCGCCGTCACGACGAAGCCCATCTGCGCGATCGGCACCGCGACGCTCGCCTGGCCGCGGCCCATCGCCTCGACCATGAAGACGAAGGCGAGCGCGAGGGTGAGCGAGGCGCGCGGCGCGTGGCTGAGCACCGGGCCGGAGGGCCGGATGCGCCGGTCCGTCCGCCAGACGAAGAAGGTCGCGAGGCTGACGACGACCGCCGCCTGCGTGAGGATGATCGAGGCGGCGGTGGCGCCGCCGCGCAGGCCGAGCGTGTAGACGAAGTTGCCGATCCCGACGGCGATCGTCGCGACGGTCACGCGCAAGAGCGAGGAGGCGCTTTCCTTCGCCTTGCCGCCCGCATTGCCGCCGAGGAGCAGCCACGCCGCGGCGAGGGCGAGGCCGATGCCGCCCGCCTTCCACGCGGTGAGCGGCTCGCCGAGCAGCGCGATGGCGAGCGCCGCAGTGAGCACGAAGCTCAGGCGGAACACCGGCGCGTTGATGCTGATCGAGCCGTCGTGCAGGCTCTTCGCGAAGTTGTAGAAGCCGGTAAACATGAAGCAGCCGGCGAGCAAGCCCCAGGCCGATCCGGCGACGAAGCGCAGCGTGCCGGTGAGCGCCGCGTAGACCGCCACCGCGGCGGCGAAGCCCCACGATTGCACCATGAGGAAGTGGTGCGCCTTGACGCCCGCCATGGCGGCGCGCTTGTAGATCAGGTCGCCGAGGCCGAAGAACACCATCGCGCCGAGCGCGAAGCCGAGGCCTCCGGACATCCGCTACGGACGCAGCTCGACCAGCAGCTCGCTCGCGGGACGCACCCGGGCGAAAAGGCCGTTCAGGCCGGCGAGGTAGGCCGCCTGCACGCTTTCCGCGGGCACCTGCACGCCGTTGAACGACAGCGGGCGCGTGGCGCACGCGTCGTGGGCGAGCGCGCAGGCGAAGCCGAGGTCGGACGCGGCACGCGTCGTCGTGTCGATGCACATGTGCGTCATCATGCCGGCGATCACCAGGCCGGAAATCTTCGACAGCCGCAGGTGCTCGAGCAGTGCCGTTTCGCGGAACGCGTTGGGGAAGTGCTTCTTGAACACCGGCTCGTCGCCCACCGGCCGCACGCCGGCGTGGATCTCCGAGCCCGGCGTGCCGGGAATGAAGAACGTCGCGCCGGGGCGGATCGACAGGTGCTGCACGTGGATCACCGGCCGGCGCTGCTCGCGGAACGCGCCGAGCAGCTTCGCCGCCTGGGCGCCCGCCGCCCCCGACCCCACGCACTCCATCGCGCCGCCGGGAAAGTAGTCGTTCTGGACGTCGATGAGGAGGAGCGCCGTGGTCATGGGCTCATTTTGGCAGCAACCGGCCGCGCGCCGCCATATCCCGGCGTCCTCAAACGCGACCCAGCCGCTTGACGTAGAACTGCCGGCTGGCGCCCTTGGGCGACCCGGCGATGCTGCCGAACCGGCGATAGCCCAGCTTTTCATAGAAGCGCGGCGCCTGGAACGAGTAGGTGTTGAGGTGGATCAGGCGGCTGCCGCGCCGGCGCGCCTGGCGCTCCGCTTCCTCGATCAGCTGGCTTCCCAGCCCGCCGCCGCGGGCGCGCGAAGAGAGCCAGAGCAGCTCGATGTAGCTCTCGCGCCAGTACGACTGGAGGATCAGGCCGCCCAGCAGGCGCTTCCTGCCGTCGCGCACGGTCAGCACCGCGCGCTGGTAGCGAAGCGGTCCCGCCTGCTTGCGGTTGAAGTTCACCAGCCCTCGCCACAGCTCGCGCGAGGCGGCCGACTTGCCGGATCGCTCGACGACTATCCGTGCCGCGGTGCCATTGCCCATCTCAGCGCCCAGTATGGCGCAGGATGCGCGGCAACACCTCCTTCGCCATGAGCTCCATCGAGCGCCGCGCCAGCGCGGGCTCGACCCAGTCGTGGCCGGTATAGAGCAGCGTGCCGAACGCGCCGACCTCTTCGCGGAATTCCAGGATCCGCTCCGCGACGGTCTGCGGCGTGCCGGCGATCACCAGTTCCTCGAAACCCTCGCGCATCACGTCGAGCGCGCCGCCCTTCGCGAGCTTGGTCCGCATGACGTGGAAGTAGAAGGCGTGCGCGCCGTCCTCGCCATGTGCGTAGCGGCGCGCCGTCGCCTCGTCGTCGGCGACGAAGATGCTGCGCGCCACGCGCCATCCGGAAGCGCCGGCCGAAAGGCCCGCCGAGCGGCGGCCTTCGGCATAGCTCCGCACGTGCGCGCGCACGACGTGCTTCCCCACATAGGTCGCCGAAATTCCGGTCCAGCCGCGCGCGCCTGCCGCATGCGGCCCGCCGGCGTCCTCGCGGATCGAGGTGATGGCGATCGGCGGATGCGGCCGTTGCAGCGGGCGGATCGCCATGCCGAGGCCGATCTCCGGATTGAACGAGCGCTCCGTCGTGGTGCGGTAGAACTGGCCTTCGATCCGGTACGGCGGCGTTTCCCGCCAGATCCGGCACATGTGCTCGAGCGCCTCTTCGCTCTTGCGCCGGCGATCGAAGCCCGAGTCGCCGAGCGCCTCGGCGTCCGCCGCGACGCCGGGTCCCACACCGAGCACGAGCCGGCCTTGCACCAGGTGATCGACCATCGCGACCTGCGCGGCCGCCATGGCCGGGTGGTAATTGGCGAGCGGCAGCACGCCGGTGCCGAACGTGATTGATGGACACGCATCCGCGAGGTTGGCGATGAAGGCTAGGCTCGAGCTGATCGTCTCGGCCGAATCGACCAGATGCTCGCCGATGAACGCTTCGCTATAGCCCAGCCGGTCGGCCAGCACGACCGCTTCGCGGTCCTCGCGCAGCACGTCCGCATACGGGCGCGACGGCGGATGGACCGGTTGGATGAAGAAGCCGAGCTTCAGTGCGTCTTGCATGGTGAGTCTCCTTTTTGGCCGGCACCGCCGGCGGAGACCCAGAAACGACAAGCCCCCGCCGGCTCGCCGGCAGGGGCTTGGGATCGGTGCTGTTCCAAGCGCTAGCCGGCGTTGTCCTCCCGGACGACGACTACGACGACGTTGCGCTGGACGGCTTTGTTTCTCACGTGGGTAGTCTATTTCGCGCGGCGTGCGGCGTCAAAAGCAACAGCGACGATGACGAGCACGACGCCGAGCATGGCAATGGCAGCAATGAGTTCCAGGCTACAGCTCCTCTGACGTCCGCGTCAGCCGGCGCGCGCCGACCTTGCGCGTCCGGGCTGAACGCGCGGTTAGAGCGCGCCGAGAATGATGCTCGGCGTAGGCATCGAGCAGCCGCCGAATCATGCGCTGGTACTGCGTATTGTGCTTTTGCGCTTCGTTCTTGAAGAATTCAACGCTGCGCTTGCTCAGCGCGATGGTGACCTTTACCCCTTCGTCCCGAAAAACGAGGTCTTCGGGACGAGGAAGAAAATCAGGGACGACCTCGAAGTCTCCGAGGGGTTCGTCCGTGTACCGGATTCTCTCGCTCATAGATTCGCTTTCCTTTGCGCCAGTAGCCAGCCCCGTAGATGCGAATGACCTCGGCGCGGTAGGTAAAGCGGACTGTCAGGATGCCGCCACCGACCTCGCCGAAGCAGTAGTACCGCTTCTCGCCAGAGCCGTGGGATAGGTCTTCCGCGATGACGCGCCTTGAATCGGCGAAGGCAAGCTGCGCCACCGCGAAGGCCACCCCGTGCTTTTCCTGGTTCTCCTGGTCCTTGAGAGGATCCCATTCGAACCGCGCCTTCGCCATGCCTCAGATTACCACCGATATGGCTACATAGCCATACGCCCATATGGTCGTGTGAAGCTCCCTAACGTTCCGGTTTTGCCGCGCGGTGCGCGCGGCATAGCCGCAAGCCTAACGCGTCGGACAGCAACCGGCTGTTAGATGCCAACGGGGGCATGACCGATTACCGGTTGAACCTGCTTGAAATCCGCGGTGGCTTTCGGGTGCCAAGGGAAGTAGCCGTCCCGCGAGGGCCAAACAATCTGATAGAGCGGAAAGCTGTCGCCGCCGTAGTACCAGCGGGCGAACCCCACGTGCTCGTGATACGCGGACTTAGGCACTTCGATGAAACAACACGAGTACCCAACCAGCAGGTCATCCGTTGCCGCATTGAGGTCCAGCCGCTTGCCTTGGGGAAGCCCTTCAACAGCGTTCACCAAGACTTTGTGAGCTATCTCTGATTTGAGGCCGCAGATGACGAGCTCTGGATGCTGATACGTATGGAACAGCCCAACGGTAAATGAGTACGCGCATTCCTTGCCCTCCTCAAGGATATTGACGCAATGCCATCCGTACTTCGCGATGTCATCGATAACCTTCTGTTCGTTTGCGTCTTGCGCAACGCTGCGGACCATTGGCATCTAACGTGGAGCTTTGCGGCGCGGCGAGCTTGGCCGCAAATGAAGCGCTGCGCTGGTCGCCGCGTCCGTCAACAGCGCCATGTTATGTGGCACTACCGTCATAGAGTCGTTTGATAGCCAAGCGCCACAGTGAGGGCACCAAGAGCGAAGCTCCTGCGACTATGAAAGCAGTGCCCATTGCGAATGAACCGAACCCGCTGAAGACGCCGTATTGGAGCAACGCCGCCCAGCACAGTATTAACACGATGAGAATGCTTCCACCGACTAAACCGCGGCCGAACCGAGGTCCAGGCCCGTGTAATATCCACGCGACCATGACCACGATAGATAGAACCGACAGCACCGCCAGTGGCAGTCCGGCGCTCATTGTGTGCGCCCGCGTCTAGCGGTTCCGTGCCACATAACGTGCACGCTCACCGGCGCGCGCTCGGTGAGCTAAGCAAAGCACGACACTCGTGCGCGCGTCCGTGTGCGGCGTGCTGTTAGAACGCATAACCCACCAGCTTCGACGCAAACGGGTCGTTCGTGAACAGGAACAGTGCGACAAGTACGGCAATGAATGCCAACCCATAAGTGGCTGCACTGGCCGTCGCGATCGTGAGTCCGGCCGTTCTGACGCCTGCATAGCCTAGGTAGTAGATGCACAGAACCAAGACAGCAATGCTCAGCATTCCACCGAGAGTAAAACCAAGGAGCCGGAAGGACTCAAACCCCGGCGTTGTTGCAATGTATCGACCTGCAACTAGAAGCAGCCACGCTAGTGCTGCGAGGCTCAGGCTTAGGCGCGTGGCACGCTGACCCATGCGTTCTAACGTCCGCGTTGTGCCGCGTTGCAGAAGGCGCGGCAGCACCGCCCGCAGACGTCGGTCACCAATGCGCTGTTAGGCCGCTCGCTAGAACAATCCATAGAAGCCGCCGAATGACTGACCCGTTAACCGCGTGGTGCGCTCAGTAAGCACGATGTGACTATAGATAAGGAGCGCGCTAGACGATGTGCATAAGAGCACGGCAAGGGCGCTTAGGCGGCGAATGCGTCGATCGCCACTGCGCCAGCGGAACACAAGCGATAGCAACGCCGTGAGGGCGATGGCAATGAGGAGCACGAAGGTGAAGAATGCCTCTGCTTGCCACGTGTCTGCGATGGATGCCTTGATCTGGTAATCCGAATACGGAGGGTGCACCAAGGCGTATGCCGCGTAGACAAGCACGCCCGAGACCACTGAGACCACGATGTACAGCGCGATGGTGCGCCCTCGCTCCATTGCGGCCTAACGTGCGCGTTTTGCCGCACTGTGCCGAGCGCGTAGCGGCGAGGCGTAAGTGTCGGTCAACAACGCGGTGTTAGGGTGCAACTTATTCATAGTGCGAGCACCGTGCACTCCGTTTCGAAGACTTCAATTCCACCAGACATCCGGATGGCGCGCTTAGCATCCGGGAATTAGCTTCTTGAAAGGACGGGCACGCGCGCTTTGCAGCCGAAGGAATGAGCAAACCATTCTGGAAGACGCAGCGCCATTGGTCCTGTTCGTTTAATAGCGGACCGAGGAAGACCTTCACGGTGCCCTTCTCGAAGTACCGCGTACTGAAGGAAATCCAATTGCCGCGTAGAAAAAGCCAAACCTTTTGACAGCCCGTATAAGACGTCGGAATGTCCTTGGTCCTCGGAAAGACCTTCATCGGTGCCCCAGAAGAACCCACCTCTTCACCGGCGGCAGGCGGAGGGATCTTGAGCGAGCACGCTGGAGCACCTGAAGGAATCTCCTGGCTACGCGCAGCAGGAGATCCCATCGTTAGCATGGCTACCAAACCGTAGGCCAGCACTAGCCTCCGCATCGGCGTTGCACCCTAACGTTCGCGTTGTGCCGCGCCGTAGGAGGCGCGACGAAGGAGCGCCACAGCGCAGGCGTCGGTTACCAACGCGTTGTTAGGCCTCATTCTTCGGTGAGCTCGCTAACAGCCCTTCCGGAAAGTAGCCGCGCAGCTTCCCAGAAACCAGTAGCCGCATGAACTGCACCGGACTAATTGCCATGGAGATGAATTCACTATCTCGTGGACGCATTACAACAGTCTGCTCGCCATTCCACCACAGCAAATCACCATTGTCCGAGATTGCCCAAAGCTGATAGTCGCGCAGATGAAGGGAATGCCACGTTTCGTCCTTTAAGTCTGCCCACGCCGCGTTCCGACTTCTGAAATCCAAATTCGGGTTTTCAGAGTCGTGAAGAATCCAAAAGAACCGCAGCGGATTCGCGCCAAAGCTCTCGATCACTGCCGCCAGTTCTCGCCGAATGTCGGGCGCGGGCATGAGGCCTAACGTTCGCGGTTTGCCGCGCCGCATGCGCAGCGGAGCGAGCTGTAGGCGTCGGTCAACAACGCGCTGTTAGGCGCCTTACCTTCCATGCCAGACCCTAATAACCCGGCCATCTTTACGTGATATTTCCGCCTCCGGGGTTCCGCCTCGCCATCCACGCGGCAGCGTGCCGTGGACATGCCAGACGTCGCCCTTTGGCTCCGCCACATATGGCTCGCTTTTCGCGACAGTGTCAGAACCATATATTGGCTTGAAGACCGCGACTGCGATCGCAATTGCGGTTTCTGGCTTTGCCACTAATTCCTCGTTAGCAGGAACACGTTGCTGTGCTTGGGTACTCGCAGTCGCGGCAACCAGGGCCGCAATGGCCAGCGAGACGAGTGCACGGATCATGGCGCCTAACGTCCTTGATCAGCCGCCGGCGGCCTCTTGCCGGTCGGCTGCATCAAGTTGTTAGACGCGTGCCGTTCGACGACGGCGATGGTCTGCACAACGACGTGAGAGATGACTTCAAAGTCTGGAAAGCGAAACCCTCCGTCTGCGTCAAAGCCGCCCAGCGCCCGCTCTAACATTGCTGCCGACTCAGGGCTGGCCGACCTGAGCAACTCGACATAGGAGAATGATCGACGCGCGGTCCGGTAGATTACTGAAGCCTGGTCTTTGATGTGGTCCACGACCGCGAGGCTATTGGAACCCTTGGCGAATATGGCTTCGTAAGTTTGCCAAATGTCACTAGTGAGTTCGTAGCCGGCTTGGCGAAGTCCCGGGACAAGGGTCTGCTTCTTAGCGTCGGCGAGCGACTTCGTCATTGGCATGCGTCTAACTCTTATTGGTTGACATTTTGATGGTTTGTAAGCCGCCTAGTTGTAACGGGCGTATGTCATCCATCCGGCAAGTCAACACGTTATCCGTCGAATCGCTTTCGAGCAAAGCCATCTGTCACTCGCCCCCTTGGATAACGATCCTAATACCGGCACCACCAAGCCGCCACGACTACTGGAGCAGTTGCGCGACGCCATACGAAGGCGTCACTACAGCTTGCGGACGGAGGAAACCTACGTCCATTGGGTGAAGCGCTTTATCTATTTTTCCGGGAAGCGCCACCCGGCCGAGCTTGGTGCGGTGGAGGTGACCGCGTTCCTCAACTACCTCGCTCGCGAGCGAGACGTGGCGGCGGCGACGCAGAACCAGGCGCTCTCAGCGCTGCTATTTCTTTACAAGGAGGCGCTTGCCCGGCCGCTGCCCTGGCTGGACGAGCTCGATCGCGCGCGCCGGCCGGCGCGTGTGCCGACGGTCCTCACGAAGGACGAAGTGCGGCGCCTGCTCGCGAACCTGGAGGGCACGCGCTGGCTGATGGCGAGCCTGCTCTACGGCGCGGGCCTGCGGCTGCGGGAGTGCCTGAAGCTGCGCGTGAAGGATATCGACTTCGAATACCGGCAGATCGTGGTGCGCGACGGCAAAGGCGCGAAGGACCGGGTGACGATGTTGCCGGCCGCGGTGGTGGAGCTGCTGAAGGCGCACCTCGTGCACGTCAAGGCGCTGCACGAGCGGGACATGGCGAGCGGCCGCGGCGACGTGGAGCTGCCCCATGCGCTCGCGCGCAAGTATCCGCGCGCCGCGTATCAATGGGGCTGGAAGTTCGTGTTTCCCTCCCACAAGCTCTCCACCGATCCGCGCACCGGCGTCCTGCGACGGCACCACGTCTACGAAAACTATGTCGCGCGCGGCGTGGCGCGGGCGGCGCGCGCCGCGGGGATCGTGAAGCCGGTGAGCTGCCACACGCTGCGCCATTCCTTCGCGACGCACCTGCTCGAGGCCGGCTACGACATCCGCACGGTGCAGGAGCTGCTCGGCCATGCCGACGTTTCGACCACGATGATCTACACGCACGTGCTGAACAGGGGCGGGCGCGGCGTGGCGAGCCCGCTGGACGCCGGCGCCGCTACGCGAGCAAGCGGTGCCGCCACATAGCGAACGCCTCGGCCAAATCGCGCCTGCCATATTCCCCCAGGCGCTTTTCGTGGTCCGACAGGAACTCGTCGTACAGGGGCGGTACGCCGGCCGCGATCGTTTGTGCGGCGGTCGCGTCGTCCGGGAGGGTATTGCGCCACTCGAGCGCCGAGCGGACGAGCTTCGCCGCGGGCCCGTTCGCTGCCGCGGTGAAATGCTCGACCGCCGCATCGTTACGGCCGACTTCGCCGGTGCGCGCGGTGAAAAGGAAACGCACCGGATAAAGAATCAGCTTGGTCAGCGTCTTGGGATCCGAACAAGCGAGCGACTGCGGATCCTTCAGCTTGCGGACGACTTCGTCCGTGCCCAGACGCGCCAGGGCGAACTCCGCGCCGGCAACGATCAGCTCCTCGCGGCTCGGCGCCGTCAGCCCGGCCCGGACATCGCTTCCCGCGAGCAAGCGACCGTACCTGAGGAGGTCCAGGCGATCGAGTGGCGGAAAGCGGCCGCCTTGCGAGGCGCCCGAAAGCGTAGGCAACGAGCCCCAAAAAACGGATAGGCGATCGGCGAAGGGCTCGCGACTGGCCTTGACCGCGCCGACCAGGCCGCTCACCCGCGCTTCGTCAGCAGCGAGCAGGGGATCGGCGAGCACGAGCCCCAGATCGATGTCGCTGACCGCGCTGAAGCCGCCATGGGCGAGGCTGCCTAGCGCGTAGGCCGCGACGAGACGATCGGGCCAGGTTTGCTTTGCGATCCCGAGCGCAGCGGCAAGCACGCTGCGTCCCTGCGCTTCGAGGTCCAGGACGCTAGACCGCGATCGGCGCCTTGATGGCGGGATGCGGGTCGTAGTGCTCGAGCTTGAAGTCTTCGTACTCGAAGTCGAAGATCTCGCGCCGCGCCTTGTTGAGGCGCAGCTTCGGGAAGGGGCGCGGGTGGCGCGTGAGCTGCTCGCGCGCCTGCTCGAGGTGGTTGAGATATAGGTGCGCGTCGCCGAGCACGATGATGAACTCGCCGGGCTCGAGGTTTGTTACCTGCGCCATCATCAGCGTGAGGAGCGAGTACGAAGCGATGTTGAACGGCACGCCGAGGAAGAGGTCGGCGCTCCTCTGGTACATCTGGCACGAGAGCTTGCCGTCGGCGACGTAGAACTGGTAGAGCGCGTGGCAGGGCGGGAGCGCCATGCGCTCGACGTCGGCCGGATTCCAGGCGGTGACGATGTGGCGGCGGGAATCCGGTCTGGTCCGGATATTTTTTACGACGTCGGCGATCTGGTCGATCTCACGCCCGTCGGGCGTGCGCCAGTGGCGCCACTGGTAGCCGTACACGGGTCCCAGCTCGCCCTTGGCGTCGGCCCACTCGTCCCAGATCGTGACGCCGCGCTCCCGCAGCCACTTCACGTTGGTCTCGCCGCGCAGGAACCAGAGCAGCTCGTAGACGATCGATTTGGCGTGCAGCTTCTTCGTCGTGAGCAGCGGGAAGCTGTCGCGCAGCCCAAAGCGCATCTGCCGGCCGAACACCGAGAGCGTGCCGGTGCCGGTGCGGTCGGACTTCTCCGCTCCTTGCGCGAGCACCTCGGCGAGGAGGTCGAGGTACTGCTGCTCGCCGACCGCGCTCATCGCGAGATGGTGGCGCAGAGGTCGGCTGCGCTCTGGAAGCGGTCGGCGGGTTCCTTGGCGAGCATGCGGTTGATGAGCGGCTGGTGCATCGCCAGCTCGGGCGGCAGCTTCGGCACCGGCTCGGTGACGTGCATGCGCATCAGGTCCGCGGGACCGGCCGACTCGTAGATCTTGGTGCCGGTCAGCATTTCCCAGACGATCGCGCCGAGGCTGTAGATGTCCGAGCGCTCGTCGACCGGTCTTCCGATGCACTGCTCCGGGCTCATGTAGCGCGGCGTCGCGAGAAGCCGGCCGGTGAGGGTCAGGGTCGAGTTGACGCCGAGGTCCTTGGCGAGGCCGAAGTCGACGATCACCGGCCGGCCGTCGGCGCGGAACAGGATGTTGGCGGGCTTCAAGTCGCGGTGCACGATGCCGCGCTCGTGGATCGCCGCGAGGGCGCGCGCGATCTGCGAGGCGATGCGCAGCGCCGTGCGCGTCGCCATGCCCTCGCGGATGCGGCTCGCCAGCGTGCCGGAGGGCAGGAACTCCATGGCGATGTAGGCGTGCTCGCCGGCGAAGCCCTGGTCGTAGATGCGCGCGACGTACTCGTTCTCGATCTTGGCGATCAGCTTGTACTCGCGCACGAAGCGCTCGAGGAACACCTTGTCCTGGCGCAGCTTCCGATCGAGCACCTTGAGCGCCACGCGCAGGCCGTCGTGCTCGCGCTCGGCGAGGTAGACGCGCGCCTGGCCGCCCTCGCCGATCGGGTGCACGACGAGGTAGCCGTCGACGTGGATCTCCGCCATGCGCCGTATTGTCTCATCCGGCGCGGGACGTTCAGATGACGCGCGTGAGAAATGCCGCGATGTCGGCCACCTCGGGCGCGCACACCGAGTGCGGCATCGGGTAGTCGTGCCACTCGACCGCGTAGCCGAGCGCCTCGAGGTGCTTGCGCGAGGCTTGCGCGCGATCGATCGGAATGATGTCGTCATAGGTGCCGTGCGCCATGAAGATCGGCAGGTCCTGGTTTGCTTTTGCCCGCTCCGATTCCAGCTTTGGAGCAAGAGGCAGGTAAGTGGAAAGGGCCAGGATGCCGGCAAGGCGCTGCGGATGGCGCAGCGCGGTCTGCAGCGCCACCGCGCCGCCCTGCGAGAAGCCGGCGAGCACGATCCGGCCGGGCGCGATGCCTCGCCCGGTTTCCTTGGAAATCAGATCCTCCAGGAGGCGCTGCGAAGCGCGCACGCCCGCGTCGTCCTCCGGGCCGCCGCCGAGCTGGAAGATGTCGTACCAGGCGCGCATGCGCATGCCGCCGTTGATGGTCACCGGCCGCACCGGCGCGTGGGGAAAGACGAAGCGCACCGGAGCCGCGAGGTCGAGCTCCGGGACGATCGGCTCGAAGTCGTGCCCGTCGGCGCCGAGGCCGTGCAGCCAGATCACCGCGGCTTGCGGGTTCGCGCCGGTCTCGAGCTCGATCGCGTCCGTCACAGGATGCGGTTGGCGCGCAGGAGAGAGAATGCCGCGGCGGCGAGCACCACCACGGCCGCGGCGAGGGCGAAGAACGCCGTGATCTCGGTCTGCGCCTTCTCCATGACGAAGCGGCTGGTCAGGCTGTCGTAGATGCGGCGCAGCTCTTCCGAGCTCGCGGCATGGAAGTACTCGGCACTGGTGATCTCGGCGATCGCCTTCAGCGTCTCCTCGTCGTACTGCATGTAGATCGAGTAGCCCTCGAAGGCCACCGGCCCGCCGTTCGCGCTGCCGAAGCCGACGGTGAAGATGCGCACGCCGCGATCCGCGGCCATGCGCGCTGCGTCGAGCGGATCCGGGCCGATGGTGCGCCGGCCGTCGGTGAGCAGGATGATCGCCGCGTTCGGGTTGGAGCCGGGCGGAACGCGCCGGATTTCCCTGGGCGCGGGTTTCTTCGCGCCTCGCGAGGTGCGCGGCCCGAGCACCATCGATTCCAGGTCGATGCCTTCGTCGGGAAAGAGCGTGGCGAGCGCCATGATCATGCCGCTGCCGATCGCCGTGTGGCGGTCGAGCTGCAGCCGGTCGATCGCCTCGGTGAGCGCCTCCTTGTCGCGCGTCGGCGGCTGGATCAGCAGCGCCGTGCCGGCGAACGAGACGATGCCGATCCTGACGTCGGAGGGCTGCTCGCGGATGAAGTCGCGCGCCGCGGCCTGCGCGGCGCCGATGCGGCTCGGCTGCACGTCGCTCGCGCGCATGCTCAGCGACACGTCGATGGCGAGGATCAGCGTGCGCTGGTGCGAGGGCAGCGTGATCAGCGCGGTCGGCCGCGCGCTCGCGAGGATGAGCACGGCAAGCGCGACGAGGTAGAGCGCCGGGGCGACGTGCGCGGTCCATCCGGGCTTCGTCGCGTCGAGGCCGAAGCCGGCGAGCTTCACCGCGGCGGCGCGCCGGCGTCGCAGCACGGCCAGGTAGGCAGCGGCCGCGACCGGCAGCACGCCGAGCAGCCATAGCATCTCCGGCCAGAGGAAGCTCACACCGGCGCCTTGCGAATGGCCGATTTGGGCCGGAAAGCCTTCACCACCGCCTCGCGCGTCTCGATGTAGGGGCCGCCGATCAGGTCGATGCAGTAGGGCACCGCGGCGAAGATGCCGTGCACCAGCGGCTTGCCGCTTTCGTCCTTCAGGCCTTCCAGGGTCTCCCTGATCGACTTCGGCTGGCCGGGCAGGTTGATGATCAGCGCCTGCTTGCGCACGGCCGCGACCTGCCGCGACAGGATGGCGGTCGGCACGAACTGCAGGCTGATCTGGCGCATCTGCTCGCCGAAGCCCGGCATCACCTTGTCGGCCACCGCGAGCGTCGCCTCCGGCGTCACGTCGCGCCGCGCCGGGCCGGTGCCGCCGGTGGTGAGCACCAGGTGGCAGCCGCGGATGTCGACCAGCTCGACGAGCGTCGACTCGATGAGCGGCTGCTCGTCGGCGATGAGGCGCGTCTCGTCGCGCCAGGCGGGCGAGGCGATCGCCGACTTCAGCCATTCTTTCAGCGCGGGAATTCCCTCGTCCTTGTAGACACCCGCGGAGGCGCGGTCGCTGACGGAGACCAGGCCGACGATGAGCTCACTCACGGAAGAGTTCGGGCTCCGTCCCGGAATTTTGGAGATTCATTTCACCTCGTAAACGTCCAATTCGACGGCATCCTTCCGTCGCGCGCCGGTCGCCACGCAGACGAGCCGGTTCAGCCAGCGATAGCGCTCGGCGCCGGTCTCGAAGCTCGGCGTCGCGCGCATGTAATAAAGGGAAGGATCGACCGCTTCCCCGGCGGCTATCCGGGCCAGCACCTCGGGCGGGCCGTGGCGCAGGCCGACGTTGTGCACGTAGACGAGCGCGCCGTCGTCGGTCTCGAGCGTGTAGCGCGCCTCGAGCTGCGCCACGCCGTCGGCGCGCACGATCTGCCAGTCGGCGCCGCCCGGCAGCACGCGGCCGGCGAGCCGCTCGCCGCGGAAGCGCCCGCCGGTGATCGGGATGATGCGCCGGCGCCCGAGCGGCGCCTCGCCGAGCTCCTGCGGCGGCGCGAGGGTGATCTCAGCGCGGAAGAGCGGCTGCAGCTTCAAGCGATTTCAGCTCGCGGAAGAGCTCGCGGTAGGCGCGCGGCGGCCGGCCTTCCTTCTGCTCGCGCCGGGCGTTGCGGATCAGGGTGCGCAGCCGTCCGGCGTCGGCCCCCGGATGCGCGGCGACGAAGCCGGTGAGCGCGCCGTCGTCGGCGAGCAGCCGCTCGCGCAGCTGCTCGAGGCGCTTGTGGCGCGCGATGGCCTCGGCCGAGCTGCCTTCGAGCGCCTCCAGGCGCGCGCGGATCGGCGCCGGGTCGACGTCGCGCATCAGCCGGCCGATGTATTGCAGCTGGCGGCGGCGCGCCTCGTGGCTGGAGATGCGCCTCGCCTCGAGCACCGCCTGGCGCAGCGCCTCGTCGAGCTCGAGCGAGCCGAGCTGCGCCTCGGGCAGCTCGACCAGCGCCGCGCCGAGCGCCTGCAGCTCGTGCATTTCCTGCTTGCGGCGCGTTTTGCTGACCGGACCGGAGGCCTCTTGCATCGCAGTTATCATAGCGCCCCCATGCGTGAGCGCCATGGCTTCTCCTTCACGCCGCAGACGCTTCGCGATCTGGCGCGGCTCGCGCTCGACCGGGCGAAATCGGGCGGCGCCCAGGGCTGCGACTGCGAGGTGTCCGAGGCGTACGGGCTGACCGTCACCGTGCGCAAGGGCAAGCCCGATACGCTCGAGCACAACCGCGACCGCTCGCTGGGCGTGACGGTCTATTTCGGCGAGCGACCCCGCGTCCGGCGCGGGCATGCGAGCACCTCCGACCTTTCGCGCGCCGCGCTCGAGCAGACCGTCGATGCCGCGCTCGCCATCGCCCGCCACACCGCCGAGGACGACGCGGCGGGCCTGCCCGACGCCGATCGGCTGGCCAAGGACGCGCCCGACCTCGACCTCTTCCATCCCTGGGAGCTTTCCAGCGAGGAGGCGATCGAGCTCGCCCGGCGCTGCGAGGCTGCCGCCTTCGCTTCTTCGAGGAAGATAAAGAACTCGGAAGGGGCGACCGTATCGACCCAGCAGTCGCAGTTCGTGCTCGCCAACAGCCACGGCTTCATGGCGGGCTATCCCGGCTCACGGCATTACCTGTCCTGCGCCGTGATCGCCGAGGAAAAGGGGCTGATGCAGCGCGACGACTGGTACTCGAGCTCGCGCGTGCCGGGCGAGATCGCCGACCCGGTGGCGCTCGGGCGCTATGCCGGCCTGCGCGCCGCGGCGCGCCTGGGGGCGCGCAAGATCGCCACCTGCCGCGTGCCGGTGCTCTTCGAGGCGCCGGCGGCGATCGGCCTGATCGGCCACTTCGTCTCCTCGGTGAACGGCGGCAACCTGTATCGCAAGACCAGCTTCCTCGTCGACAGCCTCGGCAAGCGCGTCTTCTCGCCGCGCGTGCGCATCGAGGAGCGGCCCCTCGAGCCGCGCGCCTCGGCGAGCACGCCGTTCGACGACGAGGGCGTGGCGACCGGGCCCCGCGTGCTGGTCGACGACGGCGTGCTGCAGGGCTATTTCCTGTCCAGCTACTCGGCGCGCAAGCTCGGCATGCAAAGCACCGGCAACGCCGGCGGGCACCACAATCTCGTGATCCGTTCCGAGGGGCCGGATTTCGAAGGCATGCTGCGCGAGATGGGCCGCGGGCTGCTCGTCACCGAGCTGCTCGGGCACGGCATCAACATGGTGACCGGCGACTACTCGCGCGGCGCGGCGGGCTACTGGGTCGAGGGCGGCGAGATCCGCTTCCCGGTCGAGGAAGTCACCATCGCCGGCAATCTCAAGGACATGTTCGCCGGCATCGCCGCGATCGGCTCCGATGTCCTGGTGCGCAGCGGCCGGTCTTGCGGTTCCATCCTGGTGGATGGAATGACGATCGCCGGCGACTAGGTGAAGTCGAGCCGCTTCTCGAGCGGCAGGCCGTAGAACACGATCGGCGGCCGGCGCGGCATCTCGAGCGGCGGCAGCTCCTCGGCGTTGAGCGCCTGCGCCGCCGGGCCGAGCGCCTTCATGAAGTCGAGCGACAGCACGATCTCGCCGTTGCGCGCGCGGTGCACCAGGCGATCGGCGATGCTCACCGGATCGCCGAACACCGCGAACTGCTGGTTGGCGATCGGCCCCGCCATGCCGAACACCGCCTCGCCGATGTGCAGCGCCGAGGACACCGCGGCCGGCAGGCCGTAGGAGGTCTTCCATTCCTCGGCCATCGGGCCGAACTCGCGCTGGATGTCCTGCGCCGCCTTGAGCGCTTTCGCGCAGTAGTCGCTGCGCTCGCCGGTGGCGAAGGCGCTGAGCAGCATGTCGTTCTGCACCGAGAGCACCTTGCCGCGGTTGCCGGCGACCGTCATCGCGGCGAGCGAGAAGAAGTCGTTGGCGAGCTCGAGCACCTTGGCCGGGTCGAGCACCTCCGAGAGCCGCGTGAAGTTGCGCAGCTCGGTGTTGAGCAGCGTGGCCTGGCGCCGTTCGGGCTGGGACATGTCAGCGCAGGAGGACGATGAGCGAGGCGAGCACCACGACGAGCGCGAGCGCGGCGAAGGACGCGAGCTTGCCGTTGGAGAGCGTGGGCAGCTGCTTGTCGCCCGGCTCCTTCGCCGGCTTGTCCTTCTCCGCTTCCTTGGGCAGCACCACCGTGGCGTCGGGGTCGCTGCCGCGCGCCGAGACCTTCTCGTTGAAGTTGCGGAAGAACTCGTCGGCGATCTTCTTCGCCGCCGCGTCGACCAGGCGCGAGCCGATCTGCGCCAGCTTGCCGCCGACCGACGCTTTCACGTCGTACGACAACTTGGTCTGATCGCCTTGCGGCGACAGACGAACCTGCGCGCCGCCTTTGGCGAAGCCGGCCGCGCCGCCCTGGCCTTCGAAGGCGAGCGAGTACGACTGCGGCGGGCGGATGTCGGAGAGCGTGAGCTTGCCCTTGAACTTCGCGCTCACCGGGCCGACGCGCGCCACCATCAGCACCTGGTAGACGTTCTCGCCGGCCGGCTCGATCGACTCGCACCCGGGCACGCAGGCCTTGAGCATCTGCGGATCGTTGAGCGCGTCCCACACCGCCTGCTGCGGGGCGGGGATCAGCTGCTCGCCGGTCATTTCCATGCGTGTCTCTCCGTCAGGGTGTGCGGGCGGCTCAGGGTCTTCGCGAGGTCGACCAGGCTCTGCAGATTATGCACCGGCAGGAACAGGTCGACGTGCGGCAGCATGGCGCGCACGCCCGCCGGTCGCGCCTCGAACTTCTCGTAGCGAAGCAGCGGGTTCAGCCAGACGAGGTAGCGGCAGCTCTTGGCGAGGCGCTCCATCTCCTCCGCGAGCCCCTCGCCCGCTTCGCGGTCGAGCCCGTCGGAGACGAGCAGCACGCAGGCGTTTTGCCCGAGTGTCCGGCGCGCCCACTTGAAGTTGAACTCGCGCAGGCTCGCGCCGATGCGCGTGCCGCCCGACCAGTCCTTGATCGCCTCGGCGACCTTGGCCATGGCGACGTCGACGTCGCGATGGCGCAGCTGGCGCGTGATGTTGGTCAGCCGCGTGCCGAACACGAACACCGAGACGCGGTCGCGGTCGTTGGTGATCGCGTGCAGGAAGTGCAGGAACATGCGCGCGTACGGGTTCATCGAGCCCGAGATGTCGCACAGCACGACGAGCGGCGGGTGCAGCTCGCGCGGCGCGGCGCGCACCAGCGGGATCAGGTCGCCGCCTTCGCGCAGGGACTCCCGCAAGGAGTGCCGCAGGTCGATGTGGCGGCCCGAGCGGCTCGGGTAGTGGCGTCGCGTGCGCACCTCGGGCAGCGGCAGGCGCAGCTCGGCGATCATGCGCTTCGCCTCGGCGAGCTCCGCGGCCGACATGGTGTCGAAGTCCATGCGCTGCAGCATCTCGCGCGAGGAAAAGGTGAGGCGCGCCTCGAGGTCGAGCCGGTTCTCGGGCCCGCGCTCCGGCTGCTTCTGCTGGAACAGCGCGTCGGTGAGGCGCTGGCTCTGCTGCTCCTCGGGCTTCGCCGCGCGGCCGTGCGCCTTGGGCAGCAGCGCCGCCATCATGCGCTCGGCGAGCTGCGGGTCGCGCCAGAAGATGTGGAACGCCTGGTCGAAGATCGGCCGCTGCTCCTCGCGCGAGAGCAGCACCGCCGACATCGTCCAGTACCAGTCGTCGCGCCGCGGCTCGTGGCGCGGCGGGCCGATCAGCGCCAGCGCGTTCACGCAGTCCACCACGCGGTCGGGGCCGATGCGCAGCCCGGCCGCTCTGAGGAGCCGAGCGAAATGCATGACGTTCTCGGGAAGCCGTCCTGTCAAGCCGCTCCCTTTTCGGCCGGCGCGAGCGGCGCCTCGCGCGCCAGCTTCTCGATCACCGGCGAGGCGGCGATGAAATGCTCGCGGAAGTAGCGCTCGTGGTTCCTTTCCACCTCGGCGAGCCAGTACACGTAGTTCACCATCAGCCCGGCCGAGCGCGCCATGCCCGATTCCGAGGTGTCGCCCATCCAGTTCAGCCGCTCGAGCGCCGCGCCGTTGCCGAGATGGAAGCGCGCCACGGGGTCGAGCGGTTCCGCTCCTGAGCCTTGCTTCCCATCGGCTTGTTTCGCGTTCAGCAGGTAATAGGCGCAGAGGCGCATCAGGTTCTTCTGCAGCGCTTCCGGCACCTCGCCGAGGTGCCACGCCGGGTCGGCGATCTTCGCCAGCAGCTCGCGGTCCGCGGCGCCCTCCAGCCAGCGGCGCAAGCCCGGGATGGGCGAGAGCGTGGCGAAGCGCCGCAGGTTGGGAAACTCGCGCTTCAATTCGTCCGCGACCTGCTTGATCAGCAGGTTGCCGAACGAGATGCCGCGCAGCCCCTCCTGGCAGTTGGTGATCGAGTAGAACATCGCGCAGTCGGCCTGCGCGGTCGAGCCGACCGGCGAGCGCTGGTCGAGCAGCGGCTGCACGTGCGCGCTCATGCCGCGCGTGAGCGCCACCTCGATGAAGATGATCGGCTCGTCGGGCAGCGCCGGATGGAAGAAGGCGAAGCAGCGGCGGTCGCCTTCGAGGCGCCGGCGCAAGTCCCACCAGCCGCGGATCGCGTGCACCGCCTCGTACTCGATCAGCTTCTCCAGCACCAGCGCCGGCGTGCGCCAGTCGATGCGCTCGAGGCGCAGGAAGCCGCGGTTGAACCACGAGCGCAGCAGGTGCATCAGGTCGGAGTCGATCGCCCGCCATTCGGGATGCTCGCGCAGGCCCAGCAGCAGGGTCTTGCGCATGCCGACCAGCGCCGCCGTGCCGCCCGGCGCCATGTTGAGTCGGCGGAACAGCTCCTGCCGCCTCGGCTCGACCACCGCCTGCAGGGCGAGCAGGTGGGCGGGCGACGGGTCGCCCTGGTATGCCGCGGCGGCGCGCGCCACCGCGTCGGGAGCCGGCGAATACTGGCGCGCCAGCGCGTCGAAGAACGTCTCGCGATTGCCCTGGTCGAGCCCCTGGTAGGCCGCCAGCGCGTCGCGCGCGATGGCGGCGCTCGCGTATTCGCCGCTCTCGGCGAGCAGCGCGTCGCACAGCTCGACGAGCCGCGGCAGGCCGCCCGGCGGCGCGCCGCCGAACAGCCGGCGCAGGAACGACGCCGCCATCAGCTGCCGGCGGCGGCGGTGCGCGCCTCGGCCACGAGCCGCTCGGCTTCCTCGCCGGCGACGCGCTCGAGGTCGTCGCGGTACTTGAGCAGCACGCCGAGCGTGTTGTTCACCGTCTCGGGATCGAGCGCGATGCGATCGAGCGCGACCAGGCAGTTGGTCCAGTCGATGGTCTCGGCTACGCCCGGCAGCTTGAAGAGCTCGGTCTTGCGCAGTCGCTGCACGAACGCCACGACCTCCTTCGAGAGCGCGGCGCCCGCCTTCGGCGCCTTGCGGCGCAGGATCTCGAGCTCGCGCCCGGCATCGGGAAAGTCGACCCAGTGGTAGAAACAGCGCCGCTTCACCGCGTCGTGGATCTCGCGCGTGCGGTTGGAGGTGATGACCACGATCGGCGGCTCGGCGGCGCGCAGCGTGCCGATCTCCGGCACGGTGATCTGCCAGTCGGACAGCACCTCCAGCAGGTACGCCTCGAAGGGCTCGTCGGTGCGGTCGAGCTCGTCGATCAGCAGCACCGGCGTCGCGCCGATCGGCTCGAGCGCGCGCAGCAGCGGCCGGCGGATCAGGAAGCGCTCGGAGAAGATGTCCTGCTCGAGGCCCTCGCGCGACTTCACGCCCTCCGCCTCGGCCATGCGGATCTCGATCATCTGGCGCGGGTAGTTCCACTCGTAGGCCGCCTGCGCGATGTCGAGGCCCTCGTAGCACTGCAGGCGGATCAGGTCGCGGCCGAGCGCCTGCGCCAGCACCTTGGCGATCTCGGTCTTGCCGACGCCCGCCTCGCCCTCGAGGAAGAGCGGCCGCTGCATGGCGAGCGCGAGGAAGAGCGAGGTGGCGAGGCTGCGCTCGGCGACGTAGTCGCCGCTCGCGAGCAGGGCCTGGGTGGCGTCGATCGATTGCGGCAGGGGGGCAGGCATGGAGGCCGGGGAAAACTCCGAAAGCAAAAATTATACGAACCCCGGCCGGCACGCGGGTTGCTCGTTCTCGTGCTCTCCCAAGGAGGCGTCATGGAAATGCAAATGGTCAAGGAGCTCCTGCTGCAGTCCCTGGAGCACGAGATGGGCGGCGTCAAGATCTACGAGACGGCGCTCAAGTGCGCGCAGAACGAGGACCTGAAGGAAGAGTGGCAGAAGTATCACGAGCAGACGCAGCGGCACGTGCAGGTGCTGCACGACGTGCTGACGCAGATGCAGCTCGACCCGGAGGAGCAGACCCCGGGGCGCAAGATCGTGCACGACATGGGGCAGTCGTTCGTCGCGGCGATGCAGGCCGCGCTCGGCGCCGGCGACCCGGCGCAGGCCGAGTGCGTGGCCTGCGAGTGCGTGGTGCATGCCGAGGAGACGGACCATTTCAACTGGCACCTGATCGGCGAAGTGGCGAAGAAGATGACCGGCGCCGAGGGCAAGGCCCTGAAGGAGGCGCACAAGGAAGTCGAGGACCAGGAGGACGAGCACTACTACCACTCGAAGGGCTGGCTGCGCGAGCTGTCGCTGCAGGCGCTCGGCATGAAGGCCGTCCTGCCGCCGCCCGAGGAAAGGAAGCACGTGAAGAGCGCGATCGGCCAGGCGCGCGCCGAGCAGTCGCGCATGAAGCACTAGCCGGGGTCAGGTCTTGCATTGACGGTGCTGCTTCGTCAACGCAAGACCTGACCCCAATTTCTATTTCAGCGCCTGCTCCACGGCGCGCTTCGCCATGACGGTGATGAGGTGCGCGCGGTACTCGGGCGAGGCGTGCAGGTCGTTGTTCAGCCCGTCGGCCTTGACCTTGACGTTCGCCACCGACTCGGGCGCGAACTTGGCGGAGAGCGCCTTCTCCATCTCGGCCTGACGGAACGCGCACGGGCCGGCGCCCGTCACGCCCACCCGGACCTGGCCGCCGAAGTCGGCAACGTAGACGCCGACCAGCGCGAAGCGCGACGCGGGATTGCGGAACTTCGTGTACGCGCCGCGCTTCGGCGCCTGGAAGACCACCGAGGTGATCAGCTCGCCCGGCTCGAGCGCCGTCTCGTAGAGGCCCTTGAAGAACTGGTCGGCGGCGATCTTGCGCTTGTTGGTGTTGACGGTGGCGTTCAGCGCCAGCACCGCCGCCGGATAGTCGGCCGCCGGATCGCTGTTCGCGAGCGAGCCGCCGATGGTCCCCATGTGGCGCACCTGCCGGTCGCCGATCAGCGAGGCCATCGCGGCGAGGGAAGGAATCGCCTTCTTCACCTCCGGCGAATGCGCCACGTCGGCGTGCCGGGTCATGGCGCCGATCTCGACGCTGCCGCCCGAGACCTTGATGCCGCTCAGCTCCTTGAGGGTGCCCAGGTCGATCAGGTCGGTGGGCGAGGAGAGGCGCAGCTTCATCGCCTGCACCAGGCTCTGGCCGCCGGCCAGGTACTTGCCCTCGGGCTTCTTTCCGGCGAGCGCGACCGCGTCCTTGCTGCTGCCCGGCCGGTGGTATTCAAACGCGTGCATGGCTTTTCTCCTGGAGGTGTTTCCACACGGTGTGCGCCGTCGCCGGCATCGGCAGGTCCTTGACGCCGAGCGCGTCGGTGATCGCGTTGATCACCGCGGCGGGGGCGCCGATCGCGCCGGCCTCGCCGCAGCCCTTCACGCCGAGCGGGTTGTGCGTGCAGGGCGTCTCGCGCGTGTCGATCTTGAACTGCGGCACGTCGTTCGCGCGCGGGATCGAGTAGTCGGCGAAGGTGCCCGAGAGCAGCTGCCCGGTCGCGTCGTACGCGCAGTTCTCGGTGAGCGCCTGGCCGATGCCCTGGGTGAGCCCGCCGTGCACCTGGCCCTCGACGATCATCGGGTTGATGATCTTGCCGAAGTCGTCCACTGCCGTGAACGAGACGACCTGCGTCGCGCCGGTGTCCTTGTCCACCTCGACCTCGCAGACATAGCTGCCGGCCGGGAAGGTGAAGTTGGTCGGGTCGTAGAAGGCGTTCTCGTTCAGGCCGGGCTCGAGCTTGTCGAGCGGGTAGTTGTGCGGCACGTACGCCGCGAACGCCACCTCGCCGAACATCTTCTTCTTGTCGGTGCCGGCGACCTTGAACTCGCCGCGGTCGTACTCGATGTCGGCTTCCGACGCCTCGAGCAGGTGCGCGGCGATCTTCTTGCCCTTGGCGATGATCTTGTCGAGCGCTTTCACGATCGCCGTGCCGCCGACCGCGAGCGAGCGCGAGCCGTAGGTGCCCATGCCGAACAGCACCTTCGACGTGTCGCCGTGCACGATTTCCACCTGCTCGATGCCGAGGCCCAGCCGGTCGGCGACCACCTGGGCAAAGGTCGTCTCGTGGCCCTGGCCGTGCGCGTGCGAGCCGGTGAACACGGTGACCGTGCCGGTGGGATGGACGCGGATCTCGCCCGCCTCGAACAGGCCCGCGCGCGCGCCCAGGCTGCCGGCGACGTTCGAGGGCGCGATGCCGCAGGCCTCGATGTAGCACGCGTAGCCGAGGCCGCGCAGCTTGCCTTTCTCCGCCGACAGCCTTTTCCGGGAAGCAAAGCCTGCAACATCCGCCAGATCCATGGCGGCCTTGAGCGTCGCCTCGTAGTTGCCGGTGTCGTACTGCAGCGCGACCGGGGTCTGGTACGGGAAGCTGCGGATGAAGTTGCGCCGCCGGATCTCCGCCGGGTCGAGCTTCATCTCGCGCGCCGCGGTCTCGACCAGGCGCTCGACGACGTAGGTCGCCTCGGGCCGCCCGGCGCCGCGATAGGCGTCGACCGGCACGGTGTTGGTGAACACCGCCGTCACCTCGCAGTAGATCGCCGGCGTCGTGTACTGGCCGGCGAGCAGCGTCGCGTAGAGGATGGTCGGAATGCACGAGGCGAAGGTCGACAGGTAGGCGCCGAGGTTCGCGGTGGTCTTCACCCGCATGGCGAGGAACTTGCCGTCCTTGTCGAGCGCGAGCTCGGCGCTCGTCACGTGGTCGCGCCCGTGCGCGTCGGAGACGAACGACTCCGAGCGCTCGGCGGTCCACTTGACCGAGCGGTTGAGCTGCTTCGCCGCCCAGGTGACCACCACGTCCTCCGGATAGAGGTAGATCTTCGAGCCGAAGCCGCCGCCCACGTCGGGCGCGACCACGCGCACCTTGCTCTCCGGCAGGCCGAGCACGAAGGCGGTCATGAGCAGGCGCTCGACGTGCGGGTTCTGGCTCGCCACGTAGAGCGTGTAGGAGTCGTCGGCGCGCGAGTACATCGCGTTCGCCGAGCGCGGCTCGATGGCATTCGGGATGAGGCGGTTGTTGACGAAGTCGAGCTTCGTGACGTGCGCAGCCTTGGCGAACGCGGCATCGACCGCATTCTTGTCGCCCAGGGCCCAGACGTAGCACGTGTTGTCGGGCGCGATGTCATGGATCGGCTTCGACGAGCGCGCCTTGGCCGCATCGACCACGGCGGGCAGCGTCTGGTAATCCACCTCGACCAGCTCCGCCGCGTCTTTCGCCTGTGCGGCGGTCTCGGCGATCACCACGGCGACTCGCTCGCCGACATGGCGCACCTTGCCCTGCGCGAGCGGCGGGTAGGGCGGCTCCTTCATCGGCTGCCCCTTCACGTCGGTGATCAGCCAGCCGCAGGGCAGACCGCCCACCTTGGCCGCGGCGAGGTCCGCGCCGGTGTATACCGCGAGCACGCCGGGCGCCTTCTTCGCCTTATCGGTCTTGACCGAGGTCAACACCGCGTGCGCGTGCGGCGAGCGCACGAACGCCGCGTAGGTCTGGTTCGGCAGGGCTACGTCGTCGGTGTACTGCCCGGTGCCGGTAAGGAAGCGGTAGTCCTCTTTACGGGTGACGCGCGCTCCGATCAGCGGTGCATTCATGGCGGCTCATCCTTTCGCAGCCATCGCCTTGGCGCCGGCGATGATGCTCTTCACGATGTTGTGGTACCCGGTGCAGCGGCAGAGATTGCCTTCCAGGCTGTCCCGCACTTCGTGCTCCGTCGGGTTCGGGTGGCGCTTCGCGAAGTCGAGCGCGTTCATCACCATCCCGGGCGTGCAGAAGCCGCACTGCAGGCCGTGGTTCTCCTTGAACGCCGCTTGCATGGGATGCAAGGTGCCGTCGGGCTTCGCCACGCCTTCGATGGTCAGGATGTCGGCGCCTTCGGCCTGCATGGCGACGATCGAGCAGCTCTTGATCGCTCTGCCGTTCATGTGCACGGTGCAGGCGCCGCACTGCGCGGTGTCGCAGCCGACGTGCGTGCCGGTAAGCCGCAGGTTCTCGCGGATGTACGTGACGAGCAGCGTGCGCGCCTCGACCTCCGCGGAGACCGGCTTGCCATTGACCTTCATGGATACCTTCACCATTGCGGGGGCCTCCTCCTCGCTGGAATACGGAAATAAGAAGATTGCTCGGGTGGGGAGGGAATCGTAGACCAAGCGAATCGGCGGTAGCAAGAGCGTATGATGGGCGCGCGCTCCCTTATGAGATTGCTGATCGTCGAAGACGACGCGCCGCTCGCCTCCGGGCTGCGCCGCATCCTGGAAGCCGAAGGCCACGCGGTCGACGTCACTTCGCGCGGCGAGCAGGCGGTGCTCGCCGCCTCGCAGGAGCGCTTCGACCTGGTGATCCTCGACATCGGCCTGCCGCAGATGGACGGCTTCGAGGTGCTGCGCCGCCTGCGCGCTTCCTCGGGCAGCGCCGCCACGCCGCTGCCGGTGCTGGTGCTCACCGCGCGCGACGCGGTCGACGACCGGGTGCGCGGGCTCGACCTGGGCGCCGACGACTACATGGTGAAGCCGTTCGCCATGCCGGAGCTGACCGCGCGCGTGCGCGCGCTGCTGCGCCGCTCGCAGGCGCACGGCGGGCCGCGCATCGTGCACGGCCCGCTCACGCTCGACACCGTGGCGCGGCGCGCCTTCCTGAAGAACGAGCCGCTCGAGCTGGCGGCGCGCGAGTGGGCGGTGCTCGAGGTGCTGCTCGGAAGAGTGGAGAAGATCGTCTCCAAGGAGGCGATCATCCAGGCCGTCGCCGGCTGGGGCGACGAGCTCTCCCCCAACGCGATCGAGGTGTACGTCTCGCGGCTGCGCGCCAAGCTCGAGCCCGCCGGGATCCGGATCCGCACCGTGCGCGGCTTCGGCTACATGCTGGAAGAGCACAAGGGAAGCTAGCCTTGCCCGCACGCAGCCTTCGCGCCCGGCTGCTGCGCATGCTGCTGCCGCCGATCGGCGCCCTGCTCGTGCTCGGCGCGCTGGTCGCCTACTACCCGTCGATAGAGCCCGCCACGGAGGCCTACGACCAGGCGCTGATCGACGCCGGCATCTCGCTCGGCACGTACATCCGCGTCGAGAACGGCAGCTTCCGGCTCGCGCTGCCGATGGCCGTCGACCAGGTGCTGCGCCGCGACAGCTACGACAGCGTGTATTACCGCGTGCTCGGGCCGAACGGCGAGCCGATCGCCGGCGACGACGGCCTGCCCGACCCGCCGACCTTCGGCGACGACGGGGGCGTGGTGTCCTACGACGCCACCTACAAGGGCCGGAAGGTGCGCGCCGTCGCGCTGTCCGCCGAATGCGGCGAGCTGCCCTGCCGCGTGGTGGTCGCCGAGACGACGGTGAAGCGAAATCGCCTGGCGCGCGACATCCTCTTCTCGACGCTCCTGCCCGAGATGCTGATCGCGTTCGCCACGCTGGTGATCGTCTGGTTCGGCGTGAAGCGCGGCCTCGGCCCGCTGGCGCGGCTCTCCGACGAGATCAAGGCCCGCTCGCCCGGCGACCTGCGGCCGATCGACGCCGCGGGCACGCCGGAAGAAGCGCGGCCGCTCGTCTCGGCGCTGAACGACCTGCTCGGCCAGCTCGCCCAGGCGAGCCGCAACCAGCAGCGCTTCCTCGCCAATGCCGCGCACCAGCTGCGCACGCCGCTCGCCGGCCTGCAGGCGCATACCGAGCTCGCGCTCGCCAAGCCGCTGCCCGAGCCGGCGCGCGGCGAGCTCGAGCAGGTGCACCAGGCGACGATCCGCACCGCGCGGCTCGCCAACCAGCTGCTCGCGCTGGCGCGCGCCGAGCCGGGCGCGCGCGGCGACGCGGCGCAGGTGGATCTCAAGGCGCTGGTCGAGGCCGAAGCGGACGCCTGGGTGCACCAGGCGCTCGCGCGCGACGTGGACCTGGGCTTCGACCTCGCGCCCGCGTCGGTGCACGGCGACGCGTTCCTCCTGCGCGAGGCGCTCGCCAACCTGGTGCACAACGGCATCGAATATTCCCCTCGCGGCGGCAGGGTGACGGTGCGCACCGGCCTGCGCGAGGGTCGCGCGTTCGCCGAGGTGGAGGACGACGGCCCCGGGATCCCGCCCGCCGAGCGCGAGCGGGTGCTCGAGCGCTTCTACCGCGTCCCCGGCACCTCGGGCACGGGAAGCGGCCTGGGCCTCGCCATCGTGAGCGAGATCGCCGCCGGGCACGGCGCCGACATCGTCATCGGCGACGGCTCCGAAAAAGGCTGCCGCGTTGCGCTAACATTTCCCCATGGATAGCGTCGATATCGAAGTGCTGCGCACGGCCGAGGCCTGGCGCAAGAGCGGCCACCGCGCCGCGCTCGGCACGATCGTCAAGACCTGGGGCTCGGCGCCGCGCCCGGTGGGCGCCATGGTGGCGATCCGCGACGACGGCCAGATCGTCGGCTCGGTGTCGGGCGGCTGCGTCGAGGACGACCTCGTGGACAAGGTGCGCGAGCGGCTCGCCCGCGCGGCGCGGCCCGAGCTCATCACCTACGGCGTGACCAACGAGGAAGCGACGCGCTGGGGCCTGCCCTGCGGCGGCACGGTGCAGGTCGTGGTCGAGCCGATTCGCGACGAGAGCCGCCTCGCCGAGCTGCTCGAGAAGATCTCGCAGCAGCAGCTGGTGAAGCGGCGCGTCGAGATGGACAGCGGGCGGGCGACGCTCGAGCCGGGGCGCTGGCAGGACGCGCTCGAGTTCGACGGCAAAGTGCTCGCCACGGTGCACGGCCCGCGCTGGCGGCTGGTGCTCATCGGCGCGGGGCAGCTCACGCGCTACCTCGCCGAGATGGCGAAGATGCTCGACTATCAGGTGATCGTCATCGACCCGCGCGAGGAGTACGCCGCGGGCTGGGACCTCGCCGGCGTACCGCTCGACCGCGGCATGCCCGACGACGTGGTGCAGGGCCTCAACCTCGACGGGCACAGCGCGGTGATCGCGCTCACCCACGACCCGAAGCTCGACGACCTGGCGCTCATGGAGGCGCTCAAGTCGCCGGCGTTCTACGTCGGCGCGATCGGCTCGAAGAAGAACAACGATGCGCGGCGCAGCCGCCTCGAGGAGTTCGACCTGGCGAAGGACGAGATCGCGCGCCTGCGCGGCCCGGTCGGCCTGTACCTCGGCTCGAAGACGCCGCCCGAGATCGCGGTGGCGATCCTCGCCGAGATGACCGCGGTGCGCCACGGCGTGCCCGAGCCGAGCTGGGCCGCCAAGCCCGAGCGGCGCTTCGACCCCTCGGCGTGTGAAGTAAAGACCCCGACGACTTGAACATCATCGGCCTGCTGCTCGCGGCAGGCTCGGCAAGCCGCTTCGGCTCCGACAAGCTGCGCCACGTCCTGCCGCACGGCGTGCCGATCGCCGCGCAGTCCGCGCGCCACTTGCGCGGCCAGGTCGCGCGCGTCGTCGCCGTGACGCGCTCCCCTGAATTGAAAGAGATCCTCGCGAAAGAAGGCTGCGACGTCGTGGTGTTCGAGCAGGCCGACGAAGGCATGGGCGCGAGCCTCGCGTGCGCGGCGCGCGCCGCCGGCCGTGCCGACGGCTACCTGGTCGCGCTGGCCGACATGCCGTTCATCCGTCCGAGCACGATCGGCGCGGTGCGCGAAGCGCTGGAGAAAGGCGCGCGGCTCGCGGCGCCGTACTGCCGCGGCCGGCGCGGCCATCCGGTCGGCGTCGCCGGCGGCTTCTTCGAGTCGCTGCTCGATCTGCGCGGCGATCAGGGGGCCAAGCGGCTGCTCGAGGAAAACGCGGGCCAGCTGGTGAAGGTGCCGGTCGGCGATCCCGGCGTGCTGCGCGACATCGACACGCCCGGCGACCTCGCGCCGCCGGTGGCGGTCTAGGAAATCGGATGGACACCCTGCCGAAGGGCGCGCAGTTCATCCGCGCCAAGTTTCTCTGGGAGATCGGCCTGCACCTCGCCGGCGATCCGGCCATCCCGTATACCGGCAACCGCGACCTGTGCATCAGCGTCGGCAGCGGCTCCGGCGCCTCGTACCGGCCGTGGCTTCGCATGTCGGTCGGCTCGCCGGTGCTCGCGCAGGCGGTGGCGCGCGGCGAGCTCGAGGCGGCGATGGTGAATCCCTCGGCGCTGCTCACGCAGGCGGTGCGCGGCAAGGGCGTGTTCGCCGAGCCGCTGCCGCTCGCCATCGTCGCCAACTATCCGTCGTGGGACCGCTTCGCGATCGTCGTGCATCCGAAGAGCGGCATCGGCTCGCTCGCCGACGTCGCGGCGCGGCGCCTGCCGCTCGTGCTCTCGACGCGCGAGGACCCGACCCATTCCACGCGCGTGCTCATCGACCAGATCTTCGCCCTCTACGGCTTTTCGCTCGACGAGCTGCAGCAGTGGGGCGGCCGGCTGCAGGCGAACGGCGGCCCCGGCGACCGGCGCCGCCTCGATGCGCTCGCGGCGGGCGCCGTCGATGCGGTGATGGACGAGGGGCTCGCGCTGTGGCTCGAGCCGGCGCTCGCCGCAGGCTACCGCCCGCTCGCGCTCGAGCCCGAGTCCTTCGCCCGGCTCGGCGAGCTCGGCTGGCGGCGCGTCGTCATGCCCGCCGGCACCTACCGCGGGCTGGAAAGCGACCACGCCTGCCTCGACTACAGCGGCTGGCCGCTCTACGCGCGCGCCGACATGGCCGAGGAGACGGCGTACCGGATCGTCGACGCGATCCACGCCCGCGAGCGGCAGATCGTCTGGGAGGACTTCAACGCCCGGGGACCCTACGCCGGCATCGGCCCGCTCGGCGTCGAGACCGACGCCACGCCGCGCGACGTGCCGCTGCACCCGGGCAGCGTGCGCTGGTTCCGCAGCCACGGCTTCAAGCTATGATCCGCCGGGGAGGGCAGGGGAATTAGCGACGAGGGGAAAAGCGCGGAAGTCCGGCGGGCGATCCTTTTCGCCGACGTCTGCGACAGCACCGCGATCTACGAGACCGCCGGCGACGCGGCGGCGCTCGCGCAGATCAACCGCCTGTTCGCGGTGCTCGAAAGACAGGTGCAGGCGGCCGGCGGCGTGGTGGTGAAGACGGTCGGCGACGGCATCATCTGCCAGTTCGACGAGCCCGATGCGGCGTTCCGCGCGGCCTGCGAGCTGCAGCAGGCGACCGCCGAGCTCGGCGCCGGCGATCGCACGCCGCTGCGCATCAAGGTCGGCTACAACTACGGCCCGGTGGTGCTCGCGCAGAGCGACGTGTTCGGCGACACGGTCAACGTGTGCGCGCGCCTCATGTCGCTCGCCAATCCGGCGCAGGTGCTCACCACGCGCCAGACGGTCGACGCCCTTTCGCCCGCGCTGCGCGGGCGCTGCCGCAACCTCTACGAGACGCAGATCCGCGGCCGCGGCGTGCCGGTGGTGGTATGCGAGGTGATGTGGCGCTCGGATGCCGACCTCACCAAGGTCGACCTCTCGCAGAGCGAGCTCGCGGCGGCGGCCGGCGGCGGCGAGTGGGTGCTCAAGCTCTCCTATGCCGGCGAGAGCTACCTGGTCGAGCCGGCGGGCAGCGTGCGCCTCGGCCGCGACGCCTCGAACGACATCGTCGTGCCGAGCGAGCACGCCTCGCGCCAGCACGCGCGCATCTTCGCGCGCGACGCGCAGTTCCTGATCGCCGACCAGTCCTCGAACGGCACCTTCCTCATGGTCGACGGCGGCGCGCGCGAGCTGCGCCTGCGGCGCGAGCAGGCGCTGCTCGGCGAGCGGGGCTGGATCGGCCTGGGCAAGACCGCCGCCAACCACGGCGATCACGTGCTGCGCTATCGGCTGGAGCGCCGTCCCCGCTAGCCGAGGTGCGCCTCGCGCCGGCGGTAGAGCGCTTCGTCGGCGTAGCCCATCGTCTCCGGCCGCGCGCGTCCGAGCAGCACCTGGAAGTAGACCGGCTCGAGGCTTTCGTTGACGTAGCCGTGGATCACGCCGGGCGGGCAGGCGATGCACTCCCAGGGACCGAGCCGCACGTCGAGGCGCCGGCCCGCCTCGTCCTCGAGGAATGCCGTCAGGTAGCCCTGCAGCACGAAGAACACCTCCTCGACTTCGTGCGTATGCGCCGCGTTGCCCTGTCCGGGCTCGACGTACATGATCGACAAGGTGAAGCCGCGCGGCGGGATGGCGGCCGCGTCGCCATGCTTGCCCGAGCCGCCGGCGCCGATGAAGCGGTGCTGCGCGCGCCGGTAGCCGTCGAGCTTCGCGTCCTCGAACGCCGCCCAGTCGGCCTTGCGGTCGCGAAAGCGCGCGACGTAGCGCCGGGCGATCTCTTCCAGGGGCATGCCGGCGAGCTCCGCCGGCCGCGGGTGACGGGCCGTGGTCATGGTCGTACCTCCTGTCGAGTAGAATTCTCCGCCTTTCCCGGGCCCGCACTCATGCTTGCTCCGAACCTGCTCGCGCAATCCGATCCTGAGCTGTGGAACGCCATCCGCCTGGAGAACCAGCGGCAGGAGGACCACGTCGAGCTGATCGCCTCCGAGAACTACGTGAGCCGGCAGGTGCTGATCGCGCAGGGCAGCCAGCTCACCAACAAATACGCCGAGGGCTACCCGGGCAAGCGCTACTACGGCGGCTGCGAGTACGTCGACATGGCCGAGACGCTCGCCATCGAGCGGGCGAAGAAGCTGTTCGGCACGTCGTGGGCGAACGTGCAGCCGCACTCCGGCTCGCAGGCCAACCAGGCCGTCTACACCGCGCTGCTCAAGCCGGGCGACACCATCATGGGCATGTCGCTCGCCATGGGCGGGCACCTCACGCACGGCTCGCCGGTGAACCTGTCGGGCAAGCTCTACCGCATCGTCTCGTACGGGCTGAACGCCAGGGAGGAGATCGACTACGACGCCGCGGAGCGCATCGCGCTGGCGGAAAAGCCGAAGCTGATCGTCACCGGCGCCTCGGCCTACTCGCTCGCCATCGACTGGCAGCGCTTCCGCGCCATCGCCGACAAGGTCGGCGCGGCTCTGATGGCCGACATCGCGCACTACGCGGGCCTGATCGCCACCGGCCTCTATCCCTCGCCGATCGGCATCGCCGACTTCGTCACGACCACGACGCACAAGACGCTGCGCGGGCCGCGCGGAGGAATGATTCTCGGTTTGGAGCAATTCGAGAAAACCATAAACAGCGCGATCTTCCCGGGCCTGCAGGGCGGGCCGCTGATGCACGTCATCGCCGCGAAGGCCGTGGCGCTCGGCGAAGCCTTGAAGCCGGATTTCAAGACCTACCAGACGCGCGTGCTGGAAAACGCCCGCACGCTGGCCCAGGTGCTGGCGCGGCGCGGCCTGCGCATCGTTTCCGGGCGCACCGAGTCGCACATGTTCCTGGTCGACCTGCGCAGCAAGAAGATCACCGGCAAGGACGCCGAGGCGGTGCTCGGGCGCGCCCATGTCACGCTCAACAAGAACGCCATCCCGAACGATCCGGAGAAGCCGGCGGTGACCAGCGGCGTGCGCATCGGCTCGCCGGCCATGACCACGCGCGGCTTCGGAAAAGCCGAGGCCGAGCGCCTCGCGCACCTCATTGCCGACGTGCTCGACCGTCCGGGCGACGACGCGAACGTGGCGCGCGTCGCGGGCGAGGTCAAGGCGCTCTGCGCCCGCTTCCCCGTGTATCCATGAAGTGCCCGTACTGCGGCTCCGAGGATACGCAGGTGATCGACACGAGGGCGAACCTCGAGGCGAACAACGTGCGGCGCCGCAGGAAATGCACCAGCTGCGAGAAGCGCTTCACCACCTACGAGCGCGTCGACCTGAAGATGCCGCGCCTGGTGAAGAAGGACGGCAGCCGCAGCGACTTCGACCGCGACAAGCTGATGGGCAGCATGATGCTCGCGCTGCGCAAGCGCCCGGTCTCCACCGAGGACGTCGAGGCCGCGGTGGACCGCGTGATCGAGCGGCTGCGCTCGCTCGGCGAGCGCGAGGTGTCGACCACGCGCGTCGGCGACTTCGTGATGCGCGAGCTCGCCAAGCTCGACAAGATCGCCTACATCCGCTTCGCCTCGGTGTACCGGCAGTTCGAGACGCCCGAGGACTTCCGCGAGGCGCTGCAGGAAGTCAAGACGCCGCGCAAGCGCCGGCGGTGACTTTCAGCGCTTTCGACGCGGCGATGATGCGCCGCGCCTTGTCGCTCGCGGAGAAGGGCCTCTACACGACCACGCCGAACCCGCGCGTGGGATGCGTCGTCGTGAAGGGCGAGGCCGTCGTCGGCGAAGGCTGGCACGAGAAGGCCGGCGGGCCGCATGCGGAAGCGCGCGCCCTGGCAAACGTCGACGCGGAAGGCGCCACCGTCTACCTCAACCTCGAGCCGTGCAACCACCACGGCCGCACGCCGCCTTGCACGGATCTGCTGATCGAAAAGCGGGTCGCGCGGGTGGTCGCGGCGATGCGCGACCCGGATCCGCAGGCCGGGGGCGGCGGCGAGCGCCTGCGCGCGGCGGGGATCGCCTTCGAGCATGGGCTGCTCGAAGCCGAGGCGCGCGAGCTCAACATCGGCTTCGTCTCGCGCGTCACCCGCGGACGGCCCTGGGTGCGGCTGAAGGTGGCCGCGACCCTCGACGGCCGGACCGCGCTGCAGGACGGGACATCGCAGTGGATCACCGGAGCGGAAGCGCGGCGCGACGGCCATCGCTGGCGCGCGCGCGCCTGCGCGATCCTGACCGGCATCGGCACCGTCAAGGCCGACGACCCGCAGCTCACGGTGCGCGAGGTCGCGACGCCGCGCCAGCCGCTGCGCGTCGTGGTCGACAGCCGCCTCGAGACACCGCTCGGCGCGAAGCTCCTGCAGGGAGAAAGGATTCTTGTCTTTGCTTCGAAAAGGGGGGCGATGCCGAACGCCGAAGTCGTCGCGCTGCCCAACGCGCGCGGCAAGGTCGAGCTGCCGGAGATGCTCCGCGAGCTGGCGCGCCGCGGGGTGAACGAGCTGCACGTCGAGGCCGGGTTCCGGCTCAACGGCTCGCTGGTGCGCGAGGGTTGCGTCGACGAGTTCCTGGTCTACCTCGATCCCAGCCTGCTCGGCGACAGCGCGCAGGGCATGGTCGACCTGCCGGCGCCGGCGACGCTGGATGCGCGGCCGCGGCTCAAGCTGCATTCGCTGGAGCGCGTCGGCGAGGACCTACGCCTGCTGTTGCGGCCCGCATAGTGCCGCCGCAAGCAGATCGACCGCCACCCGGGCGGTGCGCCCGTCGGGGTCGAGGCGCGGGCAGTACTCGACGAGCTCCACCGCGGCGAGGTGGGGCCGGCCGCCGATGCCGGCGAGCGCCGCGGCGAGCTCGGCCGCGCCGAGGCCTTCGCCGACCGGCGTGCCTACGCCGGGTGCTTCGTCGGGTGTCACCGCGTCCAGGTCGATGCTGATGCCGAAGGCATCGGTGCCGTCGGTCGCGATCGCCAGGGCCTCGCCGAGCGCCGCGGCAAGGCCGACCCGCGCGACCTCCGCCATGTAGAAAACGCGCACGCCGAGGCGCTCGAGGCGCTCGCGCTCCTCGGGCTCGAAGCTGCGCACGCCG
>Ga0310810_10000467_pt1 | contig 41002 bp, 31 predicted proteins | sample NCmetagenome_FD_207641 | JGI IMG/M metagenome (GOLD analysis project Ga0310810, IMG submission 207641) | Soil microbial communities from experimental microcosm in Duke University, North Carolina, United States - NC | ecosystem: Engineered > Artificial ecosystem > Soil microcosm > Unclassified ...
GGGGAGAGGGACGTGGATTCACACCCACGTCCCTCTTTTTTTGTGCTCAATCGCACCCTCGTCTATGCTCTCGGCCATGACTCGCTTCGTCGTGGCAGCGATCGTGGTTATCGCAATCACGTCGGCATTGGCGCAGTCGTACGTCTTCGAAGCGGCCTCAGTGAAACCCGCCAGCCCCGACAATCCGCCAGGTCAAGGTCTGTCGCGTGCGCCCGGAGGACGATTCACCGCTGTCAACGTGCCGGTCCGTTTCCTGATTTTCTACGCGTATCAGTTGCAGGCGCATCAGTTGATCGACGCGCCCGACTGGACGGCCAACGAGCGCTTCGACATCGTCGCCAAGATGGAAGGGGATCCACCGTCGATCGTGACGGCAGGACCGGACCCGATGCGGCTAGCGACACAGGCACTGCTCGCCGATCGCTTCGGATTGCGTGTTCGTCGCGAGATGCGCGAACTCGATATCTATGCACTCACGATGGCGAAGGCGGGCGGACAACCCGGGCGCGCGCTGAAGCCGTCCTCCGAGGACTGCGCCGCGATGGCGGCACGTGCGCGAACCACTGGACCGGTGCGGGTACCGACGGATGGAGAACCGCCGTTCCTCTGTGGACAGCAGTTCGGTCGGGGACGTATTCGCTTCGCCGGTTACCCGCTCACGCTCTTCGCGAATGGTCTGTCGCAGACCGTCGGCCGCGCGGTTGTCGATCGCACCGGACTCGCCGGCAACTGGGCGTTCGATCTGACCTATGCTCCGGAGCCGTCACCGGATTCCGACGCGCCGAGCCTCTTCACCGCTATTCATGAAGAGCTCGGACTCAAGCTCGAGCCGACGAAAGGATCGGTGGAGGTGCTCATCGTCGAAAACGTTCAGCGTCCTTCGCCCGACTGATTCCGGTCGTCGCGCTTGCTGAATCGATGAATGAACCGATCGATCGGGCCGCCGACCACGAGCAAGATTAGCGAGATGACGACGACGATGATGCTCGAGCGCCATAGGCCGGCGCCGACCGCCACACCTACGGCGGCGATCACCCAGATCGTTGCGGCAGTCGTGAGGCCTTCAACCGTGTAGTTGTCGCGGCGATGCAGAATCACGCCGGACCCAATAAAGCCGATTCCAGCGATTAGTCCCTGAATGACTCGTCCTGGCGCGGAGATGTCATTGCCTGGTGGGACCATCAGCGCCAACCCCGTCACCGTGACGAGCGCCGCTCCGAGAGAGACCAGCGCGTGAGTGCGCAAGCCGGCGGGCTTGAGAGCAATCTCGCGGTTGAGGCCGAGTATTCCGCCGAGTAGCGCCGCGAGCGCCAGTCGTCCCGCAAGCCGCCATTCGTCGGTTGGAATACTGATGACGTCCATCGCCGCTGTAGTGAGCACGCGGCGTGCCATCCACGCGACAAACCAATGGAACTCTTCCACTGTCTAAGCGCAAGACGATTCGTGGAGTACCTATGCGCAATCTGATGCTGCTTACTGCCACGGCGCTGGCGATTGCTCTCGTGGTCCTGACAGCGCCGCGATCGCAGGCCCAATCGTTCGGCGCCCCGGCCGGCAATGTGCCCGCGCCCGATCCCAACATTCCGTTGTACTTCGAGGCGGCGTCCGTGAAGCCCAGTGATCCCGGGAATCCGCCGGGCCAGGGGATCCGGCGGCAGCCGGGCGGGCGCTTCAACACGTTCAACACTCCGGTGCGCTTGCTCATCACCTTCGCCTATCAAATCCAGGGCTATCAACTGGTCGGCGGACCTGACTGGGTCAGCAACGAGCGTTACGACATCGTCGCCAAGATGGACGGCGATCCGCCCGCGGTGATTCCGGGTACCGGTGCCGATCACATGATGCTGGCCACTCGCACGCTGCTCGGCGATCGGTTCAAGCTCAAGATCCACAAGGAGACGCGTGAGCTGGACATCTATGCGCTGACGATGGCGAAGACGGGAGGGAAGCCGGGACCGAAACTGGTTCCGGCGAAAGGGGGTTGCTCGCCCGAGGAACTCGCGGCGAGGCGCGGGGCTCCGCCACCGTCACAAGGCGGTCCGCCGCCAGTGATCTGCGGGATCCAGCAAGGACCCGGTCGCATCCGGTTTGGCAATTACCCGTTGGAGTTGTTCGCGAGGAGCATCTCAGCCCGCGTCGGCCGCGCTGTTGTCGATCGCACGGGACTCACCGGCAACTGGGAGTTCGAGCTGGAGTTCCAACCCGAGGTACCACCAGGCCAGCTGCCGCCGGGAGCGACGCCGCCACCGATCGATCCCGACGCACCGAACTTCTTCACCGCGCTCCAGGAGCAGCTCGGACTGAAGCTCGATGCGACGAAGGGACCAGTGGAGGTGTGGGTGATCGATAGCGTGGAGCATCCGACGTCCGACTAGCGCTGTTTGCTTTTCCGGACTCCGCGGCGCGTATGATCGGATATCGGTGTCAAACATCTACGAGGTTGCGAAGCGCGCGGGCGTGTCCACGGCGACCGTCTCGCGAGTACTCAGCCAACCAGATGTTGTTGCGCCCGATACCCGGCGTAAAGTGATGGCGGCGGTCGAGCGTCTTGGCTACACACCGAACGCCGCCGCGACGAACCTGCGCACCCTGCGCACGAAGAAGTTCGTCGTCAGCGTCCCCGACATCTCCAATCCGTTCTTCTCGCTGATCCTGCAAGGCATCGAAGACACTGCGGGGCGCGAGGGGTACTCGGTGCTGCTCGGCGACACCCAGCATGACGAGCAGCGCGAAGAGCGCTATGCGCTGATGCTGCGACGCAAGGAAGCGGACGGTCTGATCTTTCTTGGCCATCGTCTGCCGAAAGAAGCGGCGGCATTGGTGCGATCGATGCCACCCGGGCGCGCGCCGATCGTCAACGGCTGCGAGTTCAGCCCGCGTCTCGGCATTCCCAGCGTGCACATCGACAATGCCACCGCGGCGTCCGACGCGATGGACCACCTGTATCGCCTCGGCCATCGCCGGGTCGGCATCGTCACCGGACCGCTGGTCAGTCCGTTGAGCCGCGATCGTCTGCGCGGCGCGACCTCGCGTGCGAAGAAGGCCGGTGCGGAGCGAGACTTCATCGTCATGAACGGCGATTTCTCGATCGAATCCGGAGCCGTTGCTGCCGAGCGGCTGCTCGGTCGCAAGGAGGCGCCGACCGCGATCTTCTGTTTCAACGACGAGATGGCGATCGGTGTCATCGATACGGCGCGTCGCCGCAAGCTGCGCATCCCCGACGATCTTTCTGTCGTCGGCTTCGATGACATCCGTTTCGCGAGGTACACCGATCCGCCGCTGACGACGGTCGCGCAACCGATGCGACAGATTGGTGAGGGGACAGTGCGGCTGCTGCTCGAGATTCTTCAGGGCCGCGGCTCACCGGAATCGGTCACGCTGCCACATATGCTGGTTGTGCGTTCGAGTACAGCGCCCCCAAGCAATCGCACGGTGTAACCACCAACCACGAACCACGAACTACGAACCAGATCGATGTTTTAGATCGTTGTAGTCCGGCATGTGCGCGCGCAGTCCGCGGTCCGCTGTCGTCTTCGAATACCCGGCCACCAGTTGCTCATTCCAGCGATCGACCGAGAAGTCGAACGGGTCGCGTGGATCGTCGTCCACGAGCTCGAGATCGGTGTCCGTCATCGTGAGCTTTCCGAACGAGAGCTGACCACCGTGCCAGTAGATGTGATTCTTCGACGTCGCGGGGGGCGAGAGCGGGCGTGGCTCGCCGGAGCCGAAGACTTGAATCAGCGCACCGCGATCGACGCGGACCGATGTCAGCGGACCGTGGAAACCGGGCGGTGGGAGCAGTTGCGAGATGTCGAGTAGCAGATCGTTGCCCTCGGCGCGGATGCCGTGACCGGGATCGACGCGAATCAGATCGTTGGTCTGCACGCGCAGAATCTTGAGCAGCGGGTTCACCGGTATGCCGAAGCCTTTCACGGACTCGGTATGAATCCGAATGAGCCCCTCAGGCGTGACGCCGACAGTGGCCGTCATGTCGAACGGCACGTTGATACCCTTCTTCACCACACCCTTTTGTCGAAGCTGTCCCTTGTCGTCCACTGAGATTTCCACACGACGGACATTCGACCGGGCTCGTTCGAGCGCCCGACTGACGATAGCGTTGAGTGACGGCATATCGACAGCGACTTCGCCGGTGTCCACGGTGACCGTGTAACTGCCCGGGTCGTCGAGATACGGCGCAGTCCGCGTGCCGAGAGGTGTGAACCGGCCGCGAAGATGTCGAACCTGAAGTTCAATCTGCGAGGTGATGTGGAGATCCACATTCCGCATGTCCACTTCTACCGAAGGCTTGCTCGCCTCGACGGTGGCGATGCCGGTCATCGCGTAGGCAGTGGCCGCCATCGCGACGAGAGCGATACACATGGCTCTCATGGCATCTCGTCGGTGCATCCTGCGCGCCAACGAGTTCGACGGATGTGTTAGTCGAAGAGGCCGAGCTGGCCACGACGCGGCCTGCCAGCGGAGTCGAAGGGTCGAGGTGCGCCTTCCCGCAAGCGCGCGGGTCGGTCATCGAATACCGTTCGACCGCCGAGCGACTTCGAGATGGCCCGCTCGTGCGCGATCGTCGCGGCCACATCGCCTTCCGGTCCGAGCCGCGCTTCGACCGCGCGGGTGAACGTGTCGAGGCGTTTGAAGCCTCCGAGCTTCTCGTTGTCGCCGAGCCTGGCCGAATCCAGCGCGCGGCGCAGCACCGCGATGGATTCATCATAGACCTTGAGCGGCACCGGGAAGGGATGGCCATCCTTGCCGCCGTGCGCGAACGCGAAGCGCGCCGGATCGTTGAACCGGATCGGCGTGCCGTGGACGACTTCGGCGACGAGTGCGAGCGACTGCAGTGTGCGCGGCCCGAGCTGCTCGAGTAACAGGAACGATGCGAAGTCGCGCAGGTCGCGTTCGTGCGCGAGCGCCAGCACCGCGCCGAGGCGCTTCTCGTTGACGTCGGTCGCGCGCACGTCATGATGGCGCGGCATCCGAAGATGGCGCGGCATCGTGAGATGCCTGGGCGCCGAAGCGCCGGGCGAGGAGGCGGCTCGGAGGTCCGCAAGCGTGCGTGCGGGATCTTCACGCGTGATTGCCAGCAGGGCATCCTGCGCCGGACGCGCCTGGCGATCGACGAGATTCATGATCGTCCCGGTATGCTCGCCAACGATCGCTGTGTGTGGTTCAGAGGTGAAATCGCGGACCGCTGACGAGTGCCAGTGATATCGCCGCGCCAGTCGGCTGTCCTCGTTCATGCCTTGCTGCACGACCGCCCAGTCACCGTCGCGCGTCAGGATGAACGAGTGGAGATAGATCTGAAAGCCATCCGCGACGGCGTTGTTGTCGACGCGCGCGGTGAGGCGGCTGGTACGGACCAGCGCCTCACCATCGAGGTTGATGCGCTCCGCGATCGTGCGCAGCTCGCTGGGCGTGTTCCGCGATTGCTTGCCGCGGCCGCCGCAGATGTACACGCCGAGCTCGTGGACTCGTGGGTTGAGTCCGCGCTTCAACGCACCCATCACCGAGGTCGTGATGCCGGACGAATGCCAGTCCATGCCCATCACCGATCCGAGCGCCTGAAACCAGAACGGATCGCTCAGGCGCGACAGCAGCGCCGGCCGGCCGTAATGGACCATGACGCTCTCGGCAATCGCGGTCCCGAGCGTCGACATGCGCGACGCCAACCAGGCAGGCACGCGGCCGCCGTGCAGTGGCAGGTCGGCGACGCCCGATCGCTTCATCCCACGATCACCAGCTGCGCCAGGAATAGCACGGTGTAGTGTCCGGCTGAAGCCGCACGCTACTTGCAGTCGCCGACGCGCTTGCCGGCGAGCTTCATGGTCATCGGGCCCTGTGGCGAGTCCATCTTCATCGAACCCGTGTAGCTGTCGTCGGTGAATGTCATCTCGCCGGTGCTGGTCATGGCCTGGGGCTGACTGCACACCATCTTCCAGGTGATTGTGTTGCCCGACGCCTTGTAGTCGCTCATCTTGCAGTCCGGCTTCTGACCGCCGCGCCCTTCGGGGCCAGTTGGCAGCGAGCGGCTCGGATCTTTCGCGTCCTCCGGTGTCACGCACCGCGTGTTCTTCATCTCCGGCATCTGGACAGGCGATCCAGCCATCTCCATCTGCATCGTTGACTCCCAGCGTCCAGGACGCATCGGTCCCTGAGCAAGTGCGGTCGTGACGCCGGCGAACAATACGACGGCAACCAAAGTAGTGGTCTTCATGGTTTTCCTCGTTCAGCTGCGGTCGTAGAAGGGTGGCGGCTCGATGCCGAGCGCTCGCAGATACACGTATCCTTGACCGCGATGGTGGATCTCGTTGTCGATCACGTAGAGCACGAGGTCGTGCACGGTCCCAGGATACTGGCCAAAGGCCGTGGCGGTTTCGTGAAACCGTTCAGCCGGCATCTTTTTCCAGAGCGCGTCGATCTGGGGCGTCGCCTCATCCCACAACCGTAGGACCTCCTGCTTCGGCCGCGCTGATCGATCCCAAACGTTGTCCCACTGACCCGTGGTCAGTCCACGCAGCATCGGCGCGCCCATGGTGATGAGTTCCATCGACAGTTCACCGAAGGTGCGCATGCCGCCAACGGAGAACGTGAAGAGTTTGTCGTCGGGAAACGCGGCGATCACACGGCGCGTGAGACGACGATGACCCTGCCAATGGGACAGCAGGGCGTCGGGAGCAATGAACGAAGCTGAAGCAGTAGACATACCGACCATTATCGCCTTGAGGCGTAACGGGCATTTGGCGGACACTACGACGGTCGGTCCGGCTGAAGCCGGACACTACCGTACGCCCTGGAGTCATAACTGATGGCCAGTATTACTTTGCGAGTGAACGGCACGTCGCGAACGGTGGACGTCGATCCGGCGACGCCCTTGCTTTACGTGCTCCGCAACGACCTCGACCTGCACGGCCCGCGCTTCGGCTGCGGACTCGGGCAGTGCGGCGCGTGCACGGTGATCATTAAAGGTGAAGCGGTACGCTCGTGCATCCGGCCGGTCTCGACCGTCGCTGGCGCCGAGATCACCACGCTTGAAGGTCTCGCGCAGAACGGCAAGCTGCATCCGCTGCAGCAGGCCTGGATCGACGAGCAGGTGCCGGCCTGCGGCTTCTGCCAGAACGGGCAGATCATGACCGCCAAGGCGCTGCTCGACAAGAACCCGACACCGACCGATGCGCAGATTCGTCAGGGCATGGCCAACACGCTGTGCCGCTGCATGACCTATTACCGGATCCACAGCGCGATCAAGCTCGCCTCGAAGACGATGGCCTCGGCGAAGACGACTGCATCGGCGCCGCGTACGGAGAGCGAGGTGATCGCATGACTGCCACACGGCGCGACTTCCTCAAGACCTCCGGCGCGCTGGTCGTCGGCCTCACCGTGGCCGGGGACATCGTGCTCGACGCACAGGGCACGGGTGCGGGCCCGTATCCCGATCTCGATTACAAGCAGCTCGACTCGTGGATCGTGATACGTCCCGACAACACCGCGACGTTCTTCGTCGGTAAAACCGATCTCGGTCAGGGAACCGGCACTGCGTTCCGCCAGATCATGGCCGACGAGCTCGACATGCCGTACGACAAGACGACCTGCGTGATGGGCATCACCGACGTCACGGTCGATCAGGGCGGCTCCGGTGGATCTGATGCGCTGCAGACCGACGGGTATCCGATGCGTCGCGTCGCCGCTGAAGCGCGTCGCGTGCTTCTCGAGATGGCCGCCGCGCGTCTCGGTGTGCCTGTCGCGCAGCTGACCGTCAGTGATGGCGTCGTCGCGGTCACAGGGGACGCCTCCAAGCGCGTCACGTATGGCGAGTTGATTGGCGGACGCAAGTTCAACACCACGCTGACCGGCAGCAACATCAACGCGACGACAGGGCAGGCTCGGCTCAAGGACGTCAACCAGTTCAAGATCGTCGGCCACTCACCGCAGCGTTACGACATCCCGGCGAAGGTGGACGGCTCGCTCACGTGGGCAGTGGACGTCAAAGTGCCCGGCATGCTGCACGCGCGCAACGTCAAGCCACCGGTTGCGGGCGCGAAGCTCGTGAGCGTCGACGAATCCTCGGTGAAGAACGTGCCCGGCCTGGTGAAGGTCGTGAGCAAGGGCAACTATGTCGCCGTCGTCTGCGAACGCGAAGAGCAGGCCATTCAGGCGGCGCGTCAACTGAAGGTGAACTGGGACAAGCCCGCCGCCGCGGCATTCCCGTCATCCGAGGATCTCTACGGCTTCATGCGTACGGCGAAGCCGACATCGAGCACACCGCCGAGCATCGTGGGCAATCCCGACGCGGCGATGATGACGGCGGCGAAGGTCGTCGAAGCCGAGTACGAGATCCCGTTCCAGGGCCACACGTCGATCGGCCCGGCGCATGCGATGGCCGACCCGTCGAACAATCAGCTGACGATCTATTCCAACGACATGAAGTCGTACGGAATGCGCGAAGGCGTCGCCCAGTTCCTGCAGATCCCGAAGGAACGCGTTCGAGTTGTCTGGATGGAAGGACCGCAGGCCTACGGTCGCACGGCTGCTGACGATGCCGGGTTCGAGGCTGCGTATCTGGCGAAAGAGCTTGGACGGCCGGTTCGTGTCCAGTGGATGCGCAACGAAGAAACCGCGTGGGACACCAAGGGACCGGCGTTTGTGGTGAAGGCGCGCGGCGGTCTCGATGCACAGGGCAATCTCATCGCGTTCGACTACGACGCACGGGCCGCCGACTTCGGTCACCTTGGCTACAACGAGGCAGACACGGTGCTCATTGCGCAGTTGATGGGCGTACGGCCTTCGTCGCCTAATCGCGGCAGCTCCGCGGTCCCCAACGAGATGTACGCGATCCCGAACCGCCGCATGACCACGCATGTGGTGAGTTTGCCGACCGTGTTCGAAACGCCGCTGCGAACGGGAAACCTGCGCGACCCGAATGGTCCGCAGTCCACGTTCGCCTCAGAGTCGTTCATCGACGAGCTCGCCGCCGCGGCGAATGCCGACCCGGTCGAGTTCCGTCTGAAGTTGATCAACGCGAGCAGCGAGGACAGCGGGTTCAAGAAGGCGCGGTCGATTGCCTGCATCAAGGCGGCCGCCGAGGCATTCAAGTGGGAGACGCGTCCGTCGCCGACGCGCGTGGGCAGCGGCGAAATTCTCGCCGGCCGCGGCATTGCCTATACCTATCGCAGTCAGACCGTGGTTGCCGAGATCGCCGAGGTCGAGGTCAATCGCCGGACCGGGCGCGTGTGGGTGAAGCGCATCGTCTGTGCGCACGACTGCGGGTTGGTGATCAATCCCGAAGCGCTGCGCCGCACCGTCGAGGCTGGTCTGCTGCACGCGGTGAGCCGTACGCTGCACGAGGAAGTGCGGTTCGATACCGAGAAGGTCACAAGCGTGGATTGGGCCACCTATCCGACGCTGACCCACCTCGACACGCCGGAGTCGATCGAGGTCGTCCTCGTCAACGGAGACCCGAACCCGAAGCGCGGCGACCTTCCTCACTACGGCGCCGGCGAAACGATGCTAAAGCCGACAATGGCAGCGATTGCCAATGCGGTCTTCGACGCGACCGGCGTGCGCTTGCGCCGCGTGCCGCTCCGCAATGAACGTGTGCTCGCGGCGCTGAAGACAGCTCGCGTGTAATTGTGGATTGGATCGCCAATCCACAACGGCTACTGTCCTGGCTCAATCTTCAGGACCGCGCCGAAGGTTTCGTCGGTGATGGCGTAGATATTCCCGTCAGGGCCAGGCTTCACCTCACGGATGCGCTGCTTCAACTCGCTGAGGAAGATCTCGCGCCCGGTCGGCTCGCCCTTCGCGTTGAACTGCACACGCTGGATGTGCTGGCCGGTGTTGTTGCGCATCGCGCCGACGAGCGCGTTGCCTTTCCAGCCTGGGAACTTGTCGCCGTCGTAGAACGACAGACCGGAGATCGCGATCGCCGGTACCCAGAACACGACAGGCTCTTCGAGGCCCGGTGCACTGAAGCCTTCGCCGACACGCGTGCCGTCGTAGTTGCGGCCGAGCGACACGCGCGGCCAGCCGTAGTTCTTGCCCATCTCGATCTTGTTCAACTCGTCGCCGCCCTGCGGCCCTTCCTCCGTAGACCATAAATCGCCGGTGACGGGATGGATCGCCAATCCGAGCGGATTGCGGTGGCCGAGCGAATAGATCTCAGGCTTGTAACCCGGCCGGCTGACGAACGGATTGTCCGCGGGCACGCTGCCGTCGTCGCGGATGCGGAGGATCTTGCCGATGTGCGAGTTCGGATCCTGCGACGCGGGTGGATAGTTCCGATCGCCGAGCGAGACATACAGGAAGCCGGCTCTGTCCCACGCGAGGCGCGAGCCGTAGCTGCCGCTCGCTGGCCCGAGTCCCTGCGGCGATCCGGTTCCGCCGTGATACGCATCGGCGACGAGGATGTCCTTGACGTCAGTCAGCGTCGATCCGCCATCCCACTTCGCGCGAAGTACTGCGGTCGTCGCGTCGCCAGGTCCTTTCGGGCCCGGTTTCGAGTAGGTGAGATAGATCAGCCGGTTCTGCGCGAAGCGCGGATGCAGCGAGACGTCGAGCAGACCGCCGAGGCCGGTCGCGAGCATCTGCGGCATCGGGCCGATCGGCGTCGGGTCGAGCACGCCGTTCTTGATCTGGCGCAGTCGTCCTGGACGTTCGGTGACGAGCGCATTTACTCCGCCTGCCCCGAGCGAAGTCGAGGGGTCGGGAAGGAACGCGATGCCCCACGGGTGATCGAGACCTTTGGTGACGACCGAGACGTGGATGCGCGTGCCACGGCCGGCGGGCAAATCCCACGGCCCCGCGCCAAGCGTGTCAACGGGAGCCGGACCGCGTCCTCGTCCCTGTGCTCCCGCCGCGCCTTCGCGTCCGGGTGCGGGCGCCTGGCCTCCGCGCGCCGGCGCTCCGGCCTGCGCTCCTGGCGGCGCCTGTTGAGCGATCCCGGGGTTGTCGGCCGCTATCAGAACGAAAATGCCCAGCGCGATGCACCACGACGCGAGTACACGCGTCGTCCGCCATGAGTTCATGCTCAAACGCCCTCTCCTCTGAAAAAGGGCTTCAGTATATTGCGAAGGGCGGTCCGAAGCCTCTACTTGAATGCGGCGACGAGTCCGGTGAGCGCGTCGGGGATCGAGCGCTTGCCGTCGAGATGCGGCGTCCAGTTCTCGCCGATCTTGGCCATGCAGCCCGCGCCGCACATGTTGTCGTAGAAGGCCGCGTTCGCGTACGGCGAGTACTCGATGCCGCGCGCTTTGAGCTCACGCATCGTCAGTTCTCCGGCGGTGTAGAACAGCACTGCGTGCCATAACTGTGGCGGCACGGTCACCTTCTGCTCCGCGGCGATCCGATTCATCGGCTCGATCAACACGTTGAATAGCGGCAGTGCGTGCGACGCTTCGTGAAACGCCATCTCGAGGCCGGCGTATCCGCGGTACCGCGGATCGGAGGACGTGATCGTGATGTGACTGTTCACTGAGAACGCGCCGACCGGGCCCGCGACGACCGACAAATCCACATGCATCGGCTCGGACGGCCAGGTCACGCCGTAGACGCGCGCGAGTGACTGACTGAGCGCTGCGCCATGACGATCGACGAGCGGCAGGACGGTGGCAATCCAGTCACGGTTGGCGCGATCGTGATCGGTCCACCCGTGCGCCCGATAGATCGGCATCAACTTTTCGAGCGTCGCCCTCAGTGGTGGCTCGATCGCGATGCCATCGAGGTTGTTCTTGCCCTCGGCTGCGCGCAGTGCGCTGGCGATCGCCACCATCCCGTCATCACGCAACACATCTCGATTCGCGTACGGCTTGTAGAACTCGACGCCGGCCATCCATTGCTTCTGGTCTTCCCCAGTCAGTCCGTCCGGCGGGGGAGCGCCACGGGCGCCGGCCCTCACGTAGTGGTGCAGATTCAGCCAGGCGTTGCTGTGAAAGGCGAAGAGCCGCGGCGGTTGTTGCGCCGCCGGCCATGCGGAACCAATCGCGACACATAAAGCGAGGGGCGCGACGCAATGTCTCATGACCTCTACAAGACGCTGCGACGGACGTTTCGGTTCGGTGAGGCCGAGGCCGGTTCGAAAGGACCGCCGCCTACGCGACGGCCGTCGAGCTGGAGGTGTCTGACATTGCACTGACACCTTCTCAGCGATCCGCTACGGTGGTGCAGGTCAGGCCCGCTGCGCATTTGTCGCAACCAACCTGAGCTCATGCGGCGACCATCGAGGGCCGGCGCAGATACCGTCGTAGCGGGGGTGTGGATGCGACACATGGAAGGAACAGGAAACAATGTCGAGCAAATTCACGGTGTTCTTTACGCTCGCGATGCTCGTGCTGGGCCTGGGCAGCGCGGCACGCGCGCAACCGTCGGACTATCGAACGTATTTCACATTCAGTACGCCGGTCACGCTGCCGGGCATCACCCTGCCCGCCGGCAGGTATCTGTTCCGGCTCGCCGATCCCGATTCGAGCCGCAAAGTCATCAGCGTGCTGAGCGAAGATGGCAAGACGCAGCTGGCAATGCTCCACACCATCCCCAACCAGCTGTCGAAGGCCCCGAATGATCCTGAGGTTCGATTCCTTGAGACCTCGGGCAACATGCCACCGCCGATCAAGGGCTGGTGGTACCCAGGCAAATCGATCGGATACGAGTTCATCTATCCGAGAGCGCAGGCGCTGCAGCTTGCCAAGGTGACATCCGAGCCGGTGCTGACGACACGCGTCGAGACGAAGGATGTGGCGACGGCGGACTTGTCTCGAATCGACGGTTCGGGTGTTCCGGCTGCCGTCACCGTCGAAGAAGCTCCGGCGCCCGTGCAGGCGAGCGGCAGAGCACAACGAGGTGAGGTGGCGCAGCTCCCGGGCAGCGGTGCAGCCGCGGCCGCACAGGACCCGCGGGCGGATGAGCGCGCGCGCAGCACGGCGCGGACGCAGTTGCCGCAGACGGCCAGCTCGATGCCGTATGTGTTGTTGTTTGGTGTGTTAACCCTCTGTGCGGGTGTCGGCATCTGGTTCCGGTTGGGCGCCACACCTCGCCGGGTCTGAACCAATTGCGGAGAAGCGCGGCGTGTGCCGCGCTCCTCCAGCCCCGTCGATGGTCCGGCTGAAGCCGGACTCTTCGAATTTAGAACGTAAACTCCGCGCTGAACTTCACCATGCGGCCGGTCAGGATCGTGATCGGCTGCAGCCAGGTGCCGCCTGGAACGAAGGCGTTGTTGTAGCTCAGGATCGCGCCAGAGTTCAGCGCGTTGAACAGATCGACGCCGACCATCGTCCGCGTGCGGCCGAAGTGCAACAACTTGGCGACACGGAAATCGAGCTGGTTCACGCGATTGCCGTACATCGAACCGGGCTCGATGAGATTGATCGTCAGATTCGCCCCACCACCGGCCTGCGGACGACCGAGCGCCTGCGTGATCTGCGCGGCGGGGACGGCGTAGTTCGCGGCAAGGAGCGACCCCGGCTTGCTCTGCATCACACCGCTGAACTGCACGTCGATCTTCGGGACCGTGTACGACGCCAGTCCTCTGAACTGTGTGAGCCAGCCGTAGGCGACGTGGCAGTACGGGCTCGTCGGGCTCACCGTCGATCCGGCGAGACCGGCGCCGAGCGCGCCATTGAGCTCCGGCAGGTTGTCGCGCACCTCACAGTTGTCGGCAACCGTCTGCCCGGTGCTGGTGCCACCCTGGAAGTTGAGACCGCCGCCGGCGCGGACGCTCATCGTGACGTCGAAGCCATTGAAGTACTGCTCCCACTTGCCGTAGTTGCTTGCGTCGGTGACCAGGTTGTTGATCTGACCGAAGAGCGTCGGAGCGACGTCGAGCAGATTCGAGATCTGGTACCCGCCGCCGCCGGGCAGGCGCGGATCGCTCGGTGCCGTGATGCTGAACCTCGTGTAATCGGCTGCGCTCGCGACCAGGTTGTCGTTCACCGTGAAGCCGCTGAACGAGCGCCGCGAGTAGGCGACTTCGACTGACGCGCGCGGCAGGATCTGCTGCTGCACGGCCAGGTTCACGCTCCAGTCCGACGAACGCACGCCCCAACCCTTGAGCAATTCAGGATCGTAGTTGTTGGTCAACACGTTCTGACCGAACCGTGCGTTGGACACCGCACCGCAGACATCGCCGCCTGTGGAGTTGGCAGCGTTGTTCAGCAGATCGCAGTCGGGCACGAAGTCGCCATCCACGTCGGTCCAGCTCCTCGACACACTGCCCGTCGCGAACACGCCGCCGGTGACCGGCATGCGGCTTGTCGGGTTCGCACCTGCATAGTTGCCGGACGTGCCGACGCCTTCGAGATATTTGCCGATGCTCGCCTTGATCGCCGTCTTGCCTGTGCCGAACACGTCCCACGCGAAGCCGACTCGCGGCGTGATGTCGTTATAGCTGTCGACGCCTTTTGTCTCGGGGAAGATGAACGGCGTTGGCAGGAACCGCGACGGACCAATCTGCTGCGCGGGGAACGAGCTTCCGGCGCGATCGTAGCGAAGCGCACCCTGCAGCGTGAAGCGGCCCAGCGTCCACTGCTCCTGTGCGTAAAACGCGGTCCATCCGGCGCGCGCGTTGTTGACCCACGGCGAGATCGACTGCGTCAGCTGATTCGGAACGCCGTTGTTCAGCCGATACGTGAGGTTCTGGTCGTTGGTGAACCAGGTGCGGTCGTCCGTCATGTACGAGCCCTGGTAGCCGATCTTCAGACTGTGTGCGCCGGTGATGTACGACCCCGAAGCCCGCCACGCGTACGCACCGGTGTAGTTGTCGGCGAAATCCTGCGAGCGATAGAAGATGCCCGGAACGCCGCCGTTCGCGGCGCAGCCGTTGGCGCACTGCTCCTGGACGCGAATGAGATTGCGCGTCGGATTCGGGTCGCGCTCGAAGTTGCCCCACCCGTAATACGTGGTGCCGAGACCGGCTTCGATCAACAGACGGCTCGAGAGCGGCGACGAGTAGGTGAGCTGCGTCACGCGCAGCGGCTTGTACTGGCTCAGGCCACCGGCCTCGGGTGACATGCGCGCCGGGTCGGTGATCCCGTACGTCGTGCCCTTGCACGTCCGGCACACGACCTGCTCATCCCAGAAGCCGCCGATCTTGTGCTTGGACGTTGCCTGCCACGTCATGCGGCCACTGAGGTTCTCCCACTTGCGATCGGTGAACTGCGGCTGATCTTGGATCGGCGAATACGTCCAGCTGGCCGGGTTGCCTGCATTCGCGTTGTAGAAGATGCCCGGGATATACCGCGTTGCGGCCTGCGTGCGGCCGTTGACGAAGTACCACACGCGATCCTTCAGGATCGGACCACCGACCGAGACGTTCAGGTCGTAGACGTTGTTGAGCGGCGGCACGCCGGATCCGTTGTCGGCCTGGAGGTCCGCGCCCGTGCCGCTGTAGAACGCGGCGCCGTGCACTTCATTGCCGCCGGTCTTCGGGACCACGTTCATGACCAGGCCGGCGGTTTCGGATTCGCCCAGCCCGCCTGAGGTCGTGAACGCGATTTCCTGCGCGTTGCCGATGTCGGCGACGTAGGTGGGAGGCTGTCCGCCGCCGGGCGGGTTGCCGACGTTGAGTCCGTCGACCCACATGCGGCTCTCGTTCGCACGTCCGCCATGGATCGGGAACTGCGTCGTTACCGTGCCGGCAGCCGGATCGTTGACGTTGGTGATCACGCCCGGCACCATCGCCACCATCGAGCCGTAATTGCGCTGGTTGGGGATCGCGCGGATGACGTCGTTGTCGATGGTCATCTCACGCCGGGCGCTCTGCACGTCCACGATCGGCGACGCGCCGGTGACGGTGACGGTTTCCTGCAACTGGCCGACTCGCATCTCGGCATCGACGGTTGCGGTGAACGATCCCGTGAGCTCGATGCCTTCGCGCCGGAACGTGCTGAATCCCGAGAGTGCAAACGTCACGGCGTAGGTGCCCGGCCGCAAGTTCTCGATGCGGTACTGACCGGTTCCGTCGGTGACGGCTGTACGGACTTTTTCAATGAGGGCAGGACTGGTAGCTTCGACAGTCACGCCAGGCAAAATCGCGCCTGACGCGTCTTTCACCACACCGGCAATAACAGCCTGCGCAAACGCGAGGCTTGGACTGATGACCAACAACACGGCAAGTGCGACGGACTTCACGGTCAGACGCATCGTTTCCCCTCCCTTGGCTTGGCTCCCACGACCCAGAGTTCCCCGCTAACGAGTGCGCGGCATCTTGGCTTCTGTACTAGTCAGTGTCAAGCGCGGCATTCCTCTCCAGATCGAGCGGTTGAGAGCGCACAGCGTCGAAGCGATGATGATGCGGATCAAGGCAATCGCTGTAAATTGGGCGCAGCTGTACATGTTGCAGACGCCTCGGCCCGACAGCGACGCCACCGGCACACGGCGCATCGCCTCTGAGTCGCTCCACCTGGGCGAGTCGTCCGATCGGGCGCTCGTCCATCGCGCGATCCGGACCGGCCTCTGGATCTGGCCGTCCTTCACCGCGCTGGACGTCTACATGTGCTTCGTGGCGTTCCCCGCCGCGCCGTTTCGGCTCTTCCTCGTCTACAGGGTCGTGATCGAGCTGCTCTTCTTCGCGGTGTTCCGCGCAAGCCTGCGCGAGACCGCGAATCGCCGGGCGCTCTTCGCGTTCCTGAGCCTCACGTTCATCGCCACAGCCGTCACGATTTCACTCATGGCGATTCACCTGGGAGGGCTCACGAGCTCGTACATGCACGGGATCTCGATCGTGGCCCTCGTCTGGGCGGCGTTGATTCCTCTTCCGTGGCGACGGGGCCTGCCGACGTGTGTGTCGATCGGGCTAGCATTTCCAATCGTGATGAGCCTCGGCGCTATCGTCTCGCCGGCCGCGCGCGCGGAATGGTTCACCGTCCGCTCGCTGATCGTGTTCGGCAGCAACTACGTGTTCGTCGTGGCCTCGTCGGCGCTGGGCGTGATCCTCTCGAACCTGGTGTGGAGCGCGCAGCAGCAGGCGCGCAAGGTGGGCAGCTACGAGCTGGAGGAGCGGCTCGGTCGCGGTGGGATGGGCGAAGTGTGGCGCGCCAAGCATCATCTGCTGGCTCGCCGCGCCGCGATCAAGCTCATTCGCCCGGATGTCCTCGGCGGCGACGCCAAAGCGCGGGCACTCGCCGTCGCGCGCTTCGAGCGTGAAGCGCAGGCAACGGCGCTGCTCGGCTCGCCGCACACGATCGATCTGTATGACTTCGGCCTGTCCGAGACCGGCGCGTTCTACTACGTGATGGAGTTGCTCGTCGGCCGCGACATGGAGTCGCTCGTCCGTACCTTCGGCGAGCAGGCTCCCGAGCGTGTCGTGCATCTGCTCGAGCAGGTGTGCGAGTCGCTCGCCGAGGCACACAGCGTCGGCCTCGTCCATCGCGACATCAAACCCTCGAACATCTACGTCTGCCGGATCGGACTGCAATACGACTTCGTCAAGGTGCTCGACTTCGGACTCGCGAGACACGCGTCGGGCGTGACGACCGACACGCTGCAGACGACGGATCACATACCGGGCACGCCGGCCTACATGGCGCCCGAGACCATTCTGCAGGGCGGGAAGATCGACCAGCGCGCCGATATCTACGCACTCGGCTGCGTGGTCTACTTCCTGGTGACGGGCCATCTCGTCTTCGAGGGCGACACGCCAATGAAGACGCTCGTGTGCCACGTTCAGGACTCGCCGATTCCGCCGTCGCAACGAACGGAGACCGAGGTGCCGAAGGCGCTCGACGACCTGATTCTCGCCTGCCTCGAGAAGGATCCAGCGAAGCGTCCTCAGGACGCGTTGGCGCTCCTCGACATGGCACGCCGCATTCGCGTGCGAAGACCCTGGGACCAGGAGCAGGCGCGCGAATGGTGGCAGAGGCACTTGCCTGAGCTGTGCGCGCCCGTGGAGCCGCACTTGTCGGGCGATGAGGTCTCACGGAGAATAGGCACGTGAACATCGACAGGACGAGACGGCAGCACAGCGATCTGCTGCGTGAGCTGCAGGAGGAACGCGCCGCGGCACTGGCGCGCATCAGCCGTCGTCTCGAGCGCCTGCTCGAGCAGTTGCACGTGACGCGCGAACAGATTGCGCAGGATCGAGACGAGGATGAGCGTGCCCGCGACCTTGCCGCCTATCGCGAGTTGCACAAGGAAGCGGTGAAGTACCGCTGGTATCTCGAAGTCCAGCGCGAGGCGATTGGACTGCGTCACCATCAACAACTGGACGAGTTCTACCGCATCCCGCCCGAACTTCCCTGATATGTCGGCGTCTGCGTTGACGAGGACAGAGCGGGCCGAGCGAGGATTGGCCGACCTCGTCGCGGCGGCACGTCAGGCGCTTGGCGACACACTCGACTCCGTCGTGCTCTACGGCAGCGCGGCCGAGGGCAGGCTCCGTTCCGAGTCCGACGTCAACGTCATCTTCGTACTGAACCGCTTCGATGCCGCGCGACTGGACGCGCTCGGCGAGCCGGTGCGCGTCGCGCAGGCCGCGATCCGGCTCGCGCCGATGGTGCTGCTGCGCGAGGAGATCCCGCAGGCCGCGTCCGCCTTTGCGGTGAAGTTTGCCGACATCGTGCGGCGTCATCGTGTGCTGCATGGCAGCGATCCCTTTGCCGACCTGACGATCGCGCGCGACCGTCTCGTCGCGCGGCTGCTGCAGGTGCTGCTGAACGTGCGACTTCGTCTGCGATCGGCGTACGTGACGCGCACCTTTGACGATCAGCTCGTGCGCGCAGTCGTCCACGCGGCAAGCCCCCTGCGATCGGCAGCGGCCACATTGCGCGAGCTCGAAGGGCAGTCACGGCTCTCGGCGCGCGAGTCGCTCGAGCGGATAGTTCAGGAACTCGGCGATCCGCGTTTCACAGATGCGGTGACGCACGTCTCTGCCGCGCGCGAGTCGAGCGTGCTGCCGCCGGACGTTGCGCGACAGACGGTGTTGTCGCTGATCGATCTCGCCGGCGTGCTGCATGAGCGCGCGCTGAAGCTTCGCACACCATGAATCCGTTCGAATTGCCTGGTCCTCAGTTCCTGGCGTTCTACGCGATGCTGGGCGCCGCGGTCCTGTTCGCGGTGTACGTGTTAAAGCAGGGCGCGGAAGGTGGTGCCCCGGTCCGTCTGCCATCGACAGACCCGTATCTGATTGCCTATCTGCGCGGCGGAGCCTACGAAACGGTGCGTCTGGGCGTGGTGGTCCTCGTCGATCGACAGTTGCTCGACTTCGACGATGGCGTTCGGGTCGTGACGGGTGAGAAGGTGAAGCCCACGCACGGCAGCAACGATCTGGAGCAGGCCATCCTCGAGCAGTGCGAGACGCCAACACTTCCGAGCACCGTCGCCGCGAGTCATCGGCTGCTCGAGATCGCTCGACGATCGTACGAAGTGCCACTCCAGCGACTGAAGCTGCTGGCCGATTCCGAGACGCGATCGCGGCGGTCCAGCGAAGCTGGCCTGGCCATCATCCTGCTCGTCCTGGTGGCCGCGATCAAGGTCGCCATTGGCGTGGCCCGCAATCGTCCGGTGTCGTTCCTGGTGCTGTTCGCGATCGGCTTTTCCGCGCTGACGCTCTTCATGGTTCGCGGACGCCGCACAGTGCTTGGCGAACGTATCCTCGTCGATCTGACGATCCTCTTTGAGGGGCTTCGGGATCGCGCCAAAGAACTGCGGCCGAGTACAGAGACCGGTGAGTTGGCGCTGTTGATGGCGGTGTTTGGCGTCGGCGCTGTCCCGATTGGTGCGTTTCCATTCGTGCGGTCATTCAGGGGAGCCACGACGAATACTTCTTCGTGGGGGGCGTCCGGATGCGGCGGCTCGAGTGGGAGCAGCTGCGGTGGGGGAGGCAGCAGCTGCGGCGGCGGAGGTGGCTGCGGTGGGGGAGGCGGTTGTGGCGGTTGTGGAAGCTAAGGACCGCTTCGGCCTGACGTGGCAGCCGGCGCTCGCTGCCGGCATTCTCGCCAACCTCGATCGCATCGACGTCGTCGAGGTGATTGCCGAGGAGCAGTTCAGCGCCTCATCGCGCGCGACGCGCGCGCTCGAGACGCTTGCGCAGCACGCGCCGCTGCTCGTGCACGGGGTCGCGCTCGGTCCCGCGTCAACGGCACCGGTCCAGACGCCTCGTCTCGAGAGACTCTCACGCCTCATCGATCGCGTGGAGCCCGCGTTCTGGTCTGAGCATCTGGCGTGCGTTCGTGCCGGCGATATCGAGATCGGTCACCTCGCCGCTGCACCGCGAACCGAGGCGACCATAGAAGCGACCGTCGCGAATCTGTCGCGTGCCGCATCGGTTGTCGGGTCGAGACCGATGGTCGAGAACATCTCCACGCTCATGGATCCACCCGCGAGCGATCGATCGGAGGTCGAGTGGATCTCGTCGGTGATCGCCGCTTCAGGTTGCGATCTGCTCCTCGACCTGCACAACGTGCACGCCAACGGCCTGAACTTCGGTTTCGATCCGATTGATTACCTCGATCGGCTCGATTCGAAGCGCATTGGCGCGATCCATCTCGCCGGTGGCTGTTGGATTGATGGCGCGGGTGATGAGCGGCGTTACCTTGATGATCACCTGCACGATGTGCCCGATCCCGTGTACGACCTATTAGTGGAAGTGGGTGCACGGGTGCGGCGTCCCCTCACCGTCATCCTTGAGCGCGACGGACGTTTCCCGCCAATGAGTGATCTGCTCTGGCAACTCGATCGTGCGCGTGCCGCGCTGGCCCAAGGTCGTCTTCGCGCAGAGCGCGACGGCGCGGCGACGAGAATGTCGAATGAGGCCTGAATTCGAGACATTTCTCGCCCGGCTGTATACCGATGCGCCGCTGCGCACGCGGTTTCTGGCCGCGCCTCGCGAAGAGGGGGAACGACAGGGTCTGACGGTCGAGGAATGCGCCGCGCTGGAGCGGATCGATCGGGTTGGTCTTGAACTATCTGCGCGGAGCTTCGCGCACAAGCGGGCGCTCAAAGCGAGCGGCCGTCGTGCGCGATCGTGGTGGAACTTCCTGTTTAGATACTGATCGAATCCGGGGTCGAGGCTGGCCGCGAGGCCGGTTTCGCCGGTCGGGCGGGTCTGGCTGGTTTTGCCGGCTTGATTTCGACATCTCCGGCGGAGACTTTCGTCAACGTTTCCTTAAACAGTCGGCCTGCCCCGCCCATCGTCCACTGGCCGGTCAGACGCCCTTCTGTCGCCAGGGAATACACCACAATTGCCGGAGCCCCTCCGAAATAACTGACGGCCAATACACCGTCCTGCTGGATGCCGACGCCCATGACCTGCTCGTCGTTCTCCTGTGTCCAGCGCACCAGATATGTGTCCTGCCGTTTGACGATTTCCACGACGGCCGTATACGCGGACCCATCGGGATTGGTGCCTTCGCACGCGTAAACACCACTCAAATCGGAGCCGGGAGAGGGTTCGGCAATGGCCGATGCGGAGCCGAGCAGCACGAGTCCCAGGCAACTCGACAGGATCAATCTGGCCATCACGTTCCTCACTTTTGGTCTCTCCGACCCGAGGCGATTATTAACGGAACCCCAGAACTGCGCCCGACTTGAGCAAGACGCGGGCCACTTCCAATTCCGTTGTTCGGGTCGGACAACGGTGGATACGGCGCGGCCGTGAATCGTCTCTGGCTGGGTGCGCCCCATGATAAACGGGTTTCGCCTCGACGCAATTCCTGTTTTTCCTGAACCCGTATTGGATCAACTTTCGTCGACGGCATCAGTCCTCTCGCCACTGCGTCACTCGTTCGAGAAAGTCCTGATTACCAAGCTCTCGACAGAGCTCCGTCAACTCCGTACGTCGCGCCCCTCGCCACCGAAGATCGTCGAGCGTCTCCGCGAGTGGCGCATCAGTCCGCAGTGTCGCGAGCCGGCGATACAAGTACGCCTCGTCGCGATGATCACGCAGGCTTATCGCGAGCGTTGACGCGCCTCGTACGACGAGCCCCCAATCACGCTCGTGATCGGGAATCGCCTCCAGATGTCTGTAACGCGCGAGCACGGCTGCTGCCGACTTCGCGCCCCAGCGTGCGATGCCGGGGTAACCGTCCGAGCTGTCGCCGACGAGTGCGAGCCAATCGGGAATCGACGCGGGCGGCACACCGTACTTCTCAATCACCGCCATCTCGTCGATCAGCTTGCGGCGCATGCGATCGACGCAGACGATCCGCGAGTCACGGACGCACTGCGCCATGTCCTTGTCCGGTGTGCAGATGACGATCTGCTCGACCTCCGCCTCATCCGCCCAGCGTGCGGCCGCGGTGGCCAGCGCGTCATCGGCCTCGAACTCGACCATCGGCCACGTGACCAGGCCCAGCGCACGTGTGGCGCGCTCAGCGATCTCGAACTGCGCGAGCAGATCTTCAGGCACGCCTTCGCTGCTCTTGTAGCCGGCAAACAGGTCGTTTCGGAACGACTCGATGACGTGATCGAACGCGCAGGCGACGTGGGTTACTCTGTCCTCGCGGAGGAGCGACAGCATCGACCAGAGGATGCCGCGAGTGGCGCCGATCTCGACGCCGTTCGCGCCGGTCGCCTTGGGCGCGCCGAAATAGGCGCGGAATAGTTCGTAGGTGCCGTCAACCAGATGAATGCGCACGGTTGTTCGGATCTTATGAGGAAAGTGCTGGTCCTTTTCGCCGCATGCGTGATGCTGGCGGGATGTGGCGCTCGCCGGCCTGCGTCAGCCCCGACGCCCACTGCCTCGTCATCCGCCGACGATGCCGAGCGGCTCATTCGCCAGGGCTGCTATCGCTGCCTCGAACAGGCTTTCGCCGGCGCCGAGAAGCGCGGCGCGAGGACGCAGGCATTCGAAGCCGCTGCGCTGCTCGTCTTGCGCTCAAAAGAACTAGGACTCCCGACCGAGCCCTGGCTTGGACACGCGCGATCGCGCGCGGCCGCGGATCCATCGCTCACGCCGTACCTGACGATGGTCGAGGCGATTCCACCGCATGCGATGAGTGACGACCGCGACGTGTTGTTCGACGTGCGCAGCCGCAGTCAAGCGCGGTCGTCACTGCAGGCATGGCGCGATTCGCTTCGCAGCGGGGCAACATCGAACGTCTTTCGTCTCTACCTGGACGTCGCGCTGATTTGCGGGTTCGGTACGTTGAAGGAGACCGATCAAAGTTTCACCGGCCAGCTGGACGAGGACGTTCGCGCGCCGATCTATCAGTACCGTGTCGGCGCGTGCGACAGCGCACACGGTGAGCGTCTGCGAACGCTCCGCGCTGCCGATGCCGCATACGTGGATGCCGATTTCGCGCTGGGCCGATATGCGCTCGACGATGCGGTCAATCCCGATCAGGACGAAGCGGTGCGCCGGCTGCGGTCAGCGTATGCCGCGTTTCCGCAATCGCCAGCCATCGGCGTCACCCTCGGCAATGTCTATCGCCGTTGGGAGGAATGGTCCGACGCGCTCACCGCGTATGACGCCGTGCTCGCTCGATCGCCGACGCATCCGGAAGCGCTCGTTGGCCGGGTGATTTCGCTGTCGCACCTGATGCGTCCAGAGGAGGCCATACAGACGGCGACCGCGTTGATTGACGAAGGGCAGTGGCACCTCGGAGAGGCGCATTACTGGCGAGGATGGAATCATCTACGCCTCGCTCAGCACGATCTCGCGCGCCGCGACGCCGACCGCGCCAAGACACTGATGTCGAATGCCGCCGTCTTCGTGTTATCCGGCGTCATCGAATGGCGCCTGCGTCGACTCGATTCTGCGGAGAAGGAATTCGAGTCGGCGATCGCCATCGATTTCGGTGAGTGCGAGGCGGCACTCGATCTCGGCATCGTTCGCGACGAGCAGCGTAAGCCTGTCGAGGCGCTCGCCGCGTTTCAGCAGGCGCGGCAATGTTACGACCTGTCGATCGCGCTTCGGCGCGAAACGATCGCCAAGGTGCAGACTGGTCCCGGCACCGACACCGCCAAAGCCCGCGACACCGCACGCCACGAGCGCGAGCTTGCCGAGTTGCAGAGTCGTCGCGACGAGGCGCTCCGCGCGATTGCTGTCCTCGACGGCAGCAAGAGCGTGCCCTGAAAGCACCTCCCTGAACCTGTCTACGAAAGCCTTCGTATTGACATCTACGAAGGATGTCGTACAAGATCGCGCCCGTGAGATCCCGCCGCAAACCGACTGACGCCGAGCTCGCCATCCTCAGAGTGCTGTGGACGCGTGGGCCAAGCACCGTGCGTGACGTCGCCGAGGCCATGGGCCGCGAAGGCGCCTACACCACCGTGCTCAAGCTGATGCAGATCATGACGGATAAGGGTCTGGTCAAACGCGACGACTCGACGCGCTCGCACGTCTACAAGGCCGCGTCGTCCGAAGACAAGATGCAAAAGCAATTGGTGACCGATCTGCTCGACAAAGTGTTTGCCGGATCGGCGGCCAAGCTCGTGCTGCAGGCACTCGATGCGGGGAAGGCCTCACCCGAGGAACTCGCCGAGATTCGCAAGCTGCTGGACGCGCACCGTGGCAAAAGCAGTGGAGGAAGCCGATGAATCCCATGATCGACGTCGCCGGCTGGACCCTCATCCACTTCGTCTGGCAAGGCGCGGCTCTCGCTGCGGTTGCCGGTGGCCTGATGTGGCTGCTGCGTCATCGCTCGCCCGAGGCGCGCTACGGCGTTGCATGTATCGCGCTCATCGCGATGCTGGCCGCGCCGATCATCACCGCGATGACGCTCTCGCGTTCGGTGTCCGTCGCCGGCGCCGGAATGTCGCCAGCGGTTCCCTATCACGCGGGCCCGGGTGACGACACGCTCCCGGATGCGGCCGCGATGTTGAGGAATCTGAGCATGGCGCGCGGCCTCTCCAGCATCGATGCCTTTATGGGCGGTCCTGGACTCTGGCTGCCGTTGATCGTCCTGGCGTGGATGATTGGCGTCGTCTCGTTCCTTATACGCATGCTCGGTGGCTGGTGGCGGATCCATCGTCTCCACCGGGAGGCGCGTGCGACCTTACCGTCGGTGTGGACGGAGACGGCCACGCGACTCGTAGAGACGCTCGGGCTCTCGCGTCGCGTGCACATAGTGGATACGTCCAACGTAGACACGCCGACGGTCATCGGCTGGATGACGCCCGTCATCCTGCTGCCCGTGGCCGCGCTCGCAGGCCTGTCGGCATCACAAGTCGAGGCGATCCTCGCCCACGAACTCGCCCATATCCGTCGTCACGATTTCCTGGTGAACCTGCTGCAGACGCTTGCCGAGACGATGCTCTTCTACCATCCCGCCGTCTGGTGGCTGTCCGCGCGCATTCGCGTCGAACGCGAGCACTGCTGCGACGAGGTCGCGCTGTCGGTATGCGGTGATGCTCTCAGCTATGCCGAGGCGCTCGTCGAGCTCGAACGCTGGCGACGCGGGCACGCACGCTTGGCGATGGCGGCAACCGGCGGAATGCTGATGACGCGGGTCCGCCGATTACTCGGTGCACCGGCTATCGACCGGCCGCGGTCGTTGGGCGCGCTGATCAGTGCCGGTGTCATCGCCGTCGTGTGCGTGGCTGGTGCGTCTGCGTATGTGCTCGCCGCGCCGCCAGAACGACGTGCGCAGCCTGTGCAAGGGACTGCCGCTGATCCGGCGCCGTGGTCGATGATCTTCACGCACGACGACTCGACCATGCGCTTCATCGGATATAGAGGCCGCGATCTGATTCGCTTTGCCTATCAGATTCCCAAGGCGCGCGTGATCGGTGGACCATCGTGGCTTGACGAGCAGATCTTGAACATCAGCGTGCATTTGGATTCGGCTCCGCGTGCTGACGAAATGCCCGGCATCGTCCGCGAGGCACTCCAGTCACGCCTTCAGTTGAAGACGCACGTGGAGCAGCGGAACTTTCCTGTGCTGGCGTTGGTGATGGCCAGGGAAGACCGCGCCTTGGGACCACGGCTGCACGTCGCGAGCCGCCCGTGCTTTGACATACAGCAGTGGATTGCGAAGCAACCTCGGGAGCAACTCGCGGAGCGGCGGGGTGTGCCGCCGTGCGGTGGCGTTCACGAAACCTCTTTGGGGTGGACCGAGCACTGGTCGGTGACCATGCCGGCGTTTGCGGAGTACCTGCGCGGCTACGTGAAGGGGTGGCCGATGACGCCGCGTGAGCCTCCACCAGCACGTCTCGGCCCGACGCTCGTCGAGGTGAAAGCCCCGGATATCGTCGATCGCACCGGATTGGCCGGACGCTACGACATCGGGTTCAGCGCGTTCTATCCGACCGCGGCGCTGATGTCGCGATTCCCGCTCCTGAAGAATGTGTTCGAGCCGATGGGCTTCACATCGATTCCGCGCGCACTCGAAGACCAACTTGGATTGATGCTCGTCGAATCAGAAGCGCCCTACGACGTGATCGTCATAGACCAGGCAGAACAGCCATGAAAAAGGCACTCATTTCGAGTCTTGTCCTGTCAACCATCATCGTGGTCCTGAACGCTCAGGACCCCGCGCCGGTCCCGTATGTCGCGTCAGTCAAGAAGAGCGCGGGCGGTTTTGGCGCGCAGATGCGTATCGGCCCAGGCCTCATCTCGTCCAACGGTGTACCGGTTCGGCTCCTGATGCGGCAGGCCTTTGGCCAACTGCAGGATTTTCAGCTGGTCGGCGGACCGGACTGGATCAACTCCGATCGCTTCGACATCGAGGCCAAGATCGAAGGCGGCGGACCGATGACTCCTCAGGTACTGCAGTCGGTCATGCGTCAGATTCTCGAGGAGCGCTTCGCCTTGAAGGCGCACAAGGAAACACGCGAGCTGCCAATCTATGCGCTGATGGTCGCGCGTAGTGACGGACGACTCGGGCCGAACCTGAAACCATCGTCCACGGAGTGCACCACGTTGATTGGTCAGCGCGGCCGCGGTCCTGTGCCCGGTGGCGCGCCAGGACCTGATGGGCGTGGTGCGGTAGTGGGCCGAGGTGGGCCGCCGCCCGACGGTCGTGGTGGTCCAGGTCGCGCCGGCGGTCCGGCTCCATTCGACTTTGACGCGCCTCCGGTGTGCGGTCAGCGCGGCGGTGGCTTTGGTCGCCTGCGCGCCGGCGGTACGACGATGGCGGACTTCGCAACGATGATTTCCGGCACGGCGCAGCGCGTCGTGATCGACAAGACCGGACTCACCGGGTACTACGACATCGCGCTGACCTACACACCAGCCGGTGATCAGCTGCCGCAGGGTGCCCCGCCTCCTGGTGCCCCGGCTCCGCCGCCGATCGATCCCGACGGACCATCTTTCTTCACGGCGATTCAAGAGCAGCTTGGATTGAAGCTGGAAAATCAGCGCGGCCCGGTCGACGTCGTGGTCATCGACTCGATTCAGCAACCCACAGAGAACTAGGAAGTGCAAACTTCAAAGTGCAAAGTAAGTCTACTTGCGATCCAGGTTGTCGAGCCCTCGCGCATAGTTCGGACTCATCGCGGCGAGATCGGACCGATAGCTCACGGAATCCGCGGTGGGGAAGTTTGTGGGGACCTTCTGTGTGACCGAGCCGGTCGCGGCCCATTCGGTGCCGCGCTGCAGGGTGACGACGAAATCCACTGAGCTGATGCTGTTGATGTCGTGACCGAGCGTCGTGTGAAAGACGCGTCCTTGTCCGTAGCGAAGCGCCATCAACTGCGGCTCATCGCGCCCGGTGCCCGAGTTGCTCGGATCCGAGTGCGCGGTTGCCAGCACGCTCATGTTCTTGCCGGGACCGCGCAACGCCGCGTACAGCTCATCGCCTTGATGCATCCACACCGGTGGCAGTCCCTTCACGATGGGGTGACTGGCATCGCGCACCGTGATCCTGAACGGCACCCGTCGCCCATGACTGCCGCCCTTTCCGGGCGTCGCATCTGAGACGACTTTGCCATCGCGGACGTACCAGTATGGTCCGGCCTCTTCGGTCCGGTTGCGCCAGCCGCCGACGCCGATCATCTCGTTGAACGCCGCCCATCCAGCGAACGCGTTGTCGGCCGCGTGTACCGACACGAGTCCGCCGCCTTTCTTCATGTAGTCCTCGAATGCGGTCTTGAGCGAGGCGGGCCATCGATCGTCAGGCGCGTCGTAGTTCATGACGACGGCCTTGTACTTGCCGAACTCAGGCGCAAACGTCGTCAGCTCCCCAGAGGTTGCGGGAGCGGTGACGACGGTCACTGTGAAGAGGCCGGTCTCTTCGAGGATCTTCTTCAGGACTGGCGTGACGTGTTGCCAGTCATGGTAGGGACCGCCGCTTTCGCCGTCGAGGAGCATCACGAGAATCGGCGGAGCAGCGTGTGACGCGGCGGTGGCGAGGACCAGAGCGAGGAGTGCGGCGACAACCGTTCGCGTCATCGCCACACTGTAACCTGTTCACCGGCGTTTGAATTGAGTTTCTTCCGCTTATGGGTGTACCGGGCGGAGATTGTTCTTTACGATCTCCGTCCCGATCGCGCGTCCGAGAACGTTGCCGGCGTCCTGGTCGAAGCGCCAATGGATTCCTCCGTAAACGCGCGCGTCATCCACGTCGTCGGCAATCTCTTTCAGCTGCGTGTAGGACTTCGTGATCGTCGTGGCAGGGAGGGAACCAAGCGCGGGAACGTTGTTCGTGATTGTGATGTTGTGGCCTGCAGCGCCGAACAGGCGCCTCATCGCCTCGAGCCCGCCGTTGGTGCCGCTGGCGTGATTCGAAGGGTAGCTGGGAAAGCACGGAGTTGGAATGAAGGTCGTAAAGCCGGGGTCGCCGTACGTTTTGTCAATCCCATCCGTCGCGCCGTTGCGGATGCCCGTTTCGGGTCGCCAGAGATTGTAGTGATACTTGTTCATGAACGAAGCCACGAGTGCGTCGCTGATCGACATTTGGATCAACGCGAGTGCCCTCGCGTTCTCCGAAACCGACGTGCCCTTCGCCGTTGCGATTTGCCGCGTGGCCATCATCAGCGCGAAGCTCGGTGACGATGTCGCGTAGAGCCTCACCACCTCAGTTCGATCCAGGGGGCGATACACGCTCGCGCTGGCGCCAACCCTGTGTACCTCGAGGTAATCCTTCGCGTAGATGTTGACCGGAAGACTCGCCGGCGACGGCAGCAGAAAATCCGCGGCGGCCGTGATGCCGAACGGCGTGACGTTCTGCCAGTTGTAGAACATACCGGCGGCGCAGCCGGTGGTGAGCTGGTATGCGCCTGCCTCGGTCGACGACGGGACGATCGTCGTGAGAGGCGCTGATCCGTCCGCCGCGCGCAAGGCGATCATCGCATTGGCCGCCGCCATGCCCACTGCCATGCCGTCTGTCTTTGACGGACCATTCGGAATGGCGCCGAGCTCCGCGTCACGAGCGGCGTCGAGCGCGGCAACCGCAGCCGGAAAGTACGTCGTCATCACCTTGTGGGCAGCGATGGTGACTGCGGCTTCCAGGGAAGCCCCTGACGGCGCGACAATCGGCGGGTTGAGATAGGAGTCGTACTCCCCGGTGATGGCGTTGACCGCTTCGAATACCGCCAGCTGAACGATCGCCCCGACGCGCGCCTGGTTGAAGGGGCTCGTAGCGGTTGCGGTCCGTGCCGCAATCTCGTTCCAGCGCAGCACGATGTCGTCGGCCCAGGCCGTGGACGGACCGGAGATCAGACCGGTGACTAGCACGATCGCCAAGCCTTGCAGGACCGATCTTCTGACCACTCCAAGGAAACTGCTGTTCGTCGAGTTCATACGTCTCATTGGTAAGCTCCGTCGCAAATTGCGCTGTGTACTTTTCGCAGCTGACGCGGAGATTACTGAGTGGGGCGTGCAGAGTCCTTGAAGCAGCCTTGGATTTGTCTTGGTTCTTGCGGGGGGCTACAGTTAACGCCCTTGCGAATGAGAACGGGCGGCCTTGTTCTAACGTTTTTCGTGCTTGCTGGTCTTCCGGTGTTCGCGCAGAGAGACATCGCCGGCGAGTGGGCGGCGCTCTATCACGAAGACCAGCCGCATCGTATTCCCGGCCCTGAACTCGGCGACTATACGGGCCTGCCGATCAACGACGCCGGACGCCTCAAGGCCGACAGCTGGGACGCCTCGATCCTGACGCTGCGAGAGCATCAGGCCAAGCCTCACCCGTCCACGTATTCACTGCGCGGTCCCGCAAACATTCGCATTCGCAGAGAGCTCGATCCGGTCACCCAGCAGACGATCGGGTACGAGGTGTTCGGTACCTTTGGCCAGGCGACGCGCATGCTGTGGCTCGACGGCCGGCCGCATCCGCCTGCTCACGCCGCGCACACGTGGGCCGGCTTCTCGACGGCGCGGTGGGATGGTGACGCGCTCACGGTGTTCACCACTCACCTGAAAGCCGGTTGGCTGCAGCGCAACGGCGTCGCGCACAGCGACCAGGCGACGATGACCGAGCGCTTCATCCGGCACGGCAACGTCCTCACCGTCGTGTCGATCGTGGACGATCCGATCTATCTCGAAGAGCCGTTCATCCGCACGACTAACTGGGTGCTCAATCCGGGCATGGAGATCCGTCGCACGCAGTTCGACGTGGTCGACGAGGTCGCCGGACGGCAGAAGGGTGAGGTGCCGCACTATCTACCGGGTTCCCCTGATGCGCTCCAGAAGCTGAAAGAGTTTGCGTCCCGCCACGGGTTGCCGCCGGCTGCCGCACGCGGCGGCGCAGCCTCCACATACCCCGAATATCAGCGGACGATGAACGTGCCGGGCACGGGCTCGTACACGGCCACCGCGCAACGACTCGCTCGCGTCGACCCTCGAGGGGAGACGAGGGACGACACGCTTCGCGTCGTGCACGTCCAGGGCAACGTCCACATGATCGTCGGTGATGGCGCCAATGTGATCGTGCAAGCCGGCGACGAAGGTGTGCTCGTCATCGACACTGGTGTCGAGGCGCGTGGTGACGAGTTGCTCGCGGCGATTCGACGCATCTCCGACAAGCCGATTCGTGTGGTGATCAACACTCACGTGCATCCCGATCACACTGGCGCGAACGCGCTGCTCGCCCGCGTCGGCGAATCGCTCGGCGGCAATGCTCCGGGCAACTCCGGTCTGCCGCTCGCGACCGCTCGCGTGCTTGCGCACGAGAAGGTGATGGCGCGAATGAGCGCACCGTCGGGCCAGACGCCGCCACGACCATTCGAGGCGTGGCCGACGGAGACGTTCTTCGCTGAGGACAAGGAGATCTTTTTCAACGACGAAGCGATTCAGGTCTTCTACCAGCCGGGCCACACCGATGGCGACGTGCTCGTGTTCTTCCGGCGTTCCGACGTCGTCGCCAGCGGCGATCTGTTTCAGACGACCACATATCCGCTCATTGATGCCGCGCGAGGCGGCAGCGTGCAAGGCATCATCAACGGGCTGAATCGGCTGCTCGACATCACCATCCCGAGGGACAAGGAAGAAGGTGGCACCTACGTCGTGCCCGGGCATGGGCGGCTCTCAGACGAGGCTGACGTGGTCGAGTACCGCGACATGCTGACGATTGTTCGGGACCGGATTCAGGATCTGATTGGGAAAGGGAAGTCGCTCGCTGAGGTGAAGGCCGCCGGTCTGACGCGTGATTACGACGGCCGCTACGGCGCGACGACCGGTGCCTGGACCACGGATCAGTTCATCGAGGTTATCTATCGCGAACTCTCGCGTAAGCCCTAACTACCTGACCTTTGCCCTTTGCCCTTTGCGATTTGACCTTGCGAAGCTGCCAGATTCTGGCGCGCTTCGTTGAAGTCAGGTTTCAGCGTGACAGCGCGCTGGAAGTGGCCAAGCGCTTCGCCGATGCGCCCCATCGAGGCAAGCGTCACGCCGAGATCGTTCTGGGCTTCGGCGGAATCAGGTAAGAGATCGGCGGCCGTTCGCAGCAGCGGTTCGGCCTCGGTGAATCGGCGCGACTCCATGAGCGCAGCGCCCTGCTCGTAACGAACCTGACCGAGATTGGCGCGCGCGTTCGCGGAACGCGGGTCGCGCGCGAGCGCCGTCTCGAATTCGCCGATCGCGACGTCGACACGGCCCGCTCGCATGTGGGCGAGACCGAGTACGTTGTGAACTTCGGCCGAGTCCGGCACGACTGCTCCGAGATACGCGCTTCCCCAGATGCGTCGTCCTCCTTGCGTCCCGGCAGCGCGAGCGACATCCGTGACCGGGGCCCGATAGGCCAACTGCAGGAGTTGCAGATACAAATCGAGATCGGCGACGTCAGGCGGGTCCGGGTCCTCGTTGACGCAGCGTGCGCACCATGCGGCGATCTGCATCAAGTCAAACAGCGACGATGGGACGCCCATCAGTCCGGTGCTGAGTCCGGAGCGCACGCCGTATTCCTGCAGCGGCCGATCGTCTGTGGACGCAGGCGATGCGCTCGTGGCGCGTGCCATTGTTTGCGCTGAGCCGACGAAGGTGCCGGCAATCTCGCGGACGCTGCCGAGGTCGAGACGCGCGAGATCGTCGCGAACCGCCGGCTCGCGTGCGAGCGTCGCCGCGACCCGTTGGGGATCGAGCTCAATGCGTGGTGCGATCGTACCGACCAGCAGCAGTTCGGCTTGTGCACCTGACAGCAGGACCGACTGCGGAAACACGTCGATGAACGCGCGGACCATCGCCAGGCTGCTGTCTGCCGGGACTTGATACGCCGGCAGCCACTGGCTCACGTAGCCACCAGTCTTCAGCCGCGATCGAGCGAGGTCGTAGAACTCACGCGAGTAGAGCGCCGCGACGCCGGCGTGCGCAATCGGCGGAGGCTCGAGCGTGATGAGGTCGTAGGTCGCCGGCGGCATCATCTGCAGATGCTGCCGCCCGTCGTTGACGTAGACCGACACCTTGCGATCGCGCAGGACATCGTGGTTCGCGTCGCGGAAATACGTGGCGTGCTCGAGAATGTTGCGCGATAAGTCGGCCACGTCGACACGCGTCACCGAGCTGTGCATCGTCGCCGCGTGCGTCGTGTTGCCGACGCCGAACCCGATCACCAGAACACGCTCGGGCCGCTCCATCGACAGCAGGGGAATATGCGCGAGGGCGCGCATATAGCGCTGATCCAGCAGCGCGGTGGACGCCATCGCATGCCCGTTGGTCAGGAGTCCCCGGCCGCGGCCCTCGCGTTCGACGACGGCGAGCAGTTCGTTGACGCCTTCGCTCCGTATCAGCACTCGATCGCCGCCAGCCTGACCGAGCGCGCGCTGCACCAGGAAGTCAGTTGGTTGCTGGAGCCACATGACGAGGGCGCCGACGCCGGCGAGCGTCGCGCCCGTCATGGCGATGAGCGACGTTCGAGTTCTTCGCTGATCTGTCGAAATGATCGTCAGGGGCCCGATCGCCAGCGCCGCGATCGCAGCGAGCACTGCAGCAGCACCCTGCACCCCCAGTCTCGGCAGCAAGACATAGCCAGTGAGCAACGAACCCGTGACGGCTCCACATGTGTTGGCGGCATAGAGCAGGCCTGCGCGCCGGCCGACGGCGTCCTGTGCGCGTTGGACGATCGCATTCGCAAGCGGGAATGCCAGACCGGCAACGAGCGACGGAAGCGCCACTTCGATCAGCATCGGCCGAAGGTTGAACCACAGCTCAATCGCGACACGCCAGGATGGGGACAATGTGCCGAGCGACGCCGCGCGCGAGGCGCCGTATGCGGCAAGCGCGTCCGCCGAGTTCGAGGCCATGCCCATCAACGTGACAGCCGCGAACACACCCTGAACCACGATCAGCGTGCGTGCAGGTTGCTTGAAACGCCGCTCGATCCATCCGCCGATCAGCGCGCCGATTCCCAGCGCCAGCAGCATGACCGTCAGCAACAGCGACAGAACGGCGCGGAATCCGCCGAGCAACACGCTGAGATGCCGCAGCCACAGCATCTCCACGCCGAGGGCCGCACACCCTGACAGCGCCAGAGCCATGGCTGCCCATCGAAGACGTGCGACCGAGTCGTCCGTTCGCGCGGTCGTCGGCGCGGCCGCCGCGCGGGATAGCGAATCGGCGACGAGTGGTCCTGATGCACGCCCCAGAAGAAACGCGCCCGAGGCGGCAACGAGATTGATCGCAGACGCGATCAACTGCGTCGCGAGCAACCCGAATGCCGGCACCAACGCGAAGTCGGTGAGGAACGCGCCAACGGCTGCGCCCAGCGTGTTGATGCCGTAGAGCAGTGCGACGCGCCAGCCACTCGCATCGAGGTCGTTGTGGACGCGCGCACGGACGAGCACCGTCAGCGTTCCGCCCATCAGCACGGTGATCGGTCCAAGGAGCAGAACGGCCAGCAGCGCGCGCCACACATAGGACGTGGTCGATAACGTGTGCCAACCATCGGCGCCGGTCTCGTACGACGAGACACCTGAAATGAAAGCGGCGAGATGCGGGAGCGCGAGCGAGATCGCGGCGCCAAAGACTCCGATGAGCACCTCGAGACCGGCATAGAGACGGATGAGCCCTGCGGCCCGCCCCGCCGAAGCCGCGAGGCGAAGTCGGGAGCGGTCGGCGAGCACGCCAAACAGGTAGGCGCCCGCGCCCAGGCCGAGCATGAAGATGGCGACGACGATCGACGCCGAATACACCGTGTTGCCGTAGACCTGGCCGAATTGCCGGACCCACACCACCTGGTAGATCAGGCCGCTCACGCCTGAGCAAAAGAACAGCAGGTGCAGCCACACCGCGGACGTCATCGCTTGCAGATTGTGTCTCCGATTACATGGCCGATACCGCATTGACTTCGACCGCTCAACAGGCGTAGATTTCGCCGCGTCTTCTGATCTATCAGAAGGCCCGGCCCCTTCGTTGCCCGGAGACCCTAGTCCCTCGACGGACGTCCCTCAGGAGGCGAAGAAATGCGTTTGGCGCTCAGGTTCGTTGCCGTTCTACTGTGGACGGTTTTCCTTCCCACGCTTGCGTTCGCGCAGGCATCCATCACCGGAACTGCCAAAGATTCATCCGGGGCCGTGATGCCCGGCGTCACAGTCGAAGCAGCGAGTCCGGTGTTGATTGAAAAGGTCCGCACGGCGGTCACCGACGCCAACGGCCGTTACCAGCTCGTCGATCTTCGTCCCGGCACGTACGTCGTGACGTTCACTCTGTCGGGATTCAACACCGTCAAGCGGGAAGGCGTTGTCGTCAGCGGTTCGGCCATCGTCGCGATCGATGGCGAGATGAAAGTGGGATCACTCGAGGAAACGATCACAGTCACTGGTGAGACGCCCATCGTCGACGTCCGTAGTTCGACGCAGCAGCGCGTCCTCAGCTCCGACACGATCGACGCGTTGCCAAGCTCGCGCAACTACTTCGGTCTGGCCCGCATGGTGCCGAACACGACAGGCGGTGGCAACGACGTTGGCGGCGGCCTGATTCAGGACGTCGGCCAGAGCGTGACCGTGCACGGCAGCCGCACCGTCGATCAGCGCGTGACGGTGAACGGCGTGAACACGATGACACTTCAGGCGGGTGGCAACATCGGCGGCCAGACGCCGGACGTGGGCTCGGCGGCCGAAGTGACGGTCGACACCAACTCACTGTCCGCGGATCTGCCGACCGGTGGTGTGCGCATCAACTTCGTTCCCAAGGACGGCGGCAACCGGTTCTCGAACTCGACGTTCATGAACTTCACGAACGACAGTCTTCAGGGCGACAACTTCTCGGACGAGTTGCGCGCCGCCGGTCTGACCACACCAAACCGTATCGTGAACGCATTCGACATCAACGAATCGCTGGGTGGGCCGTTCAAGAAAGACAAAGTCTGGTTCTGGTTCTCGACGCGCTACAACACCATCGAGAACCAGGTCGCTGTCTTCGAGAACAAGAACGCCTTCAACCCAAACGCATGGCTGTACGACCCCGACACGAGCAAGCCGGGTGGGAATAAGGGCTATCAGTTCAACAGCAGTCTGCGAGTGACCTGGCAGGCATCGCCCCGCAACAAGATCGCCGGCACCTACAAGGCCGACAAATGGTGCAACTGTCCGAACAACATCAGCGCCAACGTGTCGCCTGAAGCCGGACGCGACCGTCGCTTCCCGCGTCTCCGTCAGGAGCACGGCGAATGGACGTCGCCGGTCACCAACAAGCTGCTCTTCGAGGCCGTCGGCCTGCACCTCTTCGAGCGGTGGGGCAACATGCACCTTCGCGTCAACGGTGGTTCGCTCGACGATCCGGCGCAGGAGGCGATTCTGCCGCAGATGATCAGCGTGCTCGAGCAGAGCAACAACCTGACGTACCGGTCGCAGGCCAACTACAACAACACCGCGGTGCCGAGCTGGACGTATCGCGCGGCAACGACATATGTCACTGGCTCGCACGCCATCAAGTTTGGATTCAACCGGACTCACGGGTATCTCGACGAATACAACTACGTGCTGAACCCGGTGAGTTACCGCTTCAATCAGGGTGTGCCGAACCTGATTACGCAGCGCGCTTTCCCTTTCCGGTCGAAGACGAATCTCGATAACGACCTTGGCTTGTACGTTCAGGATCGCTGGACGTTGAACCGATGGACCGTCCAGGGCGCGTTGCGGTTCGACTACTTCGCCACCAGCTTCCCCGAGCAGAACGTCGGACCGGCGCCGCTCACGCCGACGCGCGACATCACGTTCCCCGCGCAGGACAACATCTCGTGGAAGGACCTGACGTACCGAAGTGGGGTTGCCTACGATCTCTTCGGCAATGGCAAGACGGCGTTAAAGGTGGCGTTCAACAAATACTTGCTCGGGCAGACGCTCAACGGCCTCGGACGCAACCCGAATCCGGTGCTCTCGCTCGTGACCACGGCGACCCGCACGTGGAACGACCGCGGCGGTCTCGGCATCAACGGCGATTACGCACCGCAGTGCGATTTGCTCAACCCGCTCGCCAACGGCGAGTGTGGCGCGGTTTCGCCGGGCACGTTTGGTACCGCTGTTGCGGGCGACCTCTACGACAAGGACCTCATCTCCGGGTTCAACCATCGGCAAACAAACTGGGAGTTCTCGACCAGCGTGCAGCGGGAAATCCTGCGGCGCGTGTCGCTCGACGTCGGCTACTTCCGTCGCGCGTGGGCTCACTTCCAGGTGACCGACAACCTGCTGCTCGCGCCCGAGGACTTCACCAGGTTCGACATCGTGGCGCCTTCCGACCCGCGTCTGCCGGGCGGCGGCGGCTACACGGTCCACGGTTTCTATGATGTCGTCCCGACGAAGTTCGGCCAGCAGCGCAATCTGAATGCGCTGTCTGACAAGTACGGCGATCAGCTCGAGAACTGGAACGGTGTCGACATCACGGTTGATGCGCGGCCGGCCAGCGGGCTCTCGTTCCAGGGTGGCCTCTCGACCGGCAAGACGATGGAGGACAACTGCGACATCGTGTCGCAGCTGCCCGAGATGAACAACATCGGCGTGCTCGGCGGGGCACCGAACACGACGACGACTCTTCCCGCGTCGTGGCGCGCCGCCGAGTTCTGTCACCGCGAGTCGCCGTTCCTCACCCAGTTCAAGGCCTACGGCGTCTATACCGTCCCGCGGATCGATGTGCAGGTCTCAGGGTCGTTCCGCAGCATCCCGGGGGTGACGCAGCAGAATCCTCCGAACAACGACGTCAACGTCGGGTACGTCGCGACCAACGCGTTCCTGGCGACCAACTCCACGCTTGGCCGGGCATTGGCAGGCAATGCTGCCAACGTGACGCTGCAGCTGCTCGAACCCTACTCGAAATACCTCGATCGCCGGAACGAGCTCGATCTGCGGTTTGGCAAGGTGCTGCGCCTGCGCAACGGCGCGCGTGCGATCGTCAGCATGGATCTCTATAACGCGCTCAATTCGGATGCCGTGGTCGGCGTCAATCAGGCGTTCGCGACGTATCTGGTGCCGACAGAAATCCTGAACGCTCGCGTCGCGAAGTTCACGGTCAATTTCGACTTCTGACGCTGGATATCGCGTCAACGTCAATCAGGGCTGGCAAGGGCTAGCCCTGATTGAGTACGGATCTGCAAGTCGGGTATCGTAGCGCGCACTCATATTCCGTCATCCTCATTTCGGCCGTCCTGATTCTTCGGTGACACGTCGGGGTCATTAGGTCTGTGAACGCGGGGCACCATCGCGGCACTACAGGAGGTACGTATGCGGATGCTCGGCAAGCTCGGCACCCTTGCGGGAGCCGTGTTGTTGCTCCTTCCCTCGATCGCGCTGGCACAAGCGTCGATCACTGGTAACGTCAAGGACACATCAGGGGCGGTGCTCCCCGGAGTCACGGTCGAAGCCGCCAGCCCGGTGCTGATCGAGAAGACCCGGACGGTCGTCACCGACAGCAACGGTCGCTATCAGATCGTCGACCTGCGGCCCGGCACATACACCGTCACGTTCACGCTGACCGGGTTCAATACCTTCAAGCGTGATGGCGTGGTGCTCAGCGGTGCGTCCGCGAACACGGTCGATGCCGATCTGCGCGTCGGATCGCTGGAAGAAACGATCACGGTCACCGGCGAAGCACCCATCGTTGACACGCACAGTCTGACCAAACAACAGGTGCTGAGCTCCGACGTGGTCGATGCGCTTCCGAGCGCGCGCAATTACGTCACGCTGGGTCGTATGGTGTCCGGCACCAACGCCACCGGCAATGGCGCCAATGATGTCGGCGGGTCGCTGATCCAGGACGTCGGCGGCAGCCTCACCGTCCACGGCAGCCGTGCCACCGATCAGCGCGTCACGGCCAACGGCATCAACACGATGACGCTGCAGGCGGGCGGCAACATCGGCGGCCAGACGCCGGACGTGGGATCGGCGGCCGAAGTCTCGATCGACACCACATCGCTCTCTGCTGACCTGCCGACCGGCGGTGTCCGCATCAACTTCATTCCGCGCGACGGCGGCAACCGGTTCGCTGACTCCGCGTTCTTCACCTTCGCGAACAAGGGCCTGCAGGGGAACAATTTTTCCGACGAGTTGAAGGCCGCTGGCCTGGCGACGCCAACCAAGATCGTCAGCAACTTCGACTTCAACGAAGCCTTCGGCGGTCCCCTCAAGAAGGACAGGGTGTGGTTCTGGTTCTCGACCCGCTACAACTCCGTCAAGGGCGAGGCCGGGATCTTCACGAACGCCAACGCGTTCAAGGTGAACGAGTGGCTCTATGTGCCGACGACTACGCCGGCCGTCAACGAAGGCCAGCAGTTCAACAACAGCCTTCGTGTCACCTATCAGGTGAATCCGAAGGTCAAGATCGCCGGCACGTACAAGGCCGATAAGTGGTGCAACTGTCCGAACCAGATCAGCGCGACACGTGCTCCCGAGGCGGCGCGCGATCGGCGATTCCCGCGCTTGCGGCAGGAGCATGCCGAGATCACCTCGCCGATTACGAGCAAGTTGCTGTTCGAAGCGGTCGGCTTGCATCTGTTCGAGCGCTGGGGCGACATGCACCTCCGCGTCAAGGGCGGCTCGCTCGACGACCCCGCGATTGAGCCTCTTCTGCCGCAGTTGATCTCGGTGACCGAGCAGAGCAACAACCTGATCTACCGCGGGCGCGAGATCAACAACAACACGCTGGTGCCCAACTTCTCCTATCGCGCCGCGATGTCCTACGTGACGGGCACGCATGCGTTCAAGGTGGGCTTCAACCGGACGCACGGATTCCTCGAGGAATACCAGTACGCGATGAACCCGGTGAGCTACCGGTTCAACCTTGGCGTCCCCAACCAGATCACGCTGATGAACCGGCCCTATACGGCGAAATCGAACATGGACAACGATTTCGGTTTGTTCGCGCAGGACCGCTGGACGATGGACCGTCTGACGCTGAACCTCGCGCTGCGGTTCGACGCGTTCCAGACCAGCTTCCCCGAACAGACAGTTGGACCGGCGCCGCTGGTGCCGACGCGGAACATCACGTTCCCGGAAACCGACAACCTCAATTGGAAGGACATCACCTACCGGACTGGCCTCGTCTACGACCTGGGCGGCAACGGAAAGACCGCGATCAAAGTCGCGCTCAACAAGTACCTGCTCGGTCAGACGCTCAACGGCATCGGCCGCAATCCGAACCCGGTGCTCGCGCTCACCCAGTCGGTCAACCGGTCGTGGACCGATACCAACGGCGACTTCGTTCCCCAGTGCGATCTGCTGAATCCGCTGGCGAACAACGGCGGCGATGCCTGCGGGCAGATCTCGGATCTGACGTTTGGCACCAATAAAGCCGGCGAGCTGTACGACACGAAACTGACCACTGGCTGGGGACACCGACCGGCGAACTGGGAGTTCTCCGTCGGCGTGCAGCGCGAACTGATACCGCGTGTCTCGCTCGACGTGGGCTACTTCCGACGCGTCTGGAAGAACTTCGAGGTTGTCGACAATCTGTTGTTGGCGCCGGAGGACTTCACGCAGTTCAGCTTGACGGTGCCGACCGATTCCAGGCTCTCGACCAGCGGTCAGACACTGAACGGGCTGTACAACGTCGTGCCCACGAAGTTCGGGCAAGTGCAGAACTTGCACGCGCTCTCCGACGAATACGGCAAGCAGATTGACCATTGGGACGGCTTCGACATCAGCATCAATGCGCGACTCCAGAACGGCCTGGTTCTTCAGGGCGGTATGGGCAGCGGGAGGCAGATCGAGGACAACTGCGAGATCGTCGCCAAGCTGCCGGAGATGCTGAATCTGACCGGCGCCACCGCCGCCAACACTGCGAACGCGCCGGCGCAGTGGCGCCCGGCACAGTTCTGTCATCGCTCAGAGCCGATGTTGACCGGCGCCAAAGCTCTCGCGATTTACATCATCCCGAAGATCGATGTTCAGGTGTCTGGCTCGTTCCGCAGCACGCCAGGCACGAACCTGTCGGTGGGCTACACGGCGACCAACGCGATCCTCGCGACCTCCTCAACGCTTGGTCGCGCGCTTTCGGGAACCGCACCGAACATGGTGATCGGCATCGAGAAGCCGAACGAGGCCTATACCGAGCGCCGCCAGGAGCTCGACATGCGGATCGGGAAGGTGCTGAAGTTCGGGAACACGAAGACCGTCGTCAGCATGGACCTCTACAACGCGTTGAACTCCAACGCGATGATCGTGCAGAACCAGGCGTACGCGTCATATCTGCGCCCGGTTGAGATCCTCAACGCACGGCTGATCAAGTTCTCCTGGGCGTTCGATTTCTGACGAAATCGAAGGTCAAAGG
>Ga0310810_10000468_pt1 | contig 40945 bp, 70 predicted proteins | sample NCmetagenome_FD_207641 | JGI IMG/M metagenome (GOLD analysis project Ga0310810, IMG submission 207641) | Soil microbial communities from experimental microcosm in Duke University, North Carolina, United States - NC | ecosystem: Engineered > Artificial ecosystem > Soil microcosm > Unclassified ...
GGCACGACCGCGAGCACCGGCGTCGCGAACGCGATTCGTGGCGGTGTCGGCACCACTGTTTTCGGCAGCGGTCAGAAATTCGAGCAGCATTGGCTTATCCGGATGCCGGCGCTGTTCAACAATTCGACTGATATAGGGGTGGTGCGGTTTGGGTGGGTCGATAATTCTTCGGCCCCCACAAATGGACTTTATTACGAGTTCGTCCCGGCTACTTCCGCGAACTGGCGCCCTGTGTCTATGGTCGGGTCGACGCCTACGTTGCTATCTGGCGGAACTGCCGTGCCTGTACCATCCGACACGTGGACGCATCTATCGCTCATCTGGGATGGTACGACGGCAACGGCCAAGGCGGACGGAGTTACCATCGGAACGACCACCACGGTCGACACTACGACGCCCGTCTCCGAAGCAATTGCGGTCATCAACAGCACCCCCATTGCGTCTACGCACCATGTTCTTTTGGACCTGTACCATAAGAAGATGGGTTGGACGACACCGAGAGCCAACTAGCCCCCACTACGCCCCGGCTTGGGGCTAACACCCTCATAGGTGGCATCCAAGCGGGGCTAGATGTAGTGGGGGCAACGAAGCCGAAGGTGCCCCGCAATTCACGCAGCCGATCGGCGTTCTGCGCTATCCGGCGTGGTCGTCTGACACGGATCAGACCCAATTCGACGTCGCTCTAGAAGCGGCGTGGCAGACCGACTTCGCGTGGCGTCAGCCGACGCGCGGTTGGGCTGAGTACGGAACGGGCGTTGATGCGCAAGCGATCGCCGACGCTGAGATCGACGATGCGGCCGATGCAGGCATCGATTTCTTCTGGTACCTGCATTATCCGACCGCGTCTGTGATCGGAGGCACACCTGACGACATCCCGGCGATCACCGCGATCGCAACACCGCTCGACAAGTTCCAGGCGTCAACGCACAAGTCGAAGATGAAATTCGCGGTAATCTCTGAAGCCGCGTGGCTACGCTATCCGCCGTACCCGAATAACTTCGGAGCGTGCGGCGGGCACTGCACGGGGCTCGGGAGCTACGGCTATTTCACTCAACAGATCACCGAAATCGCAAACCGAATGCTCGATCCGCAGTACTTCCGATACAACGGACGTCCGCTGTGGGGGATTTACGGTTCATCCAACATCGACGCGACGCACATGAACTCGGCGATCGCCACTATCACGAGCATTGTCGGCGCAGCGCCATACGTCGTGGATGTGAACCACAACACTACGCAGGCCGGCGTGCTCGGCGAGAACGCGATCACCACGTACGGACCGAACACGAATCACCTGTCTGCGGGCCAACACCCTTACACAGATCAGATTACACAGGACCGTGCGTTTTGGCCCCCGGCCGGCTTCGAGATGTGGGCGGGGGTAACGGCGCTACTAGATACGCGCCCGCGTCCGTCGTGGGCGTTCGGGTACGCCGACATGCCGACGATGCCGGAGTGGATCAATCATCTGCGTGGCGCCGCTACTTTCGTCTCGAGCGGTTTCACGAATCGCGCAATCATCATTTACAACTGGTCGGAATACATGGAGGGCGGACCTGGAATCAATCGGACGACGCAGGAGGGAAGCAGGTTTCTCGTCGGGATCGCGTGCGCGAAATGGGGCGTGAACTCCAGCAAGTGTCCCTCGTCGATCACCTACGAGGTCGACGCCTGCAACATTGGCGGCGCAATGGCGCATACCGGTGTCGGCTGGACGTGTCCTGCTTCTGTTGGATCGCACGACTACGACGAAAACCTGGACTCCACGACGAACGACACCGCCGTCTTTACCCATGTGGGCACAACGGCCGCTGACGTCGTCTGCACGAAAGGCCCGGACCGCGGGCAATTCTCCGTAAAGATCGACAGCGGGACCCCGACTACGATCGACGCCTACGCGGCTTCTCCGGCCGTGCATCAGACGTGCTGGTCATCTGGCGCGCTCGATGGGACGAAACACGCGATCACCGTGACGGTCCTCGGCACGAAAAACGGCTCGAGTTCTAGTGTGCAGGTCGGGATCGACTCGTTCCGCGTGACGGCGGATCCGCGAACGTTCTGATATAGTCCAGCACGCTAACGCAGGGTACGCATACCGTAATGGCCAGCCGCATCGAACAACTTGAAGAGAACTATGGTAAATGCTTAGCCGATGCGGCTAGGGTTGAAAGGCTGGTGCGTTCCGAGATTGGTCGTCTTGAAAGGCAAATCGGCGGCATCAAAGAAGACATGAAAGCGCTTGCTAAGTACCGAGAGAAACAAGGAAGTGAAACTCATCTCTCCGTGCGCCCACTCGGTATCAGTGTTACACTAAAAAACGTTGCGCCATGGGCTCTAGTGCTGTTGGTCTCGCTCGCAGCATTGATCGTGGCGCTTGTCAAGAGGTAAATTATGGCAAACTCAGGAACGGCACAGAAGAACGGTAGAACTGGACCCGCGTCGCTTTGGCACTATTTGCCATCCGCGGGTGCAGCTAACTTCGATATTGCAGGTTACAGCAATACTGCGGGCAACGGTCCTAAGGCTTGTAAGCGCATTACAAACATTGCTGCCGTTGCGGCCAGCGGTCTCGTCATCAAGCGACAATGGGATGATGCCAACGAGACTTTTGTCACGTTGCCCGCCGGCAGCAAGCTAGATATTGAAGCGTCGCAGATCGTTTCGAGTACGGTAGATTTGCTTATTGAGTGGTAATGGCTGGCAAACCCGACTTTACTAAATCTCTAAAAGCAGACGCGCTGAGTCTGCTATTGGAGCAGTACAAGGGTAAACCTATCCTTGAAGCGTTGATCTCTTCTTACGTTGCGGAATGTGAAGAGATTAGAGACGCTATCAAAGAAGTAGTACTTGCTCGAGATGCCCGGACTGCGTACGGAATATGGCTCGATATAATCGGTAAGATTGTTGGCGCTGCTCGCAATTCATCGAACGATGAAGCATATCGTTTGCTCATCAATACGAAGATTGCACAGAACAAGAGTAGCGGTCGCGCCGGCGATTTCGAACGCATTTGGGAGTTGATGGGGAATGATCCAGCTAATCTCCGGATGACTGAGATTTTCCCAGCTGGAGGCGTTCTTACTTCTATAGCGCCTATCACAAGCCTTTTCTTGACCAGCACGGAAATGGTTGATGTGCTTCGTCGCATCTTCTTTCAAGGTAAAGTGAATGCGGCTGGCGTACGTCTGACTTTCGTCTTCGCTACAGATACAGACAGTTTCCAGTTTAATGATTATTACAGCGGCGGTTCTTCCCCGCAACATGCTTTTTCTGATGCTAATAATCTAGCATCTCCAGCCGGAAAGTTAGCGAGTGTAATCACATGACCGGTCGTCCCGCAGACGTTATTCCGTTTTGGTCTGAGAACGCAAACTATCCGGCGGGTACTGATCCGTGGTCCGGTCTTCCTACTGCCGTGCCTCCTGCTGTTGCTCTTCGCAACGGTGGTTTGATTCCTAAAGATCAGTGGCCGGCACAATACGAAAACTCTTGGAAGCGTTCGATGGCAAGGTATATGGACTACCTTGCAGACATCGGTTTCATGAATTGGTCTCGTCCACTCGAGCATGATTCTGACGTTGCGCCAGGTACGTTTTTATTCACGAGCCTAGGCCTCGGCGGTATCCAGAACTATTGGAGCAACTACCATCAAGCTTGGTTCGTTCATGGCCAAAACGCTAACGGCATCTTCTATGTTGGAGATGCTTGCGCGCTCGACAAGTTCTCTACGGGAGCCGCAGTAAAATACCACTTTGGTGCGGTTGACGAAGCAACGGGCATCTCCGTTCAATTCAATGGCGACGCAGGCGCGGCTATTAATTATCGTCAAACAGCGGCAGATCTGAACAGCGGAACGAATAATACCCTTCCTGGCGTCTCAGGCGGAGGAGCGTTCGCTTATCATTCGCATTATATTCCGTTCGATGATACTCCGACCGGCGGTAGAATTTTCATCTTCGGTTCTAAGAACAGTACCGAATTCACTGTTTGGGAAAGCGACGACTCTGGAAGCACGTGGGGTGGCATACATCAAATCGACGCCGTCAATCTTCCTGGCAGCGTACGTTCCGCACATCGTGCTGGTGAAATTGTTGTTGTTACAAAAAATGATGTGACGGCTAGCACACCGAGACTTTGGTACTCAACGGACGTTGGTGGAGTCTGGACGCAAAAAGTTGGTGCGTTTGCTACGACCGATACTATTCTGGGTATTTATTATAGCGCAGAAGAAGACACATACATTATCGGAGTCCAGAAAGCTGGAGGCGATCACGGTTTCTATCTGTGCTCTGGATCGATCACGAACGCTTTCACCTATCAGTCCGTAACGGCTTCTTTGCCGGCGGGAAGTTCACTTAAATGTTTTGGTGTCTTCGGTAGCGCGATTCTGTTCTGTGCATCGCAGAGTGCGAACAGACGCCGATGGTATCTGTCTTGGAACCTCGGTGCTAAATTCCGATCCGTAGGCAGACCGACGCTCAGCAACTACGCCGTAGAGCTCGCTGTCAGCCCTCAGGGGCAGTTCTTCACGCACTCGGCGCTCGATGTTTCTCAGACCTTGCAGGTCTCAGGCATCGGTTCCGTTGCGCGCGGCGAGTGACGGATCGGGGCCGTAGAGAAGCGCGTTGATCGCGTCCTGGTCACCACAGAGCCCGCCTCCGCGCCGATGCGGGAAGTGGTAGGCGCCGCACTCGCAGCGCGTAGGACGGCGGCAGACGCGGCAATGGGGCCGCCCTGGACGGCATTTCCGAGGGCCTCGCTTAGGGCCTACGCAGCGCCCGGCCGCCATGGTTCGACGCGAGCGACGGCGCTGTTTGCACCGCTGAACCGGCGCCGCTTATTGTACCGCTCCGCCCATGCACGAGCGACGGTTTCGGAGCATGGACCCAAGACAAGACGATGAGGTTTGCGACGCATCTTGTACGCCGTCGGAGCGTCGATCACCTCCTCGACTATGATGATATGGGTGTTCACGTCTTTACCGCTATTATCTGTTTCTTAAAGAACCGAACACCCGGTACATCTACGTTTTTGCCTGCGTACTGCCTAATTGCCGCTTCATCGATGACCCAGAACTGACCGGGGACCTTCGTACGATCGACGATTTCGAAGTCCCATATCTCGCGCGTTTGAATACCGACAGGTTGCGGCGAGTCTGCGATGACAGCCAAAGTGTGCCGTGCGTCAGGGCTGCCTTGCGAAATCTCTGCGATGGCCTGACGCTTGACTGCTTGCAGCTCGGCTTGATATCCGACTACTAGATTCTTAAGAATTACTTCTAGTTGTTCATAAACCTTCTTAGGTTTACCAAACCAATCCTTAGCAGCCTTCATCGAGACTTTAAGAGGATCTGTGATCTTCTTTTCTTCTTCATCTAGTCTCTTGTATTGAGATTTGACTTCGATGAGAGAATCACAAACCTCCTGATAGTTCTCCGCCGTGACTTTGAAGTCGCGAAGTTCCGCGAGAATGGGGCTAGGATCTGGAAGTTCCGGGAGTGCTAGCGTCATCTTCTTTTTCTCCTAGGATGAGTTCGACGATTCCAAACAGCGCAGCGGCCGTAAAGAAAAGGGCGCACGCAAACCAAGCTTTCATCCTTCGATCAATTCAATAGCGGAGATGCCTGTCAGTGCTTCGATCGCTTTGGCTTTCTTGTAAGACGGCCGTTGACCGAGCATAAGAGAACGGATCGTCTCATGCGAAACGATGTTGTTGGTCTCCTTGCTTTTGGCTTCGAGTACTTTGCGGTACTTACTATCTGACATACCGTCAGGTTTCGTCTTGTGAAACCACTGGATGAAAGTCAGTTTCTCGATCTTCTTTTCCTTCTTCATGTTACTCTGCCTAAATCTCTGAGACCTATTGCCACTGCATCCCAGAGGTTATGATCGTCGCTGCGAATTAACGTAAGTTCGTAGGGATCAAGAACAAGCTCGGCGCGTGCTCGGGTGACCTTCTTCGGCCGCTGCCCCTTCCACTGGCGCGGAAGAACGAGCACAGTATTGCCGACTGCACCGTGGCGTTCTTCGAGGCGTCCAGCCTGATAGGCAAGACGTATGAGATCGTTCTGATCGCCCTTCTGGTGCTCAAGACGATAGCTCTGCGGAAGCTCGATGACCGTTTTATTACTCGGTCTCATCGATGGCATGCGTATCAACGCTTCAAAACGTAGGGCATCGGCATAGACGAGACGGCCGCAATCGAAGCGTGCTACGCCGGTGACGTTACCTGGGTCGAAATAATCGTGAATCATGGACGCCATCTCTTCGGACAGAGCGTCCAATCAAGAGGCGGAGGATTAGGTCCTAAATAGGTCCAATCTCGAGCCACGATGTTATGAAGAATTGCGTGTTCGCCTTCGGTCTTCATGCCGCTCGAGATGCGACCGCCGACCATCCAGATCTCATCACAGGTCTCGACTTCACGCTTGTCACACTCGAGGCCGTTTGCCCGGTTGTCTGGACTGTCTTCGATTACTCCAGTAATTGTGATCCACGAACAGACCGGCGCGTAACCCAGATTGAACACCCATGCCACCCATCGCGCGGCGCTCTCGCGGTTGCGCTGGATGCCTTCCGGAGTATCGGCGCTAAGGGGATGGGCTACATAGATGCGTTTTAGCTTGGCCATGGGATCAACCTACCGTTTCCGTCGAACTTCGCCTCAGCGTCTTTGGACCACATGCGGCACAAGCAAGGTTCTAGCTCTCGCATGCCTACGTGGGGTAGATATTTCAACGCGCTCTCACGCATGATGCGTCCGGTTTCGACGGCCGCATCGTGCGCGTATTGATTATCTCGCGTCTTGATGAGAAACTGATCATGAATAAAATTCACAGGCCTCGAACCGAAGAGTGGCGAGTCTTCCTCGACGTAACATGCACGACACAATCGGTACGCGGCATCTTTTGCGATGACAGCACCGAGACCTTGGAACGGGAAGTTACATGCTGCCGTAAAGCTCATACCCGAACGTACGAGGCCGGAATACGGAAGCTTGATCGTGCCATCACAGGAGTTGATAAGCTCGAAGTAAGGCTTAGCTTCGGGCCACGTATTCAACCAAGTCTGTTTGATGTGTGCTGCAAGCTCTTCTGAGATCTTGACCTTATATGATTTTGCAGCGTAGTCGACGAACGTCGCAACACCTAACCCGCCAGGCAAACCGAAGTTAGCTACCTTCGCAGTATTCCTGTTGTGCTTAACGTTCGAATCTTTCTTGTTCTGATAGCACCAGTCTAACGGCGCTTGGAGGATCTGCGACGCGACGTTCATATGCGGATCGTTATTCGTCTCCGACGAAAGGACCGTCGCCATATGCGAGAAGCCTAACCAGAGAGCACAGACTTCCGCCCAAGTATGGAGCTCAAGCATGGGATAGTCCGAGTCGATGAAGACCCAACCATCCGTAGGAATATAGCACTCTCTTATGCCCGGCTTGCGGCGGATGTTTTGCGTGTTCCCATCGCCTTCTTCGTCTTCCCCTTTACCCGAACCGGTTCGGCCGGTAGTAAGAAGGACCTCAAAGCGCGTTTGGATTGGCGTGTCAATTCCCGCCTCAAGTAAGGGGATGTCTGTGCTGAGGATCTTCTTGTCAGATGAAACCTCCGCGTATGCGATGAGGATCGGATCTCCACTATTAAGACAAGTGTCACTATCGAGCGCGACGTTGCCTCCGCCCGAACCGTCTTTCTTGCCTTTGGTGAGCTTCGGTTTGCCATTGCAGACTTGCGTCATCCTTTCTTTAGCGGCTTTGGTGTCTCGTGATCCATCTGGTCTGAGGAGGCCGGTGCGAATGAGATCCGCTTCCTTAGCTGCGATATCGTCTTCGATTTCTTTGCGGAAGACAGCGACCTTATGAGGATCTGTGCGTAATCCAACAACCGAATGAAGATGAAGAGCAAAAGCAGCACGACAATTTCGTTCTTCGTCATCTAGAAAGCCTGATTTTCCATATAGCTCTTCTTGCAGTTCCCATATGATTAAAGGGGCGACGGCATCATCAATTGTATAACTCTTTTGTTCTTCCGTCCACTGGTAAAGTGGGACATCACGTAAAGGACCGTAACCTGTACGTGGTCCGTCATCTTTGCTCAGTTCATGACCGAGCCAGAGCTTGCACAGAGGACCTAGGCCGTAGAGACTCTTCTCAGGTCCGTTCGGACCGCGACGAAACTTCCGCTCGCCGCGCGCGATATCTATCAGTTTCTGTCGGATCGAGACGTCCGATACGAGGCCCATGTCATATAGACACCATATGCGATCACGAAGATCTGCAAACTCGTTCCACAATACAGCCATATCATAGGCGATGTTAACTCCTATAAGTTTGCGTCCGAAAGCAAAACAAAGATCCGAATAAGCGACGATGGCGGCACGCGCATCGTACCATGGCATCACATCCGCTACGATGTCCCGCTTCTCCCCTCGATATGCATACGAAAGACAGGTCAGAGCCGGCGTGAGGTTGCCAGGCTCGATAAGTGCCGTCTCCGTATCAATCGAGATGTTCATATTTTAATCTCGCCCTTGACGACAAGTCTATCTACCGTCGCTTTCAGCCTTATGTCGAAGATCGTTGAGACAAAACGTTCGTTCTGATCGAGTCTCTTTGAGTTCTCAAGCGCCCAGCCAACATACGCGAGGCAAGCTTCTTGATGCATCCAACCAGCTAATGCCAAGTCTCCCGTGTACATCGCTCGACAGAAGCCGATAATGTACCGGGCGTATGTTAGCTGGGCTTCTTGAGCGTCGTTCATTGTGGGGCCTCATCAGCGCACGCTTTACGTACGGACCCAGGCTCGCAACCTGGGTTTCGGCCTAGCTTACCGTTGCGGCCAACCTGGCGGACCGCTCGGGCCTTGTGGACCCTGAGGCACGCCGTACGGCTGCTGTGCCGGCGCTTGCTGCGGGGGTTGCCCGTAGGGCGACGGACCGGCGGGCGGCATCGCCGGAGCTCCGTAGGGGGCCGTCATGGGCGCCCCTTGTGGAGGCTGCCCGTACGGCGCTTGCGGAGCCGGGGTACCGTACATCGGAGCCTGAGGAGGGGCTCCGTACTGCTGGCCTGCCGGAGCACCGTACGGCGCTTGCGGGTAGGCGCCCGGCTGAGGTGCGCCTCCTGCGAAGCCCGCCATCGGGCCTTGTGGCGCCACCGCTTGACGCGGCGGGGCCTGAGGCTCCACCGGCTGCGCGGGCGTCGGCTGGGGCTGCCACCCTTGCGGAGGTTTCCACGGTCGAAAGTTGTGAAGTTGGAAAGGAAGACCTCGGTTCTTTGACGTAGCAGTCTTCACATTCAGATCGACCGTGGTGTGACCTTGCAGAGCAGCAGGGTTCTGGACTAGGCCGGCGACGAGCGTCTCGAGATGAGGACGCACGTTTGCATCGAAGTGCTGAAGAGCCTCTGGCGATGTGTCATATCCCAGATGCGCAGCGTACCACGATGCGATGGCCGAGAACGCAACGGCCTGATTTTGCATCTTCTGGAACCAACTTGCGATGGACCCAATAGGATGTGCCGGATGGTTAGACTCTAGGATCTTGTACTCGACGATGAATGCAAGACCTACGTTCTGAGTCTGCTTGATGAGAGCGCGCACAAAATCTAGCTTATAGGTTCCGTTGTGAAACGGATTGCCCTTTGGGCTGATCGGTGCGTTCTGTAGTCCCGCGAACGGGTTCATGGGATTGGGCGGAGGACCTTGATTCGGATTTCCTGGATACATGGTATTGCTTTCTTGGTATTGTGATGGCCCTGTCTGGCACGGGCCGCTCCCTGTCGGGGGTTTCTATGTCCCCTAAGCTTTCTTCTTTGCAGGTTTCTGAAGTTCGAACGCTCGGGCAGCTTGAGCAACTTTCTCCCAATTCCAACGAGCTTGCCCAGGCAAGCGGTCCCAGCTGACAAGCTTGTCGTAGGGAATCATCGAACGCCAGCGGTTGTAAGCAGCCTCGCCTGGTGTGCGCGCGTCAGACATTTTCATATCGTTCTGGCGCGAAGCCGTTCAGACGAAGCCAGCGAACGCAGGAACGTGCGTGCTCGATCGATTCAAGTACATCCTCCGTAGCTCGATGCGCTTCGGCCTTTGGGAGCTTTGGCATACCCAAGCTCTGACAGAAGAGCTTGATCGCTGAGACGTCGTAAAGACGATGGGAGAGCCGCGCAGCGAAGCGGGGCATCCAAAACTTAAGGAATGCCATGTCGAAATGGATCGTCGAGCCCGCGAGGATAGGACGCTCTTCTTTTTCGACTTCCGGGTAGCGCTTGAGCAAGAACTCTTCGCATCCGACCAGAGAGACTTGCGAATTATAGCACTCTTCTAGAAGACCGTTCTTCGTATGCATGTCGAGGATGAAATCCGAAAGAGGGTGCCCTCGATTCAGTTTAAAAACCTGACCGTAGACGAAGCGCCGGCACAGCGGATCTGCTAGCGTCGCTTCACTTGCAGACAGTTCGAGTATGCGATCCTTCTGAGGATCGAGCCCCGTCGTCTCTAGGTCTAGCCAGATTAGTTTGGTCATTTCCTATGCACCCATATCCAAACGGTCATCGTCTCGTCTTCGTTATGTCTGTAGCCTCGGAGCTCCGCGTTATCGCGAGGAGGGATAGGATCGTCTCCGAAGCGCTGCGGAATGTTTACTTCGACCATGCGCGTCCTCTCTTTCCGAAAATGTCAGGGATATCTATATCTGCGATCAAAAGCTTTTGCGGACCTTGTATCTCTTTTAGATATCGCGCATCGGCTCGGCTCTGCTCGACGCATGCCACGTTTTCGTAGCAGCCTATTAGAGTCCAGAAATGGACCTCGTCCGCTTCCTGCCCCGGCCTGTGTGAACGTCCGAGCATCTGTTCACATTTTAGCCCATTAGGCGGCCAGGACGCAACAAGATTTTTTGTCCACTCGGGGCGGTACTGTAAATTTCGTTCTTCCTTGTTTGCTTCCAGACTAAGTATCGCCGGTCCCGTATGGTCCTCGATATAGATTCCTGTACCTGAGCGGCCACCTTGACCGAAGTATGGTACGCCGGTTAGCTGCGAGAGGGTCTGACCAAACATAGTGTGCTCTGTCCAGACGAGACCACCATGCTTCTCAAGCCACTCGATGCATGCGGCTAACGCACCTTCGTCGAGCCATTCGATTACCTGATTGTACTTGAACGTAGGCTCGATCGCTTTCCAAGTTCGATATTCCTCATCGCCGTACCATTCAGGATGGTAGACGCATGCACGTGCGACCTGAAGCTCGGAATCCAAGTTCCGCCGGTTATCCTTTAGAATATCTCGCACAAACGCACACCAAGCTTTCTTGGCTGCCCACCAATCCGCTGGCGGTCGCGGATCGCAAAGATAGTAGAAACCTAATGCAAGCTCTCGAGCCTTAGCCCAAATTTGCATGCCGTCCGCGAGGGGCCAGCCGTCCGGCAGTTCCCACAAGGTACGGAGCTTTTCCCAATGAGGTTCGATCTGGTGCTCGACGATCTGTCCTTTGATGTATAAGGATGCATCGCATCCTTGCTCGGACGTCGCAACCACGCCGGGCGTCTCGATGAGGCGACGTCGGAACGCTTTGCGCGCCGTTTGGTATTCGTCCATAGGGACGTGGTCCTCAGGCGTCGCGAGTTCAAGAAGAGCTCCGGGTCGGTATCTTTGGATAGCTTTAGGTCTTTCATCAAGACAGCTCGCCCAAGCTTCTAACTCATTCCAATCATGAGGCAGAGGAGAATTCTCTTTCAGGCACCAACCAATGATGTGTGCGAAGTCATGCAAGCTGCGTTTAGAGATGGTCCCGCTCATCGCGACACACATCGTTTGTGTCCAGGTCTTAAACCAACGGATGAGTCGTTTGGTTACCGCAGCCTTCTTATTCTTCGCTCGGTGCGCTTCGTCCAAGATAATCAGATCGGGGTTATACCGATCGAGTAAATGGGCGCCGCTTTCACGACCGAGCACTTGATAGGAAAGCACACGAAGATCTCGGCGGATCCTCCAGTGCTTCATATACATCTGGTGTTTGCGCTTCGTGCTTTCGAGAGCTCCGCCGGAGACGATAAGTATGGGACGCTGCGCTTCAAGTATCGTCGCTACAAGGAGCGAGATTAAGCTTTTACCTCCGCCGACCGAGATAAGTAAGAAGCCGCCACGGTTGTCGTAGATCTCGCAGAGCGCGAGCGCTTGCACGAAACGAAGGATCTGCTCGCCATCTTCGACGCGGAGATAGTTGGTCATGATGTTGACCAACTGTTCGTGAACATCTCCGCGTCGAGGGAGGTTCTTGATCCTATGAAACTCCGGTGTGGCAAGCACGCCGAGCTCTAGCCGCTGCCCTCGCGGAGCGGCGGCTAGGCCCTTCAGCGAAGCTTCGAGCAAGGATGCAAGATCAACGTTCATTTATCTCAATACACTCCACCCATAGATCTGCTTGGTCGTCCTCGTGCAGGTCGCTGGACTATATTTGTCCGCTACGCACGCGTCATAGTACCTAGCCGCCCCGACCGCATAGCCTACGAGCATGCACCCAAGACAGACGAGTACGCGAGCCCATAGGATGCGACCATGATCTTTGGGTTCTTCAACGGGTGGCCACGGTCGGCTGGGTGGTAAAGGTTCTCTCATAGCATCACCTCACATCCCTTGCGTTCTGACACGATGTTGAACTTCTCGGCCACAAGATCCTCGAGATGAAATCCGAGGCTCGTCGCGAGAAGATCAAGATAGATGATGACGTCTGCTATTTCGTGGCCTATCTCGAGCGTCGTGGGGGTAGCTTCATGCCTCAAGAAATGTTTCTTGATTGCGTTGCATGCTTCACCCATCTCACCAGCTGCGCATAGAGCCCAAAGGACGGGACTCCAATTAGCGTGCTCAGAGAACGCTGTATGTAGACGTTCCTGATTCTTTTCTCGCAGATGAGCGAAGTCTAGGCTTGTGGGTTTAAGGTTGTCGATGAGCGTGTGATACTCCGCTTCATTATCGGGCATCGGAGTGCCGCTCGCCGGAGTAGGATGCACAGCGAACGGATCGTCGAGCCCTTGCTTGGTTGCGCAGAAATGCGATCCCTCGTCCGTTCCGCCGAAGCCTTCGGGGTCAAGGTTTAGCGGCTCATCCAAATTGCGGATCACGTCATCACCCCTACGACGATCTTCGCCGCGCGTGAACGGAACACGGTCTGTACATCGCGCTCGATGTCCGAGCTCATAAGCACGACGTCGCCGGTCAACGGATCGTTGGAGTCGAGCACGCGAGCTAGAGCATGCTGAAGCATCGCCTTGCCACGTCCGTACTCGATCGCGCCGTAGTGCGGGACGTTGTTCTCCTGTCCGACAAGCTCGTTTGCCGCATGCGCGTAGTCTATGCCCGCGGTGTACTCACACCCAATTGGCATGCAACCGATGTATAGGGTGAAACCTTCTTCGTCGGTTTCTTCTTGCTGCGCCGGTGCCGATCCGTCGATCACTTCGGCGTTCTTTTTCTTACGCCCCTTCTTCGGCTTCTCTTGAGCGGGCGCTGCGTCCACGCGCGGCGGAGGCGTCCACGCTTGAGACGGAACGGAAGCACCTTGTGGCACGATATTGGGATCCGGCTGCGCGTACGACGCCTGCGGCGGCATGTTCGGTGGAGGGCTCCACTGCTGCGCGGACGGAGGCGCGTAGTTCTGCTGAGGAGGCGCGGCGATCTGAGCCGGCGGAGGGCTCCAACCTTGCGGCGCGGTGTTCGCATTCGGTTGTGCTCCTGGTTGGAACGCTTGATCCCACTGTGGAGGCGGACCGCTCGGTTGCTGTGGAGCTTGCGGCGCTGAAGGCTGCTGTCCAAAGGGACTCGCCGGTGCCGGGGTCTGTCCGTTTGCGCGCTGTCCCTGAATTTTCGCGAGAAGAGATCCTTGTGCCATTATTCCTCTAATTCGATCTTGTGGTTGGGGGTTACATTTTCCTAGGAGATGACAACCGCCGAAGGCGTCGCATGCTCCGAAGTTAGGTTGAAACTCCAGAAAGTCTGGAGGATCTTCTATACCGCGTGTCTGCTCGATAAGCTGTGCTTCAGGTAAGATGTGAGAGAAGAACAGATCCTCAATTTGGTTACGTCCGACCGTTTGCCAGATCGGGTAGGCCCGGAACGGTTTGCGTGTCGTATGGTAGGTCCAATGAAGTTCGACGCTCGGAAGGTCATCGCGGCGTCGGAATTCATCGACCGCGTAGATGATACTCTGTGGGTGATATAGGATTTCTTCCGTCGTTTTGATCCAGCGCTTATCTCCGGTCGTCTTGTGATCGCCGATGATAACTTGGGTCCATCGACACACGTAGTCTTTCTTGCCTGTGAACCACGCGCCCGGAGCTTGGAAAGCGAACTCTTCTTCGACGAACAGCCCTTCGGATTTAGGCTTCGGAAGAAGATGCAAACCTTCGGACGCAATTTCTCCTGCAAGGGCTGTAAGGTCTGGAGGCACACCTTCCAGTAGATATTTCTCCTTATAGCCATGTACTTCTGAGCCGAGCGCCGCGCCTTTGCCCTGAGGACCACGCCAACCGTAAATATAGACCCCTGCCCATTTGCGTTTGCAAAGGTCCCAAAGCTCCATTTCAGAAGGTGAAACGAAGAGCTTCATTTTCTGCAGAATAGATGAAGAACACAGAGCATACAAACCATAAACGCGCCGAGCTGAGGACTTCTGATCGAGTAGCCCCGTGAAAAGGCAGCTAGGAGCATATAATCAAACTCGGTCACGATCGCACCTTGCGCAGCTCGGCCACTGCCGCGGACATGGCGTCGAGTGCCTCGGCCAACGACCTAGCCGCCGGATCGCCATAAGGCACTCGGCTACGCGCATCGACCACGGCTTGCGCGGCGGTGATGAGACGCTCTACCCAAGCCAAGCCGCTCTTTGCGAGGATGACGTCTACCCGCTTCCTCTCTTTGTCCAATTCTTCTCTAGTCATCTCAACACCCATCCTCACTCGGCGGGGCGGGCGCTTCATCTCGAACCACGAGTCTTCGATGAAGCGCCCGTCCGTTGCCTGAAATAGTCGTGGCTCACCCGCAACCTCGGCTTCGCGCATCACCTTGGTTCGCTGTGCCGCGTCGCGCATTATGCCCTCCGCCGCGCACTTGATTGGCTGCTTCACGCCGTGGACAGGGCGCGGCACAGATTCCCAGCAGTGATTAGTAGCCCCTCGGTGCTTGATGCACCGGTAAGTAGCCTCGACTCGCCCGTCGTGTTTTCGACGAAGGTATTCGCGTTCGCCAGGTGCGTTACATCGCCCTTCGTCGAACTCCAGTTCGCAAGGGCCAGTAGCACGCTCAGCAAAAGCCTCCCTCTGCCGTCGCGCCACATCCGTCTCTCTCGCGCGCAGCTCCCGATTCTCGGATTCGATTCCGCCCCACGGAGTATCGATTCCGCCCTTCCCCGCCGCGGGAGGCTCGTCGGTGACGAGGGGCCTTGCTCGGATAGCTTCGGCGACGGCCGGCATCGCTTGAAAGGCGACAGCAAAAGCCTCCCTCTGCCGTCGCGCCACATCCGTCTCTCTCGCGCGCAGCTCCCGATTCTCGGATTCGAGCGCGGCGTTGGCGGTGCGGAGGGTGGAGATACCGTGCGCCACATCCCAATCCTCGGATGGCGGCACACCATTGAACCAGAGTGCGCGCCGAGCATCGCTAAGCCCTTTCTCCAGCTCCGCGTTCTTCGCCTCCGCCGCGTCAGCTCGGGCGACGTTGCGGTTGTATGCGTCGAGCCATTCGTTTGCGCGCTTCTCTTCGCGATTCCGCGCTTCGATCTCGACTCGTAACGAATTCTTCACACGTCGCAATAGCACGACTATCATCTTACCCATCCGTTTCCTCCGTCCAAGTAACTTCGATAAGATCCCCTCCGTCGCCAGGGACATGAAAGACGACTCTAGCGTTCGGAGGAACTGCCACGCCTACGATCTGCTTACCGTTTAGCATATCGATGACAGCCTTACGACCTAAAACTATCGATACACACGTAATTTGCTTGACCGAGCGCGTTACTTTTATCTCTTGGTTCATCGGCTAAGAAGCATGACACTTTGCTTTCCCCTTGTCGAGCTTTTTTGAACGCGCTAGGCTGATCGTCCGCCCGGAGCTCTTGCGGCCCGCAGAGTAGCACGAAGCGCGTGAGGCACCCTTGGACGGTATCGTCATCTCGTACTTCGAGTCAGCCAGTGACAACATACCGAAATACTACAGCTTTTCCGACTGGCCATCGCTGGCGACCTGGTTAACGCAGCCGCACCAGGTCCGAGCCTGGAAGGACGGCCCATGCTGGTCGGGGACGCACTACGACCAGGCCAAGGTCGACGCTGCGCTGGCCGCTGGCGGTAAAAACGTACGCTCCGATGAGAACGTTACCGGTGTGTATTTGGCCGTGCTCGACTACGACCACGCGACGGAGGAGACCATCGCGCGTGTAGAGGAGCGCTTACAGTCCTTCGCCTATGCTATCTATACAACCTATCGGCATCAGCTAGAAGGATATGGTAACGCCTTCCGCATCGTGTTACCGGTTACAAGGCCCATACATCCACACGAACATCAAGCCTTCTATCTTCGTTTGATAGATGCGATGGGCGGGGAAGCGGACCGCAAAGTAAGAAACTGCTCTAGGGTCTTTTATCTGCCCGCTTGCCCTTCGGAGCGAGAAAAGCATGCTTTTTCCTCTTGGCAAGATGGCGCCAGGATAGATGTCTCCGCCGTCTTAGGTCGTCCTGACGTTGCTCCAGAACGCCGCGCAGGTTTCGGAGGGCTCGTTACCCAAGAGCTATTCGAAGCATGGGGTCAAAGTCTCAGAAGAAAAGCCGATCCACAGAGCAAAGCCATAGGTTACGCAATAAAAAACGTACTAGCCGGTGAAGCGTTTGCGCCGGACGGAGATAGGGACAACGCATGCTTTTCTATCGCATGTTCGGTAGCGGAAGCTTTCCCTGATGCGGATCCATCATCTCTTGCTGAGTTCTTCGGCCAATCTCTCGCATTGATGCGTGGTCCGTCCGGTGAAGGTCCGGACGTCGCTATCATGTCTGAAAAGATAGCGCGCAAGCAACGCGAGGTAAGGCTTACCAGAAGCGCTCCGACAGATGATAGGACGCGACGCATACTTTCATTATATAGGACGGGGCGAGACTATGGGTATACAGCAGAAGAGCTTGCGGGTTGGGGTGATCTGTCTCATCGCTGGATCCTCACTCGCGGCAATGATCTTTGGTACTTCGTACATGGCGAATACGTTCATGTGCCTAATGGTCCGTACACTCCTACGGCCGCGCTAGATTATCTAGCGCCAGCAACCGGTATACAACTAGTCAAACCTAAAAAGGATGGGTGGGAATTAGTACCCATTAGAGACCTGTGCATGCAGTACGGTACATCTTTGGATGAAGTGAAAGCTTCATTACTCATCCAGAGAACGACGTACGACCACAATACACGAAGTCTAGTTGAAGCTACGGCGCCGCGCGCGTTCACAGGGCAGGCCGAACACAACCCATGGATCGAAGCGTGGCTTAAGGCGTTGCTCGGCGAACCCGGGCTGGACTGGTTAGCTGTGTTCCTCAAGCTCACAGAAGCCGCGCCAGCATTATTCTTAAGCGGAGCTCCGGGCGTCGGTAAGAATCTTCTAGCTAACGGTTTGGCTAGATTCTGGAAGGCTGCACGACCATCTAGTATCGAAGATGTACTAGGTACTGCGTTCAACGATAGCTTGGCACGATGCCCACTAGTCTTCGCCGATGAGAATATTCCAAAGGACCACGGCAGGCCTAAGATAGAAGAACTCAAACGTTTGATAACAGGAACGCGCCATAGATTAGCGCGGAAGTTTCGAGACGTACTCGACTTGGAAGGCGCGGCAAGGGTCATCATCGCCGCGAACGATCCATCTGTCGTCTTCGGTCGCGCGGCGCTTACACAGGAAGACATCCAAGCTCTGATAGATCGCTTCGTCTACGTCAGCCCGCATCCTGATGCGCGACGTATCTTGAACGAAGTTTCCAAGGATACATTGCGTGCATGGGTCGAAGGCAACGGTATAGCAAAGCATGCTTTATGGCTGGCCGAGAACCGTCAAGTTGATGGTACAGGTCGGCTAGCCTGCCCGGCAGACCTCGGCGCGATGAAAGACAAGCTGGTCATTGGCACGGGCCTGCGATGGGAGATCCTAGATTGGATCGTTTCTTATCTCAGTAACCCTTCGTTGATTACGCCAGAATTCTTACGTTTGCGTGCGCTGGCTAAGCCCGTGCATATCACAGGACGAGACACTGTCTGGATACGTGGCGAAAGCATATTCGCTTACTGGGATAAGTTTGGAGATTCCAAACGGACGCCAGAGAAGCGCCGCATCATAGAAGAGATAGGACATATGTGTCCTACTCGAGCATCGTTCGGCAATTCGATGTATCGCGCACTCGACCTAGAGATCCTAATGACGTGGTGCAAGACGGCGGACCGAGATCTGCCGGACCTTGAACGGACTAGAGCATGGCTTGAAAAAATCTTCGCATGAACCGGAGCAAGAAAAAGCATGCTTATTGATCCGGAGCAAAGAAAAAGCATGCTTATCCTCTGTTGAGTCTGTGTTTGGGTCTCATGTGTCTAATCTGTTCAAGCGTCAAACCTTGCGTTATGGTTGTAAGATTATCTAATGCCGCTTGGACGGTCGGTCCTTTAGCTCTCGCGATTACGTCGCTCCCATCACGTACAGTTAGTTCTGCTACGTAACAGTCGACGGAATACCAAAGCTCGATGTTCTCATGTAAGCCGATAAGTCTGTCGATGCTTTGATTAGTCGTCGTTGCTCGCCATGCTTTCGTACCATTGACACATGTTGCCATCGAAGAACCTCTGGCACGACTCGAACGCATCGAGTGCGCGGGCTAGGCAGGTCTCCTCCGTCGCATATGGGCCCGAAGGCTCGCCGCGGCGCCAAGGTCGGCGAGGAGCTTGTCTATCGACTCCTCACTCAAACGTCACCGTCCCCTTCATCTCGATGAGGATGTCGAACTTCAGCTCGTCGCTACCTTCCACCTCGACGTCGCACACGTCGCACGTGAACGGGAAGGGCACGTCCGGGAGCCCGTCAGAATACGGGAGCTTCGCCATCGGGGTCTCCTCGTCGCCGTGATACACGACGAAGAACATCTCGGCCGCCCCGAGCGTGGCTAGGCGCGCCATGACGGCGAGCGCGGTCGGCCTCGTGATGCCGGCCTCCACGGCTAGTTGATGGGCCTGGACGTACTTGTTCCGCTCGACGGCCTCCGAGATCCGCTCCCACTCTTCGGGCGTCACCCCAGGGAAACGTTTCATCTTACTTTCATCCCATCTTTACGGTTACTGTGTTACCGGTTCTATAGCCTACGGCTTTGCGCCGGCCTTTGGGGTCGTAGACCACGACTCGGTCGACGCTGTGGAGTGCGTTTAAGGTCTCCCATACGGGGTCGGCTGCTCGGGCGCGACGCTCCAGCAGCCACGCGAGGAGCCAGAGCAGAGTGATAAGTGCGAGCGCGAGGACGAGGATCACTTTAGCCCCCAGTCCACATAGATGTCTGCCATCCCATGCTCGTGACGGGCATGGTTTAGTGCGTTGTCATCTAGTCCCCACGGAAGAGGACACGAAAGACAGTGAAGGAATTCCACGAAGTGTTTCCAAGCTTGCTCTGCATATCGTTTCTTTAGCTTGCGGCTTACCATGGTTCCTCTAACGCCCAAAGGCCCGGCCGATTGCTCGGTGCGGGCCGGGGCTAGGCGGAAAGGGATTAGTGCTTCCGGTAAGACTCTAATACTTTCTCACACATCTTTTCGGAGCCTCGGTACAGTACATATCCGTATGGGTTCCTTAGCTCCCACACCTTGCCCACTTGAACGATACTGAAACCGCCGATCGCTGCGTTGTTCATGTCCTTATCCTCGCATCCTTATCTCATGCCGTCAAGGACTTTTTTCGTAGGTTAGCCTATGCTGGCCAGATCCATCGCGTCTCCGGCGAAGTACTTGCCGCGCATGCAACCGAGCATGTCAGAGAAGCAACGGAACTCGAAGTCGCTCTGATGCTTCTCGTAGTACGTTATGCGGTCCTTAAGGCGGAATTGCTTCCAGATCTCGTTGGCCTCCTCTTGACACATATCTGAGAACTTGTTCTCGTCCAGCACGGGATAATCGGCTAGGGCCGCTTCGATCTCCTCCGCTGCGCCAGCGGCCGCGGAGCCCGGGCGGACCAGGATGATCTCGAACCATCCGTTGGCCCAGTGCCCGAAACGATGCACCTCGACGTCGCTCTCGTCGTCTCCGGACGCCGTGATAAGCATGTCGCGGGCGACGGCGAAGTTGCACCGCGTGAGCACGTCGGAGTCTCGGTTTTGCGCGACCGAGGCGACCAGCCAGTCTTGGCGGTCCTCCAGGCCGAGGCCTTTGGTATCGAACTGTGAGGGACGAAACTCGCTGTAGGTTTTCATGGTTCTTACCTTATCAGATCTGAGGTACGGATCAAGAGTTTTAGCGCGTCACTTGTCGTGGGATGCGTCGCATAGCATTCGCGTGATAATGAGCCGCAACTGCGATCGTCGAGTCTTTGCGTGATAGTTGGTACAGGAATTCAGCGAACGAATCCAACATGAAACCGATTACGTCCGTCGCTTTGATGTTTTCTGGTTTGAACGAGTTCATGATTCTTATCCTAAGGGATCTAGGACTCCTCGTCAAGCTTTTCTTTTCGTGCCAATACGATCTGTAGCTCCTCTGCTGTGAGCTCGCGGACGTGCCATTCCCAGCTTGGGATACAGTTCCCATGCTCTAGGGTCGTATGGGTGACCATGGTCATGTCGGCTTCCGCGATCTCCGTCACCCGGGCCTGGTCGGCCTCGCTCATCTCATCGTGCCGCGCGTCGCTCCAATCCAGGCCCAGTTCCTTCGCGGCCGCCTCGTACTCGTCCGGGCCGATCGTATGCAAAAGGCCCGGTGCGTTGTCATCGAGCCACTCGAGGGCGGATTCCAAGGCGTCTTCCAGATGTGCGGCTAGGACGACCACGTGCGTATCGCCGTAGGCTCCGAACGAGAACAGGAAGCCCACATCATGTTCGCTGGCCGAGGTTTCGCAGAACGGGACGGTTCGGATATCGAATTCGTTTGCCATGAAACATAGACTAATAGAGATGAGTCAGGCCGTCAAGGAAAAAGATCTTAACGAGTGAAGAAAGATGTCTTATCAGAATTATGGCGCAGTGCGACATGGATCAGTCTTTTGCTGCACGAAGTGCACGTGGATCCATGGGGTGCTGCACGTGAAGGTGCACGAAACTTTGCGCCGCGAATTCGCTGGTTTAGGTCGTTTTACGTTCACTTCGTGCAGGGGTTTGGGAATACGTACGGAGAATGTGTTCAAAAAGGACTATATGCAGTGCGTTAAAAACGATTTTTTACAAGTGCTGGTATATACAGCGTTCGGAAAGTGCTGCACGAAGTGCACGTGATTCGACCTAAGTGTTCGGTATCATTGAAGTAAAGTTCGTGCGGATCCAACGTGCAGACCTTCGTGCACTTCGTGCAGCACGTGATGGGGTGAACGGAATGTTGGATCCAACGGTTAAGGAACCTGATGACGAGTGAAGAAAGTTAGAAGAAAGACCTTGACCAGATGAGCTAGATACCTTAGTCTAAGGACATGGCAAACATCAAGTCAATCAATGAGACCATCGCAAACGCCCGCGCCGCTCGTTCGAGCATCAAGCCTGGCATGCAATATGCTGCTCAGGTCAAGGCCGACACGGCGAAGATTCTTGAGTCGTGGAAGGTGCGTAAGGATCTGGACCGCCAGGACTTCATCCAGTTCTTTTCGCTGGCGTGAACGACCATGCTCGGGATAATAGGTCTGACGCTACTCGTTTGGGGCTTGACATCCTAGCACAAGGATGAGAGGATAGGAACATGAGCAACGCAGCACGCGAGAGCAACGTTTTCGAAGATGGACGCATGGCACGTGAGGCCGGCCTTACGCTCGGAGAGATTCACAATCTGTTCGGGTTTCTCGAGTTCATGACCTCGAGCGTCCGCAAGGCTACGTTCGGTCGGTATCAAGGCGCTCGCCAGGATGGCGCATGGGCTTACGAGAGCTTCCGCATTCTTTCTATGCCTTCGGTTTGAGGAGGTATGCTGTGTCTAAAGAAGCCTTGATTGAGTCCTGGTTCGATTCCCTCGCCGCTTTCCTGTGGTTTCTCAGTGCGTCCGGTAAGAAGAGAAACGGAGCGCAGGACGTCCGAAACGCAAGGATGATGCATAACCTTCTCTAGGAGATGAAACATGTACGCAATCGACAGCATGCACGGAAACGAACTTTGCAGCGGCATCGAATTGGAGCAGGAGGCGCGACGCATCGCACAGAATGATGCTAACAGACTCGGTGAGCCAGTCTACTTGTACGAGATGGGTTCGGATGAGGAAGCAGAAGAGATTCAACCGGAGGAATGATCTTTTTCTCTTGACATCCTAACACAAGGGTGAGAGGATAGGAACATGAACAACGCAGCACGCAACGCTCGGTACGAGACCCTGACCTTTATCCGACTCCTCCAGGGGCTGCTCCGGGAGATCAACGAAGTCAGTAAGTGGTAAGATAAGGAAGTTCAACCCAGGCCCGCACCTCTTAGGAGGCCGGGCCTTTGGGCGTTATGAGGCTCACACTACATCTAACCGCGGTCCTCAAAGCTTGGGATGAAGGTCGCATCAGTGAAGAAACGCTGAACATCTGGCTGGCGAGGTATTACCCATGAACCGCTTCACCGTAGACATGACTACGGAGCGGCATGTTTACATCCAGCCGCCCATGCTCGGAGGAAGGCTAGGCACCTTAGTATGTGACTTTTTGAGTCAACTAACTGAGGGTTTGCGTGAAGTCTGCCGCCCAGGTCAAGGCAGACACGGCTTACCTGAGATCTGGATAAGATACTTTCGTCGCGCAACGAATCTAGGAAGGTTCCGATCATGATGTCCGACCGAGAAGCCGAGCTCTATCTAACCTTGGCCATTGCCCTCAAGCATGCTGGGCTACTGGACGCCGAACTAGATGCAGTAGAGATGGTCAAGCAAGCTCAGATACTAGTCGAAAAACTAGAACAAGTAAAGCTTGACATCGTTCTAGTAAGAGAGGATGTTCATTAGGAACTAATAGCACAAGGTTCCTATATCGCACGTCCGCTGCACGCATCATCTCGGCCGTTAACGCAGTAATCCTGTGCTGCAAAAAGCTGTGCGTGCGCTAGACTCCTAGGGTGTCCGAAGAACAAGTTATCAGATACCCCTTGTGGGAACGGCAGGATTTCGAAAGCGACGAGCAGTGGGCTGCGTTTCAGAACTACCGGAACACGCCCCCTGCTGTGCGCGCCTTGGACCGGGTCTCGGCGGAAGTCTACGTAAAGCGCGCGAAGGTCGAGAAGTGGGCCAAGCTCATGCACTGGGCGGAGCGAGCGCGCGAGTTTGATCGTTGGTGCGACCAGCAACAGGCCCATGAACTGAGCCGCTCGGAAGCGCTGCACGAGACGCGGCGGGCCCATCTGCGCTTGCTCGGCCTGTTCTCCAAGATCCTCGGAGACGAACTAGAGACGATCCTCAAGCAACAAGCCGAACGCCGCGAGCAAGGCGCTACTTATAGCATCCTTAAGCCTCATGAGATAGCCCGTTCTTTGCGCGACACGGTCGTTCTGACGCGCCTGCTAATGGGCGAAAGTACTGAAAACGTGTCACTGGGCGGAAAGCTAGCGGATCTCTCGGATGAAGAACTCGAGGTACTCGAGAAGATCCACGCCAAGAAAGATCGAAGCATCCTGACCTCCGGGCAAGAGATAGTGAAAAAAGACTAGACAACCTAGCGCAAGGATGCTAGTCTCTTTTTCATGAACGAAGCACTTCTAGATAAGATAGCGGCGCTTCTAGCGCTCGCGGAAAAGAATAACAACGTCCACGAGGCAGCGACCGCGGCCGCTATGGCCCAGTCCCTCTTGACGAAACATCGCCTCACCCTGGAAGACATCGAGGCAACGCGCGAAGAAAAGATAGACGAGCAGGAGCCGCTATGGTTCGCAGAGCGTCTGATCTTCTGGAAAGGCGTCTTAGCAGAGGGAGTCTCAAGCGCTAACGGCTGCAAAGTTTTCTGGAATAAGTCCTACGGAAAGATGACAACCATCGGACGTCTGTCCGAAGTTCAGATTGTACGTTACTTTTACTGTTACCTGGAACGTGAGATAGAGCGGCTATGCAAACTTGCGCAAGTCGAAAACATCGATTCGGACGAGCCTCCGCTTCGTGGCAAGACGGAAACGAATAGTTTCAAGATGGGTGCCGCAAGCGAAGTAGTCCGCCGACTCAAAGCTTCCAACGAAGAGCAGATGCGCGCAGCGGACAACCAGTCGCGAGCGATCGTCCTGCAAAAGGACGCGGAGCTCAAAGTTTTCCTCGAGAAGTACAGTCTTAGCCGGCATAGCGGAGGACGTATCGGCGACCGCGACGCCTATGTGCGTGGAAAAGAAGCCGGCGGTAGCATCGCTTTGAACAAGGGACTAGACGGCCGACCGATAAAGATGCTAAGGTGAGATATGACAGATATTAAAGGATATCGAGAGATAAGGCAAGTAACCCCAGCCTATATCCAACAGGTCGGGGACGCTTGGAACGACTTTTTTGATGCGCTAGCGGATCTGTGCCAGGTCCTCTACTGGGCGCATGATCCACAGGTAGTAATGCAGATAATCCCACCAGGAGGTTGGAACTGATGTCCGAGGAACTGTGCCGTTATTGCGGTAATACGTACGAGCAGCATAACGAAGACGACGCGCCTGATGCACGGATGATGTGTTTAGGAAAGAAAAAAGGATTTAGACCCAGAAAAAGCGTAATAGAGTTAGGCAAAGATCCGAATAAGCAGGAGCGTGCTCGAATCATGAAAGCACGTCACGCGCGAACACGAGAGACGGAGATCCTAGATGCTCGTTTCTGTGTTGCCACGCAGATTAGAAAACTTACTTGTGTGCTCGCGGATTTGAACATGCTTCTAGATCCTGCCTGGCCTCAAGATTGGAATCACGGTCTGGCGCAAGCAAAAGCACATTGCGAACAAGCACTAGTTATGCTAATCTCAGCTGAGACTCAATACGGAGACCTCGTGCCATGTCCGAAGAATACCACGTAATCAATACCGAACGACCCGAAACTAAGGGGTTTTGGGTTAAAACGCCAGGTCGTATTATCAACGCAAAGCCTTATTCCGTCTGCCTCGTCGAACCACCGCGCCCAGCGCTAGAACCGGTCAAGCAGGTTCTCAAGCGCATTGGGTACTTCGCAGCCGTTCTTTGCCTAACGGCTTGCGGCTCAAACCCGTTTGCCGGCGAAGAGCACATCTGGTCGGGCGTGACGGACGATCCGCGCTACGAGCAGCAGGCGCCGTCCGAGAGCTGCTCGGAGGACACCCTTCCGCCCGAGGTGATCCATGAACCGGTATGGCCGGACTATCCGCGATGCCCGTCGACAGGTTCATTAGGCGTCTGCCTCGGTCAGGATTGCGAGCGCAATGGGATGCACACAGGAGCGTATATCTGCAATCTAGAAGAAACGGATTGCATGGCCGTCTGCGTGGACTACGGAGATCCATGCAAAGGACTGGACACAGGGAAATAAACGTGAGCCGACAGAAACGAAGATTTAAGGTACGTGAGATCTCGGGGTACACGCACCCCATGGTCGGCCGCCTTGTTAGGGGTATGGTTGAAGGAAACGCAGTCGCGGCAGGACATCCCAAGTTCAATACCGCCGTTCGAATCGTCAAAGTCATCGAAAAGTGCTTGACGGAGCTAGCACGAAACGTTAAGGTTCATGAGTCAGCCGCAGATGCGGCCCAAACTTGAAGGTAAATAGAAAAATGGCACAGGCAAAGATCAAGATTCCGACTAAGACGAACCCCGTTAGCTCCGCGCCGGCTCAGGCTGGAAGCGATGCAGCGCCGGAGAGCGGGCCTCAGGCCGCGCCGGCTCCTGAGGCACCGGCTCCTGAGGCACTGAAGCCACTTAGCAAGGAAGAGAAGCGCGCTCTGTTCGACAAGGCGTTCGCTTATGATGAGACGGTCGCTGCGCTGGAAAAGCAGATCGAGCAGGTCAAGGCCGAGAAGAGCATCGCGGTCGAAGCCGTGAAGAACGCATGCGGCAAGGGGCCGTTCCAGTATCGTGGTCGCGAGATTACGATTAGCTCGCGTGAAGGAACCTTCTTCTTCAAGGACTACGGCAAGCGTGACCTTGAAACGGTTGACTGAGCGAAGTTCGCAATGCTGGTGCGGAGGGTCAACGCATCAGCATGAAGCAGACGCCAGGAAGATCGAAGAGAGACTAAGTAAGAGACCTGAAAAAACTAGACCTAAGCTCGAAGTAATAGATGACGAGCCGATAAGAAAACCTCTCTTCGATAACAGCGAATTCGCAGCGTTCGCTAAAGACGATGAGTAAGTAGAAGACTTGGACCCGTAGCTAGCAAGCGGGTACAGGCCCCTCCTAAGATGCGTAGAGAAAACTACGGCAAACCATCTTAGGAGGGGATTTGATTGTAAGTAGAAGCCCGGGCAGCCGTCCGGGCTTTCGCTTTTTTCACTCCCCTCTGTTCAGGGTTTGCCGGCCGCTCGGGGCAAAAGTCATCAATTGTTTCGCGTATGTGGCAAATTTGACTTGACAAAAAAGCTTGCGTTCCTGCTCCAAAGAGATAATGTAGGCAGCGGAGGCAACGAAAATGGTGACGACGAACAGACCAACTAAAGACAAGCTTCAGGACGTAGTTCTTACTTTGGCCCAGCTGGATACCGGAGAAAGAGACCCTAGAAAACTTTACCTAAAAGCCAAAGCCGTCGAGGCCGTTACACAATGGCTGCGATGCGAGCGCGGAGCAGAAATTCAGTATACGAGGCTTGCGCCAACGTGAGGCTTTAGGTACAACGTGAGGCTAGTTGCCTCGCGAATTTCGACGGCCCGTTACCATGGTGGTTGCGGGCCGTCGATTTTGGTGCTACCTTTAGGTCTTCTGGGGACTCGTGCTTGGGTCCTCCTCATGAAGGTGCTCCAAGGGTGCGGGGCCCCCAGGAAACTGGGGGCCTCGTTTTTTTCCGGCCTGCGTGCTAGCCTTTGCGGATGTTCAGCAAAGACACGCTTCACGCTTGGTCTGTAATCCTTTTGGCGTCTGTTGCGGCCGGTGTGGCAGCTGCGGTGCCTGTTTTCCCACAGTACTCGGCTCTGCTAGTACCTCTTGCAGCCGCGCTTGCTACCGCAGCTGGCAAGGTGACGCAGATGGCACGCAACGCACCTCCGCCCGAAGGCAAGGATAGTGGAACGACTCCGCCGGCAGTCGCAGGCATCATCCTTATCTGTTTGGGTTTGGGTGGATGTGCTTCGCTTGGGCATTTTACGAATCCGACGCTAGAAGACATCGCTTCGCAGTACTGTGATAATTACAGACAAGATCATATGGCTGATCTTCAGGACCAAGCCAAGCAGGCGGGCCTGAGCTTGGATGATGTGCTGCACGCTTTTGATATTTCGTGTCTTATCCGAGTTAAGCAAGCAGGTCCGGCGGGTATGGGCGCTGTTCAGCTTAAGGTCATGGGAGAGCTTCAAAAGTGACCGCAACGCATAATGATTTTGCGAAAGCAAATATCATCAACCTGAACGGCAAACAAGTTACATATGATCCTAGGACGAGCCGACACGTCGTTTTCTCAGAGAACGGCAAACTAGTCGCCCGTCCCGTCTTGCAGCTAAGACAAGGCAAGTACGCAGCGTTTGTAGCCGAGCAACTGAGAGACGCTGCGCGTATTGAGAAGCCAGAAGATACGACTTTTGCAAAACTAGATATCGATCCTTCTTACTCTTGGAAACAGGAGCCGGGAGACCTCCTTGAGGATATTAGGGAAGGCATGCGCATCGCGCGTGAGCAGGCGCAGCTATGAGACGCTACGGACGTTTTCCTGACCTTCAGGATATCAGAGATCTCTTCTTCGCTGTGCACCCTGTTGCCGCTGCTCCTGCTCTTCCGAGCGCGAGTATCGAAGACAGCAGAGTCCAAGCGAAGGACCAAGGCAATACGAACGGCTGCGTAGGCTGTTCTGTTGCACAGAATCTTAGACTTGTGATGCTTAAGCTAGGGCTGAATTGTCCTGAGCTAAGTAACATGGCTATTTATCGTGTCGCTCGTAACCTCGACGGCGCGAAGAACGAAGATCTAGGAACCTATCTTAGGAGCGGTGTTCGTGCCGTGCAGAAGGTTGGTGTTCCTCCTGAACAATACTGGCCGCAAGACGAAAGCAAAGTAAATGCGCAAGTTCCTTTCGGAGCCGCTCATGCGGGTTTTGATGCTTCTGGTCTACGGCACTATTATCGTGTCACTTCTGTCGATGAAGTCAAACGTGCTCTCAGCGCTGGTTTTGGTGTTGTTGGTGGTTGGGATATCTACTCCAATTTTGAAGATTGGAATGGACAAGGGCTAACACCAAACACCGGTAAACTTATGGGCGGGCATGCGTTGCCCATCGTAAGCTACGATACGGATGATACGTTCCGTATCTTGAATTCTTGGGGCACAGGTTGGGGTCAGCATGGTTATGCGCATGTGACCTCGGAATTCATCGATAGCGGCTCAGACCTTTGGGCTTTGGACATCACACCATGAACGAGCCGATCCTACAGTTTTTTGTTTATGAACATTTGCCAGAACCCTTGCAGAAAGTGAGCAAGCCTTTTTCTGAGCTTGCACACTCTTTGATGGTCCTGCCGCGTAATCCCGAGCGTACGGTCGCTTTGCGTAAGCTGCTCGAAGCAAAAGACGCAGCTGTACGTTCGATGATTTATAAGGACGTCTGATGGCTCTCTGTGGAGAATCTAACAGACGTATGCGCATAATCAGTTGGGATGATTGTGAAGAGCACGAAGAAATTGATATTCATTTGCTCTATGCTTTTCTGATGAAACTGACGTTAGTTGTCCGTGGTCAATGGGACGTTCTAACGGATGTTCTGAAAGCTGGTTGGTGGTATTGATACATGTTACATTTCTCAAACGGCTAGTGAACGTTCCTTTGCGTTTTATTCAACGGCCTTTTACTGACCGTCCCTGGTTGCTTGCATCTGTTTTTGAAGGCAATATTTGGACAGGTCGTTATGTTTTCACACGGATTAAAATGATATGAAAACCTTTCTTCTCTGTCTTTTGTTAGTCGGTTGTAATGCCTGTCATTCGATCCCGACTTCTACGGATGCGGGCAAGGTGCCTTTGACGCCTCCTCCAGACGCGGCTGACGCGGGCGTGGCGCTCGATGCGTGCGCTCTGGGGTGCCGTCATCTGCGCGCGCTGGGATGCCCGGACGGCGCGCATACGCCGGGCGGGGCGACCTGCGAAACGGTGTGCCGCGCGTCTTTGCCGCCCACTGGTGGCGTTGATCCGAAGTGCCTCAGGACGATAAAGACGTGCGATCAGGAGTCTACATGTACCGTACACTAGGAATCATTTCCTGCATTCTTTGCCTTACTTCTTGTGCAATGATGAGAGAAGGCAATGAAGCGACCACTCCTAAGACCGGACCTGGAACAGAATATCCGTGCGGCGTTTATGGCGTTGTATGCACGGATACCGCAGCACAATTGACGCCAGATCAACGTTGTTGCTGGGTTCATTCGATCTGCAAAATGGACGATGAGGGGCCGTACTGTGAAGCAGACGCTTCTTACGATCCTAGCGATCCAACTATGATGGCCAAGCGACGACGCTTGAGTCGCTTTCGCCATGTTCCTTGATTTCCTCTTAGTCTTAGGTGCAATATGGATCGAAACGAAGATACAAGAGAAGACCTCTCGGTTGAAACAAGGCTCAAAAAGATTGAAGACGGTCTTGCAGAACTTGCACGAAATCACTTAAGTATGAAGCAATTTTGTAAATTGCTCGAACAAGACAACAGCATGGCATTGCATAGTGTGCATGCGTTAGCGGAGATAAGAGAGATAAAATTGAGACTCGGTGCTTACATCGAGCAACGCGGCGAACTTCTTAAGACGTTCGATATATTGAAAGGCTGAATATGTACGGCATCGATGTTTCTCATTACCAAAGCCCCGAAAGTACTCCTTACGCGCAATGCGATTTCGTAATCGTCAAAGCGTCTGAAGGAGGAACAATCGACAGTTCCGCCTATAAGCATGTTGAGAATGTTCGCAAACACAGTAAGATACTAGGTCTTTATCATTTCTATCGTCGTGACCAAGATTTTGCAGCGCAAGCGCGAACATTCTTGAATGCGGCTGAGGCTCTGCGGCTAGGGCCTGGAGACCTTTTTCCTTGTTTGGATCTTGAACAGCATAAGGGGTTGCTTCCAAATAACGGTTGGAATCATCCGGCAGAGGCTATTGCACAAGTATTCGAAGAGAGGTTCGGAGGTTGCATCGTTTATTGCAACATGAGGGACTTCCATCTGCTAGGTTCACCTAAGTGGATTCTTGATCGTCCGCTATGGCATGCACAGTGGCCGTTGCATCAAGACGATTTTAGCGCTCCTAAGGACCCTGTACTTTGGCAACATCGAGTAGGGCCGTTTGAATATGAGGGGTCGTGCGGCCGTTTCAAGCCCGAGAGCTTTGACCAGAGTCACATGCTGCTCGAAGACCCGACAGAGATCACGATTCAGGGCGAAGATGAAGAGCCGGAGAAAGTCAAGAATCTTGTTGCAGCTACAGAAGCGCAGGAAATAAGAGAAAAGCTCGAAGACAAAAAAGCTTGACATCTTCTCGCGGCATGGTAAGCTGCAAACGATGCGTTAGGGAATGTGACTCACTCCGGTGACCCGTAATTCCCTAACGCATTGTTTTTTGGAGCCCTTCATGATTTCAGAAACAACGCTTAGAAAAGCAGACCCGAGCGCCGTTCTTCGATTAGCTCTGTTTTTGGGACTAAAGCCTGCGAAGTATGATGACGTGTGTCTTTGGGCATCTCTAGCTATCTGCCAAAGAGGCCCCGATGCTCCGCAGCGCTAATTTTGCAATCTACGCCGTTCAGTACTTGGACGAGAACCAAGAGGAATGGCAAATCGGAGAGACTGAAGACGGTACACTTCTCGTCTCAATCGATGAAAACGAAGCACGTGAAGTAATGAAGGCAGCGCAAGAAGCCGCGCCAGAAGTTCGTTGGCGTGTGACGAAATACTGCGCTTCTGGATATAGTGAGGAGATGAGCACCTATGGACGAGTTGAGCAAGACTAATTGGAAATGCGACTGGAGTATCTCTGGAGAAGACGCGCATGAGTATTGGAAAGAGTACGGCAATCCGGGAGTCGAGCAGCCGCCTATGCTCGAACCGGAGCTTGCAGAAGAGATTACCATCGCTTTGATGTTTCTTCATTGTGCGTTGACGCAACTCAACGTAGACGAAGGAACTTCTTTTAATATAAGAGAAGCTTTTTACAATTTTGGTAGAGCTGCTGACTTATTGGAGCTTCGATGACCGGCATTCCTCAGCATAGCAAAAAGACCGTTGAATGGTACACGCCGCGAGAAATTGTCGAGAGTTCACGCGCCGTCATGGGCCGTATTGATCTTGACCCGGCTTCGAATCACGTTGCCCAAGAAACGGTGAAGGCAAGCGCGGTCCTACATCAAGCGCACGATGGTCTTCAACACTCTTGGAAGGGCAACGTCTTTTTGAATCCTCCTGGAGGAGATGCTCCTAAAGGAAGCCCTACGAAGTCTAACAGCGTGCTTTGGTGGTCGAAGCTCGTACACGAGTATCGTGTCGGAAACACCGAGCAGGCTATCTTCATTGGTTTTTCGATAGAGATTCTTCAAGCAGCGCAAGCACTGAATTGCGATCAGCCTTTGGATTTTCCGTACTGTATTCCTAGAGAACGTATTCGCTTCATCGACCATAGGACGCTTGCCCCCGCGCGCATGCCCGCGCACGCTAACGTAATCGTGTTCTTGCCTCCGAAGAAAGACATAGAACATGCGAAGCACACTTTCCGTCGAGAGTTCTTCAAATATGGAAGGATCCAAAACGTATGAAGGGCTGCGTAGCAAAGATTAAATATATCCCTCTGATAGAAGGACAGAAGCGTGGCGAACGTTGCACTCGTCAGGTTTATAAAGACAATTTGTGTTGGACGCACTATAAAAGAAAACAGAAAGAAGACGAAGATGCGGATCGTCCGATGTACTAGATGTAAGCTTCCGTTCGCTCCGCACGGACCTTTTCAGGTTTGCGATGTGTGCCTGGGAATTGATAAAGTCTATCCGAAAAAGCGGCACGTTCCGACCAACGAGGAATGGGCGCGCGGCCCTCGTAAAGCTTTTCCCGGTCCTCTTTTGCCTGGCGGAATTGTTCGCTTTGTGCTGGACTTAGGACGATGCGCATACCGTCTCGCGCGGAAATTGATGTCGAAAAGATAAGACGTGGAGGGCTTTACGAATTTGTCAAGCGTGCTTGGCATATCGTAGAACCTATCCCCTATATAGATAATTGGCACATAGAGGAGAAATGCAAGCTCCTCGAAGCAGTGTCTAGGGGAAAATGTAAAGAAGCCATTATTAATGAGCCTCCGGGATCCGGAAAGTCTCTCGTTGTTAGTGTATTGTGGCCTGTTTGGGAATGGGCTTGTATCTCAGCCGAAACTCGTTGGATCTTCGCATCGTTTGATATCGCTCTTACCCGAAGAGACGCAGGCAAAGCTGTTACACTTATTACCTCGGATTGGTTCAAAGAGAGGTATGGTGTTGCGCTGGCCGAGCGTATGGGTGGGCCGCCTCGCGAACGTGTAGCTTTGACTGAGTTCTATACGACTGCTGGCGGTTTTCGTTATTCAACGTCCTGCCCACTTGGCAAGGTGACGGGTCGGCATGCACACAGGCATGTCATTGACGATCCGATTAAGCCCGCCACAGCAGAAGCTGCATCGTTCGCTGTGTCAGATAAAGCCCTTCAAGACATTTCTAATTGGAAACGAAACACACTAAGCACACGAGCATCAGATCCTAAGAACCTATCAACGGTTCTGATTATGCAGCGCGTTCACGAGAACGATCTTACCGGTGAAATGCTGCGCAACAATCCTCAAGCGGCGCATCTCAGATTTCCTGCACGCTTTGAAGCTGACGATCCATCGGTTACTCCATTTGCTCGAGACCGACGAACGCAAGAGGGAGAGCTCATCTGGCCGCAAAGAGTCGACGATGAAACGCTCAGTAAGACTGAACATGATATGGGCGGTAAAGGTTCGATGACTGTTGCCGCGCAGCTTCAGCAGCGACCAACGAGCCGTGGCGGCCAAATCTTCAAAAAAGATTGGTTCCAATATTGGGAAGAATTACCTAAGGGCTTCGGTCGTTTCGTTCAGTCTTGGGATCTGACCTTTAAAGCTGAAGGAACTTCGCGCGTCTGTGGGGACCTTTGGCTTATTTTCGGAACGAAATGTTTTCTTGTCGATTGGATTTGTAAACAGATGAGCTTTACAGAAAGTCTTGCAGAGATAGAAAAGCGTTGCACGACTGATACTGTTTGGCGCAAAGCAGGGACGAAGCTCATTGAAAATAAAGCGAATGGACCTGCTGTTATCTCTGTGCTTCAGAACAAGATAACAGGTATCATCCCTGTTGAGCCTCAAGGTTCTAAAGAAGAGCGAGCAAATGCCGTAACGCCCGTCTATGAAGCAAAAAATGTCTATCATCCGCATCCAAGCATTCGACCAGACATTAAAGGACGTGAGAAGGTTCTCCTAGATTTCCCGCGCGCACGTTGGGATGACGAAGTAGATGCTACGTCTATGTTTTTGCTCTACTTCATACAGAACTCTTCGAACTTGGCGGCTGCGATGGGCGCACTGAAAGCGCCCGGGGTCTTTGGAATGGGTTCGAGATGAAAATTACAGGTCCGTTGTTTAAATGGTTCGGTTCGAAATGGAACGCTTCAAAGCACTATCCAGAACCGGCATATGAAACCCTGATAGAACCTTTTGCTGGAAGTGCCGCATATAGTCTAAGATATGCAGAAAAGAAAGTCCAAATTTTTGATGCAGATCCTAATTTACAGCAACTTTGGTATTGGCTGATCAACGAAGCAACAGAAGAGTCAATAAGACAAATTCCAACAGATTTTCCTGAAGGAACAGATTTAAGAAGGGTAGGTTTGACGTATAATCAAGCGCTTTTGGTAAAGCACTGGCAACGGACTAATAACGTTGGAGATTGCTGGACTACTAGCCCGTGGGGGAACAAGCCTGGACAATGGACGGTAAGCACACGTTCAAGAGTAGCGGAAGAAGTACAAGCGATAAAACATTGGGTATTCGCTCCTATTTATCCGCAAACTGGAACTTGGTTTATTGACCCTCCATATCAATATAATTACCAGTACCGAAAAGGTTTGACAGTTAACTATCAAATTTTGGCTAATGCAATACAAAATATTCCTAGACCTAATCAATTGATAGTATGCGAGGCTATATGTAGTAAAACAGGCAAGGTACCAGATTGGCTACCTTTTCAGTTTTTCCGAGAAACGGTTACTAGCAGAAGGAAGGAGCATCAATCGCACCACTCAAAGGAGCTTGTTTGGTACAAGGGTCCGAGCTAAGCTGAGTCCCAAAGGACTTAGCTTTGACAGCAAAACAAGCTCTTTTGTCGAATGCCCTTAAGGCGCTCTCGTATATCGGCGAGCGTTTCGACGGATGGACGAACCAATTCACCGGCCTCGGTGTGTGGGGCCGTGACAAGACGCTCGGCACACGCTTTCGTGAGGACTGTATCCTCAGCCTTCAAGAGCTAACGAGTCTCTATGTAGGCGACGATATGGCTGCATTGATCGTGGACACAGTTCCCGATACGATGTACCGCAAAGGGTTCGAAGTTGTTACGGACGATAATGACGAACGAGAGCCTTTGAACGAAGCTGTTCGCACGTATAACGTCGCGAAGCTCTTCAAAGAAGGTAAGCGTTGGGGGCGTTGTTATGGTGGAGCTTTGCTTGTCATCGGGGCAGATGACGGAGGCAATGCAGACGAACCGCTCAACGAGGAGCGCATACAGACTATGCGGCCGTCGCGCGTCGTTGATAGACGATGGGCGTGGCCGCTAACGTACTATACGGATTCTGAACATCCTAAGTACGGGATGCCTGAGACGTATCAGATAACGACGTGGAATGGAACGTGGGGCGTCCGTCAAGCGGTCGTTCATGAAAGCCGACTTATCCTGTTTGGAGGAGCTACTACTCCAGAGGATAAGAAGCTTCAAAATAACAGCTGGGACTACAGTATCCTTCAACGGTGCTATGGTCCGTTGCGGCAGTTTGAGAATAACTACAAATCACTAGAACTATTGCTCGCAGATGCAAGTCAGGCTGTTTATGGTGTCAAGAATCTTTGGGACATCATAGCGCAAGGGCAAGAACAAGTTCTTATCGAACGTATGCAAATGATAGATCTCGCACGTTCTGTTGCGCGAGCTATCGTTATGGACAAGGACAACGAAACATTCGAACGCAAGACTACGACGATGGCCGGCGTTCCGGACAGCATCGATCGGTCGATGCAAAGACTCTCTGCTGCTGCGCGTATCCCTGTTTCGATTTTGATGGGACGTTCCGCGGCAGGAATGAACGCAACAGGCGATCTAGATCTGGAGTGGTTCTACAACGATATCGAATCAGCGCGCGACGAAGAAAAGCCAAAGATTAAGCGCTTCGTTGAGTTGATGTGCTTGGCCAAAGATGGGCCAACAAATGGCATTATTCCTAAGAGTCTTGAAATCGAGTTCAAGGCTCTTCGTGAGCTAACCGAAGAACAGAAGTCGAATATCTACAGCAAAAATGCTGCTGCCGATGTCCAATACATAACTGAAGGAGTCCTAACCAAGGATGAAGTAGCACTCTCGCGTTTCGGTCCCCGTGGGTATTCACAGAATATTGTGATTGTGCGTGGACCTCGCGAAGAGATGCTAGATCCTAAGTTGATTGATGAGGAACTCAATGCGGAGCCGGAAGCACAGACGCAGGATCCCAACCAACAGCAAAAGAAGGGAACTCCTGCCAAAGACCCCGGAAGCAACAATAACTGAGTATGAAATTTGGATTTATGGTCTGTTGAAGTCTTGGCATCAACGGTTGCTTGCGGACGTTAGAAAAGCTGCCGTTGAGGATGGTTATCGTAACGACGCGCTACTTGGATATCTACGAACGTTACTCGCTCAATTCTCGTTGAAGGTTCAAGAAATCTTCACAGCAAAGAATTTACAAGCGCCGCTTGCAAGATATGCAGCAGAAGTTACGGAACGAAATCTCAGGACACAGATCGTCGGTATTGATCCTACGTTCGGTCAACCAACATTCGTGGTGTTGCGAGATACTTATATAGAGAATAACGTCAAGCTCATTAAGACGATTCCGGAGCAAGATCTTGCTAGTGTTGAGAAAATTTTTTCGGCTCCTGAGAACGTTGGTCGCTCTGTAGGCGAACTGTCTGACATGCTAGAGGAGAGATTCGATGTCTCCAAATCGAGAGCACAACGCATCGCTAGAGACCAGACGCTTAAGCTTAATGCGGGAATCACAGCAGAGCGTCAAAGACTCGCTGGCATTTCACGATACATCTGGACGACGTCCAAAGACGAGAGAGTCAGGGGAAACCCTCTTGGTAAATGGCCCCTTCCTAAGTCTGGTTTGGGTGGCGACCATTATCGTTTGGATGGTTCGATACAAACCTGGAACGCACCCCCTATCGTTAATACTGCTACTCTACGGCGTGCACACCCTGGTTTTGATTATGAGTGCCGCTGTACTCCGTTTCCAATCCTCGAAGGGATAGACGATGTCTGAAGTAACCAGATACGATTTTTCAAGGCTCGATAACATCGAACGTACGCCGTCCGGAGGGTTGCGTATTCCAGGCAATCTTACACGTATTGGCGTCTTGGAATATAAGTTCCCCGATGGTTCGGTGCGGCGGGAACTTCGTCATCCGGACCATGTTTTTAAGGCGGACAGTCTTAAGACGTTGCGCGACGCTCCGGTTACCGATCTTCATCCGCCCGAGATGGTCAAACCAGAAAACTATAGTAGATATAGCCGTGGACACATATCGGATTATGGACACACAGATACCCATGTGACGGGCACGCTAGCTGTGCAGGATGCAGATCTAATTAAGAAGATTGATGCTAAAGAGCGTCAAGAGATCTCAATGGGATATCGTTGCGATCTAGATCACACGCCGGGCGTCTTTAACGGTGAGAAGTACGATGCTATTCAAACTAATATTCGATACAATCATGTAGCGATTGGTCCGGAAAAATGGGGGCGTGCCGGATCTTCGGTTGCGCTTCGTCTAGACTCGTGTGATGCTTTCAGTGAGCCGCATATTGGCCAAGAATCAAGGAAACCTGACATTATGAAGACCATTCGACTTGACGGGGCTGACTACGAATGCGGCTCCGATGCACATCTCGCAAAGCTCGATTCGATGCACAAGGAAGTTGTGCAATCGATGCAAACTCAGCTCGATAAGGAAAAGGGGCGAGCAGACGGTCTCGCTGCGGAGCTCGCGACGGTCAAGACGAAGCTTGCGACGGCGGAGGATCCCGCTCGCATCGATACTGCGGTCCAAGCGCGCGTGAAGCTCGAAACGAGCGCGCGAAAGGTGCTGGGCCCCGATGCGAAGCTCGATGGTCTCAGCGAGCGCGCGATTATGCTGAACGTACTGAAGCTCGATGAGAAGGCAGTCGAAGGCAAGAGCGACGATTATCTGCGGGGACGCTTCGATACGGCCACGGCCGGCGAGGGCGGCACGCAGCGCCGCGATTCGCGGAGCATCTCTCACGCGCTCGACGTCGCGGGCGGAGGGCATCCGCCGGACGGCGTCCGACGTCAGGACGGGCAGCAACAGGACGGCGATGGCAGCAACGTGACGCGCATCGACGCCGTGGAATCACAGAAGAAGAACCGTAAGGAACTCCATAACGCTGGACGTGCTCCGCTGCCGGGCACCGTTCAGAAGTAATCTTCAAGAACTTAATTTAAGGAAATAAGAAAATGTCTCAAACTACGGTTCTTGCGGATGTTCCGCTGGCTCTTGAAGGTTCGGTCGCATATCCTGGTGCGGGTAATCTAACGATTAGCCGATGGGCTAAGACGGATATGCCTTTTGGGCGTTTCGTGACGTTCAAGACTGCGAGCGGTGCGGAGTCTTGTGACCTTCCGACGGTTACGGGTGATGTGACTTCAGGTCGTGCTCTCGGCATCGCTGTGTTTGATCCTGCGAAGGAGCCGAACAGTGCGCTCGGCTACAAGGCTGGACAGATGGTCCAAATCCTTCGTCGAGGATATATTTGGATGCTCACGGAGACGGATGTCGCCGAAGGTAGCGCGGTGTTCGTTAGATTTGCTACGGTAACAGGTTCGGGAACCGCGCCCGCAATCGGCAAGGTTCGCAAAGATGCGGATACTGCGGATGCGGTAGCTCTCCCTGGTGCCTTTTTCCGTACGACTCTCGCGGCCGCGGGTTTGGCTATCGTTGAGATTAACCTCCCGCAGTAACAGAACTCTTTCTTAGCTTAACTTAAGGATAGAAGAAAAATGTTGATTCGTCAAGCTCTCGTTGAACGTATTCTCGAGCAGTTCAATCAGAACACGAGTGATCGAACGGATGCGGGAGAGACTGCGTTTTTCACTCGTTCGCTCGAGACGATTCTCGCCAAGACGTATGATGTCAAGTATCCGGAGCTTAAGGCTCGTCAGTTCATTCCGCTGAACAGCGAAGTGGATCCGGGCGCTGAGACGTTTACGTATCGGCAGTTTGACATGTTTGGCATCGCGAAGATTATCAGCAACTTTGCTGACGATCTTCCGATGGTCGATGTGCTCGGTAAGGAGTTCAGCGCTCCTATCGTGAGCATCGGCGCAAGCTACCACTATTCGATTCAGGATATCCGCCGTTCGCGTATGTCGGGTATCGATATGGATGGCAAGCGCGGCATGGCTGTTCGACGCGCGGCTGAGACGAAGATTGATCTTCTCGCCGCTCTCGGTGACGCAAACACGGGAGTCAAGGGTTTCCTCAATCAATCTGCTGTGCCCATTGTCAGTTTCGTTACTGGCAACTGGACGCAGGCGACGGCTGCAGAGAACATCCTTACGGACATGAACACGCTTGTTAACTCGATCGTGAACACGACCAAGGAACTCTTTGCGCCGGACACGATGATTTTGGACAATACTTCGTTCCAGATTGCGAACAGCAAGCGCATTGATCCGACGATGGAAAAGAGCGTTCTCAAGTCTTTCCTTGAGAACAATCCTTACATTACTTCGGTCCAGCAGTGGCAGCGATGCAACACTGCGTCGGCGACGAACGGTCGGCGCATCGTTGCGTACAAGCGCGATCCGGAAGTTCTCGAATTGGTCATTCCGCAAGAGTTTGAGCAGTTCCCTCCTCAGGCCAAGAACCTTGGATTTATGATTCCTACGCATGCGCGCGTTGGTGGCGTTTCTGTGCGCTATCCGCTCGCTATTGCGTACATGGATCTGACGTAAAAGGAAAGACAGATGATTGATATTGAGAATACTCAGGCTCGGCTTCTTGTCGGGCCTCCGATCGGGCACGAGAAGCTAGAGCATGGCGAGGTTCGTTTCCTTCCGGGAATGAATCACGTTTTGGATGATGCTTGGGAGCAGACCAAGAATATGGGCAGCGTGCCGAAGTGGATTGAACTCGGCTGGCTCAAAGTTCATGGCGAACAGCCCGGTCCTGTTGAAGTCGAAGATGGTATCACGGTCGACGATGCCGTTTCTGAGATTTCAAAAATGAGTGCTCAGGATGCTGTCGCCGTCATTGAGCAAGGACATCTGACGGCTGAAATGCTCGATGCTGTAGCAAAGAGAGATAATCGCGAAGCCGTGTCTCTCGCTGCTAAGCTCAAGCTCGACGAGCAGAAGTAATGGCTTTGGATGTAGCGAGCTTTAAGGTCGTTTTCCCCGAATTTACCGATGCCGGGGATGCGATGATTGCTCTCTACATCCAAGATGCTTCTCAACGAGTTAATGTAGCTTTCGGAAGTCTTTTTGATCGAGCACACGCTATTATGACAGCTAAGATGCTCGCTCAAAGCTCTTTCGGTCAACAAGCTCGCTTGTTATCAAAAACTGGACGCAGTACGTATGACGATCAGTGGGATAATTTAGCTTACGCTTTCAACGCTGGCGGGACAGTCCTTTGATTCGAACGAAGTTGACTATTATAGACCGAGATGCAGGTCTTAAAAAGCTACTTCGCGAAACATTGATTCCAGGCAGAACGAACGTAACGGTTGGAGTTCAGGCGGATATCGGAGCGCAACAACACGTTGGTTCTAAGCTTACTGTGCTTGACATCGCAACGATTCATGAATTTGGGCTTGGCAATAATCCTGAACGGTCTTTTATCCGTGCAACGTTCGATGAAAATCAAGAGCTGATTTACAGACTCGCTCAATTAGTAGTCGATGGAAAGCTAACAAGAGAACAAGCACTTAATCAGCTCGGCCTTAGATTTCAAGCGCAGGTTATCGATAGAATCAATTCTAACATCCCTCCGCCGCTCGCTCCAGCAACGATTAAGCGCAAGGGTTCAAGTTTGGCGCTAGTTGATACAGGGCAACTTAAGTCTAGCATAACTTATCGGATCGAACAAGAATGACCACATGGGCACAATTTAGAACGGACCTGCTAGCAGCAGTAAAAGCCGTTGTGCCTAATGATCAGGTCGTTTGGAAAAGTCAACCGCGTCCGTTCAAGAAGCCCGGTCGAGCACTCGTTATCTTGAATCAGATAGCTTTTGACTTCGGCCAGTTTGACGAGGAGCGCATCAATCCTGACACGATGCAAGTGGATCGTTTGGGTTGGCGCAAAACTACTGTTTCTGTTCGCG
>Ga0310810_10000469_pt1 | contig 40942 bp, 43 predicted proteins | sample NCmetagenome_FD_207641 | JGI IMG/M metagenome (GOLD analysis project Ga0310810, IMG submission 207641) | Soil microbial communities from experimental microcosm in Duke University, North Carolina, United States - NC | ecosystem: Engineered > Artificial ecosystem > Soil microcosm > Unclassified ...
GAGCGGCGACATCTCGAAGTTCGATCCGCACTTCAGCACGTCGTCCAACGACATCCGCGTGTCGTTCAACGTCTTCGACAACCTCACGAGCCGGCATCCGGACGGCAAGCTCTACCCGGGCCTCGCCACCGAGTGGAAGCTCGAGGGGCAGACCACCTGGCGCTTCAAGCTGCGGCAGGGGGTGAAGTTCCACAACGGCGACCCGTTCACCTCGGCCGACGCCAAGTACAGCATCGAGCGCACCTACGATCCGGCGGCCAAGACCATGGTGGCCACGGCCCTCGCCACCATCGACAAGGTCGAGGCTCCGGACGCGCAGACGCTGGTGATCACCACGAAGAAGCCCGACCCGCTGCTGCCCGCGCGCCTCGGCTTCTACGGCGGCCAGGTCGTGCCGAAGAAGTACCTCGAGTCGGTGGGCAACGACACCTTCAACGCCAAGCCGGTCGGGACCGGCCCGCTGAAGTTCGGCTCCTGGGTGAAGGACGACCGGGCGGTGCTCGAGGCCAACCCCGACTACTGGGGCGGCAAGATCGACGTGGACCGGTGGATCATGCGGCCGATCCCGGAGACCGCGCCGCGCATCGCGGCCCTGCTGAAGGGCGAGGTGGACGTGATCACCCAGCTGCCGCCCGACCAGGAGGAGCGGGTGGCCGGCAACGCCTCCACCCGGGTGGCGGGCGCGCTCTACGCCGGGCTCTACGTGCTGGCGGTGAACAGCAAGCGGCCGCCGCTCGACAACCCGCTCGTGAAGCAGGCGCTCTCGCTCGCCATCGACCGCGAGGCGATCGTGAAGGAGCTGTGGAGGGGCCGCGGGGTCGTCCCGAGCGGCATGATCGCCAAGGGCGACAACCACTTCGACACGAGCCTGCCCCCGCTGGCCTACAAGCCCGCCGAGGCGAAGGAGCGGTTGAAGAAGGCCGGCTACAAGGGCGAGGAGGTCTTCATCGAGACCACCGTCGCCTACGTGGCCCAGGACAAGGCGATGTCGGAAGCCATCGCGGCGATGTGGAAGGACGTGGGCGTCAACGTGAAGGTCGAGGTGATCGAGTACTCCGTGCGCGCCCAGAAGAACCGCGAGAAGAGCTTCAAGGGCGTGTTCTGGTCGGACCCGACCTCGACGCTCGGTGATCCGGACGGCATGGCCTGGCGGCTCCTCGGCCCGGGCGGACCTCAAGATTACTGGCGCGAGGCCAAGTTCGACGAGCTGGGCAACGCGGCGCGGTTCAGCGTCGACGAGAAGTTCCGCGGGCAGGCCTACAAGGAGATGACCAAGATCTTCCTGGAGCACCTCCCGTGGCTGCCGGTCATCCAGCCGTACGAGGACTACGGGCTCCAGAAGTACGTGGAGTTCACCCCGAACCCGAACCAGCAGTTCGAGCTTCGCCGCTTCAACTTCAAGCTCCGCCGCGCGTAGCCGCGCCCCCTGACCCTGCCCTCTCCCCGCGCTCCGGGGGAGAGGGCAGCGAGGGGCCTTGTTCATGCGCGGATTCGTCCCGTTCCTCGGTCAGCGTCTCTTCCGCGCCCTCATCGCGCTCTGGCTCGTGTCCACCGTGGTCTTCGTGGTCATGCGCCTGTCCGGCGACCCGGTGCCGCTCCTGCTGCCCCCCGACGCGCCGACCAGCGAGATCCTGCGGGTCCGCCGCGAGCTGGGCCTCGACAAGCCGCTGCCCGCGCAGTACGTGATCTTCCTCGGCAACCTCGCACGCGGCGACTTCGGCCGCTCGATCCACTTCCGCGAGCCCGCCTTCGACGTGGTACGCGGCTACCTGGCCGCCACCCTCGAGCTCGGCCTCACCGCCTTCGTGCTGGCCGCGGTGGTGGCGGTGCCGATCGGACTGTTCTCCGCCATGCGGCGGAACACCCTGGTGGATCACGTGGCGATGGGCCTGGCCCTCATCGGGCAGTCCGCGCCCACCTTCTTCCTCGGCATCCTGTTCATCCTGCTGCTGTCGCTCAAGGCGGATCTCTTCCCGACCTCGGGGCGCGGCGACTGGCGCAACCTGGTGCTCCCCGCGCTGACCCTGGGGGCCTTCACGATGGCCTCGATCGCGCGGCTGACGCGGTCCGCGGTGCTCGAGGTGCTGCGCGCCGACTACATCCGCACCGCGCGGGCCAAGGGCGTGAAGGAGACGTGGGTGGTAGCCAAGCACACCCTCAAGAACGCGGCGATCCCGATCGTGACCATCACCGGGCTGCAGTTCGGCACGCTCCTGGGTGGGGCGGTGGTCACCGAGACCGTGTTCTCGTGGCCGGGCATCGGTCGGCTCGCGGTGCAGTCGATCTACAATCGCGACTACGCGGTGGTGCAATGTACCGTGTTCCTGGCCGCCCTGATGTTCGTGGTGATCAACTTCTTCGTCGATCTCATCTATGGCGTCCTCGATCCCCGCATCCGCGCCGGCTGACGCGGTCCTTGCCGCGCCAGCGGTCCGGCCCCGCGGCCGCCGACGTCGCGCCCCGGGCCTGGTGCTGCTCGGGGTGGGCTTCGTGGTGCTGCTGCTGCTGGTGGCCACCGCGGCGCCCCTGATCGCGCCGCAGGACCCGATCCGCCAGAGCCTGCGCGGTCGCCTCGCCGCCCCGACCTGGAGCGGGACCGACGGTCACGCCCACCTGCTCGGCACCGATCACCTGGGCCGCGACGTGCTCTCGCGGGTGATCTGGGGCTCGCGGGTGTCGCTCGTGATCGGCTTCGCGGCGGTGCTGGTGGGCGGGGTGATCGGCTCCGCGGCGGGGCTGGCCGCGGGCTTCAGCCGCGGGCGGATGGACGCCATCGTGATGACGCTGGCCGACGCGCAGCTCGCGTTCCCGTTCATCCTGCTCGCGATCGGTATCATCGCGGTGCTCGGCCCGAGCTTCCCCACGCTGGTGGTGGTGATCGGGCTCTCCGGCTGGGTCTCCTACGCCCGCATCCTGCGCTCGCAGGTGCTGGTGCTGCGCTCGCGCGAGTTCGTGGAGTCGATCCACGCCCTCGGCGGCTCCCTCGCCCGCGTCGTGCTCCGCCACGTGCTGCCCAACGTGCTCTCCACCATCGTGGTCATCGCGACCCTCGAGCTGGCCCGGGCCATCGTGCTCGAGGCCACGCTCTCGTTCCTGGGCCTGGGGATCCAGCCTCCGACGCCCTCCTGGGGCGGCATGGTGCAGGAAGGCCGCGAGTACCTCGACTCGGCGTGGTGGATCTCGACCTGCCCCGGGATCGTGCTCATGGTCACCTCGATCGTGGTCAGCCGCACCGGCGACTGGCTGCGCGACGTGCTGGACCCGACTCTCCGCGGAGAGTAGGGCGGAAAGGATCCATCCGATGCCGGTCACCACCCTGATCGAGTACGAGGCGGCCAGCCGCGAGGTTCGCGCGGTCTACGATGACATCATGGCCACGCGCAAGACCGACTGGATCAACAACTTCTGGAAGGCCCTCGCCAACCACCCGCCGACCCTCCGCCGCACCTGGGAGAGCATCAAGCAGATCATGGGGCCGGGTGCCCTCGACCCGCTCACCAAGGAGATGGTCTACCTGGCGGTCAGCGCGGCCAACGGCTGCGACTACTGCATCGCCTCCCACACCGCGGGCGCGCGCCGGGCAGGGATGAGCGAGGCGATGCGGGGCGAGCTGCTCGCGGTGGTCGGGATGGCCTGCGAGACCAACTCGCTGGCCAACGCCTATCAGGTGCCGGTCGACGATCGGTTCCGCGATCCGACCTGAGCCGCCGCGCGCCGCTCGAGGCGCAGGTCGGCGACGGTGTGCCCGGCCAGGGCGGCCAGCACCACCGCGCCGCCCACCAGCGACGGGGCGCCCGGGTTCTCGCCGAGGGCGAGCCACACCCAGACCGGCCCCAGCACGCTCTCCAGCACCGCGATCAGCGAGGTCTCGGCCACCGGGATACGTCGCGCTCCCGCGGTGAACAGGATCATGCCGAGCCCGAGCTGGCCGGCTCCGAAGAACGCCAGGCGCACGAGGTCGCCCGCCGCGGCGGCGGCGGGGGTCGCCGGGCCCGCCGCGACCACGCTGGTGAGCGCGGCGGCCAGCGCGGCCGCGGGCAGCATCTGCACCTGGCGGCGGCGCCGCAGGAGCACGGTGGCGGTGGCGAAGGTGAGGGCCACCGCGAAGGCGAGCCCGTCGCCGCCGAGCGAGCCGGTGGCGGGCGTGGAGTAGAAGTAGCGCGAGACCATGATCGCGCTCCCCATGAGGGCCACGCCCATGGCCAGCCAGGTGCGGCCGGCCACGCGCTCACCCATCCAGGCCCACCCGAGCAGCCCGGCCATGAACGGGCTCAGGCTCTGGATGATCAGCACGTTCGCGACCGAGGTGCGGTGGAGCGCCATGATGAAGCAGGTGGAGCCGATCGCGAAGCTCACCGCCATGCCGACCCCGCCGAGGCCCATGCCCGCGAAGACGCCCGGCGTGCCCCGGCCCTCGCGCGCCGCGGTCACCGCGACGAGGAACGCGGCGCAGAAGAGCCCGCGCCAGAACACGGTGGTCCACGGGTCGGTGTCCACGCTGCGCGCCATCAGGCCGCCCAGGCTCCAGAAGGCGGCCGCGGTGGCCACCAGGATCCGGCCGCGCCGGCGGTCGGGGGCGCCGTCGGGGAGCGTCGGGGCGCTCATCGGGCGAGGGCCACGCAGGCCACCCCGGCCAGCACCACCGCGGCGCCGGCGAGCCGCCGCGCCCCCGCGCCTTCCTTCATCCAGGTCGCGCCGATGATCGCGGAGAGCACGATCGACATCTCGCGGGCGGCCACCACGTAACCGGTCTTGGAGAGCTGGAACGCGAAGAGGACCAGCAGGTAGGCGGTCGGGCTCATCAGCGCGGCCGCGACGATCGTCGAGCGGTTGAGCCGCCATTCCCGACGCCGCGCCTCCGGTCGCGCGAGTGCCACCGGAGCGAGCAGGGCGCAGGAGCCGACCTGCATGAGCCAGATGTAGGCGAGCGGGCTGATGCGGGCGATCCCGGCCCGGTCGAGGAGCGAGTAGGCCGCGATCAGCACCCCGGTGGTGAGCGCCCAGCCGGTGCCCGAGCGATGGAGCGCGGCGGCGGTCCACGCGCCGGGGCGCCAGTGCAGTCCGAGGATGCCGCTCGCCACCAGGGCCACCCCGAGCGTGCCGAGGGCCGAGAGCCGCTCGTCGAAGATGGCGAGGGCGGCCACCGGAACGAGCGCCACCCCGAGCCCCCGCGCGATGGGGTAGACGAGGGAGAAGTCGCCCGCCGCGTAGGCGCGCCCGAGCGAGAAGAAGTAGAGCGCGTGCAGGATCACGGTGCCGATCACGAACGGCAAAGCGGCGGACCGGAAGCCATCGCGAGCCAGCACCCAGAGCGCGATCGGGGTGTAGAGCCCGGAGGCGACCACGCCCGCCCACCAGAGGAACAGCACCGGATCGCCCGCCCGCTTGACGAGCGCGTTCCAGCCCGCGTGGAGCACGGCCGCGCCCGCGACGAGGAGGAGGGCGGCGACGGTCACCGGGACAGGGTAGGGGTTTCCCCCGGCGACGCCAAGCGATTACTATGGGAGAGCGCTTCCATGGCCCACTCCCTCCGGCTCGTCGAGGACCGGCTCGCCGCGGGCGCCGCCGCGCCGGCCTCGCGCGTCCCGCGCGTGCTCTACGCGGCCGAGGGCGCGCGGGCCGCCGCGTCCGCGGCGCGTGTCTACCGCGTGGAGCTGGTGCGTCAGCCGCCGCCGCCCGCGGGCGGCCGCGTCCTGCTCGAGCACCCGATCGACCTGACCGGCGGCGCGGGCTGGCTCATGCGCTGCGACCGGGTGGACTTCGAGCCGGGCGGCGTCGCGCCGCCGCACCGGCACCGGGGCGGCGGCATCCGGTGCCTGCTGCGGGGCGGTCTGGAGGTCACGGTGGGCGAGGGCGCCCCGCGCGCGGTCTCCCCGGGCGAGGCCTGGTTCGAGAGCGGGCGCGAGCCGGTGCTCGCGGTGGCGGCGGACGACCGGGAGACGAGCTTCATCCGCGTCTCGATCCTGCCCGCGGCGATCCGGGGGCAGTCCTCGATCCTCTACGTCGATCCGGCCGACGCGGCCCGCGGCCGGCCGCGGCGCTACACGGTCTACGTCGACGAGCCGATCGCACTCTGACCATGCGCGTCCTGATCCTGAGCGCCAGCTACGGCTCCGGCCACGCGGAGGCCGCGCGCAGCCTGGCCGCCGCCTTCGTGAGCCGCGGCGCCGAGCCGATGGTGGTCGACCACTTCCGCGACCTGGTGCACCCGGTCTTCGCGCGCGCGAGCGGCGCGATCTACTACTGGCTGCTGCGCCGGGCCCCCACGCTGTGGGCGCTCGGCTACACCCTCGGTGACCGGCTGGGGCCGGAGTCCCCGCTGGCCTTCGGCGTGCCGCGGCTCGGCGTGGTGGGGCTCGGGCAGCTGCTCGACACGATGCGGCCGGACGCGGTGGTGACCGTCCACGCCACGCCGGCCGCCGCGATGGCCGCGCTCGCCGCCTCCGGTCGCGCGATGCCGCCCCACACCACCGCGGTGACCGACTTCGTGGCCCACAGCCAGTGGATGCCGCGCCCGGTGGACCGCTACTGCGTGGCGGCCGAGGAGGTGCGGAACGAGTTCGTGGCGCGCGGGATCCCGCCCGACCGCGTGGTGGTCACCGGGGTGCCGGTGCGGGAGGAGTTCTCGCGCCCGGTCGAGGCCCCCGAGGCCCGCCGCGCGCTCGGCCTCGCCCCGGGGCTGCCCACCGTGGTCGCGATGGCGGGCACCCAGGGCTCGCTCGGGCGGCTCCCCGACGTGGTCCACGCGCTCCTCACCGTCGAGCGCCCGATGCAGGCGGTCGTGGTGGCGGGGCGGGACGAGCGGCTGCGCGCGCGGCTCACCCGCCTGGCCGCCGGCAGCCCGGTGCGGGTGGCGGGTTACGTCGAGGACGTCCGCACGCTGCTGGCCGCGGCGGACCTGCTCGTCACCAAGGCGGGAGGCATGACGCTCGCGGAGGCCACCGCCACCGGGGTGCCGCTGCTCCTCTACGGCAGCCTGCCGGGCCAGGAGATCGGCAACGAGCGCTTCGCCTCCCGCGCGGGCATCGCGCTGGTGGCCCGCTCGCGCGGCGAGCTTCGCCGCCTGCTCGACCGCGCGCTCGCCGATCCGGACACGATGGAGCGGATGCAGGGCTCGCTCCGGCGGCTCCGCCGCCCGGACGCGGCGGCCCACATCGTCGATCTCGTCCTCGAGCAGATCGCGACCCGCCGGAGGGGCTGACGTGTCGCAGTTCACGTTCTGTCTCGAGAGCGGCGATCGCGCGCTCCGGGAGGGGCGCTATGCCGACGCCGAGCAGGCCCTCGGAGCCGCGCTGGCCCTCGATCCCCGCAGCGTCAAGGCGCACTTCAAGCTCGGCCTCACGCTCGAGCGGCAGCGCAAGTGGGCGCCCGCCGAGGCCGCGTTCCGGGCCGCGCTGCGTGGTAAGCGCGACCACGCGACCGCGTGGCTGCGCCTGGCCACGGTGTGCCGCCGCCTCGGCAAGGCGCGCGAGGAGGAGACCGCCGCGCGCGAGGCGGTGCGCCTGGCCCCCCGTAGCAGCGAGGCGCGCCACGGCCTCGCGGTGACCCTCGCCCGCCTCGGGCGCGCGGAGGATGCGGTGGCCGCCTTCGAGGAGACGATCCGGCTGGCGCCCTCGAACTCGGTCGCCCACGCCGGTCTCGGCCTGGCCCTCACGACGCTCGGCCGTCACGGCGACGCGGCGGCCGCGTTCGGCCGCGCCGCGGCGCTCGATCCCCGGTCGTACAAGGCGCATCTCCAGCACGCGGAGGCCCACCGCCGCCAGCGCCGCTGGGGCGAGGCCGCGGAGGCCTACCGGGCGGCGGTCGCCCTCCGGCCCGCGGAGCCCGCCCTCCACGGCCGCCTCGGGCTCATGCTCGAGCGCCAGCGGCGCTACCGCGAGGCGGTGGGCGCCTACACGCGCGCGGCCCGGCTCGACAGCACCGGCGCGCGCTGGCGCGCCCGGCTCGGCCGCGTGCTCGAGCGCCAGGGCCGCTTCGCCGACGCGGAGGCCGCGCTGCTCGAGGCGCTCCGCCGGGAGCCCGACCGCGTCGACGCCCACCTGGGGCTGGCCATGATCTATCGCCGCCAGGGCAAGTGGGGGGAGGAGGCGCGCGTGTACGAGCAGGCCATCCGCCTGAAGCCGGGCGACGCGCATCTGCACGCCGACCTCGGGCTGGCCCTCGAGGCCCAGGGCCTGCTCGGGCCCGCCGAGGGCCAATTCCGCCGCGCGGTGGCGCTCGCGCCCGACAACGCCGATCTGCACGTGGAGCTCGGCATCGCGATGGGCCGTCAGGGGCGGCACGCGGAGGCGGAGGCCGCGCTGCGCGAGGCGGTGCGGCTCAACCCCCAGGACGTGGTGGCCCGCTCGAACCTGGCCCTCGGCCACCGGCGCCAGGGGCGGCACGCCGAGTCGGAGGTGGCGTATCGCCATGCGCTCGTGCTCAAGGCGGACGGCGCGCCGCTCCACCGCGGGCTCGGCATGGCGCTCTACTCGCAGGGCAAGCGCGGAGAAGCCGAGGCCGCGTTCCGCGAGGCGGTCCGGCTCAAGCCGAGCTACGCTCGCGCGTGGGGCGACCTGGGAGAGCTCCTGACCGAGACCGGCCGCCACGACGAGGCGGTGGAGGCCTTTCGCGAGGCCATCGCGGTGAAGCCCGAGCGCATCGCCTCTCACCGCGGCCTCGGCGCGGTGCGCCTGCTGCAGGCGCGCCCCGACCTGGCCGAGGCCGCGTTTCGCGCCGCGCTCGCGCTGCGTCCGGACGATTCGCAGAGCCACTTCGGGCTGTGGACCGCCCTGGAGCGGCAGGGCAAGGCGGCGGAGCTGGAGGCCGCCTACCGGGAGGCGATCGGGGGGAGTCCCGACATGGTGGAGGCGTACGCCCGGCTGGGGGAGCTGCTGGCCCGGCAGGGCCGCTGGCGGGAAGCGGAGCCGGCCTATCGGGAGGCGGTGCGGCTCCAACCCGACGACGCGCGCTCGCGCGTCGCGCTCAGCGCGGTGCTGCGTCGCCCCCGCGGCTAGCTCTCGCTGGGATCGACTTCGATGTTGGTGATGCGGAGGTAGCTGACCGCCACGCGCTCGTCGCCCTGCTCGAGCAGGACGCCGTCCTCGGCGATCTGGGCCAGGCTACCCTCGATCGGCTCGGTGGCGTTCTTCACCGAGATGAGCACCCGCCGGCCCAGGTGACGCTGGGCCTCGGCCTGCCACATCGTCTTCTGCACCTCGTCGAACACGCCGGCCGCCTGGCGCGCGGCCGAGGCGGCCCGGCTCGCCGCGGTGATGGTGCCGAGGCCGGGAACCATCAGGCCCCCCGGCAGGACCGGGACCGTCGAGCCGCCGCTGCCCGGCGCGGTGGCGGCCGGCCGCGCGACCGCCTCCGACCCGGTCCCGGAGGCCGAGGACGTCGAGGCGGCCGTTCCCGGCCGCGCGGCGCCGTCCGGCTGCTCCTCGAGATAGCGCAGCACCTCGGATAGCCGCGCCATGAGGTTCGAGAAGATGAAGAGCCCGACCAGCGCGCAGGCGAGCGCCACTCCGAGCCCCATCTGGGCCTCGGTCAGCTTGAGCTGGTTCAGGGCGTAGAGCGTGTACGTGAAGAGCAGGAGGGGGATCACGGCCGTCAGCGCGAAAACGATGGAGGCCGCGTTCCGGAGCGTGTAGGTCCGGCCTCTACTCATGACGCCTCAAATCTAGCGCGCCGGGCACCGCGCCCAAAGTTTTGAGAGAGCCGGCGCCGGGGGCCGCCGCCCGGGCCTCGGGCCCGCGTGATAGTATCCGACCGCGACCATGAGCCCCACCCGGCGTACCTTGCGCGAGATGCGCGGCTTCGTCTTCGACCTCGACGGCTGCGTCTGGACCGGCGACGTCCTCACCCCCGGGGCCGCCCAGGTGCTCGCCCTGATCCGCGAGAAGGGCAAGGCCCTCTGCTTCCTCACCAACAACTCGCGCGCCCGGGCCCGGACCATGCAGGCCAAGCTGGTGCGCCTGGGGGTGGAGGCCAAGGAGCCGGAGGTGCTCACGCCGCTCGAGATCCTGGGCGAGGTCGTGGCCCAGCGCTGGGGGCCGTCCCGGGTGCTGGCGATCGGCGGGCCCGAGCTGGCGGAGGTCCTGGTCGAGGCCGGCCACAGCCTCGTGCCGATCGACCGTTCCCGCGACGCCACGGTGGTGGTGGTGGGCAACGACTTCGACTTCAGCTACGAGCGCCTCACCGCGGCGGCCCGCGCGGTGGCGGCCGGCGCCGCCTTCCTCACCCCGAACATCGACCCGCGGCTGCCGATGGAGAACGGCGAGTTCCTGCCCGGCTGCGGGGCCGTCGTCGAGGCGGTGGCCACCGCGGCGGGCGTGCGACCGATCGTGGTGGGCAAGCCCGAGCCGCCGCTCTTCGAGCTGGCGCTCCAGCGGATGGGCCTCGGCGTCGACGAGGCCGCCATGGTCGGCGACAGCGTGGACTCGGACGTGCGCGGCGCCCGGCGCGTCGGCATGACCGCGGTGCTCTTCGCGCCCAAGGGCGGTCCCGATGGCGTGGCGCACTATATGGTCAAGTCCATGTCCCAGCTGAGGCGGCTGCTGGGCGGGTAGGGATGCGCGTCTTCCTCCACTCGGGCGGGCCGCTCGGGCCGGTCGGTCGCGCGGCGCTGCCGGACTTCCTCGGCCCGCTCCACCGGGTGGCCTTCGTGACCGCGGCGAGTCTGCACGATCCTTCGGCGACCTTCGAGCGGGTGCGGGCCGCGCTCGAGCCGGCCCCGCCGGAGGGCGCGGGGCTCGAGCTCCTGCACCTGCGCTGGGACATAGATCCCCTCGACACCCTCGCCCGGGCGGAGGCGCTCTTCATGGGCGGCGGCAACACCTACGCGCTGCTCCAGCGGTTGCGCGGGGCCGGTCTGCTCGAGGCCATTCGCGCCCGCGTGGTCGCAGGGATGCCCTACATGGGAGCGAGTGCGGGCTCCAACGTGGCCGGTCCCACCATCCTCACCACCAACGACTGGAACGTGGTGGCCCTGGATCGCTTCGACGCCCTGGGGCTCGTCGGCTTCAACATCAATCCCCATTACAAGGACGCCGATCCCATGATGGCGCCCTTCAGCGAGACGCGCGACGACCGGATCCGCGAGTACCACGTGGTCAACGCCAATCCGGTGCTGGGGCTCGAGGAGGGCGCGTGGGTGACCGCCGAGGACGGGGTGGTGACCGTGCACGGAACCGCGCGGGTGAAGCTGTTCCGGCCGGCCGCCGACCCGGTGTGGTACCGGGCCGACGACCGGCTGCCGGTTACTTAGCGACCGCCCGGAAGGACCCGCCGTCTGTACTCGTCGTCGCATCGGGTCCTTCCGAGCGGCCTGGTTGGTCGGGGTCAGAAGAGCGGTCGGGCGGTCAACCCGAGCACTTCTGTCCCTTGGGTGTTTCGTAGTTGGCGACCTTGAACGTCCGGACGAAGGAATCCTCCCACACCTCGAGCGGCAGCCGGCCCATGTCCTGCACGCCGTCGAAGATCGAGAACTTGGCGCGCCGGGTGAACTCGCCCGCCGGCACGCGCTTGGCGAGGAAGCCGAGCGTGGTCTGCTTGTCGATGAAGAGGGCGAGGGTCTCGTTCACCGGCTGGACCGCGCCGCCCCCGGTGCCCGGTTTCAGCCACGACAGCACCACCGAGAAGCCCTGCACGTTGGGATCGGCCACCAGCGGCTGGAGGGCCGCCATGCGCCGCAGAAGATCGGTGCCGTAGCGCGAGAACATCGCGGAGGCGCGGCGCTCCGCGGGCAGCGCGGCGAAGCGGGCGTCCTCGTCCTGGTCGATCATGATCCACACCGAGAGGTAGCGGTCGTCCTCCACCGCGCCCTTGGGCTGGCGGAAGCCGATGCCCGCCTTCTGCACGCCGACCCACGGCATGCAGTGGTAGATCTCCTCCCGCATCTGATTGAGGAGAGGCTGGTAGGTGGTGGCGAGCGTGCGGGCCTTGGCCGTCTTGTACTGGTCGACACTCATGATGGCTTCGTCGGCGGCCGCGGGAACCGGGATGACGAAGATGAGCGCGAGGGCGGCGAGCCGGCGAACGATGAAGCGGGACATCGTGTGTCGCATCGGGATCCTCCTGTCGCGGAGCGCATTTCCGATCCCGACGAGCGCTTTCGTGCGCCCTTCCTTCGGTAGCCCGGCCGTCAGGGGATCACCTGATCCGTGGCTTTGCGTCCCCGTCTCACGACGGGTTTGCCATTGTCGGGAAGAGACTCCGCGAGGAGAGAGGAGAGCAATCGCGATGCCAGCGCTCGCGGCGTGTTCGGGCCAGCAATGGCTGGTAGATAGCCGGCGGGCGCGGCGGCGGCCGTCATGGGCGTGACGCGTGTGTTGACCGTACGTCCGTGCGCAAGATGTGCTATCCATGCCGCGATGCTCTCCGACGCGCCGCTCCCGATCAGCCTGCTCTTCGTCGCCACCGTGGTGGGCATGCTGCTGCTGGTGCTGTGGGGCGCGACGCGGGCCGCCCGCGTGGCGGGCCCGGGCGCGGCGCGTGGGGTGCGACTCGCCGGCGTCGCGATGGGGGGCTGGCTCGCGCTGACCGCGGTGCTCGCCGACCGCGGTTTCTTCGAGGACTTCCACGCGCTGCCGCCCCACATGCTGCTGGCGGTCGGCCCGCCGCTGCTGGCCGCGCTCGCCCTCACCGCCTCGGGACGTCTCGACCCCCTCCTGGCCGTGATGCCCCCCTCGTGGCCGGTTGGCGCGCAGGCCTTCCGCATCGTGGTGGAGATCGTGCTGTGGCGGCTCGCGGTAGCCGGGGTGGCGCCGGAGATCATGACCTTCACCGGACGCAACGTGGACATCCTGGTCGGGCTCAGCGCGCCGGTCGTGGCCTACGCCTGCTTCGTGCGCCGGGTCTGGCCCGCGCGGGTCGCGCGGTGGTGGAACTGGGCCGGCATCCTGATCCTGCTGAACGTGGTGGTGCACGCCCAGCTCTCCGCGCCGACGCGGTTCCGGGTGTTCGAGACCGAACCGGCGACCACCTTCATCGGCGACCTGCCCTTCATCTGGCTGCCCGCATTCCTCGTGCCGCTGGCCTGGGCGCTCCACGCGGTCTCGCTGCGCCAGCTCCGGTCGAGGCGGTGAGCGGCGCCGACGACCGCTTCTACCCGCGCGTCTTCGCGCTGGTGACCGCCGCCCTCCTGGGTGGCGCGCTGTTCCTGATCGTGCGCCCCTTCCTGGAGGCGGTGCTCTGGTCCATGTTGCTCGCGTTCCTGCTCTCCCCGGCCCAGCGGGGAGTGGCGGCCCTCCTGCGCGGGCGGGCCACCCTCACCGCGATCCTCCTCACCCTGCTCACCGCGGTGGTGCTGATCGCCCCGGGCCCGCTGCTCGCGGTGGCCTTCGCGCGGCAGGCCCGGGAGCTGTTCGGCCGTGGGCAGAAGCTGGTCGCCGAGTCCGGCATCTCGGGGGCGGGCGACCTCCTCGAGATCCCCCTCGTGAGCCAGGCGATCCGGTGGGCCGAGGCCATGACCCCGGTCAGCGCCGACCAGATCCACGACTGGCTGGTGAGCGGTGCCCAGGCGCTCCTGCAGGGGCTCGTGGCGGTGAGCGGCGCCTTCGTGGTCGGCGCCCTGAACGCGCTGGTGGGGCTCGGCATCACCCTCTTCCTCCTCTTCTTCTTCCTGCGCGACGGCGACCGGATGGTGACGAGCGCGGTGGGCCTGATCCCGATGGCCCCGGAGCGCCGGAGCCACCTCGTCGATCACGTGGGGGCGGTGATCCGCGCGGTGGTGTTCGGCTCGCTACTCACCGCCCTGGTGCAGGGGCTCCTGGTGGGAGTGGGCTTCGCGCTGGTGGGCCTGCCGTCGCCGGTGGTCTTCGGGGCGGTGGCCGCGGTGGCGGCCCTCATCCCGCTGATCGGCACCGCGCTGGTCTGGCTGCCCGGCGCGGGCGCGCTCTTCGTCCAGGGACACTGGATCGCGGGCCTGCTCCTGCTCGGCTGGGGGGTGGGCGTCGTGTCGAGCGCCGACAACGTGGTGCGGCCGCTGTTCATCTCGGGCCGCGCCCAGATCTCCACCCTGCCGGTGTTCCTGGGGCTGCTGGGTGGGGTGAGCGCGTTCGGCCCCATCGGACTCGTGGTGGGGCCGGTGGTGGTGGCCCTCACCCTCGCCCTCCTGCGCTTCGCGGAGGAGTCGCGCGGCGCCTAGCCGGACGCGCCGCGACGAGCCGGGCGCCGCCGGCGCCGGTAGCGCATGTTGAGCATCTCCACGAGCAGGGAGAAGGCCATCGCGAAGTAGATGTAGCCCTTCTCGACGTGGGTGCCCATTCCCTCCGCGACCAGCATTACCCCGATCAGGAGCAGGAAGGCCAGGGCCAGGATCTTGAGGCTCGGGTGCTGGTCGATGAAGCGGCTCACCGTCCCGGCGGAGGCCAGCATCACGAGCATCGCGATCACCATCGCGGTGACCATGATCGAGAGCTGGTTGGCCATGCCGACCGCGGTGATCACCGAGTCGAGCGAGAACACGATGTCGAGCAGCAGGATCTGGGCGAGCACCCACCAGAACGCCCCCCGCGTGCCCGGCGCCCCCGGCTCGTGGGGATCCGCCTCCACCTTCTCGTAGATCTCCCGGGTGGCCTTCCCGATCAGGAAGAGGCCGCCGCCCAGCAGGATGAGGTCCCGCCCCGCGACGCCGCGGCCGAGCACGGTCACGAGAGGCTCGGTGAGGCCCATCATCCACGAGATCGTGAAGAGAAGGCCGATCCGGACGCCCAGGGCCAGGACGAGGCCGAGCCGCCGCGCGACCTCGCGCTGGCCCGCGGGCAGGCGCGCCACCAGGATCGCGATGAAGACGACGTTGTCGATGCCCAGCACGATCTCCATGGCGGAGAGCGTGGCGAGCGCGAGCAGGCCGTCGGCGGTGAGGAGCGCGCCCACTACCTCACGCGGGGCAGCACGTGGCGGGCGAACAGCTCGATCGCGGCGAGATCCTCCTGGTCGAGCATCTGCAGGAGCACCCGCTGCACCCCCGCCTCCTCCCACTGCCGGAGCTGCTCGATCACGTCGTCGGGGGTGCCCACCAGGAAGCTCGCCCCGCGCCAGGCCTCCTCGTCGGCCGGCATCTGGGGGAAGATCGCCCGCGCCGCCGCGATACGCTGCGCCACGTCGTGGCGATCACGGCCGATCGCGAGCGGGATCATCAGGGACCGGGTGATCGTCTCCGGATCGCGGCGGACCGCCGCGCAGTGCTTGGCCAGGACCTCGCGCTTCTGGCGGAAGGTGTCCGGGTCCACCCGGGTGACGTTCCACTCGTCGGCGAACTCGGCCGCGATGCGCAGGGTGCGCTTCTCCCCGCGGCCGCCGATCACGAGACGCAGCCGGCCGTAGGTGGGCAGGGGATAGTTCTCGGCCTTGTGGAGCGGATAGTAGGGCTGCTCGAGGGTGACCGGCTCGCCCACGCCCAGGGCCCGGATGTAGCGCGCCGCGCACTCCAGGCGGTCGAGCCGCTCCTTCATCGGCGGCAGCGCGATGCCGAACATGGCGTGCTCGTGCTCGTTCCAGCCGCCGCCCAGGCCCAGATCCATGCGCCCGCCGGAGAGGGCGTCGAGGGCCACCGCCATCTTGGCGAGCAGCGCCGGGTGGTAGAACGTGACCGGCGAGACCATGGGGCCGAAGCGCACCCGGTGCGAGCGGGCGGCCAGCACCGTGAGGGAGGTCCACGTCTCGAGCGAGGGCCGCTTCGATTCGCCCCAGAGCCCGGTGAGGTGATCCGACCGGCAGAGCGACTCGTAGCCCATGTCCTCGGCCGCCTGCACGAGTCGGAGCCAGCGCTCCCAGGTGAGCCCTTCCTGCCCCTCGATCATGATGCCGACGCGCATGACCTGGCCTCCTGTGGTCTCCGGGATCCCGGTCGGGAGCCGGGCTCTCATGTATACCGCAACTGCGGCCTGCGTGCGCCGTGATAAACTCTGCTCCGCCGCGGCCATGGCGCCTTCCCAGCGACTGCTGCTCCTGATTCCCACCACCACGTACCGGACCGAGGACTTCGTCGAGGCGGCGCGGTCGCTCGACGTGGACCTGGTGATCGCGTCCGACCGTCCGAACATGATGGCGGGCGAGTTCCCGGACCACCTCCTGACCCTGCCCTTCTCCGATCCGGCCGCGTGCGCCCGCGAGATGCGCGAGTACGCGGCGCGCCGGCCGCTCGACGCGGTGGTGCCGGTCGACGACGCTACCACCGTGGTGGCCTCCGCGGTGGGCGAGGCGCTCGGCCTGCGCGTGAATCCGCTCGCCGCGGCCCAGGCCACCCGCGACAAGCGGGTGATGCGCGAGCTGCTCGCGCGGGCCGGGGTCCCCTCTCCCACCTTCACCCTGGTGCGGGTCGACGAGGATCCCGCCGCCGCGGCCCGGCGCATGGCCTATCCGTGCGTGCTCAAGCCGCGGGTGCTCGCGGCGAGCCGGGGGGTGATCCGGGCCGACGACGAGGCCGCCTTCGTCGCCGCCTTCGCGCGCATCCGGGCCATCCTGCGCGAGCCCGAGGTGGCCGCGCTCGGCGAGGGGACCGACAGCATCGTCGTCGAGGGCTTCGTGCCGGGCGCCGAGGTAGCGCTCGAGGGCCTGCTGGAGGACGGCGCCCTCCGCACCCTGGCCCTCTTCGACAAGCCCGACCCGCTCGACGGGCCGTTCTTCGAGGAGACCATCTACGTGACCCCGTCGCGGCTGCCCGCCGCCACCCAGGCCGCGGTGGCCGACGTGGCGGCGCGCGCCGCGCGCGCGCTGGGGCTCTCCGACGGCGCGGTGCACTGCGAGGTGCGCCTGCGCCCGGCCGCGGGGGGCGCGCTCGAGCCGGTGGTGCTGGAGATCGCGGCGCGCTCGATCGGGGGTCTCTGCGGGCGCACCCTGCGCTTCGGCACCGGCATGTCGCTCGAGGAGCTCATCCTGCGGCGGGCGCTGGGGCGACCGATCGACTCCCTCGAGCGCGAGCGGGCCGCGGCCGCGGTGATGATGATCCCGATCCCGCGCGGCGGCATCCTCGAGGAGGTGCGGGGCCTCGACGAGGCCCGCGCGGTTCCGCACGTCGAGGACGTCACGATCTCGCTCCACAAGGGGCAGGCGGTCGTGCCGCTGCCGGAGGGCTCGCGCTATCTCGGGTTCATCTTCTCCCGCGCCGCGACGCCCGGCGAGGCCGAGGCGGCCCTGCGCGCGGCCCACCGTCGCCTGCAGCTCGTGATCCGCTGACCCGGGAGGGAGGCCATGAGCATCGTGCGGGAGTTCGAGCGCGCCTTCAACCGACAGGACGTGGCGGCCCTCGTCGCCTGCTTCACCCCCGACGGGTCGTACCACGACACCTTCTTCGGCGGGCACACCGGCCCCGCGGGGCTGCGCGCCATGTTCGAGCGCATGTTCCGCGAGGGCCGCGACTACCGGTGGACGATGGAGACGGTGGTGGAGACCGAGTCCGGCGCGGCGGCCGAGTGGAGCTTCGGCTACACCGTGACCGACGCGATCCCGCGGAGTGCGGGCCGCGCGGTGCGCTTCCGCGGCATGAGCCTGTTCGAGAAGCGCGACGGCAAGATCGCGGCGTACCGCGAGTCCTTCGACCTGGGCGCGGCCCTGCTCCAGCTGGGCTTCAGCCCGGAGGCGATGGCGAAGACCATCCGGCGTCATCGGCTGTGAGGTGTCGACCTACATCCTGCGGCGGCTCCTGCTGTTCGTGCCCACGCTGCTCGGCGCCTCGATCCTGATCTTCGTGCTGATGCGCCTGGTGCCGGGGGACATCGCGGAGATCCTGGTCTACCAGACCGGCTCGGAGTCGAGCGCGGTGCAGAAGAAGCAGATCCAGCAGATCCGTCAGGAGCTGGGGCTCGACCGGCCGGTGGTCGCCCAGTACCTCGACTGGATCGGGGGCGCGGTCCGCGGCGACTTCGGCCAGTCCTACGTGCAGCGGCGCCCGGTGGTGGACATTCTCCGGGAGCGCTTCCCCCGCTCGATGGAGCTGGCGGTGCTCACCCTGCTCCTCGCCATCGTCTGGGCGATCCCGCTCGGGGTGATCTCCGCGGTGCGACAGAACGGCCCACTCGACTACCTGGCGCGGCTGGTCAGCCTGAGCGGGCTCAGCCTGCCCCTGTTCTTCACCGGGGCCCTCATCCTCTACGGCCTGGTGCGCGTCTTCCACTGGCTGCCCCCGCTCGAGTTCGTGTCGTTCACCGAGGACCCGGTGGAGAACCTCAAGCAGCTCATCTGGCCCGCGCTGGCCCAGGCCTACTACATCAGCGCCCCGATCACCCGCCTGACGCGCTCGCAGATGCTCGAGGTGGTGCGGCAGGACTACGTGCGCACCGCGCGGGCCAAGGGGCTCGCCGAGGGCGCGGTGGTCTACCGCCACGCCCTCCGCAACTCGCTCTTGCCCGTCGTCACCTTCATCGGGTGGTGGGGCGGGCGCCTCCTGGGCGGGCTCGTGATCATGGAGATCATCTTCGTGGTGCCGGGCATGGGGAGCGCGCTCATCCAGGCGGTCAGCCAGCGCGACTACCCGACCGTCCAGGCGATGGTATTCGTGATGGCGCTGGTGTTCCTGGCCGTGAACCTCGCGATCGATCTGCTCTACGCGTGGCTCGATCCGCGCATCCGCTACGCGTGAGGCGCGCGTGACCGGCGCCCTGGGGCGGTTCCTGCGTGGGCAGCCGCTGGGCGCGGCCGGCGCGGTGGTGGTCCTGGTCCTCGTCGCGGTGGCCCTGCTCGCCCCGCTGCTCGCCCCGCACGGCCCGAAGGAGACCGGCTTCGCGACCTACGTCGCGCCGGGCCGCGAGTTCCCGATGGGGACCGACCAGGTCGGGCGCGACGTGCTGAGCCGGGTGATCTGGGGCGCGCGCCTCTCCCTCTACGTGGGGCTGGTCTCGGTGGTGTTCGGCATCACCCTCGGTGCGCTCTGGGGCGTGGTGACCGGCTACGTGGGCGGCGCGGCCGACACGGGCAGCCAGCGGGTGGTGGATTGCCTCATGGCCCTGCCGCCCATCATCCTCGCCCTCTCCCTGATGGCCGCGCTGGGCCAGTCGGTCAACAACGTGATCCTGGCCCTGGTGATCCTGCTCACCCCCACCGCGGCCCGCACCCTGCGCGCGGTCGCGCTCGGGGTGGTGGCGAACCCCTTCATCGAGGCCGCGGAGGCCGCCGGCGCCTCGCGGACCCGCATCATCGTCCGGCACCTCCTCCCGAACTGCCTGGCGAGCTACATCGTGCTCGTCACCACCAACATCTCGTACGCGATCGTGGTGGAGGCCTCGCTCAGCTTCATCGGCGCGGGCGCCCCGCCCGACGAGCCCTCGTGGGGCGGCATGCTCGCGCAGGGCATCCAGGCGCTCGAAACCGCGCCGTGGATGGTATTCTTCCCCGGACTGGCCATCAGCCTGGCCGTGTTCGGCCTCAACCTACTCGGCGATTCGATCCGCGATCTCACGGATCCCCGCCTGCGCGGCGGCCTCGGCTAGCCGCGGAATCGCAAAGGAGCGACGACGATGACGATCGGCCTCTCGAGACTCGCTCGGCTCGCGGCCACGGCCGCCGCGCTGCTCGCCACGATCGCGGTGCCGGCGCCTCCGGGGGGCGCCCAGGAGAAGCCCCGGACCGGCGGCATCCTGACCTGGTTCGACTACGGCGATCCCGGTCGTCTCGACGTCCACGCCGAGTCGCCCCTGGTCGTCCAGCAGGCGACCGCGGGCATCTACAGCGGGCTGCTCCAGTACGACCCCGACGAGCCCAGCAAGATCGTCGGCGACCTCGCCGAGCGCTGGACCGCCTCGGCGGACGGCAAGACCTACACCTTCCACCTGAGGAAGGGCGTGAAGTGGCACGACGGGCAGCCCTTCAGCTCGGCCGACGTGAAGGCCTCGTTCGACCGCATGCTGAACCCGGACTTCAAGAGCCCCAAGTGCGGGGCCTCGCTCAAGCCGATGGTGGCGAGCGTGGAGGCGGTGGATCCGAGCACCGTCGAGTTCCGGCTGAAGTTCGCCGCGGCGCCCTTCCTGCCGTCCATCGCCTCGGCGTGGTGCCGGGTGGCGGCCAAGCACGTGCTGGCCAAGTACGGCGACCTCAACGCCCCCGAGGCCCAGATCGGCACCGGACCGTTCAAGTTCAAGAAGTACGAGCGGGGCAGCGTGATCGAGTGGGAGAGGAACCCGAGCTACTTCGTCCCCGGCCTGCCGTATCTCGATGGGGTCAAGCAGTTCATCCTGGTGAGTGGGCCCACCCAGCTCGCGGCGGCCAAGGCCTCGAAGATCATGCTGTGGGACGCGTGGCCGCCGATGCGGAAGACCCAGGCCGACGAGCTCGGCCGCGCGCGCACCGACGTCGACATCTACCAGGCGCCGATCAACACCGTGTTCTTCCTCTACCTCAACGCCAAGAAGCCGCCCTTCGACAACCCGGACATGCGTCGCGCGGTCAACCTGGCCATCGATCGTCAGGAGCTGGTGGCCAAGTCGCTCGAGGGCGCGGGGGTGCCCTGCGCGATCCTCGATCCCAAGCTGGTCGGCGACTTCGCCCTGCCGCTCGACGAGGTGGCCAAGGCCCCCGGCTGCCGCCAGCCCAAGGACGCCGACGTGGCCGAGGCGAAGCGACTCGTGGATAAGCACTATCCGGGCGGCCTCGACGTCGAGGTGGCGGTGCGCCAGGTCGGCAACTACGTCGACCGGGGCCAGCTCGTCATCGCCCAGCTTCGCAAGATCGGCATCCGCGGCACCATGAAGACCCACGAGAGCGCGGCCGGCTACGCGGCCTTCGGCAAGGGTGACTTCACGATCATCGCGACCCAGGACCGGTCGATGGACGTCAACGAGCCGAGCGGAGTCTTTCACATCGCCTACACCAGTCAGTCGGGCAGCAACTACGGCCAGTACTCGGATCCGAAGGTGGACGAGCTGACCGAGCGGGCGCTCAAGGAGACCAATCACGACAAGCGCAAGCAGGCCTACTGGGAGCTGCAGCGCTACCTCCTGACCAAGGGAGACCACGCCTCCATCGCGGTGGCCTGGGTGGAGGGCTGGTTCTTCAAGGACAAGAAGCTCCGCAACTACAAGCCCGGCCTCACCACCTACGACAACAACACCTTCATGAAGGTGTGGATCGCCCAGTAGCCCGGTGCCCATGACCTTCGACGATCCGCGGATCCAGGGCTACCTCGCCACCAAGGACATCATGCTCCTCGGCACCATCAACCCCGACGGCGCCCCGCTCATCACCGTGATGTGGTTCCTCCACGATCCGGCCGGGATCACCCTGATCAGCGTGGACGGGTTGCAGAAGGTCCACAACCTCCGGCGGGACCCCCGGCTGCACCTGGTCGCGGAGAGCGGCGCGCGCGGCGATGACATCAAAGGGGTCGCGATGCGCGGCCGCGCCCAGTTCCTCGGAGACACGCCGGAGCGGCGGGCGCTCGCCACGGGCTTCCTCGACAAGTATCATCCGCACCTCGAGGCGTACTGGGGCGGGCGCGCGATGCCGGCGGACCGCGTGATGTTCCGCGTGGTGCCCCAGCAGGTGCGCACCTGGGGCCTCGGCTGACCGGTCGGGCGATGCGCGCGCTCGTCGAGCGGGTGAGCGGCGCGCCGACCGATCGGCTGGCCGCGCTGCTGGCCGAGAGCGAGCAGCAGGGCTTCGGCTTCGTCCACCGCCTCGTGCGGGAGTGGGAGAGCGGGGTCAATCGCTTCGACCGCCCGGGCGAGGCGCTGTTCGTGGCGCGGGTGGGCGACGACGCGGTCGGGGTGTGCGGGTTGAGCGTCGATCCGTACGCGGACGATCCGAAGGTCGGCCGGGTGCGGCACCTGTACGTCTTGGTCCGCCATCGGCGGAGCGGGATCGGCGAGCAGCTCGTGGCGGACGTGCTCGAGGCCGCGCGCGGCCGTTTCGAGCGGCTGCACCTGCGCACCACGAACCCCACCGCGGCGCGACTGTACGAGCGGCTCGGCTTCCGCCGGACGCCCGACGCGCGCGACCGCACCCACGGGCTCGATGTGGAGTGACCCGCGGCGCACGGCCGTCCTCCGCGCCGCGGCCCTGATCGTGGTCACGCTCGCGGTGCTCGCCGCGCCGGCGGCCGCGCAGTGCCGCCCGGCGAGCGAGCGCACCGGGGAGGTGGGCTGCTGGATCATCGCCCGTGAGCCGCTCGGACCCCTCGCGGGGCCGGCCGTCTTCTGGCACCTCCACACCTTCGCGAGCCGCGCCGAGGCGGAGGCCGAGAAGGGGCCCCGGAGCACCGTCATCGAGGCGGTCGGCTTCGTCTGGCTCTCCACGGTCGGGGAGCCGGGCTGGCGCCCACGGCGCGGCATCCGGGTCGCGGAGATCGGCCCGCTCGCGGTCGAGCCGGGCCGGTCGTACACCGCCCAGTACCTGGAGGGGATCTTCGACCCGGGCATGACCACCGAGGTCCACTCCCATCCGGGACCGGAGGCGGTGTACACGACGGAGGGGGCCATCTGCTTCGAGACGCCGGACGGGACGGTGCGGGCCGGCGCCGGCGAGGCCGCCATCATGCCGGCCGGCCGTCTCCACACCCTGACCGCCACCGGCACCGCGCGGCGCCGCTCGCTCGCGGTGGTCGTGCACGAGAGCGATCGGCCGTGGCGGCTTCCGTCGTCGGACTGGTCGACCGTGGGCCGGTGCAAGCCGTGAGGGCGTCGCGATGACCCCGGCGGCGCTGCTCGAGCGCACCTACGCCGCCTTCAACGCCCGCGACATCGACGGGGCGCTGGCCGCGATGCACCCCGACGTGGACTGGCCCAACGGCATGGAGGGCGGCCGCGTGCAGGGCCACCACGCGGTCCGCGAGTACTGGACCCGGCAGTGGGGACTGATCGATCCGCGCGTGGAGCCGCGGGCCTTCACCACCGAGGCCGACGGCCGGATCGCGGTGGACGTGCGCCAGGTCGTCCGCGACCGGGCCGGCGCGCTCCTCAAGGACGAGATGGTGCAGCACGTCTACCGGCTCGAGGCCGGCCTGGTCCGCGCGATGGAGATCCGTCCCGCGCCCCGCGGCTGATCCGCGGGCTCACCCGCGGATCACCAGCACCAGCCCCGAGAGGAAGAGGACCCCGAACACCACGCGGCGGAAGCGCTCCCGGTCCAGGCGGGCGAACAGCAGCATGCCCCCCGCGAGCCCGGCCACCGCGGGCAGGGCGTAGAGCCAGGTCAGGCGCCAGATCTCCCGGTCCAGCAGCCCGGCCCACCAGTAACCGAGCAGGATCACGGCCTGGTTGATCATCAGGAACGCCTGGATGTTGGCCTTCACGGTGCGCGCGCTCCAGCCTTGGGCCGCCGCGTAGAGGATCACCGGCGGTCCCGGGGTGCCGATCGCGCCGCCCAGCAGCCCCGCGGCGAGGCCCGCCCCGAAGCCCCACCCGCGGCCCTCCAGGCGCTCCGGGTAGAGGCCGCGCCACTCGAGCGCCACGATCACGAGGAGCACCAGGCCGATCAGCCGCTTGAGGAGCTCGGCGGGGAGGGCGGCCAGCAGCCAGATCCCGGCCGGGGTCGCCAGCACGCTGCCCACCACGAGCTCGATCATGCCGGCCCGCCGGAAGTCGCGGCGGAGCGGGATGAAGATGACCACGATGAACGCGGCCGCGAAGAGCGTGATCAGCACCACCGCCTGTTGCGGCGACATGAGGAAGGGCAGGAAGGCGAGCGAGACCAGCCCGATGCCGAAGCCGGCCAGCCCCTGAACGAACGAGGCCGCCGCGATGACGAGCGCGCCGACCGCCCACGCGAGCGACAACGGGGACGGGCCTAGAACTTGGTCGGCCAGCCGGCGAGCCGATGCCGGCCGATGGCGGTCCGCGTGCGCGCCTGGGCGAGGAAGCGGATGACGAGGTCGCGGGTGTCGGCGGGATCGATCACGTCGTGGACGAGGTGCCGCGCCGCCGCGCCGTAGGGCAGGGTGTCGAGCTCCCACTGGGCGAGGAGGGCCTGGCGGCGCGCCGCGCGCTCGTCGGCGGGCAGACGGGCGAGCTCCGCCCCGTGGACGACGTTCACGCCGGTGGCCGGATCCATGAACGACATCTCGGCGGTGGGCCACGCGAGCAGCAGGTCCGCGTAGCCTCCGCCGCCCATGTTGAAGTAGGCCTGGCCGTAGGTCTTGCGCACGACGATCGACACCCGCGGCACCGAGACCATGCCGAGGGCCTCCATCCAGGTGATGATCTTGGCCGCCACCCGCCGGCGCTCGGCGTCGCGACCGATGAAGAAGCCGGGGATGTCGTGGAGGAAGACGAGCGGGATGTTGAAGGAGTCGCAGAGGGCCAGGAACGACGTCGCCTTGTCGCACCCGTCGGCGTCGCACGCGCCGCCCTTCTGGATCGGCTGGTTCGCGACGAAGCCGACGACGTGGCCGCCCATGCGCGCCAGCGCGGTGACGACGCTCCGGCCGAAGCGCTCCTTGACCTGGAAGATCTCGCCGCCGTCGGCCAGGCGCCGCAGGACGCGGGTCATGTCGTAGGCGCGGTTGCGCGCCTCGGGCACCAGGTCGGCGATCGTGCCCATCTCCGCGCCCGAGCCCTCCGGCACCTCCGCCGCGGGCGGCGCCTGCCGGTGGTGCGAGGGCAGGTAGGAGAGGAAGCGGCGGACGAGCGCGAGACACTCGTCCTCGGTCCGGCCCGCCGCGTCCGCGAGGCCGGTCTCCTCGGTGTGGAGCTTCACGCCGCCGAGCTCCTCGGGCGAGATCTTCTCGCCGGTGGCCAGCTCCAGCACCCGCGGTCCGGACACCGCCATCGAGGCGCCCTCCAGCATCACGACGAAGTCGGAGAGGCACGCGTTCCAGGTGGGCAGCCCGTAGGCCTGGCCGAGCACCGCGGTCACCATCGGCACGCGCCGGCGCCGCGTGCCGTAGTAGGTGGAGTGGCCGAAGGAGGCGATGCCCGCCGAGCCCATGATGTCGGGCATGCGCGCGCCGCCCGCCTCGGCCAGGTAGACGATCGGCAGCCCGCGCCGCGCGGCGAGGCGCTTGAGCTCCGCCTCCTTGTGCGAGGCCACCCGGCTCGAGGTCGCCGCGAGCACCGTGAAGTCGTTGGAGCACACGACCACCGCGCGGCCGTCGATGCGGCCGAAGCCGCCGACCTTGGAGTCGGCCGGCGTCTCGGCCTCCATGCCCGGCACGTCGGAGGTGTTGAAGGTGCCGATCTCCAGGAACGAGCCGGCGTCGAGCAGGCGCTCGACCCGCTCCCGCGCGTTCAGCGCGCCCGCGGCCCGACGGCGCGCCAGCCGCTCGGGTCCGCCCATGCCGCGCGCCTTCGCGCGTCGGGCATGAAAGTCCTTCATCCGCTCGTCCCAGGCCATGGCGGGGCATTGTAGCAGCCCGAGCGCTTGGGTACACTGCGGGGGCACGATTCCACCCACGCCCGATCGGAGGCCGCGCGCAATGAAGCACCACCAGGTCTACCGCACCGAGCTCACGCCGGTGAGCTTCCTCGTCCGCACCGCCTACGTCTTTCCCGACAAGACCGCGGTGGTGCACGGCAAGCGACGGTACACCTACCGACAGCTCGGGGAGCGCGTGAACCGGCTCGCCTCCGCGCTGCGCGGGGCCGGCATGCAAAAGCACGACCGGGTGGCGTTCCTCTGCCCCAACATCCCCGCGATGCTGGAGGCGCACTACGGGGTGCCCGCGGCGGGCGGCGTGCTGGTGGCGATCAACACGCGCCTGTCTTCCGAGGAGATCGGCTACATCCTGCAGCACTCGGGATCGAAGTTCCTGTTCGTCGACGCGGAGCTCGAAGGGCTGATCAAGCCGCTCGGCCTCGACGGGGTCCGCGTGGTGCGGGTCGACGACACCGGCGCGGCCGACGATCCCTACGAGGACTTCCTCGCCGGCGGGTCGCCGGCGCCGGTCGAGAGCTGGCTCGAGGACGAGGAGGAGACGATCGCGATCAACTACACCTCCGGCACCACCGGCCGGCCCAAGGGCGTCATGTACTCGCACCGCGGGGTGTGGGTGAACGCGGTCGGCGAGATCGTCGAGACCGCGATGAGCTTCGACACCCGGTACCTCTGGACGCTCCCGATGTTCCACTGCAACGGCTGGTGCTTCACCTGGGCGGTGACCGCGGTGGCCGGGACGCACGTCTGCCTCCGCAAGGTCGAGCCCGGCCGGATCTGGGAGCTGATCGACGCCGAGGGTATCACCCACTTCAACGGAGCGCCCACCGTGCAGATCGGGGTGGTGAACGACCCGAAGGCGCACCGGCTGGCGCGTCCGGTGACGGTGACGGTGGCCGGCGCCCCGCCCTCGCCGACCCTGCTCGGCAAGCTCAAGGAGCTCGGCTTCAGGCCGGTGCACGTCTACGGCCTCACCGAGACCTACGGGCCGCACACCGTCTGCGGATGGAACGCGGACTGGGACGCGTTGCCCGCCGAGCAGCAGGCGGGCCTGGCCGCGCGCCAGGGCCAGGGCTACGCCCTCTTCGACCTGGTCCGGGTGGTGGACGGGGAGATGAACGACGTGCCCCGCGACGGCGAGACTCTGGGCGAGGTGGTGATGGTCGGCAACAACGTGGCCAAGGGCTACTACGAGCAGCCGGACGCGACCGCGGAGGCGTTCCGCGGCGGCTGGTTCCACTCGGGCGACATCGGGGTCTGGCACCCCGACGGCTACATCGAGCTGCGCGACCGCAAGAAGGACATCATCATCTCGGGGGGCGAGAACATCTCCACCATCGAGGTCGAGCAGTGCGTGGCCCGCCACCCCGCGGTGATGGAGTGCGCGGTCGTGGCCATCCCGGATGAGAAGTGGGGCGAGCGGCCCAAGGCCTTCGTCACGCTCAAGCCGGGCCAGTCCGCGACCGAGCAGGAGATCATCGACTTCTGCAAGCGGCACATCGCGGGCTTCAAGGCGCCCGCCGCGGTGGACTTCGGCGAGCTGCCCAAGACCTCCACCGGCAAGATCCAGAAGTTCGTGCTACGCGACCGGGAGTGGAAGGGGAAGGCGAAGCGGATCAACTAGCCGATGCGCGTCGGGGTCCTCGACCAGTCGCCGGTGCGCAGCGGAGGGACTCCCGCCGACGCGATCCACGAGACCCTCGAGCTGGCGCGGGCCGCGGACCGCTGGGGCTATCATCGCTACTGGCTCGCCGAGCACCACTCCACCCCCGGCCTGGCCGGGGCGAGCCCCGAGGTGCTGATCACCCAGGTGGCCTCGGTGACGAGCCGCATCCGGGTCGGCTCGGGCGGCGTCATGCTGCCCCACTACAGCGCGCTCAAGGTGGCCGAGCAGTTCCGCATGCTCGAGACGCTCTTCCCCGGGCGCATCGACCTCGGCATCGGGCGCGCGCCGGGCAGCGATCAGCGGACCGCCCGTGTGCTGCGCCACGGCCCCGGCGCGCTCGGCATCGAGCACTACCCCCGGCAGATCCAGGACCTGGCCGCGTTCCTCCACGACGACCTGCCCACCGAGCACCCCTGGCGTGGCATCCACGCCATGCCGGCCGGGCCGAGCGTGCCGGAGCTGTGGCTGCTGGGCTCGAGCGACGAGAGCGCGCTGCTGGCCGCCCAGCTCGGCCACGCCTTCTGCTTCGCGCACTTCATCAACGCGGAGGGCGGGGCGGAGGTCACCCGCGCCTACCGAGACCGGTTCTGCCCGTCCCCGGACCTGGCCGCCCCGCGCAGCAGCGTGGCGGTGTTCGCGGTGTGCGCGGAGACCGAAGGCGAGGCGCGGCGGCTCGCGCGGAGCCGGGATCTCTTCATCGTGCGCCTCTATACCGGCCGACCCGCCCCGTACCCTTCGGTGGAGGAGGCGGAGCGCTACCCGTACAACGCCCAGGAGATGGCGATCGCCCAGCACGCGGCGCGGCGCAGCGTGGTGGGCACGCCCGAGCAGGTGCGGGAGCGGCTCCTCGGCATGGCCGCCGACTACCAGGCCGACGAGCTGATCGTGGTGACGATCACCCACGACTTCAAGGCGCGCCTGCGGTCCTACGAATTGCTCGCCGGGGCGTTCGATCTCACGCGGCAGTAGGCGGCCCCGCTGACGGCGGGCGGCCGCCAGAAGGAGAACACCATGACCACGCGCCTGTCGCTGCACACCTGGACGCTCGACACCACCCCCCTCGCGGAGGCGCTCGCCGTCATGAAGCAGACGGGCTGGGACGCGGTCGAGCTACGCCGCCTCGACTTCGAGCGCGCGGCCCAGGCCGGCCAGTCCGCCGACCAGGTGATCGACCTGGTGCGCGCCTCGGGCCTGCCGGTGGCGTGCGTGGGCGTGGAGCTCGGCTGGATCTGGGCCGCCGGAGAGGAGCGGGCGCGGCTGCTGCGGGTATTCGCCGAGCAGAGTGCCCGCGCGAGGACGCTCGGCTGTCCCACCGTGATGAGCCCGGTGGATCGGGGCCGAGGCGACCTCACCCGGGCCGCCGAGAGCCTGCGGGAGGTCGGCGACATCGCGCGCGCGCACGGGGTGCGTCTGGCGGTGGAGTTCAACTCCCAGGCCGAGCAGCTCAACGCCCTCGGTCCGATGCGCGAGCTGGTCACCCGCGCCGGGCATCCGAGCGTGGGGCTTCTCCTCGATACCTATCATCTGGGCCGCACCGGGGCCTCCCCGCGCGACGTCGAGGACGTGCGGCCCGAAGAGATCGCCTACGTGCAGTACAGCGACGTGCCCCGCGCCGGTCTCGAGCCCGGCAAGGCGCTGGACCGGCTGCCTCCCGGGCAGGGCTCGGTGCCGTTCAAGGAGTTCTTCGGGGTCTTCGCGGCCAAGGACTACCGCGGGTACCTGAGCTACGAGGCGCCCAATCCCGCCGCGTGGAAGCGCCCGGCTGCAGCCGTCGCGCGCGAGGCGCTCGAGGCGACGCGGGCGGTCCTGCCCTAGGGCTCTACCAGGTGCCGAGGCGGTAGGTCAGCTCGCCCAGGAGGTCGCGCCGGTCCCAGACCATGCGGCGCAGCAGATGCCGATACAGTCGCATCTTGGATCGCCGGGACAGGGGCGAGGCGCTCACCGCGGACAGGAACGCGGTATGCCCACGCCACCGCGTCATCTTGGCGTCTCGCTTGACCGTGCCGTGATAGTGCTTGGCCTGGTGGTCCGGATCGTCGCGCTTCCAGCTCCCCGACGTCTTGTGAAACCGACGGAAGAAGAGCCGCTCGGGCAGCTCGTGGAACTTCCCGTACAGGGCCAGCTCGGCGAGCAGGTTCACGTCCGAGGCCACGTGGACCCCGAGCAGGTGGGTCTGACGGAGGCTGGCCATCCGGATCAGGCCGAGATGCTGATGCGCGAGCCCGATGTTCGAGATCACGCCCAGGAAGCGCTCCGCCGGATCCGGCTGGATCAGGTGCAAATTGTCCTCGACCGGTCTCCGGTTGCCCCCCTCGGCGTCCACGATGAACGTCTTCGGGTAGCACAGCGCGACGGTGGGATCGCGCTCCATCACTTCGACGGCCCGCTCCAGGAACGTCGGCTCCCAGAAGTCGTCGGCGGTCGACCATTTGAGATATCGCGTCGTGGTGAGCTCGAAGACCCGGTTGAAGTTGCGCGGGTTGCCGATGTTGGTCGCGTTGCGGAAGTACCGCACGCGTGGATCGGCCGCCGCGTACTCCTCGCAGATGCGCGGCGTCCCGTCGGTCGAGGCGTTGTCGTTGACGATCAGGACGAAGTCCGAGTAGGTCTGGGCGAGCAGCGAGTCGAGCGACTGGCGGAGGTAGCGTTCCGAGTTGTAGACCGGCAACCCGATCGTGACGAGAGGAGCGTCGCTCATGGCCTACCGCCTCAGGCCGGGCACTTCGCCAGCGCGGTTTCCGCCGCGCGCTCCCCGCTGATGAAGCTCTCGTCGGTCCACATGTAGCCCCAGTCGCCGTATCGTCCGCAATACGCGATGCCGAGGTCGTCGAGGTAGCCGTGAACCGTCTTCAACGCCTCGGTGCGCTCGAGATCGAAGATGACGTTCGCGTAGGGGATCACCGTCGCGTGTCGCGTGAGGATCTTGTCGTCGTCGCGGAGGGTCCCGGTCCGCCGCAGATCCTTGATCACCACGTCGATCAGATCATCCGGCGACTCGGTGAGCGGGCGATACTTCCGCGAGAAGTAGACCTCGGCCTGGACGCTGCCGCAGCCGGGAGGGGCGTTGGTGGCCGACAGCATGTGGGGGAAGCTCAGGCGGGTGAAGGCGATGTCCTCGTCGTAGAAGTAGGTGATCTGCGCCTCCGAGAGATCCGAGCGGTCGACCCCGACGTCGACGAGCACGCAGGTGGAGCAGGCCAGGCGCTGCGAGGCCTCGACGATGTCCCGCGGGGTGTCCTCGATCATGGGGACGAGCTCCGGGAGGGGCACCGAGGAGATGAGGGCGTCGTAGCCGGTGGTGACTCCGTTGGCGAAGCGGAGCTCTCGCTGCTGGGGATCCACCGCGACCAGGCGGTGGCCGAGGGTGAGATCGGCGAGGGCCGGGAGATCCCGCAGGTAGGAGAGGAAGCCTCCGTTGGAGGGATAGCGGAAGTTGGTGATGTAGTGCACGTCGGGCGTCCAGGGGGCCAGCGCGCCTCGCAGCATCTCGGCGAGGCTCGGCCGGTACATGCGGGGGCCGAGCCAATCGGTGGTCATGTTGGCGGCGGTGGTCAGGTGATACTTCCGCGTGTACGTCATGGGGAACAGCTCGGCGAACCGCCTCCCGTAGCTCGCGATCAGCCAGTCCTCGTAGTTCGCGATGTGGCGCTCGGGGCCGTGCTGCTCCTTCACGAAGTCGGTGATGATCTCCACGATCAGATCGTGGGGAAGCTTGTTCAGGTGCAGCTGGACCGGGTGCGTGATCCGGTGCCCGCGCCAGTAGTTGTTGAGGTTGATCTGGACCGCCTCGTACTTCTGGTCGACGTATTCGGCGAACAGGCTCTGGATGCGCGGGTCCTTCGTGAACGAGATGTGAGGCCCGAGATCGAACAGGAAACCGTTCGCGTCGCGGAAGGAGGCGGTGTGGCCCCCGTAGTACGAGTTCTTGTCGAAGAGGGTCGGGCGGATGCCTTCCGCGCGCAGCCGATACGCGGCGCCGAAGCCGGCCATGCCGGTCCCGAGGACAACGATGTTGGTCACGAGTTAGGGTCTCCTGATCATGGGATCGTCCCGGCGCTCACGCGGTGGGGGAGAGCTGAGGCGTGCGGGGCGTCGACCGGGCCGCGGCGGCAGCCGCGATCGGCCAACGCCGCTGCTGCTCGAGCCAGAGGGTGTCGCTGAGCCGGGTGGGCGGCAGCTGCACGTCGTCGAAGGACACGACCGCGTCCTTGGCGATGTCGCGGAGCAGCACGCAATCGTCCGACAGGGCGATCGGCAGCGCGTTCACCGCGCGCGCCGCCGCGCGGTTGTCGATGAGGCCGTAGGCGCAGAAGCCCCCGACCCCGTCCAGGCGCTCGCCGGCCCGGAGGGCCCGCTTGGCGACCGTGACGACCTCGCACGAGGGCCCGGCCAGCGGAGCCACGGTGGGATCGGCGTGAATGACGGCCCGGGCGATCGTCGACGGAAGCTGGATGTGGGGGAGGTGAAACGGGGTGTAGAAGACGTAGAACGGGCCGTCACCGAGCTTGTAGTAGGCGAGCTGGGTTCGCTTGTACGGGTTCTCCTCGTGCACCACGACGAACCCGCCGGTATGAGGAGAGGCGCCCACCGAGTAGTCGACGATGCCGCCGGCGAGCATGGCTTCCGGGGGCAGGAGCTTGGCCAGATCTCGGACGTAGCCGCACGCGGGGCCGGTCATGCCGCGCCGGGCGACGCCGAAGCCGGTGGCATTCGCCAGGACCGTGGTCTCCATCGACAGCTTGGTTGCGTCGGCGAAGGACGTCACCTTGCGGACGTCCTGGTCGTGCTGGGCGGCGAAGTTGCGCTGGGTATCGGGCGTCCGGTAGTAGTCGACCATGCCCTTGATGTTCCCGGCCGCGACCGGGCGAAGGCCGACCGACTGGACGTAGCGGACCAGGGTCATCGCGACCCCCGGCTCGTCGCCGTCGGTGTGAGTCAGCACGACGCCCGCCTCGTCCGCCTTGACCTTGAGGATCGGGCCGATGAGCGAGTCCAGCTCCGCGTTCACCAGCACCACCGGCTTGCGGTGCTTGAACCCGTCGAGCGCGACGCTGGCCGCGAAGTCGACGGTCCCGGTCACCTCGACGATCAGGTCGATCGCGTGACAGCGCGTCAGGACCTGGGCATCCTCGGTGAGCACCGGGATGCCGCGCGAGATGCGCTCCTCCGCTCTGGCCGGCGTGTCCGCGGCCGCCCATTCGCCGATGCCGGCTTCCCGGAAGGCGCGCTCGGCGTGCTGCGGCGTCCGGTTGGCGATGCCGGCGAGCCGCATGCCCGGCACCGGCGTCCCGAGCTGAAGAGCGATCGCGCGGCCGGTCGCGCCCGCTCCGACGACCCCGACCCGGATCGGCCGATTCTCGGCCTCGCGGAGCCGCAGGACGTTGTAGACGGCCATGTTGGGGGCGGGCTGGTAGTTGGGCTCGGGGCTCATGCGGGTCTCCGTTCGTAGGTCGGATCGACGAGGGGCCAGCCGCGGTCCTGGTCAGAGATCGAAGAGGCGGGTAGGGGCCAGCGCACCCCGAACGCCGGATCATCGTGCCTGACTCCGCGCGCCTGCCCCGGGGAATAGAACGTCGAGGTCATGTAGTAGATCTCGGTATTGTCCTCCATCGCCTGGCACCCGTGCGCGCAGCCTTCCGGGACGTAGAGCATGCGTCCATTCTCGGCGGTAAGCTCGACGCCATGCCACGCCCGGTAGGTCGGCGACTCCGGTCGAAGATCCACGACGACGTCGAAGATGGCGCCCGAGGTGCAGCGAACGAGCTTCGCCTCGAGGGCCGGCGCCACCTGGTAGTGCAGACCCCGGATGGTGCCCCGACGGGTGCTGAACCCCATGTTGGCCTGGACCGGGGTGAAGTCGATCCCGTGGTCGCTGAACTCGCGTAGACACCAGGCGCGCATGAACCGACCCCGGTCGTCCTTGTGCGGGGCCGGGTCGATGACCCAGGCCCCGAGAACGCTACTTTCCTGAAAGTGCATCACCTCTCCTGTGCCATCGGGAGCGAACGCCAGGCAGTCGGGCTCGCCTCGGAGCCCGAGTGTGCAAGCGAGGTGCCACGGCGAGGACGGATCGTTGCAGCAACTGTATGATTCTAAAGACTTAAATAGTCGGCCGGGAGTGTACTTGATTCGCGTCATTGGGAAAACTACGTCCTGATGGCGCCGAATGTTGCATCCCGAGCGCGGCTCGCGACTCAAAACATGATTCAAGTCGGGGACTTCTCACCGGCTATGCGGTGCAAGGGTTGCGTGCGCCGCTGCGGCGCAACCCATGGCGACGAGACGGCTCGCTCCCTATCCCGAGGTCCGGGTGGCGCCGGCGGCGAGCAGGGCGGAGATCTCCCCCTCGGTGAGCCCGATCTCGGCGAGGACCTCCATGCTGTGCTCTCCCAGCCGGGGCGGCAGCCGCCGGATCGCGCCCGGCGTCTTGCCGTAGGTGGCGGGCAGGCCGGGCAGGCGCATCGTGCCCTCGGTCGGGTGCTCGACCATCTGCCAGAAGCCCACCGCCTCCAGGTGCGGGTCGTGGAGCAGCGACTCGAGCGTGTTGACGCTCATCGCCGGGATGTTGCGCCGGTCCAGCTCGGCCAGCCACTCGGCGTTCGTCCGGGTGGGGGCGATCTTGGCCAGCTCCTCGTACAGCACCTCGATGTGCCGGAGCCGCGTGGCGAGGGTCCGGTAGCGCGGATCGTCGAGCAGATCGTGCCGGCCCGCGAGGGTGAAGAAGTCGCGCCAGTTCTGGTCGGTGTAGGGGAGGATCGCGAGGTAGCCGTCCCGGGTCTTGAAGGGTCGGCGATTCGGATTGAGGATCCGCTTGTAGCCGATCGTGTCCACCGGCGGCGCGAACGTCTCACCGTAGAGGTGCTCGACCATGACCCAGGCGGCCATGCTCTCGAACATCGGCACCTCGACCTCCTGGCCCTCCCCAGTGCGCGCCTTGTGGTAGAGCGCGGCGAGGACCGCGGCCAGCACCGTCATCGAGCTCGACTTGTCGGCGACGATCGTCGGCACGTAGCGCGGCTCGCCCACGATCGAAGCCTGGAGCGAGGCCAGACCGGAGGCGGCCTGGATGATGTCGTCGTAGGCCGGCTTGTCGCCGTAGGGACCGCTGGCCCGGAAGCCGTAGGTGCCCACGTAGACGAGGCCGGGATTGACCGCGCGGAACGTCTCGTACGACATGCCGAGCCGCCGCGCCGCCTGGGGCCGGTAGTTGTGCAGCAGGACGTCGGCGTCCTCGGCGAGCCGGAGCAGGACCTGGCGGGCGGCCTCCTGCTTGAGGTCGAGCACGATCGAGCGCTTGTTGCGGTTGACCGCGAGGTAGAACGCGCCCATCGCGGGGTTACGCATCGGGCCGAGCTGCCGCGTGGTGTCGCCCTCGGGCGGCTCGACCTTGATCACGTCGGCGCCGAGGTCGCCGAGCTGCTGGGCCGCCCACGGGCCCAGCACCACCGTCGTGCAGTCCACCACCCGGACGCCGTGGAGCGGCCCCGACACCGCGCGGTCCCCCCGGTCAGGCGCCCCCGGTGACGACGAGCGTCTGGCCGCTGACGAAGTCGCTGTCCGGGCTGCAGAAGAGGTAGATGGCGCCCGCCGCCTCCTCGGGCAGCCCGCCGCGGCCGAGCGGGATCATCTGGTTCATGGCCGCGATGCGCGCGCCCTGCACGCCGACCTTCAGCTGACGACCGGCGACGTCGATCGTCCCGGCCTCGCCCTCGGCGAGCGGCTTGGTCAGGCGGGTCTGGATGTAGCCGAAGGCCACGCAGTTCACGGTGACCGCGTAGCGGCCCCACTCCTTGGCGAGGGTGCGGGTCATGCCGGTCACCGCGGCCTTGGCGGAGGAGTAGTTCACCTGGCCCGCGTTGCCGCGCACCCCGGAGGTGGAGGAGACCTGCACGACTTTTCGGACGATTCGTGCACCGCGGGCCGACTCCGCCTCGAACTGGGACCGGAGGTACGGGGCGAACGACCGGAGGATGCGGAAGGGCGCGGTCACGTGGACGTCCATGATCGCGTACCACTGCTCGTCGGTCATCTTCTGGATCACGTTGTCCCAGGTGTAGCCCGCGTTGTTCACGATCACGTGGAGCCCACCGAGCTGTCGGACCGCGGTGTCGACGATGCGGTCGCCGAAGTCCTTGGCGGTCACGTCGCCGTTGCACGCCACCGCCCGGCCGCCGGCCCGCTCGATGAGCGCGATGGTCTCCCGGGCCGGCGCGTCGTCGAGGTCGTTCACCACCACCGCCGCGCCGTCGCGCGCGAGCCGCAGCGCCACCTGCTGGCCGATGCCCCGACCCGAGCCGGTCACGATCGCCACCTTGCCGTCGAGCTGTCCCATGTCGCCCCGCCTCCTCGCGGTGATCGCGGCCGATCATACACGATCCGCCCGGCCCTGGCCCTGGATCGCCGCCTTGGGTAGAATCGCCGGTCATGAACACCCTCGCGGTGGGCCGCGTACGCGTCGCCGCGGTCGTGGAGACCGCCGGGCCGACGCGTCCGACGTGGCTCTTCCCGGCCGCGACGCCCGAGGCGCTCGCGCCGCACCGGGCATGGCTGGCCCCCCACTTCATCGACGCGGAGGGGCGGCTGCGGCAGAGCGTCCACACCTTCGTGGTCAAGACGCCCGACCTGACCGTCCTCGTCGACACCTGCATCGGCAACGACAAGGACCGGGGCGGCCGGCGTCCGTTCCACATGCTGCGTACCACGTTCCTCGAGGAGCTGCGCGCCGGCGGGGTGGCGCCGGAGGACGTCGACGTGGTGATCTGCACCCACCTGCACGTCGATCACGTCGGTTGGAACACCCGCCTCGCCGACGGTCGCTGGGTGCCCACGTTTCCCCGCGCCCGCTACCTGTTCGCCCGGCGGGAGTGGGTGCACTGGACGTCCGAGGAGGACGACGGGACGAAGCGCATCCTGGCCGACAGCGTGGCCCCGGTGCTGGACGCGGGCCTGGCCGACCTGGTGGAGATGGACCACCGGGTCTCGGACGCCGTCTGGCTCGAGCCGACCCCCGGGCACACCCCGGGGCACGTGAGCGTGCGCCTCGCCTCCGACGGGGCCGACGCGGTGATCACCGGAGATCTCATGCACCACCCGGTCCAGGTCGCGGAGCCCGCGTGGCAGAGCGCCTTCGACACCGATCCGGCCCAGGCCCGGGAGACGCGACGCGCGTTCTGCGCGCGCTTCGCCGACCGGCCGGTCACCGTGCTCGGCACCCACTTCCACCATCCGACCGCGGGGCGCATCGTGAGCGATCGGAAGGCGGACGCATGGCGCTTCGTGGTGGGCGAGCCGCGCTGAGACGCGTCGACGCCCTTGACAAGGGCGCGGCGCGCGTACTAATACACGGTTCAAGTTCAAAGCATGGCCACCCACTACCGGGGTAGCCCGCAGGAGCGGGCCGCGCTCGACACCTACATCAAGCTGATGCGCGCGGCCGACTCGGTGACCGCGCGCCTCGATCCGCTGATGCGCGCCGCCGGCCTCACGCCGGGCCAGTTCGGCACCCTCGAGGCGCTCCTGCACCTCGGGCCGCTCTGCCAGCGGGACCTGGGCCGCAAGCTCCTCCGCAGCGGCGGCAACATCACGGTCGTGGTCGGCAACCTCGCCCGACGGGGGCTGGTGCGCCGCGCCCGGGGCCCGCGGGACCGGCGGTTCGTCACCGTCACCCTCACCGACAAGGGTCGTCGATTGATCGGCGGACTCTTCCCTCGCCACGTGCGGCACGTGGTGAGCGAGATGCGCGCGCTCTCGGCCCGGGAGCAGGCGGAGCTGGCCCGGCTCTGCCGGCAGCTCGGACTGCGCCGGCGCGCGGAGCGCGCCCGAAAGGAGATTGGCAATGGCGCTACACCACACCCGCTTCGGCTCGCTCGCGCACTATGAGAAGGGCGGCGTCGAGGTCATCAAGGATGACGCCCGCAACTACGTCTTCTCGAACGTGTTCGAGGTCGCCTCGAAGGCCCGACCGTACGAGAAGGTCGCGGTCGGCAAGAACATCGAGTACGTGATCGAGGCCATCCGCGCCGAGGGCACCTCCGGCTGGCGGGTGGCGTGCCAGGACGAGTTCGCGCTGGTGATGGACGGAGAGGTCGAGGTGCGCCTCCGGAAACCCGACGACGCGTCGCTCGCGCCGGCGGGGAGCCACGGGTCGATCCCCCTCGCGGCGGCTCCCGCCGGACGCACGATGGGGCGGGTGCGGGCCCGGCGCGGCCACATGACGCTGCTGCCCGCGGGCGCGGCCTACCAGTTCCACGCCGGGGGCCCGAGCGTGATCCTGCTCCAGACCCTCGCCGGCCGCGACACGGTGGAGCGCTGGGCCGAGATCTGCCAGACGATGCCCCGGCCCCAGGAGGTGACGCGATGAGCCCCGACACGCTTCCCGAGCTCGGCAGCATCGAGCCCAACGCGCACGGCTACAAGGACTTCGCGCTGGGCAAGTTCTCGTTCGCCCGGGACGAGTATTTCGTCCACGTGCGCTGGCCCAACGGCACCCACCTGCTCGCGGTGGACGCGTTCCTCCGGGCGATCCAGCGCGACGTGGCGTGGGGCTTCTTCTACGGTATCGTCAACTTCGACACCGTGCTCGGGACCGTGAACCACTACGGCACCGTGGACCTCTTCGCGGGCCGGTTCAACGCTCAGTACCGCCAGGCCGGGCTCGACTACTCGGAGAACTTCAAGACCGACGCGATCAGCCGGCTCTTCGAGGCGATGCTGCTCGACTGGACCAACGCCCCGTTCGACCCCTTCGCCTCGCCCGAGGAGACCGGCAGTGCCTTCGGGCCCAAGAACGGGAGCAACAAGCGGGCGATCACCCGGCACCGGGTCACCGCCCGGCGGATGATCGGCGCGCCGGGCGACGAGCCGGTCCGCACCGACGACAACGGCTTCCCGGTCAACCGCCACTTCACCGACGTGCCGCAGGACGCCCCCGAGGTCCACGCGGAGCCGGGCTTCGAGGACCAGGTGGTGTCGGTCAACCTCTTCGCCTACCTCTCGCGCTCCGACGTGACCTGGAACCCGTCGGTGGTGTCGGTGTGCAAGAACAGCCTCTACTGCCCGACCACCGAGGAGTACATCCTGCCCATCATCCACGGCAACGACCGCGTGGAGTGGTTCGTGCAGCTCAGCGACGAGATCCAGTGGGAGGTGGAGGACCGCGACACCGGCGCGGTGCGGGCGCGGGTCACCATGAAGGCGGGCGACGTGGCCGCGATGCCCGCCGACATCCGCCACCGGGGCTTCTCGCCCAAGCGCTCCATGCTCCTGGTGTGGGAGAACGCCTCCCCGGAGCTGCCCGCGCTCTACGCCGCCGGCAAGATGCCGCCGGCGCCCGTGCAGTTCTAGACCGCTGAATTCGAGTCCGGAGGGACGGCCGGGGCATATATAGTAACGGTCGGAGGATCGAGCCCCGATGAGCAACACGACGACGGTGACGCTCGACGCGTTCCGGCGGGACGGCTTCGTGGTGGTCCCGGGCCTCTTCGGCGAGGCGGAGATGCGCCGCATCTCGGAGTGGACCGACGAGCTGCAGGCGCTGCCGGAGCGGCCCGGGCACTGCATGATGTACTTCGAGCCGAGCCTGCTCGAGCCGGGGAAGCGCGTGCTGCAGCGGATCGAGAACTTCTGTCCCTTCCATCCCGGCTTCGCGGCCCTGTGCGACGGGGCCAAGCTGTGCGGCTTCGCGTCCGACCTCTTCGGCGAGCCCGCGGTGCTGTTCAAGGACAAGATCAACTTCAAGCTGCCCGGGGGGGACGGGTTCAAGCCGCACCAGGACCAGCAGGCGGGCTGGAGCGTCTACGCCGACCTGTTCATCACCGCGATGGTGAGCATCGATCCGACCACCGAGGAGAACGGCTGCCTCGAGCTGGCCGCCGGCCACCACACCCGCGGCCTCATCGGCGACGAGTGGAAGCCGCTCACCCCCGAGGACATGCGCCGCATGGACGCCCGCCCGGTGCCGACCCGGGCCGGGGACGTGGTGTTCTTCGACTCCTACACGCCCCACGCCTCGGGCCCCAACCTGACCCGCGAGCGCCGGCGCGTCCTCTACATCACCTACAACCGTCGCTCCGCCGGGGACCATCGGGTCCGCTACTACGCGGACAAGCGGAAAAGTTTTCCGCCCGACATCGAACGCGACCCGAGCCGGACCTACACGTTCCGGGTCTGAGCCGGGGTCCGGCGCGTCCGGTCCGCCATTTATTGCTTCCCGGTGTCGATTGTGCTACTCCGGATATTCATGATCACCCGCGCGCCCGCTCTTCCTCCGCTCGCCCGCATCGCGCTCGTGCTCGCGGGCTGCCTGGCCGCCGCGTCGCCCGCCGAGGCCTATCTCGATCCGGGGACCGGCAGCATGCTCCTCTCGGCGGTGATCGGGGTGGCGGCGGCGGTCGGCCTCGCGGTGAAGATGTTCTGGTATCGGCTGCTCGGGCTGATTCGCGGCAAGGCGCGCGGCTCCCGGCCGGGAGTGGTGGACCGGGCCCCCTCAGCGGACGAGTAGCCCGTCCGGCCGGTGGGGATCTGGCAGGACTGGACCAGCTACCGCCGTTTCCAGAAGCTCCCACCCCCGGACCGCAACCTGGTCTTCTACTCCGAGACCCACCAGGACTGGCACCATCTCCAGCCGCTCATCGACGTCCTGATCGGGCCGCTCGGTCGCATGGTCTGCCACGTCACCTCCGAGCCCTCGGTGCCGCTGCCCCCCGCCGCGCCCGGCCTCCACGCCTTCCGCATCCGGTCGGGCGCGCTCTGCACGTGGCTCTTCCAGACGCTCCGGGCCGACGTGATGGTGCTGACCATGCTCGACCTGCAGAACTTCCAGCTGAAGCGCTCGCTCCACCCCGTGCACTACTGCTACGTGTTCCACAGCATGGGCAGCACCCACATGGTGGACCACGAGAACTCCTACGATCACTACGAGAGCCTGCTCTGCGCCGGGCCGCACCACGTGGCGGAGATCCGCCGCCGCGAGGAGCTCGCGGGCCTGCCGCCCAAGCACCTCTTCGCCTACGGCTACCCGCGCCTCGAGCGGCTGGTGGCCGCGGGGGCGGCGCGCGCGCCGCGGCCCGGCGGCCCGCCCACCGCGCTCCTCGCGCCGACGTGGGGCCCCCAATCGACCCTGCACGTCTGCGGTGAGCCCCTCATCGCGGCGCTGCTCGGCGCGGGCGTCCGGGTGGTCCTGCGGCCGCACTACCAGACCGCGCGGCTCGCGCCGCGGCTCGTCGAGGGCCTGATCGCCCGGTTCGAGACGGATCCCAACTTCCGCCACGTGGACCGGATGGAGGAGAGCGACTCCCTGTTCGACTCCGACCTGCTGATCAGCGACTGGTCCGCGATGGCGATCGAGTACGCGCTCGGCCTCGGCCGCCCGGTGCTCTTCGTCGACGTCCCGCCCCGGGTGCGGAACCCGCACTACGCCCGGCTCGGCCTCGAGCCGATGGAGATGCGCATCCGGCGCGAGCTCGGGACGATCCTGCCGCTCGACCGCCTGGCCGACGCGCCCCGCTACGTGGCCGACCTCCTGCGGGACGCGGAGATCTTTCGCAAGCGCGGCGTCGTGCTCCGGGAGGAGTGGGCCTTCAACTTCGGCCGGAGCGTCGAGGCGGGCGCGCGCGAGATCGCACGGCTCGCCGAGCAGCAGCGGGGCCGCGGGGCGGTCGGCCGCGCGCGATGACCTCGCGGCGTCGGCTGCTGCGCTGGGCCCACTGGTTCACCGCGGCGCACGCGGGCCTGCTCGGCCTCATCGGCCTGCGCTACCTGTGGCTCTACATGCGGCTCTCCCCGAGGGTGGCCTGGGTCTACGCGCCGCTCGGCTACATCGGCCACATCGCGGTGCTCGCCTACCTGCCCATCCTCCTGCTGGTGGTTCCCCTCGTCCTGCTGCTCCCGTGGCCGCGCGTGGTGGTGCCCGTGGGGGTGGTGCTGGCCAGCGCGGCGGCCGGCTTCCTGATGCTCGACAGTCTGGTCTTCGCGGAGAACCGCTACCACCTCGGCATC
>Ga0310810_10000471_pt1 | contig 40836 bp, 30 predicted proteins | sample NCmetagenome_FD_207641 | JGI IMG/M metagenome (GOLD analysis project Ga0310810, IMG submission 207641) | Soil microbial communities from experimental microcosm in Duke University, North Carolina, United States - NC | ecosystem: Engineered > Artificial ecosystem > Soil microcosm > Unclassified ...
TTAGCCGGATTGGGATTAGGTGCTGTTGTAGGGGTTTTATACGCACCGCTTTCCGGCAGCGAAACCCGGCGAGTTATCTTCGAGAAAGCGGAAGAAGGCAGTGATTACGTCCGCAGCCGGGCGCGCGAGGCTCGTGAACAAGCTAAGCAGTGGGCGGACCGAGGACGCGAGGTTTTGAATCAGCAAAAGGAGCAGTTCCGTACCGCGTATGAAGCCGGCCGGCAGGCCTATCACGAAACCACGAATCCGCAGAGCGAAGAAGCCAAAAATCTTTAAATGAAACGCTCCGCTGCCAGCCGCGGAACCAGAATATGGATAATAGAGTTTTCCTGATTTTCGTAGCCATCATCGCGGCCTCCTTCGTCATTCAGGCGGGCATCATGGTCGCCCTGTATCTGTTTGTCCGAAGAAGCAGCACTCACATGGAAGCTTTGGCAACGGAAGTAAAGACCAAGGCTGTTCCTGCAGTCGAGGCGGCTCATGCGATGATCACCGAAGCCCGTCCGAAGATCGACGGAATCGTTGAAAACCTGTCGCAGTCCACCTCGATGGTACGCGCACAATTGCAGAGACTTGACTCGACGGTGACTGATGCCATCGACCGCACCCGGCTTCAGATCATTCGGGCCGACGAGCTGGTCAATCGCACCCTTGACAAGGTGGAGGAGACGACCGAAGCCGTACATCGCACCGTAGTCTCCCCAATACGGCAAGTCTCAGGCGTTTTTCAAGGCGTGACTGCAGGGTTTGAGTATTTCTTCGGGCGCCGCAACCGTAACCGGCGCGAAGGAATGGGAGTTCCGCAGGACGAACTGTTCATTTAGGATTACAACTCGTCAGCGCTCTGTCTTCAAGATTATCTCGATTCCGCTATCGAGCTTTATGTTCTTCTTGTCCGCGACCACCTTGGATCCGCCTGTTCCATTTTGAAGGGTGACTCCTGGCATTCCGACCACGCCGTGGCTGTTGGCGTTTAGACCCGAGTTTGCGGTAGAGGCGGGCTGGTCGTCGGCGTCTGGAGTACCCGACCTTGGAGGCGGATAACTCGGGCCTGCCATAGGAGACGGCATCCCGCTAGTGCGAGCACCGCCCGATACACCCCCGCTTCCCATTGAACCTGTGTCACTCGAGCTGTCCATGTTTCCGGAAGATTGCGCGTAAGTTTGTGCCGTAATTACGCTCCCGATTGCTTGTATGCCGGCGGATGCTAAAGAGACATGGGTTCCATCCTTCAGTTCGGCTCGATCAAAGGCAATACCGAGTTCCGCCCCTGGTTGGTCTTTGCTATGTGACTTCACTGCCGTGAGGTGACCAATGATTTTGGAACCTTTCGGTATGGCAAGCTTCCCGCGTGAAAGAACAGCCTGGATGGCTTTCGCAACCACTGGGTCACCCACCTTGGCTTTTTTGGAGTCGATCGACTTATTCAGCTCCACGTAAATCAAGCTGCCGGGCTGAAGTTCATCAGCGGGTGCTTGCGATGAGGTGCTTTGCGCGGACGTGGGTTGATCGGTTGCTTTGGCAGGGTTGTCCGGCTCTGACTGACCGAGCGCAGTTCCTAAAACCGCCAATGCGATGATTAAGCTGTAAAGAGGGTTCTTCATACGTCGCTCCAACAATGGTTTTGCGGTGGCAGACAAACTACCGTTGATGAGATGCAGACGAAGCGCGTACTGTTCAGGACCATAAGCAAAATTAATCACCTAAAGTAAGACATCGCGATGGTTGCGATAGTGGCATAGGAAGCCTGTCTTCCCCCGAATTACCTGCTGCAATGACCAGCCAGTTTTTGCGAGAGAATGCGAGTCATGTACAAGTGGAAAAAGTCCTGCTCCCGTGAATTCAGGCAAACCTCGGCGTTAGGCGGACCCGCGGATGGACGCGTGTAGCCTTTTTCATCCACCGCGATCCGCATGGCCTGAGTTGGACAGAGGTTGGGATCTATCGCAAAGCTAACGGCAACCGGGTCGTAGAGCGTTGGCGTTTGCTGTCCCCACAGATGATAAAGGAGTGTCAGTGCGTCGGTCAGTGGAGTGCTCTGCCGAAAGATAATCTCACGCTTAACCTCGTCGAGCTTCAATTGGGTGGAGTCTAACGGCATAACGTAAAGAGGCACACCCGAAGCAAACAAACGCGTGGCGGCGTGGATGTCAGAGACGATGTTGTACTCCGGATCCGGACCGTGATTCGGCGCATAGCCCAGGTCGTTGTAGCCCCGATAGACTGAGCCTCCCATCATTACCACACGTTTTAGTTTTCGAAACGTGTCGGGATCGCGCTCTATGAGGCCGCCAACATTCGTCAAGGGAGCGATTGCGATCAGTGTGATCTGGTTGGGATAACGGCGGATTTGATCCAGGATGAAATCGATGGCCGGGCCATGTTGTTTTACAGGCTTCCAGTAAGATCGCGCCCAGGGCGCATGGTCCATGGCAATTTTGCTTTCGGTGGAGATGCCGGCGGCAACCGGGATGCTGTCGGTTCCTGTCTCACACAGCAAGCGATCTACTACGCGCGCACGAAGCTGGGTATCTCCCCATGCCGTGGTGATGCCCAAGATATCAAGTTCCGGGCTGGAGAGGGCCAATGCCACCGCGAATGCGTCGTCAATGTCGTCTCCGATGTCGGTGTCTATAATCACTTTTTGCCGGGCCGATTCCGTCTGAGTCAAGGCTGGAAGGTTTAGCAGGCAGACCAACAGAGTCAGCGGAATCACAAAAAGTGAGCGTCGTGACGTCAATATCAACATCAGTTTTTCCCGCTACTTTTTGGAAATCGCATTGATTTCTTCAATAGCCTTGTCCGTTGATGTCAGCCGCGCGCCTTTCATAGTCAGTTCCGAGGTGGTTTTCTGACCCTCTTCTTTCCGTAAGGTTTCTATTGCATCGGACACCACGGCGACTCTGCGTCCGCGTTCAAGCAATCCTTTGGCGGCCAGTTGGACACAGTATTCCGTTACAACGCCAAACACAACGAATTCGGTTTCGGCGGATAATCGTTCAAGGATCTTTTCTGTTTGCGGGTTTGTGAACACATCCAGCTGCTGCTTATGGATGAGCACCTGCTGGTAGCTCGTTAAATCGGGCAACTTGAATGAGGCATCATTCGGAATAGTACATACATTGTTGGCCTTGGCCTCCGGAACCAGTTCAGCGCCGGGTGTGCCCCGCACGCAGTGCGGCGGAAAAATTTTAAACTCGGGATCGTCCGGGGCATGCTGACATGCACTGGAGACCAGCAAAGCTTGCCGGTTTCGTGCCAGGTTCACGAGCTTATTGATATTTGGAATCAGCCGCTCCGCTCCGGGCACGTACAAGGCTCCGCCCGGCAGCATAAAATCTCGTTGCACGTCTACTTCCCACAAAACGTACTTGGATTGCATCCACGGTCTCCCCGACGAATCTAGCACAGCGATGCGAGATGTTTTTCCCGTTCAGGAACATTTTCACATTGACTTCACCTCCGGCCGGCCCCTACATTGACAAGCTCTCTATGCCGGCTTCCAACCGTCCCGTGGCTGCGACAGGAACGAACGCGCAATACGGTCTTTTGGAGCGCTACTTCCAGCTGACCGAGAATCAGACCAACATCCGGCGGGAAATGCTGGGCGGGCTGACAACTTTCATGACGATGGCATACATCGTTGTGGTCAATCCTCAGATCCTTTCTCAGGCTGGAATCCCCTCTGAAGGCGTGGTATTTGCAACCTGTATTTCGGCTGCCGTTGCCACCTTGGTGATGGGATTGTACGCAAACTACCCGATCGCCCTGGCACCCGGTATGTCCTTGAACGCCTACTTCACCTACTCGGTTTGCCTGGGAATGCACGTACCCTGGCGCACGGCATTGGGCGTCATTTTCTTTTCCGGCGTGCTCTTCATTGTCATCACTGTCACTCGAATTCGAGAACAGATCGTCAACGGCATTCCCGATTGTCTGAAACACTCGACCGCCGCCGGAATTGGCGTATTTATCGCGTTTGTAGGATTGCGGAATGCCAAGCTGGTACTGGCCAACCCTGCAACCTTTGTCGGGCTGGGAAGTTTCTCCGACCGTGAACTGCAGGCAGCCTGCTTGGGAATTCTCCTGACACTTGTCCTGATGGTTCGCAAGGTCAACGGGAGCATTCTATTGGGCATTGCCGGCACCATGATTTTCGGTATAGTTCGCGGGGTTGCGCATCGACCAGAAAAGTTCATCTCGATCCCGCATCCCTCCAGCACGCTCTTCCAACTGGACCTGCGTGCCGCACTGCACCTCGGGCTTTGGGAAATTATCTTCGCTTTCCTGTTTGTGGACTTGTTCGACAATATCGGCACGCTCATGGGAGTGTGCGCGCAGGCGGGATTCGTCAAAGATGGAAGGATTCCGCGCGTAGGACGGGTGCTGCTGGCAGACGGAGTGGGTACGGTAATCGGGTCACTCACCGGTACCTCAACTGTAACCAGCTACATCGAGAGTGCGGCCGGGGTTGCCGCGGGCGCGCGCACTGGACTCAGCAATGTTGTGGTAGCAGGACTATTCCTGTTATCGGTATTTTTTTCTCCTCTGGCCGCTGCTATTCCAGCATTCGCAACCGCGCCGGCGTTGATCCTGGTGGGCGGCCTGATGATGCAGGCGGTGGCGCATGTGAATTGGCCCGATTTCACCGAGGCCTTCCCGGCATTTATGACGATTGCGGCCATGCCTTTGACCTTCAGCATAGCCACCGGCTTGAGTTTTGGCGTCATCAGCTACTCGGTCGTCAAGCTTGCCGCCGGAAAGCACAGGGATATCAGTCCCGTGTTGTGGGTTCTGACGATTCTCTTCATCGTGCGCGACATCTATCTGGCAGCCGGCTGACTGGGTTAACAGAAGCGAGGCGGCACACCGGAGCTAGCCGTTAGCTCGCGCCACCAGAAAAATCGCGAGCCCGTAGAAAACAAACATCAAGAGCAGATAAAGCTTGGCGCGCGCGCCGGCCCCGGCGAATTCTTTCCAGGCGAAAATGCCCCACAGTGCCGCAACCATAGGCGCCGACTGGCCGATGGCGTAGGAAATCGCAACCCCGGTGAAACTTGCGGCGACCAGGTTGAATACCGTTCCGACACCCCAGATGAAACCTCCAAAGATTCCGAGAAGGTGACCGGAACTCGGGCCGCGAAACAATCCGCTAAAGCTGACCGGTTCTCCCACCAGCGGATGCTTCATGAAGTAGATGTTCCACAGAAAACAAGAAAGCAAGGCTCCCAGGGTCAAGAACACTGCGCCGCTGTAGGGGCCAAGCGCGTTTCCCTGAGTCATTGCTCTCGTCATGAAGGGAGCCCACAGGCCCATCAAGACTCCAGAAACAACGCATACAATCAGACTCTTTCGTGAGATAGCGCGTCCGGTCTGAGTCAGGCTGCCGTAAGCTTTGCCATCGAGGATCACCGCGATCAGTGCGCACAGGACGCCGGCCGCCAGCAGTCCCGCATTGCCCTTCGGTTGGAGCGCATAGCTGAGCACCACTCCTACCACCAGTGCGATCCCAATCGCAATCGGAAATGCGACCGCCAGGCCTGCCATATCAATGGCTGCGACCAGCAAGAGGTTGGCTAAATTAAAAAGGACTCCCCCTATCAGAGCAGAGACGATAGCTGAAGTGTCGGCGGCACGAACGTTGTTCAAGAAACTCGACGAGTCATGCCCAGTGCTTCCCATCGTTAGCGCCAGAATCAGCGAAACCAGGAAAATGCCGACCGCATAGTCCCAATAGAAAAGCTCAAACCGGTAATTCTTAACGCCCTTGTACGTGTTGGCCCACGACCCCCAACAGATGGCACTCGTGATCATCATCAGCAACGCGATGCCCAAGCTATTTGGCGTCCACATCGTTTCCTCCAGAGAGTTTCAGCAGGGCGAAACCTTACGGCAGCGTCCTGCCCTCGCGGGTGAACCTATCCGCAACCAACCTGAACCTACTTGCCCTGAATACGCGAAATGAAGAGCTGCAGAAAACGATCGGCTTCAACTTCAACGCACACCTTAGCGTTAGGCGCGACCTGATCCACGCCCTCGACGATGTAATGATCGCCGTGCAGCACATTGCGTTCGACATAGCCGTGCCGATTGGCGACGGTCTCCCCGCGGGTGAATTCACCTTTAGTCTCCACATCCACGTGCATTTCCGGCGCTTTGACAAGAGTGGAGTCGATCGCGACACCCACGGCCAAGGGGTCGTACATGGGTGTACCCGGCGAGCCGAACTTCGCGGACAGCTCAATAAGATACTTTGCGAGCGAGTAGATGAAATCATTGACCGGACCGTGTGTGGCGCCGAGTTGATCCAAATACTTATTGGAAAGGAGAGTCTTATCTCCCACGTCGAGGCCGACCATGGTGACTGGCCAGCCCGCCTGAAAGACGATGTGCGCAGCTTCGGGGTCGTTAAAGATGTTGGCCTCGGCCGCGGCATTGACATTACCACCAGTTATCGAGCCTCCCATCAACACCACCTCTTTCACCAAGGGCACGATGGAGGGATCCTTCAAAACAGCCGTGGCGATGTTGGTCAACGGACCTACAGGAACAAGCGTGATCTCACGAGGGGCCGCATGCACCAGCTGAATGATGAGGTCTGGCCCAAAGCGACCGTCAACCTTGCACTTGCTGGGCGGAAGCTCAACATTAGCAAGCCCGTTTTTGCCATGCCAGAATTCGGCCGTGATCAACTTTTGAAACAGCGGATGTTGTGCGCCGGCAGCAACGGGGATGTCGCAACGCTTTGCGAGCGAAACCATGCGAAGCGCATTTTCCAATCCCTGGGCCGCGGCTACGTTGCCGGGAACGACGGTGATGGCGCGAACGTCTAACTCGGGTGAGTTCAGGGCCAGCATGAGAGCCATGGCGTCGTCGCTGCCCGGATCGGTATCGAAAATGATTTTCTTGGGCGCAGCGTAGCTGCTTGAACAAAACACAATGGCGGACAGGATGAACAGCAGCCAAGTACGCGCGACTCGGTTACAAACTTCGTGGGAAGTTCTCAGCATTTTTCTCCAGACTGGAATTGCGAGAGCCTAGCGTTCACCCCGCCTTTGGGTCAAGGCCAAATTGCAAGTCTGCCGCCGCGGGTTCCCCAACTGACGTACAATGCAAAACTGATGACGCCGGACAGCACAATCCGTGCGCAACAGCCCGAAGGCCCAATAGCTACGTTCGCGGGACGGCCTTTGCTTTCGAACCGCGGAGTTGCGCTCAGTCTGGATTGGGTTAAGCAGGTGCGGGTGAATACCAGCGCGGTTGAACGAAGGGCCCAGAGTCACGTTGCTCGCCGGACGGTAAAGAAAGAGTGGCAGGCAGCCTGGTTACTGCGTGCGATCTCCTGCATGGATCTGACCACGCTTTCGGGCGATGACACCGACGAGCGAGTGCGACGTCTCTGCGCCAAGGGCCGGCAGCCACTTCAGCATGAACTTCTGAAGCGTCTGGGCATAGAGGAATTGCAGCTCAAGGTGGCGGCGATTTGCGTGTACCACCGATTCGTGGAGACTGCCCTGAGATCGCTCGAGGGCAGCGGGATACGAGTAGCCGCCGTGTCCACGGGATTTCCCGCCGGTCTCTCGCCACTGCACGAGAGGGTTGCCGAAATCCGCCGCTCGGTGGCTGCGGGCGCCGACGAAATTGATACGGTTATCACGCGCGCCCATGTCTTCGGCGGGCGCTGGCAGCAACTCTACGACGAGATTGCCGAGTTCAAGCAGGCTTGCGGCAGCGCGCATATGAAAGTGATTCTCGGCGCCGGCGATCTGTTGACATTACGCAATGTCGCCCGCGCCAGCGTTGTGGCCATGATGGCGGGCGCCGACTTCATCAAAACCTCAACCGGGAAGGAACCCACCAACGCAACTCTTCCCGTGGGGTTTGTCATGACTCGTGCCATTCGCGAATATGCGCAGGAAACCGGGATGGCCGTAGGCTTCAAGCCCGCCGGTGGCATTCGCACCGCGAAACAGTCCACCGAGTGGCTGGCGCTCATGAAGGAAGAACTGGGGTTGCCCTGGATGAAAGCCGAGCTGTTTCGCCTCGGGGCCAGCGGGCTACTGAATGATATCGAGCGGCAGTTGGAGCATTACGCTACTGGCCGCTATTCCGCGGAGTATCGGCACCCGATCGCGTGACAAAGAGCAAGGTCGAGCAGAGGCGATGAGCATAGCGGAAAAATTCTTAACCATGGAGTACGGGCCGGCGCCGGAGGAGACCAAAGACACCCTTACCTGGCTGGACAGCCACCATCGCAGCTTCGGCCACTTCATCGGCGGCGAATGGCACCTTCCCGCGGAGAAAACCTACTTCGATTCTGTCGATCCTGCCAGCGGCGAAAAGCTTGCGACGGTGGCGCAAGGGTCAGCTGCGGATATTGATGCGGCCGTACGGGCGGCGCGAGGGGCGTTGCCCAAATGGAAATCTCTGACTCCTCATGCGCGCGCCCGTTATCTGTATGCCATCGCTCGCGCCGTGCAGCGCAATTCCAGACGTCTGGCGGTTCTGGAGACCCTGGATAACGGCAAGCCCATCCGTGAGAGCCGCGACATAGACATTCCCTTGGTGGCCCGCCATTTTTATCATCACGCGGGCTGGGCGCAACTGCTCGAGCAGGAGTTCCCCGAATACAAAGCCTGTGGCGTGGTGGGACAGATCATTCCCTGGAATTTTCCGCTGCTGATGTTGGCCTGGAAGATTGCGCCGGCGCTTGCGGCGGGAAACACGGTAGTGTTGAAGCCAGCCGAATTCACTCCGCTGACGGCGCTGGCTTTTGCGGATATCTGCCGGGAAATAGGATTGCCCGCCGGAGTGATAAACATCGTGACCGGCGATGGTTCCACCGGGGAAGCCTTAGTCAAGCATCCGGACATAGACAAAATCGCATTCACTGGATCGACGGAAGTGGGCCGCGCGATTCGCAGTGCCACAGCCAAGAGTCACAAGCGACTGTCGCTCGAGCTCGGCGGCAAGTCACCTTTCATTATTTTCGAAGACGCTGATCTAGACAGCGCGGTTGAGGGTTTGGTGGATGGCATCTGGTTCAATCAGGGACAAGTCTGCTGCGCTGGATCGCGTTTACTGATGCAAGAAAGCATTGCAGAACCGTTAATCGAAAAAGTGCGCGATCGCATGAGTATGCTTCGTGTCGGATCGCCCCTGGATAAGGCCATTGATATTGGCGCCATCGTAGCCCCGGTGCAGCTTGACCGCATTCGCCGGCTGGTGGAACAGGGCGTTGCGGACGGGGCAACCTGCTGGCAACCACAGCTGGAAATGCCAGTACAGGGACTGTACTTCCCTCCGACTCTGCTCAGCAATGTGCACCCCACGTCGATCGTCGCGCAGCAGGAGATTTTTGGTCCAGTCCTTGCCGCCATGACTTTCCGCACGCCCTCAGAAGCCGTAGAACTGGCGAACAATACGGTATATGGGCTGGCGGCAAGCGTGTGGAGCGAAAGCATCAATGTAGCGCTTCACGTAGCCGCGCAGCTTAAGGCAGGCGTTGTGTGGGTTAATTGCACGAACTTGTTTGACGCCTCCTGCGGGTTCGGCGGCTATCGGGAGAGCGGATTCGGCCGCGAGGGCGGACGCGAGGGACTTCTCGAATATCTGGAGCCTGCCTGGTTCCAAAATGCTCCCGCCCTGCCCCCGCCAAAGCTGCCTCAGGCGGACACCGACAATGGGAAGCCACACTCCGAATTTGCTGTCGACAGAACCGTGAAGCTCTATATCGGTGGGAAGCAGGCACGGCCGGATTCGGGCTATAGCTTTGAGGTGCGTGGCAAAAAGGGAGAGTTGCTCGGCGAGGCGCCTCTCGGTAACCGCAAAGACATTCGCAACGCAGTCGAGGCTGCCCGCAAAGCATCAGGCTGGGCCAAGACTACAGCGCACAACCGCGCCCAGGTGCTCTACTACCTTGGCGAAAATCTTTCGCTGCGAGCCGATGAGATCACCCGCCGCCTGGCGCCGATTGCGGGAAGCAAAAAAGCTGCCAAAGAGGTTAGTGTCGCCATCGAGAGGGCTTTTTCCTATGCTGCCTGGGCCGACAAGTTCGATGGAGCCGTGCACAACCCTCCGTTTCGAACAATCTCGATTGCAATGAATGAACCCATCGGGATTGTCGGCATTATTTGTCCCGACGAAGCTCCCCTCTTGGGGCTGCTTTCCCTGCTTCTGCCTGTACTCGCCACGGGCAACACCGCCGTGGTCGTTCCATCGGAAAACTATCCCCTGATCACGGGTGACCTCTACCAGGTCCTCGACACCAGTGACGTTCCCGCTGGCGCTGTAAACCTTGTAAGCGGCTACCGCTCTCAGCTGTTGAAGACCCTGGCGGAGCACGATGATCTGGACGGTATCTGGTGTTTCGCAGACGAAGCCAGCGCGGCCAGCGCCAAGGCGCTTTCGATTGGGAACCTGAAACAGGTGTTCACCAACGAAGGGCGCGTCATTGACTGGTTCGATACGAAGCAGGGGGAGGGCCGCTGGTTTTTGGAACACGCCACGCAGGTCAAGAACATCTGGGTTCCCTACGGTGAGTAGTATTCCCAAGCCCCTTTGAATCACTCCGCGTTGACATACCCCGCAAGCGCTGGCTAGACTCGCGGTTCTTCAAATTTCAAGCAGGTAACCCTTATGTCGAAACGTCCTCGAATTGCTGTAGTAGGCAGCGCGAACATCGATCTCACAACTTTTACCGACAAGTTTCCCAAGCCGGGAGAGACCATTTTCGGACAGAAGTTCGATTTAGGTTTTGGCGGGAAAGGGGCTAATCAGGCGGTAGCATCTCGTCTTTGCGGCGCCGACGTTTTTATGGTCGCGCGGGTTGGCAGCGATCTTTTTGGACCGGCGACCATAGAGAACTTCAAGAAGCTCGGCATAGACGCCACTCACGTCAAACAAGTGGAAGGACTCTCCAGCGGAGTAGCGCCCATCTTTGTCGATCCGCAGGGGCAAAATCGCATTCTGGTCGTAAAGGGCGCCAATGACGCAGTCAAGGCGGCAGATGTTGATGCTGCGGCTGATATGTTGAAAACCGCTGACTGCATCGTGCTCCAGTTCGAGATCCCGCTGGAGACGGTTTACTATACGGTTCAATTTGCCCGCAAACATGGCATTCGCTGCATCGTGAATCCCGCTCCGGGACAGCCCGTAAACATGCGTGCGCTAGCCGATCTTGATTACTTCGTGCCCAACGAGAGCGAGGCCGAAGCCATCACGGGCATGCCGGTCCGCGATATCGAGGATGCGAAGAAATGCGCCGAAAAGCTGGTAGGGTTCGGCATTCGCCGCGTGATCATCACGCTGGGGGCGAATGGTTCCCTGCTGGCCAGCCGCGATGGACTTGAGCATCTGCCCGCGTTTCAGGTCAAAAGTGTAGACAGCACCGGCGCGGGCGACGCGTTCATCGGAAGTTTTGCAGTTTTTCTTGCCGAAGGATTGCCCGAGCGCGACTCGGTCCGCCGCGCCAACTTATATGCGGGTCTCTCGACGACAGGCGTCGGCACGCAGAAATCATTTTACGATCGGGCGCGGTTTGACCGGGAATGGGCTGCGCAGTCGAAATCCGCGGTCTCGAAGAGCTCCTAGTCAGCAAGGAACAAGCATGGCGGGTTTCAAAAGGTGGGCGGGCAGCACCGCGCTTTTGTTGCTGGCATGCAACTTGTCGCTGGCGCAGAAGAAGATCAAAGTCATCGCCGACCAGGATAGCGCCGGACCCCACGGTACCAACTTTCTGTCGCTGTTGATGCTGTTGCGCGCTCCACAAATCGATCTCCTCGGCATCACCACGGTGAGCGGCGACCAGTGGGTCGAACCGGCAACGGTTTTTGCGCTTTGGGCTGTAGAACAAGCGCAGCGAACGGACGTCCCGGTGATCAAGGGCGCCGAAATGCCTTTGCTGAACACTCCGCGAGAACAGGAATTACGTGAGGCTTTGTACGGCTCACGCGTGGAGTGGCACGGATCCTTTAATCCAGACGCCCCGCCACCGGGCGAGACGTGGCCACCACCGGGCGGCTATCCGAAAATCAAAGCGCACCCGGGCCGCGCCGCTGACTTCATTGCCGATACCATCCGCGCCAACCCGGGCGAGGTTGTCCTGTATTGCGCGGGGCCATTAACCAATATTGCTCTGGCTATCCGCATGGATCCCGGCATCGTGCCGCTAACGAAGGCCATTTACATCATGGGGGGAAGCAGTTCCGGAGACGCCGAACTCAATTGGTGGTGGGACCCGGAAGCGGCGGCGATCGTCCTGCGCGCCGCCTGGAAGCAGATTGTGGTGACCCCGTTCGAAGCGGGCGCGCAGGTCTGGTCGAGCGAACCGCTGATGCGCAGAGTGGCGGATGCGGGCGGCCCGCTGGCAAAACACGTCCAACAGCTCTACCTTAACTATCAGCCTCCGCCGGGCACCACGGTCTGGTCCATGATGTGGGACGAGTTGACTGTGGCATCCATCATTGATCCGAGCGTGATCGAAAAATCCGAAACCATGTACCTCGACGCGGACATCACTCACGGGCCGGACTATGGCCATACCATTGTCTGGAGGCCCGATCCGCTGCCTGTTTTTTTCCTGCCTTACAGCGGGCCCGCGGGAAGCGACCCGTCAAAGTGGGCTGGGCACCTGCAACCGCCGCCGCACTTGCATCCAGCAAGCGTTCAGATGAAGGTGGACGTAAAAAAATTCGACGACATCTTCGTCCAAACGATGAGCCGCTAGCGGCCTCCGGGCAGGCGGTTGCTCGTATGTTTTTTGGAATTGCCCTCCGGTGTTACGTACCAGCGCCTTGCAGGGTCGCAACCAGCGTTCGATAAGCAATTGTTCTTGACTTTGACAGTAATTTTTATTTAGATGGCCGCGCCGTCATTACGGGAAATCTGCGTCGGTGGGGAGAAAGACAGTCCTATCTGGTGGGATGAAGGGCTGTCTCAAAAGGAAAATCATGTTCACGAAGAAGGCACTGGTTGGAGTGTTTTTCTGTTTGTTTTCGTGCACGCTGGTCTTCGGGCAGGCCAACGGAAGCTTCTCGGGCACGGTTACCGATAAGACCGGATCGGTCGTAGCGGGCGCAACCGTGAAGGCAACGTCACAAGCGACAGGTATATCGCGCGATGCCAAAACGGACGGCTCCGGACATTACACGATTCCACTGCTGCCGGTATCAGATTTCACCGTTTCAGTCGAATCGCCTGGTTTCCAGTCGGTTTCTCAGAAGGATGTACGGCTGCAAGTCGATGAGCACCGCGAGTTGAATTTCACGCTGGCGCCGGCATCGGTGACGGAATCAGTCGAAGTCAGTGCGACCGAGGTCGCAGTCCAGACCACGAACCCCACCCTGGGACAGGTGATCACCGAGCAGCAGGTAGCTGAACTGCCCTTGAACGGCCGCAACTTCGTCCAGTTGGCGACGTTAACGCCGGGTACCACCCAAGAAACCAGTCCGCACAGCTTCTTCAATGGCGGCCCCAGTAGCGAAGTGTCCACGCGCGGCTCCTTTTCACTTTCCGTGGGCGGCTCCCGCGCCAGCAGCACCGATTGGCTGCTGGACGGCAACGACAATAACGAATTGACGGCCGGCGGCTTGGCAATTGTCCCGTCGATTGATGCCATTCAGGAATTCAAGGTTCTGACCTACAACTACTCTGCGCAGTACGGCACGCGCGCCGGTCCTACGGTTCTGGTCACAACTAAAGCGGGAGCCAATCAATATCATGGCTCGCTTTTTGAGTTCCTCAGGAATACCAAACTGGATGCCAAGAGCTATTTCGCCCAGACTACGGAAAAATTCAACTTGAATCAGTTTGGCGGATCTCTGGGCGGGCCTATCGTCAAGGACAAGACTTTCTTCTTCGTCGATTACCAGGGCACAAGACGCCGGGTCGGTAAGAACTTCCTCGGGTTTGTACCTACCCCAGCCCAGCGGGCGGGTGACTTTACCGGCTCACCCCAGATTTACAATCCCTTCAGCACCCAACAAGACACATTGGGGAACGTGACCAGAGATCCCTTTCTATGCGATGCCCCGGGGCATGCGGCGCCCGTCCTTCCAGGCGGGAACCAGGCAAGCGGCACGCCTTGCAATATCATTCCAGCAGCGCTGATCGATCCGGTTGCCGCGCAAATGGTTGAGCTCTATCCGCAACCCAACACCAATCAGGCCCAGGGGAACTACATTAACGAGCCGGCTCGAAAGACGGACGAAAATAGTTTCGATATCCGGGCGGACCACAACTTCTCCAGCAAAGACTCACTCTTTGCCCGTTTTAGTTACGATGATGCTACGGTCTTCATTCCGGGCGGTTCGCCCGGATTTGCCGAACCCGACGCATTCGGCAGCACCCAGAATATCGAGAACCATGGGCGGAATGCGGCGATCTCCGAAACCCACATTTTCTCTCCCAACACCATCAATCAAATAAGTGCTGGGTATAACCGTATCTTCAACTTTATTCACTCGTTTGGGAATGGTACCTGCGAAGCGCAAAAACTCGGCATTCCCGGCGCCAACCTGGGCGCCCCTGTGAGTTGTGGACTTACGTCCACCATCGTGGGCGGCGGATTCTGGTCCTTGGGTGATCGCGGTTTTGCTCCCTTTCAAGGTGGGACTAACGTTTTCGACATTGCCGACTCGTTTGACATGATTCGCGGTAATCACGATATCCGGGTGGGCGGCGAAGTTCGAGCCAACCAGATGAACGTCATGACCAATGCTTTTCAGGACGGGTTCTGGGTTTTCACCAGCCTATGGACGGTTGAACCCAATACCTTTGCCGGCGGAAATAACATGGCGGATTTTCTTCTGGGACTTCCTGACTTAGCTCTTCACGATCAGACATTCAAGGGCGCGACCACCGGACGCCGCTGGAAGCTGTTCCGACCCTATGTCCAGGATGATTGGCGAGTGAGCAGTAATCTGACTCTCAACCTCGGCCTGGCGTGGGCTCTGGTGACTCCTGTCACGGAAGCTCACAATCGTCAATCCAATTTCGATTTTCCTACAGGCCAATTCTTTATTCCCGGGGTCAACTCCGATGGCAAGGTCGGGATCCGGATGGACAAGACTGCCTTCGAGCCGCGCATCGGTCTGGCCTGGAAGCCGTTTGGTAGCAGTAAGACTGCAGTACGGGCGGGATATGGAATCTTCCATGACTCCTCATGGAACCAGGGAGGACAAGGCCTATGGGAGAATCCGCCCTTCTTCGAAGAGTCAGCCTATTTTGGATTCTTTCCGGATTTGTGTCCTTCCGCAAATGCTGCTTGCGCCGCCACGATACCTCCAACCGGTCGGACCATGTCTCAAGGTTTCCCGTTGCTCACCCAACCCACCGACCCGAGCCAATTCGGCGGCAATATTCTTTCTCAGAATCGCAACTTCAAGCAGGGTACTGTGCAACAGTACAATCTAAACATTGAGCGACAGATACCCGGAGATGTGGTGCTGACTGTCGGGTATGCTGGCTCTCGCAGCACGCACATTCTGGTTGACGGCATCAACTTAAACGTTGCGTCGCCGAGTGCTTGCGACCCTACCAGTTCCGTGTTCAATCCCGGTTACACTTTTGGCTGCGGCATACCCAGCACCCCTTACACGCAATTTGCGACAATCGCGAACAGCAGCTCGGTGGGCTCGGCGCGATATGATTCCCTGCAAATCAAGGGCGAAACCAAGAGCAACCGGCACGGCCTTTATGCCCTGCTCGGATATACCTACGCAAAGGCTTTGGATACTGGGTTTGCCGATGGCTTAGGCACCGGCACGGGAGCTACATACTATCCGCTACCCGGGACCGCTAAAGCGGATTGGGCGCTATCGCAAATCAGCCTCACCCATCAGTTTACCGGCAGCGTTATCTATGACCTTCCGTTTGGAAAAAATAAGCAGTTTGGCAACAATTGGAAAGCTCCGGTGAACGCTGTATTAGGCGACTGGCAAGTCAACGTAATTCAGAAGATCACGTCCGGGTTTCCAATTTTCATCACTGCCAGTAACAATACCTCCGGTGTCAACTTCTCCAATAACGGCACCAACGTTACCCGTCCCAACCAGATTTGTAACGGACGGCTTAGCAACTGGACCGTGCAAAAGTATTTTGACACCAGTTGTTTCGTGGATGCGCCGGCCGGGCAACTCGGGAATGCTAATCGCGCGCCGCTCTATGGGCCTGGCTTCGTGAACACAGACTTCTCGGTGTTCAAGCATTTCCCGCTCGGTTTCCGGGAAAGCACAAATCTGGAATTCCGCGCCGAGTTCTTCAACCTGTTTAACCATCCGCAGTTCTTTACACCCGGCAACGATGTAGATTCGCCGTCAACCTTTGGCGTGATTTCTGAGACGGTCAACAACCCGCGCCTGATTCAGTTCGCGCTGAAGCTTACGTTCTAAAGCGCTGGGATGAGCGAAGCAACGGTGGAACAGGCGAAGCGCAGACTGTGAGAAAAGGTGGCCTTTGCCTCGTAGGAATCTTGGCGCTGCTGACCAGCTCCCTTGCCGGAGCTCAGCAGCGCCGCAAGGTCGTCATCGATCAGGACACTTCGGGACCGGGCGGCAGCAATCTTCAGGCTGTGCTGGTTCTCATCCAGTCGCCTCAAGTAGAAGTTCTGGGTATCACCGTGGTGAGCGGTGACCAGTGGCGAGACGAAGAAGTCGCGCATACTCTTCGCCTGCTCGAAATTATCGGTCGAAGCGACATCCCCGTAATTCCCGGAGCAGTCTTCCCTCTCGTGCGGCGCCGCGATGATACCCGATTGTGGCTGCAGCGCTACGGCAAAGTTGCTTATGCAGGCGCCTGGGATGACCGCTGGGAGCATAAACCATTTGTCATCCCGCCTCTTCCCGAGGGCGCACCCATGACCAAGGCGAAAGCGGAGGACGCCGCCCACTTTCTGATCCGCATGGTCCACCGTTATCCCCACGAGATAACCATTTACGAGGGTGGACCTATGACGAACCTGGCTCTGGCTATAGCAATTGATCCTGAATTCCCCAAGCTCGCCAGGGAGTTAGTGTTCATGGGAGGAAGCCTTGCGCCGCGCACCCCCGATCCCGAGTTCGCCAGTAATCCTCGCCACGAGTTCAATTTTTGGTTCGATCCCGAAGCGGCGCATACTGTACTGGGTGCGCCGTGGCAAAAGATTACCTGTACGCCGAGTGACGTGTCGGTTAAGACCCTGCTCACATCAGGTATGGTCCAACAGATCAAAGCGAGCGGCACCCCGCAGGGCCGTTACATTGCGCGTTTCTTCCACCCCAGCCTTAGCGCTGATAATTTCATGTGGGACGAGCTGGCGGCAGCTGCGTGGATCGATTCGACGATCATTGTCAAGCGAGAGACCCGCTACATGGATGTGGATGTCGGGCGCGGCGCGGCATACGGAAACACGCTCACCTGGACGGAAAAAGACAAGCCTTCCTGGCCTGGAACGCCGGTCGAAATCCAGATCGACCTTGATCCCAAGAGGTTCTACGAAATGTTTGTTGGGCTGATGTCGGCTCGAACGCCAGCAGCTCACTGACAGGCTACTGACGGGGCTCGGCTGGCGATTGGCTCTGCATATTGATGACAAAATGATGAAGTTCCCGCCGCTCGCGCTCGGCAGCTGTTTCCCTCGAGATCTGCTTGTAGAGTTCTATCTGCTCGCGGCTCTTGGTCATGTCCCCGGTTGCCGCATAAGCTTGCGCTAGGCGGTAATGTGCTTCGCTTAGCTTGCCGTCGATGGCGATGGCCTTTTGGTATGCAGGAATGGCTTGCTTCAGATCTTTCTGGTCGGCATATACGGTGCCCAACTGCAAATATGCGTCCGCGAAGTTGGGATCGAGCCGGACGGATCTGACGAGAAGAGGTTCGACTTTGGCGAAGGCAGCAGCATCGCCAGGCTGTCGTTGCCGCCACAGGGCCGCGGCGTAGTAGTACTGGGCTCTGGCATTTCCGGGCTGAAGCTGGGCGAAGCGCCCGAGTCGTTTGGTAATTTCGGCCGACTCTGCAAATTCAGTGCCGGCGATCTTGCTGAGAAAAAAATATGGAGTCGCATCCCGCAGATTCAGGTCCGAGGCTTCGCAGAAATACCGGGCTGCTTCCTGGTAAGAACCGCGACTGTATTTTGCGACTCCCAACCCAATCAACATGCGAGCGGAGTTGGGAAATCTAAGATGGCCCTCGCTGAAGACCTGACTCGCGGGCTCAGTCGCACCATGCATCAGCAGCTCAGCCCCCCAATCAAACAGATTGATTTCGCTCGTCTCCATCTGCGCAGCGCGCTGGTACTCTCGAACGGCTAGCAGCGGATTGTCCAACTTCTCCTCTAATCCGCCGAGCCGGTGATGTAGTTCGGCGGTATCACTTTTTCTAAGCAGAGCTTGAGCAGCGCTGCGTGCCTGCTCCAATTCTGTCCGGCTCGCAGGAGTGGAAGTCCCGGAAGTGAGCGACTCGATTTCGTTGGCGAGCGACTCAGTGCGCGGCGCCATGGTGCTGGATGCGTGTCCGCCGAGATTGGTCGAATCAGCCACCCCGGCGACGGTGAATTGTGGCTCATCGAAAAAATCCGGAGTGCCCGTCGAGGAAAGAGGTTGGGCTTCCACGATTATGAGATCGACTTGCCTTTTGTCCCCCGTGCCGAGCTCGAATGGACCAAAGCTGGATACTGGAGATCCTGCCCGCTCGGCGCGAATGCTGTAGCTACCTGGGGAAAGGGCAAAGTGGTAGTTCCCGTCGGAATCGGTCCGCGTGCTGACGCTGGTTTTCCTGTTCTCCTCTCTGGCTATGACCGTGACTGCTTCCAGCCCATGTTGGTGCGCATCGCACACGCAGCCGCGCACAACTGGGAGCTGCGAAGCGCTTTCCTGCCCCTGAACCGGCAACAAGGTAATCGGGATCACTGCCACGGAGCCGAGTACGAAGCGCATCAGCTTCTGAACAGAAGAGCGTGAGAACACCTGCACGAACCTCGAAATGCAATTTATTCTGAATTCTAGTGCGTCCGCTTTTCTTGCAGCAAGCCACTCCGTTTTCAGCTAAAACACTGGCATAGACGACGTTTTCCAATTACAATCCCGATTTTCCTTCATCAGCTCTTGGTGGCCGGGGGCTTCATGCGACAGAAGTCATGCATCGTCATTTTGTTCACTCTGCTGTCGTGGTCTCTGCACGCGCAAAAGACCAAAGTCATCGTTGACCAGGACGCACGTGGTCCGGCGACAACGGACATGCAGTCGATCCTGATTTTTTTGCAGTCCGACAAGTTCGACGTTTTAGGAATCACGACCGTAACCGGCGACCAGTGGGTCAAAGAGGAGACGCAGCGCACCTTGCGGCTGCTTGAGATCGCCGGACGCACCGATGTTCCCGTAATCCAAGGCGCTGAATTCCCTCTGCTCAATTCCAAAGAAGAGACCGAGCGTTGGGAAGCGCTCTATGGGAAGATTCGTTACAAGGGTTGCTGGAGCGATTTCTCGCAGCACACCAATCTTCCGGCGGCGTTTCGCGCTCCCTACCATGAGCCCGGAGTTGTTCCGGAACTGGTTGAGGGATCTCCACACATCAAGCCCCTCAACGAGGCTGCTGCCAATTTTATTGTTCGCACAGTTCACCAATATCCGGGGCAAGTTGTGATATGGGCCGGCGGGCCGCTCACCAACATTGCGCTTGCCCTTCGGCTGGATCCGCAGGTTGCCTCGTTAGCCAAGGAACTGGTTTTGATGGGCAGTGGCATGTATGCCGAAGAGGGCGGTATCAACAGCATTGATGGGCGTCGGGAGTTCAATTGGTGGTTTGATCCCGAAGCCGTGCGCATCGTGATGCGCTCGCCGTGGAACAAGATTACTATCACTCCGATCGATATATCGGTTAAGACGAAGGTCAACCCGGCAGTGAAAGCGGCAATCGCGAAAGCCGACACTCCGGTTGCGCGCTATCTCACTCAATATGCGGTGGAGAGCTTTATGTGGGATGAACTCTCGGCGGCAGCCATGATCGACTCGTCCATCATCACGCGCCAGAAGGAAATGTACGTTGATATCGACGTGGAGCATGGCCCCAGTTATGGCGAGACTCTGTTCTGGGATGCGAGGGCCGAACTCCCACCGTATGAGCACAAAGCAATCGTCCAGTTCGATGTGAATACGGATAAGCTTTACGATCTGTACATTCGGTTGATGACGCAGCCGTGGCGTCATTCACAATAAATCCCGTGCGCATAACCCGACGTGAATTCGTGGCCTCCTCGACCGCCCTGGCGATAACTGGGTTCTCGTCCAATTCCGCGGGGCGAGGCGCTGTTTCGGCTTCCACAAGCGGTCAAGGACGCGTGATCATCGACACCGATCCCGGAGTTGACGACGCCTTCGCTCTGCTCCTGGCCATGCGCTCTCCTGAGTTGAAAATTGAGTGCATCACGGCAGTAGCCGGCAACGTTCCCCTTGAATTCACGCTGCCGAACGCCCTGCGCATGGTGGAAATTGCTCAGCGCACGGACATCCCGGTTGCCGCCGGAGCTAAGTCTCCGCTGGCCCGGCGGTTGGTTACAGCCGCCTATGCCCATGGTGAAAACGGGCTTGGGGGCGCGGTCTTTCCTGAACCCACAGCAAAACCGGTTGCACAACCCGCTGCTCAGTTCATTACTGAAGTGGTTCGGAGATATCCCGGCGAGGTAACGCTGATTACTCTCGGCCCACTCACCAATGTTGCGTCAGCTTTGAATTCCGATTCCGGACTTGCCAGCATGATACCGCGGCTGGTCATGATGGGTGGATCCCTTTCCGGAGGCAACATCACGCCCGCGGCGGAGTTCAACATCTATGTAGATCCCGAGGCTGCCCGCATCGTGTTTCAGTCGGGCATTCCGATCACCATGGTCGGTCTGGATGTAACACGCAGAACGACATTGACTGAGGAGCACGTTCGCATTCTGACCAGCGCAAGAAATCCGGTGAGCCAGGCCGCGGCAAAAATCGCGCGAAATGCGATTGATCATACCCGGTCTCAAGGTTTTATGGTTGGACCTAACATGCACGACTCCTTGGCAGTTGCAGCCTTCCTGGCGCCATCCATACTGACGTGGAGGGACTATTACGTAGATGTAGAAACCGCCGGTGAGTTGACGGCTGGCGAGACTGTAGGTTACAGCCCCAATTCTGGCGATTTGCGTCGCACCCCGGAAATGGAAAAGCAAGCGGCCTTGAGTATGACGATCCGCGGTTCCGCACCGACCCTTGCTACGACGCGGACATCGCCAGTGGTGCGCGACAAGTTTGTACCCAATACGCGCGTAGCCGTAGACGTTGATTCGGCCAGGTTTTTTGATTTGTTGATCAGCCGGCTTACCGGTAAATGACCCGAGGACCGGAAATGAAGGTTTACCGTCTCTTTATCATCATTGCCATATTGCTGGCGACCTCTGTCGCATCCTCTGCGCAGAGGCGCAAAGTCATCATTGACCAGGATGGAGCAGGACCGGCTGGCACGGATCAGCAGTCGATACTGATGCTTGTCCAATCCCCCGAGACCGAAGTTCTTGGCATCACCATGGTCACCGGCGATCAATGGCTCAAAGCGGAGCTAGCACATACTCTGCGTATGCTGGAACTGGTCGGGCGTACTGACATTCCAGTGATGGCCGGGGCTGAGTATCCCCTGGTCCGCCGCAAGGAGGAGACTGAGCTTTGGGAACAGCGCTTTGGATCGGTGGCGTGGCTGGGTGCATGGACACCCGCGTTCTATCATCCGCCTGACGAATTGGGGAATATGCCGGAAGGCAAACCCAGCATCAAGCCAAAGGATGAAGACGCCGCGCATTTCATGATCCGGATGGTGCACAAATATCCGGGTGAGGTTACCCTCTACGCGGGTGGACCGATGACTAATCTCGCCCTGGCCATCTCCCTTGATCCTGACTTTCCGAAGCTAGCCAAAGAATTGGTATTCATGGGCGCAAGCCTCAATCCACAGACTAGTGATCCTGAATTTCTGAACTCTCCCCGTCATGAATTCAATATCTGGTTCGATCCGGAAGCTGCTCACATCGTTTTGCGAGCGGCGTGGAAGAAGGTGGTGTGCACTCCGGTCGATATCTCGGTTAAAACCAACTTGACCAACGATCTTATTAATCAGGTAAAAAATGGCAGTTCTCCCGCCGCCAAATACATTGGGGAGTACACCCACCTGCGAGGCGAATACAACTATCTTTGGGATGAACTGGCGGCCGCAGCCTGGCTCGATCCGACGCTAATCACAAAAAAAGAGATTCGCCTGATGGATGTCGATCTGGATCGGGGAGCCAATTATGGCAATGTTTTAACCTGGAGCGATCAAGATAAACCCAAGATTGACATAAGGCCTGTGGAAATTCAGGTAAACCTTGATACGCAGAAGTTCTACAAAGCGTTTGTTACTCTGCTTACAAACTCGCCCAATCGCTGAGGTTGACCGCCGTACTATCGAATTCTACTTCGACAGGTCTGCGAGTGCCCTCTTCGCCTGCTCGTGATCCGGATGCTGTTTAAGAAATTCCTCTAGCAGCGCTCGAGCCTTCTCCGAGTTTCCCTCCAGCGCGAAGACCCGCGCCAGGTTCAGATAACACTGATCGAACGCTGGAACGATTCTGGTGCATTGTTCGAAGCTAGCTACTGCCTGATCGCGGCGACCGGTCTTCAGGAAGAGAATGCCGAGATTATTCAGGGCCTCGGGGTATTCAGGACGTGCCTGCAATGCTTTTTGCAGATGCTCTTGAGCATTATCGTTATCACCAGCCTGTGCGAAGGCCATTCCCAGACTGTAATTCGCTTCTGCGTCTTCCGGGCTCACCGTGACGGCGCGCTCCAAGATTTTTCGAGCCTGCTCCCAGTCCTTTTGTTGGCGGTAAAGATTTCCCAGATTAACCAGCGCGATCAGATGATCGGGATTGATTCGCAGCGCCTCTCCAAAGTATTTGCGGGCCTCGACTGTGTCCCCTTTACGCGCCGATAGCAGCCCGAGATTATTCCAGGCATTCGGCACAGTTTCGGGATAGCTTGCGTGCAATTGCACGACACGCTGGAACGCCTGTTGCGCCTCGGTTGCGCTGCCTTTGTTCAAATAAACGCTGCCAATACCGTAGAGTGCCTCCGCGCTGAGAGGATTCTCGTGGAGCGCGAGCTGGAAAGAGATTGCTGCCTCATCGTTATACGCGCGCTGGAAATATACGGAGCCGTAAGAAAGGTAGTTGCGGCGGAAATCGGGATTGCCGGCTACACCGGCAAACGGAAGACCCTTTGCCAGCCGTTCCGCCTGAGTTTTGGGAATGTGCTGGGCATCTTCCGGAATCAGCTGCGGGCTGAAAGCACCCTGATAGACCTTCACGATCTCGCCCTTCTCGTCAATGAGGAAGGAGGTGGGCAGAGGGAGGTCTCGATGAACATCAAACAGGTAACGAAACAGGATGTTGTAGATTCCGGCCAACTGGTCAGAGGCAACGACGGGAAAAGGAAAGTCGGCCCAACTGGGCTCTTTCTTCCCGGTCGCATCATCCAAATTCATGGCGACCAGTTGCAGTCCACGCTCCATCCACGTCGAGTGGACGAGAGAAACGCGTCGTAACAGTTCCTCGCCAGCACGCGAACTCCACAAAATGAGCAACACAGGCTTCCCTCGGAGCGCATTCAAGCTTCGAGTTTGTCCGTTCTGATCAACAAGTGCAAAATCCGGCGCTCTAAGCGGAGACAGCAGCCATGTCTCGACGGTTGCTGGAAGCGACTCCGCCCGAGAGAGGACAGACGTATTCAGGGTCTCTTGCACCTTAAAGTTGCGCTTGAAGGGTTCTATTTGCGGAGGAGATGCGTTTTCTTTTACTAAAACTCGATGGTTTACCGGAATGTTGTTGATTTCCTGGAGGGATCCATTCGGCCAACGAATGATGGCGCGCACCGGCCCTTTGACATCTCCCAACCCGAAAAAAAGTTCTTTGCTGTGCTGCGAGAGGAAGCCTGATCCGGCTTGCAACATGCGAATCTGCTGACCCAATTCACTGGTCACGGTGACGGCTGCCCCAATCGCGTCCCGATTGCTCTTTTCGCCCTTCAAGCGGAGGGCAATGGCGGAACCCCGGTCTTGCATAACGTTCTTGATGATTCTGAGCTGAGGTCCATTTCGGTTCTTTAAGAATATTTCCAAACACCCGTCTTGGTCGAAGTCAGCCAGGGCAAAAGCTCGGCCATCCTCGAGGAAGTCCATTCCCACCGCGCCCGAAACTTCAGAAAAAGTTCCGTCCCGGTTGTTCGCGTAGAACACATTTCGTTCGTATCCACTCCACGTGCCATCGGAGCGAATCAGTTCGTTTAACGCGTTCCAGCCTTGCTCGTAGTCGTGGGAGGGGCGTGGCTGGAGTGGTGAATTGGCGACAACCTGGCGCCAAAAGAAGCTGTTCAGATCCTGGCGTGAAGGTCCAGAGACCATGCCATTGGCAACATAGAAATCGGGATACCCATCATGATCAAAGTCCCATGAGTCACATGCCCACGCCCAACGTGCCATGCGAACACCAGCTGTCTCGCTCTCGTCATGAAACCTTCCATCCTTTTGATTCTGGAAGAGAGAGTTGCCCATGGCATGCTTGCGATAGAGATTCCGCACGTCTTCTGGAGCGCCTTGCTGAAATATCTCTTGCGCCGAAAGACGCTGCCCCGCTGCGGTCCACATATCTGCCACGTACAAGTCCTCTGCGCCATCCTTGTCATAATCTGACCAGCACACACCCATACCCGCACCAACATCCTCGACGCCCACCTCGCCGGCCATGTCGGTGAAGGTACCGTCTCCGTTGTTACGGTAGAGATTCTTACGTCCGAAATCGTTAACTACATACAGGTCGGGCCATCCGTCGTGGTTGTAGTCGTTCCAGCCGCAGCAGAAGCTATAACGCGTGTTGTTGCGGTCAAGACCCGAGTCCGCGGTGACATCGCGGAAAGTTCCGTTCCGCTGGTTCTGCATCAGAAAATTGGGGGGACCATTGTTCGCGTCATGATATGGCAAGGGATATTTGTATTGTTCGGCGCCCTGGTAGAACGTATATAGACAGAAGTAGATGTCCAGCCAGCCGTCCCGGTCATAATCAGCGACGGCGGCACCCGTGAAGGTCCCTTGCGGAGGATTGCTGAAGGTAAAAGCGTTCGGTTGGTTGCGAAATTTTCCGTCTCCCTCATTGAGAAAGAGAAAGGGACCGTCGGCTCGAACAACAACTACGTCCTGCCATCCATCGTTATTGAAGTCGGCAAACAGCGCGCACGCGGTGTTTTCGAGGATTCCCAAGCCTGAGCGATCGGTAATGTCCTCAAACGTTCCATCTCCGCGATTTCGATATAGCCGGTTGGGTAGACCCGCGGGCTGACAGACGTAGAGGTCATCCAACCCATCATTATCAATGTCGGCGAGCGAAACGCCGTTGTGTCCATAAATGTCTATGCCGCATGCGCCATCAAGGACAGCCCGCCAGTCGTCAGCGCCTCTGAGAAGTTGGGAGGGGTAAGAGGGATTCCTGGAGATGGCGGCTTCCGTGATCTCACTGAATATGGGGGCTGCAGAGCGGCTCACGGTCTCTTCAAGGGCAGTCCAGCTTTTCGCCAGGAAGTCTCCCCCCGCCGTCGCGATCCACTCAATCTCCCAATTTCCGACGCGCTGCTCGCGATGGAACTCTGCTCCCGACCCTACCAGTTCGTAAAAGACAACGGTGCGTAGGGACCCGGGTATCGAGTTGGTAAGCTCTTCGATCTTAGTGACCTGGAAATCAGCAGTATGGATTCTGGTGAAGGGTTTCCACGCCGATTGCCAGCTCTCGATGAAAGCTTCTCGTGAAACTGGTTTTTTTTCAAAACTGTTGCTCCACACCTTCAACGAGGAGTCGCCGCGTACAACGGTACCCTGAACTGCTTTCGGGGAAGACCCAGAAAAATTGGGGGCTAAGCTGTTCCGGAGCGGTTCCAAAGCAACGGGCGATTGCCGTAGACTCGAACTCCAAGTGGCAAGAATGGCAGCTATTTTGTCGTGATATTTCTCGCTGACGAATTTGTCGAGTGCCGGATCCACCTTGCGCAGGATGCTTTCGAGAGGCAGCTTTTCCCGATAGTGGGGATGGAAGTGGAAGTCAGGAACCGCTTGAACACTCGCAGGAGGAGCCGCGGCTAGATAGTCGAATTGCGACAGGGAAAACGCTGCCCACGCGGCCTGCCCGCAACGCGCCAGAAACCTGCGCCGGTGCAAGTCTACAGGCTGCTGCTTATTCTCAACCCGGCTCAGCGTGTTACTCCCCAGAGGCGCACGTGACCCGCAATCTAACAGTCACCCTCAGCAGCGTCAAGGCGGAGCGACTGATTCGGGCAGGGTGCCAATATAATGCTGATCAGCTCCCGAAGATTGCTGGACTTCATGAATATCAACATACATTGGAGCCGGTTGGTGGTACTTCTGGCGATTGCGGGAATATGGCCGGCAATTGGGAGAGCCGCCTTTCAAAGCGCTGCGAAGCCGTCTGCGGAGCGGCCCGAAACTCACCTGGGACGCGGTTATGATGCCCTCAAAGATGATCGGTACGATCTTGCTGCCAGCGAATTCCGTGCTGCCCTCGCGCTCGACCCAACTCTGGTATTGCGCGCCCGCTTCCCGTTAGCGGTGGCGCTTTTCGAGCTGCACAAGAATGATGAAGCCCGGCGGGAATTCGAGACTGTGCGCCATGAAGCGGGGGATCATCCCAACATTTCGTACTATCTGGGACGGCTTGATATTAACGATCGCAATTTCCCCAGCGCGATCCAGAATCTGACCAAAGCAGTAGAAAAGCCTCCCTTCCCCGACACTGCTTACTATCTTGGATTTTCCTATTTCAAGCAGGGCGATTTAGCCCAAGCCGAGAAATGGCTTAAGGAGGCTGCCGAACTTAATCCACATGACTCGCGAATTCCTTATCAGCTAGGGTTCGTTTACCGCAAGCAGGGACGCGAGGAGGAGGCTAAAAAGGCATTCGCTTTGTCCGAAGACCTACATCACCGCGAAGACAGTGAAAGCCAGCTGAGACTCGGATGCGCCCAGAAACTCGACAAGGGACTGCGGGATGATGCCCATGCCCTGTGTGATCAGCTATACGATCCGAACAATGCGGAAAAGTTGACTGCACTGGGGACGCTTTATGGTCAGCATGGAGATCTGGAGGCTGCTCTCAAGCCCTTGCGGCGGGCTGCGGAATTGGCTCCGCAGTCTCCACAGATGCAGTACAACCTGGCGCTCGCCTATTTTCAACTTAAGCGCTTCGACGACGCCCGGGCGCCCCTCGCTACAGCGCTCCGACGCTGGCCGGATCTGTTTCAGCTCAATGTGCTCTATGGAGCAGTTCTCCTGCAGCTGGGGGACGATGCTTCCGCGTATAAAACTTTGCAGCATGCCCAGAATCTGAATCCCCAGGAAAAGGGGACGGCCGACCTGCTCTATGCCGCTACCCTCTCCCTTGCCGCGAAAACCCAGAAGGGCGGGCAATACCCGGAAGCAATTCGCTATCTGGAGGAGGCGGCAAAACTACGCTCGCAGGACCCTGAGCCGCACCATCGCCTTGCGGAAGTTTACCGTCTCAGTGGACGCTTGGCGGAAGCCAAGGCCGAGAGTGCCGAAGCCGAACGGCTCGCAAATCTCCAGGGCCCCTCGCAATAAGCCCCAGCTTAAGGTTTCCTCGATAAGAATGCACTTCACACTTGTCATTTGTGGGGGGAGACGATATATTCCAACCACTTACTTCCCTCGACGACCTGCGAGTGGGGACGCACGGTCCGTTGATTTTTCTTGCCCACACATCGGAAAACAGGAGAGAGACCCGATGGCAAAGACTGCCTTTGGTGTTCAATATACGGAACAACGCAAGAAGGTAACGGTTCTGCTGACAGTTGTATTTTTGCTCTTGGCTGGGGTACCGGCTGCCCTCGCACAAACCTGGCATGCCCTGAACAACACCGCTCCGGATAACATCGGCGCGATGCTTTTACTTACGGACGGAAGGGTTCTGGCGCACGCAGAGCAGTCAAATGCCCAAAACTGGTACACCCTGACGCCTGACAGTTCCGGCAGCTACATCAACGGAACATGGAAGAAAGTGGGATCGCTGCCGGCGGGCTATGCTCCCATATACTTCGGGTCTGCGGTCTTGAAAAACGGAAATGTAATTATCGAGGGTGGCGAATACAACAACAACGTGGCGTCCTGGACCACGCTCGGTGCGATGTTTAACTCGAAGACGAACAAGTGGGTTTCTGTCGCGCCTCCCGCCGGTTGGGGGCGTATCGGGGACGCGCAAGGGATCAATTTACCGAATGGCAAATACATGCAGGCGAGTTGCTGCGACTCTCCACCCAAGACGGCGATTTTCAATCCTGGAACGAAAACCTGGACGCCAGTAGGTACCGGGAAATTTGATGTCTACGACGAGGAAGGTTGGACCTTGCTGCCGAATGGCAAGATTTTGACGGTGGATGCCTACGTATTTCAATACAACGCCAGCGGCAAGCAATATGAGATGTACAACCCGACAACCGCCACCTGGATAGCGCCTGGCAATACGCCCGTTCAGCTGTGGGACTCTGCGGCGGTTTGCGGCGGACAAAATTCGGCTACCTACGAAGTGGGGCCAGCGGTATTGCGTCCCGACGGGACGGTGTTCGCAACCGGAGCCAACCGTTGCGGACCGGGTCACACTGCGATCTACAACTCGAGTACCGGCACGTGGACTGCTGGTCCGGATTTTGCCGGTACCGACATTGCCGATGGTCCTGGGGCTCTGGAGATCAACGGGAAAGTCCTCGTTATGACCAGTCCTGGAGTTTTCAATCAAGGATCAGTGTTCTATGAGTGGGACGGGACCAACCTTACCCTGATCGCTGGACCTCCTAATACTCTCGCGGATTCCTCTTTCTATGGACACTTCCTCGAATTGCCTACCGGGCAGTTGCTGTTCAGCGATTTCAGCAATGACGTAGAGGTTTTCACTCCCAGCGGCACTTACCAAGCGGCGTGGCGGCCGACAATCACTGTTTGGCCCACTACGGTCACTCACGGGACTGCCAGCCACAAGATCTCCGGAACCCAATTCAACGGTCTATCGGAGGGCGCTATGTACGGCGACGACTACCAGAGTGCCACGAACTACCCGCTGGTGCGAATCACAAACAACAGCACGGGGCATGTCTTTTATTGCCGAACCCACGGTCACAGCACGATGGGCGTTGCGACTGGCAGCAAAATTGTTTCCACGCTGTTTGATGTACCTGCAACCATTGAACTGGGGGCAAGCACGATTCAGGTAGTGGCCAACGGCATACCTTCAGTGGCCCAGGCCATTACTATTAATTGATCGCATTTCATTGCCTACGTCGAGCAGTGAGGCTTAGCCAGCCTCACTGCTTTTTTGGCGTTTCCGGCCACTCGCTCCCACATTGACAAACAGTTGTGCTCAGCTCAGGATTCCACAAGGTGCGGAACTATGGCGCAAACTGCCAAGCCGGTGCAACTGAACGCGCCAACCCTTCAAGTATTTGAGGCCTACGTTCACCGTGCCGAAACCGAGATGGAAGAGACTCTGCACGAAGAAGGTCGATTTCTCTGGTCCGAGCAGGCCAAGGAGCGATCCCAGGAGCTCGGCCAAGGACAAGTGGTCGCGCAATTCTGGTCTGGGCGAGAGCCAGTCAAGGTGCCGAACGGTTTAATTCACGACTGGGTCGCTGCCATGTTCATTCACGGCACGGCTATCCTGAAAATACTTGCGGTAATACAGGACTACGACAATCACAAGAACCTATACAAACCTGAGGTGATTGATTCGAAACTGATCAGGCGTGACGATAACGACTTCCAAATCTATCTGCGCCTCTTGAAGAAGAAAATCATCACTGTGGTTCTCGATACCGAACATGACGTGCACTATCGCCAGATAAGCCGAACGCGCTGGGTATGCCGTTCGTATGCCACGCGGATTGCGGAAGTCGAGAACGCGGGAAGCCAGGACGAGCGCGTCTTGCAGCCGGATACGGGTCACGGATTTCTCTGGCGCCTGAACTCGTATTGGCGATTCGAGGAGCGGGATAGCGGTGTAGTCGTCGAGTGCCGAGCCATATCGCTAACGCGTGACGTGCCATTCGGACTGGGATGGGCAATCGAACCGATCATTCAAAAACTACCCAAAGAATCGCTCATTCATACACTTGACGCTACTCGCCAGGCGCTGCTTACCAGAACAAGATAGTTTCTGTCCACGGACAAACCGCGCACCGGGAGGCGTGATCTGTCTCACTGACAGGAAGCGGCTCTGCGCAGTCCCATAATGCCGAGGAGTTTGTGTGTTGATTGAGCAGTTCCAAAGAACTTCCCCGTTCCAGCGGGCCAGAGAACGCCGATGTAGCCTTCTCCTTTGAGAAGAGATTAGGATTCGTATGAGCCAGCGAAATTTTCACAAGATCGCGCTCGCATGTGCTGCCCTCATTTCCCTGCTGGTATTCTTGCCCGGAGCTTTCGACATTGTTACGTCGCCAGGAATCGCTTGGGCCACCCTTATACTGGTGGCGACCGTTGGGGTCGGCTTCATCTCTTACCTCGTGTACCTTGTTGTTTGCATGGAAGTCGGCTACGACCCGGAAGAGGAGAAATCCAAGTGGATGCACAAGCCGTCCAGCCACGCGCGGCATCCACTAAAAGTGTGGCTTCACATGAGAACGTTGCGGCACCATTGAAACCACTGTCGCCGAGAACTGCAATTCTTTATCGCCGAGTCATTGTCTTTAGAGACACTCTCGCGCACTCGGTAAAACAAATTCTAGCCGCCTGCAATTGAGGCTGAGTTGCATGGCCATCCGGCTACACTTCGCTGGTCCAATCCAATACCGACTCCAGGCGGCGGCAGATCTTGCTCGAATGACGGCCGAAGTGTCCGCCCGGAGAATGCTCAAGGGCCCTCGCCGCCCTGGCTGGAACTGGTTCCTGGAGGTGAGCACGCAGATGTTGAGGCGGCAGCTGGTCACCGCCTTCAATATGGCGGATGTAGAGCATGCGCGTGCCTACTTGGACTCGATCGTTATCAGTTCACCGGCATCTTCACGAGTACATACCACTGAAGTCGTGCACAAGAATTTCAGGGGTACCTGGGTGGCAAGCGAGCGTGCCGTTTCCGGTGTGACGATGCTCTACTTGCATGGTGGCGGATATTCCTTCTACCCTCGGGCCTACGCCCACTACGTGGCTCTCGTCGCGCTGGCTGCGAATGCAAGAACATTTGCTTTAGACTACCGTCTAGCACCTGAACATCGGTTTCCCACGCAACTCGAAGATGCTCTCAGCGCCTATCGTTGGCTGCTGGAGAGTGGCACCCATCCTGACGATCTGGTTGTGCTAGGCGACTCGGCTGGTGGCAATCTGGCACTGGCCCTGCTCTTAACCGCACGCAATATGCAACTCGCGCTTCCGGCACTAGCCATTGTGCTCTCCCCGGCAACGGATTTTGAAAGCGAGTATCCCAGCTTCATCACAAATGAGGAATTTGATTGGATTACCCGAAAGATGTTGGGAGGGTGGTGCGAGTGGTTTTGCGATCCGGCCCAGCGCAGGGAGCCGCTGATATCGCCGCTGTGGGCTGACTTGAGAGGCCTTCCACCTATCTATATCCAGGCGGGAGGGTCCGAAATCTTATATGACAGCATTCGGAGGTTTGCCGAGCAGGCTCGCCAACAGGGAGCTGACGTGAGCCTGGAAAGCTGGGAGGATATGAATCACGATTTCCAGATGTTTGGAGCGCAGACGCCGCAGAGCGCGGAGGCGCTGCGGCGCATCGGTGAAGTAATCGATATGCGGGTTCGACGTAAGAAAAGTGTTTCCTGCGAAACGGGTCTACACTAAGACGGATATGGAAATCGAAGTTCAAGCCGGAGTCCGTAAAATCGCGTCGCGAAATCCTGCAACCGGCGAGTTACTGCAAGAACTGGATTGTGTGGAAGGGGCACAGTTGCAGGAGATTACCAGGGATGCGCGGCATGCGCAGCCGCGCTGGCATGCGCTGGGGCTGGCGCGGCGCATTCGCATTCTGCGTCAATTCCAGCAGAAACTCGTACAGGAGAAAGCCAGGATTTCGCAGTTGATCACGCAAGAGGTGGGTAAACCGACGGTGGAGGCGCTGATCACGGAAGTCATGGTGGTCCTCGATGCTTGCCGGTTCCTCATCGACAACGCCTTTTCCATTTTGCGCGATGAACCGGTGGCGCACGGGAGCGTGATCACCAAGACCAAAAAGGGGCTCATTGCGAGAGAGCCTTACGGGGTGATTGGCATCATCTCGCCGTGGAATTATCCCTTTGCAACGCCGGCAACCGAGGTGCTCGCGGCGCTGGTGGCGGGCAACGCGGTCATACTCAAGCCTTCAGAGTTCACTTCCCTGTGCGCGCTGGAATTGCAGGAGTTGTTGTGGCGCGCGGGGGTGCCGCAGGATGTTTTCAGAGTTGTCGTGGGGTATGGGGCGACGGGGGCGGCGTTGATCGATTCGAACATTGACAAGCTCATCTTTACCGGAAGTGTGGCGACCGGAAAGCGAGTGGCACAGGTGGCGGCAGGACGACTCTTGCCCGTCGTACTGGAATTGGGTGGAAAAGATCCGATGCTGGTGCTGGAGGATGCGGATGTTGATGTGGCATCGAGCGGCGCGGTGTGGGGAGCGTTTGTTAATGCGGGGCAGGCGTGCTTGTCGGTGGAACGGTGTTACGTGCAGCGCAAGATCTATAAAAAGTTTGTCGAGGCCTGCGTGGAGAAGACGCGGCGGCTGCGAGTCGGGAATGGGATGGATCCGAGCACGGACGTGGGACCGCTGATTCACGAGATGCAGTTGCGGATTGTGGAATCGCATGTGGATGAGGCGAGATCGCAAGGCGCACGGGCGGTGGTCGGAGGCAATCGCCTGCCCGATCTGGGAGCAAACTTCTATGCGCCGACGGTGCTGGTGGATGTCACGCACCAGATGCGGATCATGCGGGAGGAGACGTTCGGGCCGGTGCTGCCGATCATGGCATTCGACAGCGAGGAAGAGGCGATAGGGCTGGCCAACGATTCGGAATTCGGGCTGGCGGCCAGCGTGTGGACACGAGATCGCGGACGGGGAGAACGGCTGGCGCGGCTGATCTCGGCGGGGACGGTCATGGTCAATGACGTCGTCAGCTGCTATGGGATTAATGAAGCTCCGCATGGCGGAGTCAAGGCCAGTGGGATCGGACGCACGCATGGAAGTTTCGGGCTGGAAGAGATGGTGAGGGTGAAATACCTAACCTCGGACCGCGTGCCGTCGATCAAAAAACCCTGGTGGTACGCCTATGGGGAGAAATTCGGGCGGGAAATGGAAGGGTTGGTGGATTTGCTTTTCTCGCGGCGGCTGGGGGATCGGCTGCGGGGAGCGGCGAGAGCCATTGGGATGCCCAGAAGGAAACAGATCTAGGCTCATGATTGATCAATTCTGTACACGGGATATTTTGCGGCGATGGCCTCGAAGTCGGCCAACGGTGCGCCCACGGGCAGCGGGAAATGACGTCGCCCGCTTTTCGCTATCCGCACGTACTCTCGCAGGATGGGTGCCCGTTGCTCTGGTGGCACGAGCACAAGATGAACGCGGCGTCGGCGCCCCTGACGTAGAACCGCTTCTCCCCTCGCAGCGTCAACATTCTTAACCCAATCGGATTCCGGACCAAGCATCGAGACCAGGTAATGTATGCCGTTGACGTTCGGGATCACTGCTGGACTGGAGCGGCTGCGACCAGATTTGCGGCCCTTCACTTCGAGGACAGCCTGAAATTTTGGGGGCATGCCGAGCCCAGACCACCAGCCCATCAACCGGTTGACCCAGAGTCCAAGACGTGTCGGACGCCAATTGCGGTAGAAGAGCCGCAGTGAGGTTCGCTCGGCGGGATCAGAATATCGCGAGTCGCTTTTCAGATCCTGTTCAGTCATTGGAGTAGCGAGAAATCGGAATTATCCTAAGTAAGCGCGACACGGCTGTCAGTGCGCCACTCACCCCCAATAAGAGTTCAGTTGTTGGCCAGAATTCGCGATCTCAAACCGAGTAGGAGACGTCGTCTTCGCCGGCGGCGGCGGCTTTGGTGTAGCCGTTGGCGGCCGTGGGAGTGCTCGATTTGCTGCCGCGGCGCATGGCTACTATGCCGGTGCGCACCATCTCCAGAACGCCGTAGGGACGAAGGACGTCAAGCAGTCCGTCAATCTTGTCCTCGGCGCCAGTGATTTCAATGGTCAATGACTCCGGCGAAACATCCACCACGCGCGCGCGGAAAACACTGGCCAGTTCGAGCACGTGCGAGCGTGCTTCGTGCTTTGCTGCGATCTTGATCATGGCCAGATCGCGCACGATGGAAGCTTCGTTGGTAATGTTCTCGACCAGGAGGACATTCACGAGTTTGTAGAGATTGGCTTCGATCCGGCGGGCCTGGTCGTAATCGGCGTCCACGGTGATGGTCATGCGGGAGACTTCGGGTTTTTCCGTGCGGCCGACCGTGAGCGAGTCGATGTTGAAGGCGCGACGACGGAATAAAGAGGCCACCCGGGTCAGCACGCCAGGCTTGTTTTCTACGTAGACAACAAATGTATTCAGCATGTTTGGCTACTCGTCGGCAGCAGTTTCTACGATCGCGCTGGGACGGCGAATCATTTCATGCAAAGCCGCGCCGGCTGCGACCATGGGATAAACCGTATCTTCCTGCTCAACGTGGAAATTAATCAGTACTGGTCCGTCGTGCTGGCGCGCCGCCCGGACCGCGGGCACGACCTCCGAGCGCTGTTTCACATTCATACTGCGGATGCCATAGGCGTCTGCCAGTTTGGCGAAATCCGGATTCAGCAACGGCGTGGCCTGGTAATTGCGCTCGTAGAAGAACTCCTGCCACTGCCGCACCATGCCCAGATAGCCGTTATTAATAATGGCTATGTGAACTTTCAGATTCTCCTGGACGATGGTGGCCATCTCCGCCATGGTCATCTGAAATCCTCCGTCGCCGACAACGGCCCAGACTTCGGCTTCGGGGCGGGCGACCTTGGCGCCGATGGCGGCGGGCAGAGCGAATCCCATTGTGCCTAATCCTCCCGAGGTGATCAGCGAGCGCGGGTGCTCGTGCTTGTAGTACTGGGCCTCCCACATCTGGTGCTGGCCGACGTCGGTGACCACGATGGCGTCGGCGGCGCGGGTCTCGCGCCAGAGGTCATTGATCACGTGGGCGGCGTAGAGATGGCCGCTGTCGGAAAGATTCTGGATGTCGCGGACGGCGGAATCGCCCTTCAGGCGGTCCACTTGATCGAGCCATTCGGAGCGGTCGACGGTTTCGATTTTAGGGAGAAGTTCGTGCAGGACCTCGCGCAGATCGCCCACCAACGCTACGTCTACCTTGACATTCTTGTTGATTTCGGCGGGATCGATCTCGACATGAATTTTCTTCGCGTTCGGCGCGTAGGTTTTCAGGGTGCCGGTGACGCGGTCGTCGAAGCGCATACCGAGGGCGATGAGAAGATCGGCGTCCTGGATAGCGTGGTTGACCCAGGCTTCGCCGTGCATGCCCATCATGCCGAGATTCAGGGGATGAGATGCGGGGAAGGCACCGAGGCCAAGGAGCGTGAGGGCGACGGGAATCCCGGCGCGCTCGGCCATCTCGCGAACTTCTCGTTCCGCACCCGAGACCACAATGCCGTGACCAGCAAGAATCACGGGTCGCTTTGAGTTACGTATCAGCTCCAATGCCTGAGCGTATTCCTCTGGCGCAGGCGAGAGATCGGGACGATATCCGGGTAACTGCGGCTTGGCTGCGTCCCAATCGAAGTCGCAGGTTAGTTGCTGGGCATCCTTGGTGATGTCGACCAGAACCGGACCGGGGCGGCCGGAACGTGCCACGTAGAATGCTTCGCGAATCGTTCCCGCCACTTCGTCCGCATGTGTGACCAGGTAATTGTGCTTGGTGATAGGGAGAGTGACACCGGTGATGTCAGTTTCCTGGAAGGCATCGGTGCCGATCAGCTTGCTGCCGACCTGGCCAGTGATGCAGACAATCGGCGAGGAGTCGAGCATGGCAGTGGCGATGCCGGTGACCATGTTGGTTGCACCCGGCCCCGAGGTGGCTATGGCAACACCTACGCCGCCAGTGGCGCGAGCGTAGCCGTCTGCCATGTGCGTGGCGCCTTGCTCGTGGCGAACGAGGATATGATGGATGCTGCTGTGCTTCAACGCATCATACGCTGGCAGAATGGCTCCGCCAGGATACCCGAAGACGTGCTTCACACCCTCCCGTTCCAGGCATTCCCAAAGAATTTGCGCTCCGGTTTTTTTCATGGCATTAGTCCCATTTCGATTTGTATCAGCAGGGCCAAGTCCCTCAGAAGCTAAAGCCCGCATTTCCGGTAGTGCTGAGCGGCACGGCTGAACCCGTGCCCTTTCAAATAGGCAAATTCCTCAGACCCCCCAAAGATAATCGTCCTGCTCACGCTCGTGCTCAGCAAAAGCCTGGAATGCCATCGCCGTGTCCCCGCCTGGCGTCCTTGCGCTGGACCCGTTCTCCGATTGCGCGGCAGCGGCTGCCTTGTGCAATTTGTGCCGGTTGCGAATGATCCGTAATACGTGCCGATCTTCGACAGTCCTGAGATTGTCGGCCAACATTGTGAACTCACGGTAAATCTCGTCGAGTTCGCGATGACTGAACTGGAAGCCTAGTTGTTCGCAGCGCAAGCCAAGCGCGTGCCGCCCGGAATGTTTTCCGAGAACCAGACGGGTTTTCGGAACACCTACCGACTGCGGCGTCATGATCTCATAAGTCAGGGGATTTTTGATAATGCCATCCTGGTGAATACCTGCTTCGTGGGCAAACGCGTTTCGGCCGATGATGGCCTTGTTGGGTTGTACCGCAACACCGGTGAGTCCAGTTAGCAATTGGCTGGTTGGAAAGAGCTGTTCCGTTGTGATGGCAGTCTCGTATGGAAATTTATCGGGCCGGACACGCATGGCCATAACAACTTCTTCCAACGCGGCGTTGCCGGCACGCTCGCCGATGCCGTTGATGGTGCATTCCACTTGCCGTGCGCCAGCCGCGATCGCCGCCAGAGAATTGGCAACGGCCAGTCCCAGATCATTGTGGCAATGGACGGAGACGATCACACGCTCTATGCCCCGGACTTGCCGACGTATGGTCTGAATCAATTCTCCATATTCGGACGGCACGGTATAGCCGACTGTGTCGGGAATGTTTACAGTGGTGGCACCAGCCTCAATGACCGCCTCGAGTACTTCGCACAGGAAATTCGGATCAGAGCGCGTCGCATCCTCGGGGGAGAATTCCACGTCCGGGCAGAAAGATTTGGCCAGCTTCACGGCGTCGCGGGCCTGCTCTAAGCACTGCTGCCGGGATATTTTTAATTTGTGTTGCAGGTGAATGTCGGAAGTCGCGAGGAAGGTGTGAATGCGGGGGTGAGCAGCGACCTGAACTGCCTGCCAGGCACGATCGATATCTTCGCCACAACAGCGCGCCAGGGCGGCAATGGTAGGTCGCCGAACAGCTGCCGCAACCGCCTGCACCGCCTGAAAATCGCCTTCGGAAGCGACGGGAAAGCCGGCTTCGATCACGTCCACGCCCAGACGATCCAGCTGGCGGGCCAGCCGAAGCTTCTCATCCTTGCTCATACTGTAGCCTGGCGCTTGTTCGCCGTCGCGTAGCGTAGTGTCGAATAGCTTGATTCGTTCTCGTGCTGACAAGTTCAATCCTCCCGGCCGATGGGCCTGATTCTCGACTCAAAGCAAAAGGGCCATCATCTTGTTGGTGGATGATGGCCCTGTTTCAGAAACTTGATTTTGCCTATTTCATCCGCCGTATCCTCTGGGTGCGAGCACCAGGCCAGGAATGGCCACGCTAAGGAGGAGTTCCAGCACACGCAGTCGCAGGCTGCTAATTCGGGTCGAAAGTGCCACGATCTGCGTCATACTGCGGATCCCCATGAACGGGTGAGATGTACTGTAGATGATTCGCAAGCCTGTCTGCCAGCCAAATTACTGCTTTGCACTATCGGTTTTTTCGATGAAAAAGCGGGGGACCTCCGGGGCAAAGCGCCTGGATTTCGAGGTCCCCTGTTGCGGGGATGGTTAGTCGCCTGAGGGCAACAGCATTTCGTCGGTCGGCATAACTTCTGACTTCTGAAATCTGCAATCACCCAGAATTGGCTGGCAGGCGGCATTGGGCCCACGTTGCGGCTGAACCAGGGGCTTGATTTCCGAGAACTGTTCCTGCTCGGTCGAACCGTCGAGGGCGGTGGTCGAGGCCAGGCCGCCGGCGATCACTTGGGTGAGCGCGTCGAAATAGCCCGTGCCCACGAACCGCTGATGCTTGACGGCTTGATAGCCATACTGGGCTTCGCGGGCAAATTCCTTCTCCTGCAGGCGGGAGTAGGCGGTCATGCCGGCGTCTTTGTAGGCGCGGGCAAGCTCGAACATGCTGAGATTCAGCGCGTGGAATCCGGCCAGGGTTACGAATTGGAACTTGTAACCGATCTTGGCCAGTTCCTTCTGGAAAGTGGCGATGGTGCGGTCATCGAGCTTCTTTTTCCAGTTGAACGAGGGCGAGCAGTTGTAGGCGAGCATCTTGCCCGGATACTGCGCGTGAATGGCTTCGGCAAACTGCCGCGCCTCTTCCATGTTGGGTTCTGAAGTCTCACACCAGATCAGGTCTGCGTACGGCGCATAAGCGAGGCCACGAGCGATGGCGGAATCGAGGCCGCCACGGATCTGGTAGAAGCCCTCGGGAGTGCGTTCGCCGGTGAGGAATTCGTGGTCGCGCGGATCGATATCGCTGGTCAGAAGGTGAGCGCTGTTGGCATCGGTGCGGGCCATGATCAACGTCGGAACTCCGAGAACGTCGGCGGCGAGGCGCGCGGCAACCAGTTTCTGAATCGCTTCCGACGTGGGCACAAGAACTTTGCCGCCGAGGTGTCCACACTTTTTGGCGGACGAGAGCTGATCCTCGAAATGAACGCAGGCGGCGCCGGCCTCGATCATGGCCTTCATCAGTTCGAAGGCATTCAGGTTACCGCCGAAACCGGCTTCGGCGTCGGCAACGATGGGGGCCAGCCAGTCAATGCCATTCTTGCCATCCATGTGGTGGATCTGATCGGCGCGCAACAGTGAATTGTTGATGCGGCGAACCACGTTGGGAACGCTGTCGACCGGGTAAAGACTCTGGTCGGGATACATCTGTCCGGCATCGTTGGCATCGGCGGCGACTTGCCAGCCACTCAGGTAAATAGCCTTCAGACCAGCCTGGACCTGTTGTACGGCCTGGTTTCCGGTAAGGGCACCCAGGGCCGGCACATAAAATTCGTTGTTCAGCAGCCACCAGAGCCGCTCGGCGCCGAGACGCGCCAGCGTATACTCAATCTGGATCGAGCCGCGCAATTTGGCGACGTCCTGGCTGGTATAGGGACGGGTGATGCCGGTCCAGCGCGGGTCGGTGTTCCAATTCTGCTCCGGGGTGTTAGGCGTGCGCATACTTCTGTTCCTCCATCTTTCGTCGGACAGGGACAGTAGATGCGATTTGGCCGGAGGCGACAAATCTGGTAGTCCATTTTGACCGGGTGGTCCGATTTGTCCTAGGATGGAAGAGCGGTCCCGCGGAGCGGGTACGATGTAGTCATGGTAACGATGGCGATTCCCCGCAATGACGTAGAGAACGAGATTCTTACCCCTGAAGCCAGCCAGTTTCTGACCCGGCTGGCAGGTCAGTTCGAGCCCCGCCGGCAGGAGCTACTCGCCCGCCGCAAGCTTCGACAACAGCAGATAGACGCTGGCGCACTGCCGGACTTTCTTCCAGAAACGGCCCACATTCGCGAATCGGAGTGGACGGTCGCTCCTATCCCGCGTGACTTGCTCGACCGGCGCGTGGAAATTACCGGTCCGGTCGATCGCAAGATGATCATTAATGCGCTGAACTCAGGGGCCCGGGTGTTCATGGCGGATTTCGAGGATTCGAATTCGCCGACATGGATGAACAACCTTGAGGGACAGGCGAATCTACGGGACGCAGTTCAGGGCACCATCCGGTTCACCAGTCCCGAAGGAAAGCAATATGCGCTTAACCCGCTGGTGGCCACGCTGCTGGTGCGACCCCGAGGCTGGCATCTGGAGGAGCGCCATTTCCTGGTGGATGGCAAGCCCATCTCCGCATCGCTGTTCGACTTCGGGCTGTATTTCTTTCACAATGCGCAGGCGCTGATCCGCAAGGGCACCGGTCCTTATTTTTATCTGCCCAAGATGGAGAGCCACCTCGAAGCGCGGCTGTGGAACGATGTGTTCTGCTTTGCGCAGGATGAACTTGGGATTCCGCGCGGCACCGTCCGGGCAACCGTACTGATCGAGACGATCCTGGCGGCGTTCGAGATGAATGAAATCCTTTACGAGTTGAAGGAGCATTCCTCGGGACTGAACTGCGGGCGCTGGGACTACATTTTCAGCTTCATCAAGAAATTCCGGAATCGGCCGACGTTTCTGTTGCCCAACCGCGCGCAGGTCACGATGGACAAGGATTTCCTGAAGGCGTACGTCGATCTGCTGATTCAGACCTGCCATCGGCGGGGGATTCACGCGATGGGCGGAATGGCGGCGCAAATTCCGATCAAGAGCGATCCGGCAGCCAACGAGGCGGCGCTTGAGAAAGTGCGGCAAGACAAGCTGCGCGAGGTGAAGGCGGGGCATGACGGAACCTGGGTCGCGCATCCCGGACTGGTTCCGATCGCCAGAGAAATTTTCGACGCGCACATGCAGGGAGCGAACCAGCTGGG